>WLWD01006132.1_pt1 | contig 86605 bp, 33 predicted proteins | sample 6712731 | NCBI WGS metagenome assembly WLWD01 (sample SAMN12718690, study PRJNA576275) | sponge metagenome | isolation source: marine sponge | host: Mycale hentscheli | place: New Zealand: South Island, Marlborough, Capsize Point | collected 2014-11-01
GAACATTTTTTCTTCAAAAAACACGGCTTTTTAGGCTTGACCCCAGTTTATTCTGAAACTACAGCATTAAGCAAGTCTTTCTTTATACTTAAGCTCCAAAGTGTGAGAAAATTCATGCGAAAACGCTTGCTTTTCAAGAAACAAAAGTTGATTCGATCGGTTACTATGACATTGAAGACTTTTTACCAGATTTATATTCAAAACTTCGCCTTTTTTCGGCTAAGTGCGGCTTGTTACTAGTTGTCAAGAGCCACCTGTAGTCAGTACTAAGAGAGCTATCACTATTTCTGAAAAGCGTATGTAAGCACATAAAGTATTAATGCTAAGGAAGCTACTACTACTCGAGGGATGCCGAGGTGAGTACGCAATTCCATATTTGTTAGCTTAATATGCAAAATAACTCTGGCCTTTCTTTTTTATAGCTAAGAGCTTGTTGTCAACAGTGACTGGTAAATTCAAATAGTCAGAAGGACTCAAATTTGGTACTACAAAGTTGCCACTGCTCAAGAAAATGAGTAAGGAAATAATTAGTAATTTTGGATTGGTGCTAAATTGATTTCTTTTGTTTTGTAGGTGAGAGCTGTTGTCGAGAATTCAAGGTAATTGAGATGTCAAATAAACTTTCAATTTGATACTACAGAAGTATCAAACTCAAGAATGAGGTAAGTAGTAATTCCATATTTGTTGGCTAAAATTACAAATATTAACACTGGTTTATTTTTTATCTTAGCTGAGAGCTTGTTCAAGAGTTACTGGTGATTGAGATTATCAGAATGGTTGATGTTTGATACTACAAAAGTTACCATTAATCAGGTAAGAGAGTGATTTGTATTTGTTTGCTGAAATCAAATGTCATAACTGCTATTATAGTGTTTGCATGAAGTAAGCTAAAAATAGTAACATTTTATGTTACCTAACTATCAGGCTCGCTCGCCATTTGTGCTCAAGCACACCACTAGTTTATTTGTATATATGTATGGACGTATGTATGTCATTTTGTACTTTGACCCTCGCGTTTATGTGTTAGTTACGTGGTCGACCCCGTCCCAAATTGCACTAAACAGAATCCTCTGGTTTATCGATCAGTACCCGTATCACCCTAGAAATTGAATTGTTTACCTTTTTGAATTCTTTTGCGGGTGCAGTTACAACTTGAAAACTTAAGGGACTTCCATTTCTATTCGAGTTAGTGGCGGTGGTAAGTCAATGCGCTCTTTGTCATGATTATAAGCCGTGCGCAACAGTATTTACTTGAAAATACATTGTACACTAGACTACTGCGAAGGTAAGTCTGTGTAGGTGCATGTCCAGTTGTGTCAAAGCATTGTCATATCACAAAGAAAACTTTTAAATAACGTGTATTGTTTTGTTGTTGTTTTTTTCCTTCATTGCAAGCAGTTGCAGAGAGTTGTTACTATGGCACTGAAATCCCTTTACCGTGTATGCGAAATTTAAAAACTGAACCTTATTTTCAGTAGCTTCAGTGTTAGAAGTCAAAATAGTATAGTCTTTAGGCTCGCTCGCCATTTGTGCTCAAGCACATCACTAGTTAGTAGTCCATTATCTAGATGATTATTTTGTTTTTTTTTTTTTTCTGAAGATTGGCCTTCTCATTTGATCCAGCGACTGCAGTTCCATGGATAACAGTTAAATTAGCAAAAATGTCTTTGGGGCTGTAGAAAATTTGAGTTCCTGGGTTTAGTTGTTGGTGAAGGAAAACTCTCCATACCTAGGCGGAGATATCCAGAAATTATGCTATTCCGAAACAAAGAAACAGTTTAATCATTCTTGGGAATGTGCAACTACTACAGAAAATTTATTCACTCATTTTCAGATTTTTTTTATAAATTTTAATTAATTCAGCGAAGCGAGCGGAGCTGACTCTCTAATGAGTTCGCGATATATATATATATTTAGGTCTAGAAATTGTATTTGTTCTTGCGTGGGCGTACGTGTGTACCCTTTCTCCTACGCGCTTGCGCAGGCCGGGTAACCTTCTTAGCAACATTTTGTTTTGTTTACCCGCTGTACGAAGTAGCGATGCCCAGTAGACAAAACGTTAGAAACACTCGGTCAAGAGCTTTGAGGGCGTTAGAAACTCCTGAAGAAAAATTAGCAAGGAGAGCGATAAGAAATGAAAAAGACAGGGCAAGGAGGAGGAGAGCTAAAACGAAACAGAAACAGGTAGCAAAGTAAAAAATCTGACAGTAGCTGCAATTACAGGGAACATGCATCGCTCGGTTCGCTATTTTGTGCTATTAGAGCACATCACTAGTTACTTACTACTTCCTTAATTTATTTATTCACCAGCTCAATTAACTTAACTAGTAACTCCATTAGTACCCTTTCTCAACTTTCTTGTGTTCTATTGACCCTATTCACCTTCCCCACCTCACTCTCTGTGGTTATGTAATTCCCAAGCTTTGTGTATTCATTCATATTTCTGTTTCCGGCGGGTACTAGAGAAGCGTACCGAGGTTACCGGCGGATAAATGAATGGGAGGAGTCAAGACCCGGAAGGGGAAGTATACAGGAGCCCACACCCGCGCGGGCGGGCGGGTAAACTGGCGCATGTCAAGGTAAACATGCAGCGGGGAAAAAGGCGGACAAATCCAGCCAATAAGACTAAGGGTCGACTAGAGTAGTGCATCCAGTTTAACAAAAGGATGGAAGAGGCCAGGCCAAAGGATAAGAAAGCGGCGAAGAGCCTGGCCAGGGCTGCCGGGGAGTCTGGCGGCAAGGAGAAACTCCCACCCACCTCTACCCAATTCTATAGAGGGTTAGGGGATTAATAAATCCATTCCGACATTCCCTTCTGCAGAGGCGTGGCCGTGCACAAGTGGCTAAGCACGGCTGCGTGTGCGACTGCAAACCTCCGGCACACACATCAGCTATGAATAAGTGTAACAGTCATTGATAAGCAAGCTACCAGTATTCAGCAAGCAGGTTTAACAGAGACTCACCGAAGGTAACCATGTTCAACATATCTAGCTAGCTCATTATATAGTCTTTTTTCTCAGTTGTCTGTATTGAGTGCTGCAAGAATTATAAATCTTTCAATCTCTGAATTCTGAGAACTCTTCCAAATTGAACCCCTGGTGTTGAGGAAGGCCTAGTAATTCCTTGCTTGGTCCAGCAGATTAAACACCTGCAGCAGGTGTGGTGTGATGGGGCGTGTAAGAGACTGCCAAAGGTAGTTACTGCCACAAGAGCTGCCTGGGCTTCACTTCAAGGTGATCAATCCTAAGGACTACATTTCATTTTTATTAAAATGGAATTTGTAAAGATGACAGTGGTACGTTTTATAATGGATTGCATCCAGTTTCAAAGTCTATGTGGAGACAATACAACTTGACTGTACACAAAAATTACACTTTTCAACCGCATACCACTCAATACTGTTTACCTTGGGATTCTGTTAGATATTGGATACTTTTATACATTTTGTGACAGGTCATGACCTGAGCCTGCATCAACAGTGACAACCAAACATGTGAAAGTTACATTATGATATTTATTGATCCAGCCAAAGAAATTGCTTACACTGCTGCAAGTAGGAATAATTTATTAGTTTTATATTTGCTCTTTGAAGATAAAATAGAAGTAGAAAAATGAATAATAAAAAAAATTATTGGAAGATTAAAAACAAACATTTTAAGATAATTTTAGTGCTAATTTTAGGGTGTTTGCAGTTGAGCTAAGTTCTAAGTCTTCAAGTAATTTTAGTAATCCCTCCCAATTTAATGGATAACGAGGAGACCCATTCTTTATCCAGTCTACTAGTACATCTCGACAGCACTGCCTGACATCTCCTCGACGCTGGCAATCAATACCTTGTAAGCGATCTGGAGTTAGTTCCAGTAAATCTCCAACTTCCTCCCACTTCACACTCATCTCATCTCTCACCCTGAGAGTCTGTGGCTGGCCATCTTTGTTAGTCCACTCTAGCAATGTTAAATTTCTCAAAGAAAATGCAAGCTCTGAAATTTATACCATGTAATGATGAGCACATAAACCACTAACTTCTAGCCAGTTACCTGGTGTAGCAATAGCTGCAGAACATCTTGGACACTGAGCCACCTCAAAGGGACTGTTGTTGTCGCTGGATGCACGCTGGTGTGGAACTCTGTCCTCTGAAGTGACAACTCCCATTGATGTTATCCCTATGATGATTTTATTAAATAATAACTATAACGTCCAATTCATAGCTATGCAAAGGTTTACTTGATGTATGAGCAGAATCCACTTCTGTTGGTGACGTAAGTGAAGACTCAGAATTACCTACATGCAAATGCCCATGGAATAAGTATATGTGTGAACTTATTATGCTGTTATAATTATTTACCTTTATTAAACCACGGACATCCAGACTCTGGAACTGTCAGCTTGCCATGTCTACTGCATCGCATATAGAGAGAATGCACGCCACTCCTTACTTCATGCGGTGAGCCACATTTCAGAGGGCATGTCAAACTAAATGCAGTGCCCACTTTGTCACAGCTGTAGTGAAGCTTCTTTAGCGATAGTTGAATACAATTATCTAACATTACTCGAATGTTGTTACAGACTACATTAGGAGTAGTTGCCCTAGGGGCATACTTTGCAGAGTTATTTGCAGGAGGATAGTTTTCTAAGACTACACTAACTTCCAGGTGAGAAATGCAACTTCTGAGGCAGATTTGGTCGACATCTTCAGAGGAACTCACAAGTAAAGATACCTGGTCTTGATATATGTGGTCTTCCAACAAGTCAAAAGTGAGCTCCTGGTTTCCTTCTGGACATAGGAGGTAAGAAATGAGCACACCAAACAGACCTTTAGGACAGTGACCAAGCTGGAAAGTGATAGCAAGAGGAGCAATAACAGTGTCAACTCTTTCTAATGGAGACTTCGGGACATGGTTCAAAATCAAAGGAATGAAATATTTCTGCAATCCACTCTTGTCTGTGAAAGGAACTGCTACACGAAGGTGACGAAGAAACAAAAGGAACTGTTGAGGTGTAATCTGATCTTCCTTGCTCAAAAGATTCTCAAAAGCACAAAGTTCTAAAATGCCCTTCTTGCAAAAGCGTTCTTGTTGACTCATTGCAATAGACCCAGAAGACAAGAACGTTTTCAGAATGAGTTCTGTAACCTTGTTGAAGAGAACATGAGGCTCTTTGATAATTACATCTGAGATTCCCTTGACATTGTAGTGTTGAATTATTCCTACTCGGAAATGCAGGAAGTGGAGAAGAGTGTCAATCTCCTCATCTTCAATATTGAACTTTGCTGCTAATGTTTTGCATTGATCCATAGATATAATGGTTTCTTTGATGTTGTTCAATTCAAGGCAGAAAAGAAGGAAGCTCACACGAAACTCAACCAAAAACTCGTCTCCTTCTTTCATATACACTGGAAAAATATCCAGATTTCCTGTACCAGGTCAGTAAAAGGAAAGGTTACTGGAAGGTCACCTGTCAGTCACATGGTTGTCACCTTTCCTAATGCCAGGGAATATCTGGTTTCCCTGTACCTATCCTATAACAGTACAGGGCAAAATTTCCTATAGCCTTTCCTTTGAATAGACTGATCCATGACAGCTCACGTTACCCTACACCTATCCTTGAGTACATGCCACATCATGTTCTGTGTAATATTTCAGATATCTTCCACCTCATGTTCACTGGACCTGTCCAACATGATGTCATTCCATCTATACTGGACCAATCCTGCATGATGTCATCCCATTTTTATTGGACCTGTCCTGAATTACGGCATCCCATCTTTACTGGACTTATCCTGCATGACAACATCCCATCTATACCGAACCTTTCCAAATGTCAGGGAATATCTGGTTTCCCTGTACCTATCCTATACTAGTGCAGGGCAAAATTTCCTATAGCCTTTCCTTTGAATAGACTGGTCCATGACAGCTCACGTTACCCTACACCTATCCTTGAGTACATGCCACCTCATATTCTGTGTAATAAATTTCAGATATCGTCCACCTCATGTTCACTGGATCTGTCCAACATAACGTCATCCCATCTTTACTGGACCTATCCGGCATGATGACATCCCATCTTTACTGGTCCTATCCTGCATGATGTCATCCCATCTTTACTGGTCCTATCCTGCACGATGTCATCCCATCTTTACTGGACCTATCCGGCATGATGACATCCCATCTTTACTGGACCTATCCTGCATGATGACATCCCATCTTTACTGGACCTATCCTGCATGATGTCATCCCATCTTTACTGGACCTATCCAGCATGATGACATCCCATCTTTACTGGTCCTATCCTGCATGATGTCATCCCATCTTTACTGGACCTATCCTGCATGATGACATCCCATCTTTACTGGACCTATCCTGCATGATGACATCCCATCTTTACTGGACCTATCCTGCACGATGTCATCCCATCTTTACTGGTCCTATCCTGCACGATGTCATCCCATCTTTACTGGACCTATCCGGCATGATGACATCCCATCTTTACTGGACCTATCCTGCATGATGACATCCCATCTTTACTGGTCCTATCCTGCATGATGTCATCCCATCTTTACTGGACCTATCCTGCACGATGTCATCCCATCTTTACTGGACCTATCCTGCATGATGACATCCCATCTTTACTGGTCCTATCCTGCATGATGTCATCCCATCTTTACTGGACCTATCCTATCCTGCATCCTGATGTCATCCCATCTTTACTGGACCTATCCGGCATGATGACATCCCATCTTTACTGGACCTATCCTGCATGATGACATCCCATCTTTACTGGACCTATCCTGCATGATGACATCCCATCTTTACTGGACCTATCCTGCATGATGACATCCCATCTTTACTGGACCTATCCTGCATGATGACATCCCATCTTTACTGGTCCTATCCTGCACGATGTCATCCCATCTTTACTGGACCTATCCTGCATGATGACATCCCATCTTTACTGGACCTATCCTGCATGATGTCATCCCATCTTTACTGGACCTATCCTGCATGATGTCATCCCATCTTTACTGGACCTATCCTGCATGATGACATCCCATCTTACTGGTCCTATCCTGCATGATGATATCCCATCTCTACTGGTCCTATCCTGCATGATGATATCCCATCTTTACTGGATCCTATCCCATGCATGATGTGATATCCCATCTTTACTGGACCTATCCGGCATGATGACATCCCATCTTTACTGGTCCTATCCTGCACGATGTCATCCCATCTTTACTGGACCTATCCTGCATGATGACATCCCATCTTTACTGGTCCTATCCTGCACGATGTCATCCCATCTTTACTGGACCTATCCTGCACGATGTCATCTCATCTTTACTGGATCTGTCCTGAATAACATCAGTCTATCTAAACTGAAACTGTCACGAACACTATCAGTACATCTGTACTAATCAGTATTGAATAATGTCAGCACATCCTGTCATGAACAATGTCAACCAGGTTATTGTATAATCTGACCAGTCCAAATAATATATATATATATATGCCCACCCATACTGTACTACAATTAAGTCATTCAATTCCGATAGAAAAATGAGAAAAACTATACCAAGTTATCTCTACAGTTTAGTCTGAGAGTTATGAAAACCTCTAGCGTCCATTTATATGTAGCAAGTTAAGATGATAGTAGCACCAAGTCTCATCTTCCATGACTTTCATCCATTGAAATAAACATCCACTGTGTAGTATGCTTCAAAATACTCAATTCTACAATATAAATTTTACATGACTACTAATTATACGAATATAAAACTGTAAGCAACTATTTAAATTAGGGTAACATAGAAGGCTTTCAGTAGAAAACTTACATCAAAATAAGACTTCTTAAGTTGCCACTTCCACATCTGAAAACATTACTCCCCCTTTGTAGAGAACTCCAATTTCCTGAGTAATAAATTAGTATACTGCATCTAAAATGTCATCAGTACATATAGCTAAATTATCACACTTACACCACCAAAATTAAATTAACCAACAATGATAAATTACAAGAAACTAATGAAAGGTTTCTATTCTATTTTAACATCGGGTTGCACTGTTGAGAGGTACAAAATGAATTGCCTGCTTCTTATCTATCACAATCGGTACCCGGAGGAAGCAATAATTAGAACATCCAAACCAGAATTTTTCTTTGTGGGGGTAAGGGAATACTAGACTCATAGGTCAGACACTATACCTAACCACTCCACTCGGAAGGTTCTGGCAAATTGGCCATATCAAACTCGTTATGCCCAGAATCTGGAATGTATTGGACGTGTACAGTGTATGGTGAGGGTATGTGTTTTGATTAAAAGAGGGCAGGTACACTACTTACGAGCTATCTCTACAAATCAAAGGCGCCTCAAACATGGCAACACTACAACGTCTGTAGATAGAATACTATAAAAACAAACAACAGATTGCTACAAGCACTCTCTTAAAGTACATTCTCTACCGTTAAGGAGATGTACTGTGACTAATACGAGTCTAGAAATCTTCCCTCAGTAGGTGTCGTGTGTATCCAAGAACAGTTAGCACCATTGCTGGATATCAATGGGGAAGGCATGATACGGATACTGCACTAAACACTTTACCGAGTATTGCATACATTTTATTGATTTACTTGCGGTTAAACACAGTATTCCAGTAGTCTGGCGCACGCAGACCCTTTACCTCTTTAAATACTGCCAGGGAGGAAAGGGTCTGGTCACTCCCCAATTGTGGTAGTTGTGTCTACGCTGCCAGGACAGCGGCCCAATCAGATTGTTCAGAATTTGTTCGCGCTAAATAAAATTAAGGAAATGGCAGGTCGAGTGTGCCAAAGTGTTATTAGATTTTAAAGCTCTGGAAGAAGTGTTCAATAAGCTTGGATTGAAATTAGTCAGCAACTAGATTGAAATCAATGAAGTAACGCTGTTCCCTGATTTATTTCCTCGCAAAACTAATTATGCTGATTTGTTACATAACCATTACATAATGACACAACTACTTACAATTGGCTGTGACCAGACCCTTTCCTCTCCGACAATAGGTAAAGGGTCTGCGCATGCCAGACTAGTATTCCAGAAGAACAAGTTAGATGTGGGCAATAGACCATATCCTTCCTAGTGGAACGGTTTCTTATTTATAAAACACACTACTCATGAAATATTTTGCATACACATACAAATTATACCTTCTATCTGCTATATTGTGATTATCACAGAAGAACATCATAACATGTTAAATAAAAACCATTTTTATATAATTTACCTGAATAAATTGCCACTCAACATAAAGATTGCAGGCTGATTCTACCCCAGCAACACCAAACCAGTCCACTCACCTCCTAGTTATGCCCACTACACCACAACGTGCTGGCAGGTATCTTTGAAGAAAGAAACCCTTTTCCAAAAGACTTCAGTGACTTTTGGTGAATGCTATAACCCTTTACCAGGGCTCTCTCCCGTGCTTGCAGCGTGAGCGAGACCCCGCCCCAATACGGACTGGTCAACTTAATGGTAAAGCGTGGCTACTAAACCTGGAATTTAGGTAAGAATCGAATAGTATCGCAGACCCTTTACCGGGCGCGATTTTTTAAACGACGCACCCTTTGAGGACTTAGAAAAAATTCTGGAAATACTTAGGTACAAAGTACAAGATATTTTATACTTTTAACCTTATGTTGCTTTTTTTTTCTCGTCAAGACACTGACAGCGAAGTGTTGTCCAACTTATCCCGAGCTGTTGTGGAGAATAGTGAAGGGAAGTAGAGGGGAGTCGGTACTTTGACCATAGCTGGAACGTAAGTTAACCTGATTGCATGATGCGTTTGTGTTTGTGTGTGTACTGGTAGCTTGTGGCATAAAATTACTGTGCATGTTATATACCCTTATCTAACCCTTGCCCAGCTCCTTTCCATGAATTGTCTACCTGCAGTTTAGGTACTCCTTAAGAAAATAAGCCATTATTAGAGAATTGTTGCATAGTGATATGATAAAAGTGTTTTGACCCACCTCAAAGACACACCCACTTTGGTTATTGATTAAATATTAATTGAATGGGTGGTTCACCTAGTCTGGGATGCCTAAACCCAACCTTACACTAGAATAGGCTTAGGACATCTCTATACTTGTCCTGTTTGTGTATACTTGTCCTGTTTGTTGTAAGTAGGTTTCTTTAAAATAGGCGTACAAACATTATCAATGTAAACTGGTCATTGTAAACTCATATACGTATATGTATATATATTGTTGAACAAGTACATATGTACAGTATTTGGCTGAGACAAATTACCGTCAGGCTTCACCTCCTTTTATTATTATTATTATTGTTGTTGTTGATGTTCTTATTGTTATTTTTATTGTTTTTGTTGTTATTGTTATTATTGTTTCTTGTTTTAATTTTTTTTGTTGCTTTACTTTTGTCTATTTAATATTGATATCTATTTGATCAGAACATTTCACTAATCTTTCTGGTATCGCACACACATGTGTGTGTGTACATATGTGTGTGTGTACATATGTGTGTGTGTGTGTGTGTGTGTGTGTGTGTATATACATTATTATTCCCAAACTGTAGAAATGTTAGTAAGGTTGTTGTTCCTCTCTAAATATAGTTGCAGGAGTTCCACTCTTACGTTGCACACTTCCTTTTTTGTACGAGTCAATTCTTTGCTTCAGCCAGCATTTGTGAGACTGCTATAGTCAGAATGAGAGTATAGGATTCTGCTGAAATTTATTATAGTAAATTAGTAGGAATTCCAGCTGCAGTATTTCCATAGGATTTGTATTATGTAAGTGTGTGTGTTTGTTCAGAGACAATTGTCTGATGTGTTTTAAAAAGAGATCACTCAAAGGCATTCCTTGGTATTACTGTAAGGTTCCAGTTGTGTTGGAACATGCAGAACAACCTTACCTGGGATGGATCTTTCATTATATTGCAGTCATGATTGTTGTTGTTTTGTTGTTTGTGTGGGATATAGCTAGGTGAAACATTTTCTGAGTGAGGGGAGTGGTCTCCGAGAGCTAGTGAGCTACATGATGTTCAGATACCAGTTGGAAGTCAGGTGAGTGAAGACTGTGACTTTATGCCATGGTGTATCTTATTATACAAGTATATAGTCTCCTGTCAGTCTATGCTGGTATGGTACAGTACTGTGTGTATTATGGGATAGTCCTGTAGCCCACGGCATCATAAAGATTCCTATATAATATCCACTAGGAATCCCCTCCTTGCGGTTGAAAGTCCAGGTGTCCTATTATGTAATCATGAAAACAAAGAAAGTTACAGAACACTGTGAAAACGCGTTGAAAAAGATGTGTATATATATGTCACAAGTGCAAACATAGGCACTCACATAAAAGAAACACACAAGCACATACTCACACGATAAAAATAAATAAATAACAAACTATTATTATGAGACTCTGAAGCCTAGAAATACATTATGATATGCCATGAACTGGTGACAGGTAAACGTATATATGTTCTTTACATTACCTTGTGGTTGGTGTTGTAGGAAGCTCCCTGAGTTGTCACTCGACCTCCTCTACAAAGACTCCGGAGTAGTGACACCATGATTCCTCTAGTCACTAAGCCCAAGTCCTCAACTGGTCGTCAGCCTCAGGCACGGGCCACCACGGAGTCCTCAGACATTCACATCTGTGTGCTGTGCCTCAAGGCACTCATGAACCATTCAGTGAGTCTCTTAGTTTCATTTGTCTTGTAATAACACTTATTAATGTTGGCAAGCAAACAAGGAACTATCTGGAGTGTGAAAATTTGATAGAATTATGACGACCTTTTAGTGAAAGACTCTTAGACCTTGCAAAACTGGCTGGTCTTGAGCTAGTCTAACTGTCAACTGTTTGTGTATGTATTTATTTATTAATTATTTTATTATTATTATACTATAGCAGCGTCTTTTTCAATGCAAAATGTATGGTAATACCACAACAGTGGAGAAATTAATAGTGCTCTAAGCAGGAAATGTATTGAATGGGAACGTTACATGAAACATAAAATAATTAATTAAGTGCAGTCATGTCAGTCACCACTGGCACATAAAAGGTAAAGTATCATTAGGTGTTTCAAGTTATAACTTCGGGTGCCGTAAATATTTTGACAATTTAGCTACCAGTTTGTAGTATAGCTGGGCTGGCTCTCTCGCCACTCTGTGCTTTAAGACTTTGATTTAGACCCAAGAGTGACTCGCTAATTTCTACTTTAGGTTGTTGTTTTTTTCTCGTCCCACAGTGTTTTATACCTTTTTTTTTTTTTTTGAAGTTCAGAATATATGCACATCTACTAAACTCACCGACTGGTGACACTGATGTTCTCCCTCCTCCCCTCTCCCCCTAGTCAAAAATCCTGTATTAAACCCTGATTATAAAGTGTGTCTGTTAGTTGTTGTTTTTTTGTTTTTTTTTGTTTTTTTGTTGCTGTTGTTTTTTGCTAGTGTAGCTGTAGCATTAAGATCTCACTAGTACCAGCTAAAGATTAAACTACTACAGTACGTCTTAAAATTTTACTGCAAACAAATACATATTGTGCATGCTTAGATATTTAGTGTGATGATCCTTACCACATAATCCCATTGCAACATATTATTAGCTACGTGTACATTAAAAAAAATTCTGTGAATTCCATGTATTTTTGGACAGCAAGAGTGCCTACTACAGAAATCAGTTTTTAGTTGTTGTTTTTTTGGTGTTGTTTTTTTTTTGGTGTTGTTGTTGTTTTAACAATGATACTTTTCTTGTGTTTCCCACACCCTTTACCTAAATGCTCCGCTCATAATAGGGTCTGGGGACTTTGCCTTATCAAATTTGTTGCAATTCCCTAAGGTTGGGCGATATACCGGTATATAGTCATGATCGCGGTATCTGTCAATAACCGTCTGGCGGTATCGTGTTGGCTAGCAATATTGAAATATTGAAAATCTAGAAAAACCGCCGAACTTACCTGCGCGCGCATAATGCGCGGGAAGTGACGCGCACGCAATAAGCCGCTGTATTTTTATTCTCTTGCAAGAAGTAAGTACGGCAGACCCTGCGACGAGAGTACCGGAGCTACACAAGAAGCCTGGAAGCAAGGAACTATTTTGGCTTGGAAAAAAAGGATGGAGAGTTTCAGAAGGGGACTGCAATTTGTCGCACTTGTTATCGAAGAGTGGCAACCGAGAATGGGAACACTAGTAACTTGCTTGCACATTTGCGCACTACCCATAGCAATCTTCACTTGCATTTAAAGGAGGCTATGATGAAAGAATCGCTAGCAACACTAGGAGTGTCAACTTCAAGGAAGAGGCCTGCTGATCAACTGTCACTTGCAGAGTCAGTGGATAGAGTACAGGGAGATGCTAACCTTTCTTTAGAAAAACTTGTAATTGGACCCATAATTCTCCATTTTATCCTCATAATTCAAAGTTTCAATATTTTCTTTTCCATTTCAAAGTTTCAATATTTTCTTTTCCCATCCTTCAAAGTTTCAGTAAATTTTTTTTTTTTCCCCTCATCATTTAAATTTTCAATGATATTTTTTTTATAATTTTTTTCCTCATCATTCACAGTTTGGCTTGTCATTAGATATCATCATTAAAAATTCTTGCTGTTAATTTTTTTCCTAAATAATTAATAATATAAAATGATATTTTTTTTATAATTTTTTTCCTCATCATTCACAGTTTGGCTTGTCATTAGATATCATCATTAAAAATTCTTGCTGTTAATTTTTTTCCTAAATAATTAATAATATAAAAAATATTCAATATATAGTCATATCACAATATTGTCCTGCCAAAATATCGTGATACAATATACCCCAATATCGCCCAACCTTACAATTCCCGGTTTGTTTGAATTTCAATGCCCTTTTACCCAGAGGAATCTCATCCACGCACACATGCATTCATTGAACTCAAACAACAGCAACATAAGACATTGATATGGAGAGAGGCTTCAGTCAATAACCATTTTACTACCACTTTCCTCCAAAGCCTTTTGAGCTAGTGTCCGTTCTGGCTGAAACTCACAATCTTTGTCATTTTTACTTGCTTCACATGTATATCTATACATAAATTCTTATTTTTGATTCTTAGTCATATAAAAAAGGTTTCCATGACACACACATACATATCGTTTAACCCTTCCTAAGTGGTAAGCACAATGACTAGCCTTACACCTTAATAATGCTAATAATAACTAGGGGTGCGCTCAAAGCACACAGTGTGGCGAGTGAGTCAGCCCAGCTATAAAAAAAAAAAAAGAATTGGAAAAACAATACTTTACCATTTATTGACAAACCATTTATTGACAAACCATTTATTGACAAAAATATATGGTACAGGACGTTTTTGTATACTGGGCTAGCTCACTCGCCACACTGTGTGCTTTGAATACACCCCTAGTAGCATGAAGCCTATTGACACCAAAAGCTGTATTTATATTTTCTAGCGAGCCTATGTATATATAGGCTTAGAATATTCCTGCGTGCCATGAAACGAAATCAACAGCTAAAAAACGTTTTAAGAAACTTAGTGAAAAATGGTACTGATCGTACGAAGCTCCGCCCTATTTACGTAAAGAGAGGCGACGTACCAAAGCCATATATATATATAACATATATACCAAATTTTGCCTTGATCTTGGCTCGAGAGTGTCTCGCTCACTTCGTTCGCTCGCCAATAATGATATAGAGCTTCCATTCAAAAGTAAAACAGTATGCAGCTATAAGAATTTGCTAGCATCTGTGTAGTACGCATGTGTATGGGTGTGTTGTTGTATGTGTAATGTGTATGTTAGTAGTAGTGAGTGAACATTGGCAGCAACATACATTGAGACCATGTGGTACACATGTAATGACAAGTTTCTGTTCTAATACTGATGTGCTTTGATTTGCTGATTTAATACACAGAAGTGTCTTCAGATTCCAAATAGTGCCCAATTTTGTGTGTAATACAATAAGACATGGGTATAGCTAAAGTGTATGTATGTGTGTAGCTTGAGGTTTAGAATATTTAAGCCATGTATAAGTGAAAGTTATAAAGCCAAAACACAGTGGATCTTTATGAATTAATGTACTGTAGGTGATAATGATTATTAATTAGTTAAAAAAACAACAATGTTACAAATTGTGGTGTGAGTCTTAATGACCACGACCATGTTTAAATTGATTTGCTTGATTATTTAGTTCATTTTTTCGCCGATTGTGCTTTCGCTTTATATGTTCTTTTCTGCCACGCTTTTGTTGTACAGCACAATCTGATTCTGGGTGTGGTCTCTTCACTGGCCGTCCACTCACTGCCATCTTATTCCCTCGAGGAGCTCCTTCTCGGCGACGGGAAATTGCTGTAGGCTGGACGTTTATTCTTCTTCCAGCTACTGGTATTATTTCATTATTTTTTTTGAAGTAAGTATGTAATAGACTGCTCAATTTCGGAGTTGCTGATAATTCTGGTTCAGTGCCAGAAATAGTGTCCAAATAAACTGTAAAAAACTTTTTTAGCCCATGTAAATATTGTGTGTCCATTTGCTTTATTCGCTTGCATACATCATCCACAAATGAGCAACATAGCTGTGACACATTTTGCATAAGCTCATCTCCCTCATTGGTGTCTTTCTGTAGTATATTAATTAAAGTATCTAAATTATCTTCAGCAGAATCATATTCACTGTCACTGTTAAGAGAGATAGGAGCATTTGGCTCACATATTTCTGTACTATTAGTAGACATCATTTCAGAGTCTGTTACTGCCATACTGGTTTTTAAACTTTCATAGAATGCTTGGGTACCTGCTCTGTCTTCACCTAAAGCTATCACAGCATGCAAATATCTGCCCCTTGCATTAAAAAAAGGAATTAAATGAGGCGAAGTCAGTTTATATTTATTAACTACGGCACGCTGATGCTTACAAGGCTCTCCTGTAGGAAAGCCAGTAATTCCAACACTGCATGTACATGTCCAATTCTCAGTATCTATGATATATTCTCGATCGCTGTGATTACTCTTAACTAAGTATAACAAATTATTACGATCGTGTTTAGTTATATCCGTATTATTTACCTGGTATGCTCCCAGTCCTTTGTGACGAAGTGAAATGTATCTGTCCATTCTATTATATGCCACTGATAGCAATCTTCGTTCATAGTACATTTCAAAAGTTACAGTTATAAATTCAAACATTTGGACCAAATTGTAGGCTTTGATTCTTTGAAATACTATGTCTTTTAAAATTCGTATTCCGGCCTCTGCATAATTATTTGTATTTATTCCTCTAGTACTGGTGTTGCCTCTATAACATGTGGCCCACTCTTGTCGTCTCTCCCAATAAGTATTCACATGCTCATTAAAATTTATATACTGCTTGGATATTAAATCTTGTTTTAGATCTTTGTATTTATTATTGAGGATGTATTCAGTTTTAGCATACACCATATTTCTTATTAAAAGCATCAAATGTTGACGATGCTGAGACTGAATTTCATTGCTGCTATGAAGTAACCATCTCCACATGGTTTGTAGAAAGTGAAATACACATAAGTACAGCGATGCACTGGGCCATGTCTTTTTCAAACCGCTTCGTTCAGCTTGGGAGTCATCAGTAATTATGTTGCCTGGACTACCTTTACGATAAAAACTATATGTAGGAAATAAATATTTTAAATGAGTCATAGCAGAATTAATTATTGATGTACTCTCCCCTGATGTAACCACCACTCCTAGAGGTAGCCCACCAGCAGCAGAGCAAGTTGACATGACAAACACAAACATAGGATTATTATAGTCATTAAAAGAGGACGAGGAATCAATAAATACGAGTTCCCCAGCTTGTTGTATGTGTTTGTGAACTCGAGACATTAAAGGAGTACATATGCTAAAATTAAAGGATGTCATGTTTCCCTTCACTATTATTAAATTGTTGTACTGAAGCTTTACCACCAAGATCTTTGTTAGTTTCGTTATATTTATTTATCCGTGCTTCTAGATCAGCGAAGAGTTCTTTTCCAGTGCGGACTCCCAAGTTATTTTTCCTCCATTTATTGAATAGATTATAGATATCACTAATTTTAGGGTTTACATTTCGGTCTGCTAAAAGCTGAGCGTTTTGTTGGTACATTAAATTCGTTTCATTTTCAAGATGTGCACTACTTGGAGAGTGACCTTGTTTAAATAAATCATAATACTTGGATTTGGTTTCGTCCGATATAGGCCTGAATCTCAGGGCATCAGCTACATTAATGGTGTGATTATGATTATGTTGTAGGATGACCTCAACTAAGTATCCTCGATGATGTTGATGAGGTGCTAATATAGTAATACTTATTTGTGCAGGACAATTATTATTCTTAAGATTATGTAAACGGTGTGTTGTCTTCAAGCTCAAATTAGTTATTTCTTTTTTTCGTTGGTTATGGTGGCATCATAAATATAGTTTCTTGCATACTCGCTTTCCTAATCTATTTTTGCTGCGCTGAAACACCATGGTCTCCTGTGTCACTTGATTGTATTGTTGCACCCATTCTCTTGCTTCTTGTTCATTTTCTAATTGTATTTTGAAGGTACATTTGAAGTTATAGGTTCGAGTATTGCAGTAATCTATTTCAACAAACTTGTATGTGTAATTACTAGGCAGTACTGCTGCTATGTAATTATTATGAGCAGTTATGTCATCTATGCTTCCACTCTCACTGTTGTACTCAGCTGTACATATTTCATCATTAATTTCTTGCCGCTTTTTAAAATCGTGAATTATTGAGCTGGTATTTATTTTACGTTCAATAATCCAAGAAATTACACTAAGTCTCAACTGAGTACTGTGCATAGAGGGTTTAACTAAACATTGGGGAGAAGTCTTTTCATTCCAGCTGTACCAGTTCTCCCAATTACAGCGCATCACAGCTGCCATGCAAAGCACTATGACACCACAAACATTAGAGCAAGTTTGGGTGGGATAAAATGGACACACGTTTGTCGGATCTTTCTTCTCATTGGATTGCAAGTTTATAATATTGTATAACTTTAGTTCTATTCCTAATTTACCTAATAATGGTTCAACCATGTGTGTTAAGTTAGATGGAATATCCCAGCTCAGTGAATCACCGTAATACGCTAGTTTTGTTTCAGTATTAAGTGCCAATAATGTCCAATGATTTCCTTGCTTTATTCCATCAGAAATAAAAATGGACTTACTGATATGGTCTTGTCCTACATTAAGAGCCAAAATAACCTTTCCATTCTGAAACACTTTGCTTTTCGATATCAAGAAATCTCTTATGCATTTATCTGGGGTACATACTACGCACATAATATCTTCATACTGCTGATTCAAAAGAGTGAACAATTCATTTATTTCATTTTCAGTTATCCAATATCTCTAGTTAAATTTATCAGCTTTGTTTCATGATTCGAGCTAGATTGGCTAAAGAACTCCATAATTATTTTAGTATTAATTCCATATAAGTCACCAGTTTCGGTTAACCAAGTCATAATCTTACCTATGGTGCTGTTATGTTTTAAGTCGTAATGATACCACTGAAGTTGTTTTAATCCATTATAGTCCATCAATCCCATTGGAAATTTTATGTATATAAATTTTTTCACACTTACTTCTGTTTGTTTACATAGCAGACTTATGGCTTTGGTAATGGAAGTGAGTGAAGGAATCTCTGTTAGACCACATGGATGGACCACTGACTTTGCAACCTCGGAAATTACTATGTCCATGGATAGACTTGCAGATATGACTGGAGCATTATCATAACATAACTTTTCCAATCCTCCACCCTAATCATGTACGATAAATCAATATGTTGTTATGTTGTTGTTTTATTCGTATTGTACTTACCATAAGATATTGACTTTTAGATAATTTTGTGGATGACTGTCGGGTATTATCTCTGGAGCAATGAAATGTTTAAGATAAATTTGTTTAATTTATATGTCAGCCATTGTAGTTTTTTAAATGGTGTTATTTTCAAGATAGTGAACTAATAAGAAAGTGTATTAACCTCTTCTTCTAATACATCCACCATTATTCCTTACCTTGTCAAAAAGATTGCAGTTAATAACAGTAGAACTCTAAGCATCAAGATGAAACAATCGCTATAAGAGGAAAGAAACTCCAAAAACAGTTCAGGATCAGGAAAGTGATCTGGAACAGTAAAAGACCCAGCATTCACCCCTGGATCTGGGAACAAAGAATTCCCAGATTGTGCTGAAAAGCACAAGGGATCCTGCATGGGAACAGTCACAAGAAGCCATAGAAGTAGAAACTTTGAAGACAGCATGGTAGCAAGCATTTCACCGCGGGAAGCCAAAAAAATAATAAATAGGGCCAACTCTTGTTCGCCGCGCATGCGCAAATGATTGAACTATCTGGTGCACCATGAACTTTGACCTTTAATAAACGTTGCTAGTTTTTCTAAGTCCTCAAAGGGTGCGTCGTTTAAAAAATCGCTACCCGGGTTTGTTCTTGCTGAGTCAGCTAATCATGACGTCATGAACCGATTGCGTGGGATTTAGGATTTGTGGCCATTCTTTTCACCCACGCGCATTTAAAAAAAAAAAGCGCCAGTAAGAGGTCGGGCTCCGCCCAACTAGCCAACTCACGCCTCCTTTTTAGCATCTTGCTAAGACGGCACAGTTTGTTACTACTATAACAACCGTGAACGAAAGCGGAAGCGTTACCGCCCAGTTTTGCCGCCTCGCGCGTGGTCTGGACTTTAGTTGGATGGATGGGGGGGAGTACTACTGCTTGCTTGTGCGTGGGGGGAGGCTCACCAAAAGTAAGAATGAGAGAGAGAGAGTAAGAGGAAGTGTGTTTGCAATACTAGTTTCCCATAACTTTTTGAATATTTCTCTTCTCTAGTGTTTACAATTTTATTTATTCTTATTTATGGCACACTTGTTTCCAGGGTGTGAAAAGAAGCCGTACCCTCATTCTTTGAAACTTGACAGAATGTGACAAGGTGTGTTCATAGAACATAGATATAGGGTGATAAAAAACTGGACCACCCACACTACAGAAAATTGTGGCGAGTAAAAGGTGGAAAGAGGGGGGGAGAGGTAGTCTCGGGAAAGGATCTGGTCAACTGACATTAGCAAGTTGTGCAGCTTCCCTCAGCTAATTGGGCTGGCAAGAATAATACAGAAGACAATAAGGAGGAGATAACACGTGGGTGGAGTGGTCTAACCCTAGTAACTTAAAGTATGCGAGCGTATTCAATTCCATTCACTAAGTGGGAGTAAAAATAAGTCGCTAAAGTACTAATTATACCACATCCATGTGAACTTACCGCAATCTCCTCGTTTGCTGATGATGCAAACACAACTTTATGTCAGTTGACCAGACCCACGTTGCGATTGGTAAAGGGTCTGGCTATGCAAGACTAGGGGGAAGGGAGGGAGCTAGTGATACATTATAACAGTTACTTGCGTATTTCCAAGCTATATGAACTATCTATTGATACATGAGAGCAGAGAGTGTTAGAGGCTACACATTATACTGATATGATAGGGCTGTCTGAATGGTGTATGTGTGTGCATGTGTTGTGTAACATGGTCAAGGAGCACATCCTTGTAGCAAGAGTTCTTGTGTTTCATTAGTATGAATTCAGTGAGTAGTCCATGGAAACCTGACAAGTGTAGTGGTTGACAGTATGAATGAGTGGTTAATGTAACATCTATTAACACTTCCATTCAAAGATGTATGCTGAATTGGGCATATTACCTCAGAGCAAGCAGCTAAATTACCTCATCCAGGAAGAATCCACATTACTCTCATTCATACTAATGAAAGGCACTGAATAATGAAAGGGACTTTTTGTGTTAGCTAACCTTCAGATACATACCTAGTAAATACTCATTAATTCTTATTTTAATTTTTTTTTATTTGTTATTTATTTTTGATTTTGGTTTTTTAGGTTAAGTTTCCAGATTTTTCATTGTGAATACTGGGGACTTGGAAGTTTATAATATAGACAAGATAAATGGATCTGATGTTCTCTCGAGGTAAATAAATTTAATTGTGCCATTAAAAATAAGTATTAGTGATGTTCACTTATTCTTTGGTGTATTTAAAACTAGGACAATATCCTTACATGATTATGTCTTTAGTTGGTTTATGCCCTAGAGATAAATTCTGATTTATTTCCATGTTGGGCAAACATACTATTGTACATTTTCCCCTCTTATTGCTAATATATTGTGGACCTTTTCCATATTGAACTAATAATTATATTGTAGACACTTTCCATATTGAACTAATGTATTGTGGACCCTTTTCCGTATTGAACTGACATTGAGGACATTTTTTTGAACTAATATATTGTGGACATTTTCCATATTGAACTAATTTATTGTGGACACTTTCAGTATTGACTAATGTATTGTGGACCTTTTCCCATATTGAACTAATATATTGTGGACACTTTTCCGTATTGACTAATGTATTGTGGACCATTTTTTGTATTGAACTAATGTATTGTGGACCCTGTTCCATATTGAACTTATATATTGTGGACCCTTTTCCATCTTGAACTAATATATTGTGAACCCTTTTCCACATTGAATAATATATTGTAGACACTCGTATTGAATAATATATTGTGGACACTTTCCGTATTGACTAATGTATTGTGGACCCTTTTCCATATTGAACTAATATATTGTGAACCCTTTTCCACATTGATTGTAGACACTTTCCGTATTGACTAATATATTGTGGACACTTTCCATATTGACTAATGTATTGTGGACCCTTTTCCGTATTGAACGGATATATTGTGGAACTCTATCCATATTGAAGTAATATATTGTGGACCTTTTTTCCATATTGAACTAATGTATTGTGGACGCTGTTCCATATTGAACGGAAATATTGTGGACCGCAATCCGGACCCTTGTCCTTATTGAACTAATATATTGTGGACAGCAATCCACATTGAAATAATGTATTATGGACCCTTTTCCATATTGAACTAATATATTGTGGACACTTTTCTGTATTGACTAATGTATTGTGGACCCTTTTCCTTATTGAACTAATTTATTGTGGACACTTTTTCGTATTGACTAATGTATTGTGGACCTTTTCCCATATTGAACTAACTTTTCCATATTGAACTAATGTATTATGGACTATTTTCTGTATAAACTAATGTATTGTGGACCCTTTTCTATATTGAACTTATATATTGTGGACCTCTTTCCATATTGAACGGATATATTGTGGACCGCAATCCATATTGAACTAATATATTGTGGACCCTTTTCCATATTGAACTAATATATTGTGGACACTTTTCCGTATTGACTAATGTATTGTGGACCCTTTTCCATATTGAACTAATTTATTGTGGACACTTTTCCATATTGACTAATGAATTGTGGACCCTTTTCCATATCGAAATAATTTATTGTGGACACTTTTCCGTATTGACTAATGTATTGTGGACCTTTTCCCATATTGAACTAATATATTGTGGACCCTTTTCCATATTGAATAATATGTTGTAGACACTTTCCGTATTGAACTAATATATTGTAGACCCTTTTCCGTATTGAACTAATATATTGTGGACCCTTTTACTTATTGAACTAATTTACTGTGGACACTTTTCCGTATTGACTAATGTATTGTGGACCCTTTTACACATTGAATAATATATTTTAGTCACTAGCTCCAAAAAATTTCAATTACGCGGTAGGTTCTTGATTTTTCACAGACGCTTAAACTCGCCGAAATCATTGGCGGGGTCCTTCCTGTTGGCATTTATTATCCTCCCCTGTGGCATTTAGAACCTAGCTTGTGACATTTAATACCCTAGCTCACTCCACTTTCTTTATTGTTTGGAATAGCTACTTGACATTTCTGACACTTTAGTATAATATTCAAAATTTTAGGGATATAACAAAGAAATATTTTTATTTTTTTATACTGATATTAAAATAAAGTGATGAGTAGCTAAAACTGATTAAATAAGTTACAACAGCTAATGATGATATTCTTATTTATTTGAGATAATATTCATAGTAACTGAGCATGATTGGAAGTTAAAAGTAAAAGGAGAAGTGAAAGTTGTGCTGGAAGATTGCAAAGTATGCATGCTATTAGCACCACACGAGTAACCAGAAGTTGCTGCAGTAACTCTCCGTTTTGTTTTCTTACTTCGAAGACGAAAAGGCACAATTTGGTGGACAATTCTTGGGTCAACATTTCTTTCAGGGGTGTAACTTCTTCTCCGTACTCCGTAGAAATGTGTTCACACCATTGTTGCCATACATTGACACAGTATTTTGTGTCAGCCATGGTCTTAGAAGGTATAGCACTAAGCTTGGCCTTCATAACCTCATCCTCGTTTTTCCTGGGAGCAAATGTTCTCTTTTGTCGCTTTGTTGGAGGCTCCAAGTTATAGCCGTGAACAGAATGTTCCGTGAGTTGCTCTTGCTGAATTGCTGGGTCTACTTGACCAGTAACTAAGGTTAGTTCGCTATCAGACATTTCCTCGTTTAAAAGGTCCATAATTTCTGGTGATAAAAAGTCCAGCAATGAGTCCATATTGTCTTCCATTAATCAAGTTAGCCTGAGAAGTAGTGGAACAGGCTGTATCAACTAGCTAGCTTTTTTTTTTAGTGACTAAATCAGTTAGACAGAGGCACCAAGGAAACTACCGGATTTAGGAAACCCTCAGGCCCCTAGTAGCACCCTCGCTTCGCTCGGGATGCTACAGCTCAGGGCCTTCGGGATTCCTAAATCCGGTAGTTTCCTCAGTGCCTCTGTCTAACTTATATGTAGACACTTTCCGTATTGACTAGTTTATTGTGGACACTTTTCCATATTGAACTAATGTATTGTGGACACTTTTCAGTATTGAACTAATATTATTGTGGACCCTTTTCCTTATTGAACTAATTTATTGTGGACACTTCCGTATTGACTAATATATTGTAGACCTTTTCCCACATTGAACTAATACATTGTGGACCCTTTTCCACTTTGAATTATATATTGTGGACCCTTTTCCGTATTGAACGGATATATTGTGGACCTCTATCCAAACTAATTTATTGTGGACACTTTTCCGTATTGAATTAACTTTTCCATATTGAACTAATGTATTATGGACCATTTTCTGTATTTAACTAATGTATTGTGGACCCTTTTCCATATTGAACTTATATATTGTGGACAGCAATCCATATTGAACTAATATATTATGGACCCTTTTCCGTATTGACTAATGTATTGTGAACTTTTCCATATTGAACTAATGTATTGTGGACCCTTTTCTATATTGAACTAATTTATTGTGGACACTTTTCCGTATTGAACTAATATATTGTGAACCTTTTCCCATATTGAACTAATATATTGTAGACCCTTTTCCTTATTGAACTAATTTATTGTGGACACTTTTCCGTATTGACTAATATATTGTGGAATCTTTTCCACATTAAACAATATATTGTGGACCCTTTTCCATATTGAACTAATATATTGTGGACACTTCCGTATTGACCAATATATTGTGGACCCTTTTCCATATTGAACTAATTTATTGTGGACACTTTTTTCGTATTGACTATTGTATTGTGGACCTTCTCCCATATTGAACTAACTTTTCCATATTGAACTAATGTATTATGGACTATTTTCTGTATATAACTAATGAATTGTGGACCCTTTTTCATATTGAACTTATATATTGTGGACCTCTTTCCATATTGAACGGATATATTGTGGACCGCAATCCATATTGAACTAATATATTGTGGACCCTTTTCCATATTGAACTAATATATTGTGGACACTTCCGTATTGACTAATGTATTGTGGACCCTTTTCCATATTGAACTAATTTATTGTGGACACTTTTCCATATTGACTAATGTATTGTGGACCTTTTCCCATATTGAACTAATATATTGTGGACCCTTTTCCATATTGAATAATATGTTGTAGACACTTTCCGTATTGAACTAATATATTGTAGACCCTTTTCCGTATTGAACTAATATATTGTGGACCCTTTTACTTATTGAACTAATTTACTGTGGACACTTTTCCGTATTGACTAATATATTGTAGACCTTTTCCCACATTGAACTAATATATTGTGGACCCTTTTCCACATTGAATAATATATTGTGGACCCTTTTCCGTATTGAACGGATATATTGTGGACCTCTATCCATATTGAATTAATGTATCATGGACCATTTTCTGTATTCAACTAATGTATTGTGGACCCTTTTCCATATTGAACTTATATATTGTGGACCTCTTTCCATATTTAACGGATATATTGTGGACAGCAATCAATATTGAACTAATATATTATTGACCCTTTTCCGTATTGACTAATGTATTGTGAACTTTTCCATATTGAACTAATTTATTGTGGACACTTTTCCGTATTGACTAATGTATTGTGGACTCTTTCCCGTACTGAACAGATATATTGTGGACCTCTAATTGAACTTATACATTGTGGATCTACTAATGTATTGTGGATACTTTTCTGTATTGAACTAATGTATTGTGGACCCTTATATATTGTGGACTCTTTTCCTTATTGAACTAATTTATTGTGGACACTTTTCAATATTAAACTAATATATTGTGGACCCTTTTCCACATTGAATAATATATTGTGGACATTTTCCGTATTAACTAATGTATTGTGGACCCTTTTCCATATTGAAGTAATATATTGTGGACCTTTTTTCCATATTGAAGTAATATACTGTGGACCTTTTTCCATATTGAACTAATGTATTGTGGACACTTTTCTTTATTGAACTAATGTATTGTGGACCCTGATCCATATTTAACTAATGTATTGTGGACCCTTTTCCATATTGAACTAATATATTGTGGACCCTTTTCCATATTGAACTAATATATTGTGGACAGTTTTCCTTACTGAACTAATTTATTGTGGACACTTTTCGGTATTGACTAATGTATTATGGACCATTTTCTGTATTTAACTAATGTATTGTGGACCCTTTTCCATATTGAACTTATATATTGTGGACCTCTTTCCATATTGAACGGATATATTTTAGACAGCAATCCATATTGAACTAATATATTATCGACCCTTTTCCGTATTGACTAATGTATTGTGAACTTTTTCCATATTGAACTAATATATTGTTGACACTTTTCGTATCGACTAATGTATTGTGGACCTTTTCCCATATTGAACTAATATATTGTGGACCCTTTTCAGTATTGAACTAATATATTGTGGACCCTTTTCCATATTGAATAATATATTGTAAACACTTTCCGTATTGACTAATGTATTGTGGACTCTTTCCCGTATTTAACAGATATATTGTGGACCTCTAATTGAACTTATATATTGTGGACCTTTTTTCCACATTGAACTAATGTATTGTGGACCCTTTTCTATATTGAAATAATAATTGTGGACACTTCCATATTGAACTAATATATTGTGGACCTCTATCCATATTGAAGTAATATATTGTGAACGCTTTTCCGTATCGAACTTAAACTTTTGTGGACCCTTTTCTATATATTTATCTAATATTGTGGACACTTTTTCCATATTAAACTAATATATTGTGGACACTTCTCTGTATTCAACTAGTATATTGTGGACCTCTATTCAGAGTGGTAAACAATTCAATTTTTAGGATGATACGGGTAATGGTTGCTAAACCGGAGGATTCTGTTTAATGAAGTTTGGGTCGGGGTAGAACAACGAGTTAACACAAAATACGACAGGGTCAAAGTACAAATGACATATGTACGTCCAAACATATATAAATAAACAAACATCCCCGATTTTCAATTGTGTTACCTCTGTAAGAGTCTCGCTCGCTTGCCGACTAAATATTTATTACTGTGTAGTATAGTTATTTGTCTTAATTTTAAGTTAGGTTTTAGCTGTGTAGTCTAATGCAATTTCATTTTGTGTGTGTTTATGTGTTCAGAATTTTGAAGGGGACACTGTGTTGTGAATACTATCTGAAAGATATATATTGGGAAAAGGATGGCAAGCATCAAGTATGAAGTACTTTTTTCACCGGAGAACTCTCCATGCAGTGATGACAATGATCAAACAATATTCATGCAAAATCTTTATTTTTATTGGACGAAGTGATTTCTTTTTTGTTGGTTTTCATTGTTTCAAAATTTTTATGGTGCATAATCTCTTTTTTTTTTGTGGTCATTATACTTTTGTTTTACGTATGATAAATATTTGAAATACATAGGCAATATGAAAGATATACGCAGGCTGTCTACTTGTTATAACCAGTGTAGTATACTTTTGATATACTTAAGTTATACATATGGTTTACACATGTAGTATACTTTTGATATACTTAAGTTATACATATGTGTAGTATACTTTTGATATACTTAAGTTATACATATGGTATACATATGGTTTACATATGGTTTACACATGTAGTATACTTTTGTTATATCAATGTTATACACACCTGTGTAAACCGGTACCTATACATAGGCGAAACACTGGTGTATACTAGATGAGTGACTCTGGTGTTTCCCATATGTATAACAAAGTAATACTTATGTTATACACCGGTGTATACTGAAGTATTTGCATGGTGAAATTTGAGTCATTCTGACTATTTGAATTTACCAGTCACTGTTGACAACAGCTATAAAAAAGAAAAGCCAGAGTTATTTTTGCATATTTAGCTTCCTTAGCATTAATACTTTATGTGCTTACATACGCTTTTCAGAAGTAGTGATAGCTCTCTTAGTACTGACTACAGGTGGCTCTTGACAACTAACAAGCCGCACTTAGCCGGAAAAAAGGTGAAGTTTTGAATTTAAATCTGGTAAAGGGTCTTCAATGCCATAGTAACCGGTCGAATCAACTTTTTGTTTCTTGAAAAGCAAGCGTTTTCGCAGGAATTTTCTCACACTTTGGAGCTTAAGTATAAAGTAAGGCTTACTTAATGCTGTAGTTTCAGAATAAACTGGGGTCAAGCCTAAAGAGCCGTGTTTTTTTGAAGAAAAAACTTCCCCGCGCGCGTTAAAAGGGAATACGTACAATCCATACATACATACATATATACATATATACATATAACATATACCCGATTTTGCATTATCCACCCCTAATACTGTCTCGCTCGCTTCACTCGCTCGCCAACTAGTGGTGCGCTCGAATAGCGTAAATGCATGGCGAGCGAGCAGACTCTTTTTACAGAAAAATAGGACAGAAATTACATCTAACTGTAGTGCATAGTGTAACCCTTTCCATTCTCAGTTAGCATCAGAGAATCTAAAGTCTCTGATCCCAGACTAAGGAAGTGGACCCCCCATGCAATAAACTTTTTGGTTGAAACAAAGTTGTGTAAGACAGTGCAGCAGGATTCTCCGCGCTACAAGTTAATTGAAAAATACTGGAACAGTGAACGCTTTACCTAACTTACGTAACTAGTGATGTGCTTGAGCACAAATGGCGAGCGAGCCTAAAGACTATACATACTATTTTAATATGAATGATTTTGACTTCTAGCACTGAAGCTACTGAAAATAAGGTCCAGATTTCAGTGCCATAGTAACAACTCTCTGTAACTGCTTGAATTGAAGGGGAAAAAACAACAACAAAACAATACACGTTATTTAAAAGTTTTCTTTGTGATATTCTTTAGCTAAGTAGTGGTTGTAACACACAATGCTTTGACACAACTGGAAATGCACCTACACAAACTTACCTTCGCGGTAGTCTAGTGGACAATGTATTTTCAAGTAAATACTGTTGCGCACGGCTTATAACCATATAATTCCTAGGGTGATACGGGTACTGATCGATAAACCAGAGGATTCTGTTTAGTGCAATTTGGGACGGGGTTGACCACATAACTAACACAAAAATGCGAGGGTCAAAGTACAAAATGACATACGTACGTCCATACATATATCTAAATAACTAGTGGTGTGCTTGAGCACAAATGGCGAGCGAGCCTAAAGACTATACTATTTTTATTGACTTCTAACACTGAAGCTACTGAAAATAAGGTCCAGTTTTTAAATTTACCATACAGGGTAAAGGGATTTCAGTGCCATAGTAACAACTCTCTGCAACTGCTTGAATTGAAGGAAAAAAACAACAACAACAAAACAATACACGTTATTTAAAAGTTTTCTTTGTGATATTCTTTAGCTAAGTAGTGGCTGTAACACACAATGCTTTGACACAGCTGGACATGCACCTACACAAACTTACCTTCGCAGTAGTCTAGTGGACAATGTATTTTCAGGTAAATACTGTGCGTGAACAGGGGGTGTAAGTCCCTGAGCTCAAGTTGGGAAGAAATGAACGACCAGCCCAGTAGTGGGCAACATGTAAACATACCAGGACCTTAGCTAGAGTAGCTGTAGCTGTCAACAAGTTGGCAGAGATAGGCTTAGGTTAGTATAATTTAGACAAGCACATAACAGTAAGACTGAATAAGAACTGAACAAACATGTGGTCACACCAGAGCAATGAGCATGTGCAGAAACACCCGCACACACATACAAACACAATGCAATGAGTCCAGCTCAGTCCTTCAGTGCATGTAGTGCACTGCACCTTAGTGGCGGTTGTTGGGTCCAGTAGATCCCGAACATGCAGGGGGGCCGGCAGAAATGGCAGCATCAGCTGAAGCTGGTGGTCCGGAAATGACAGCAGCTGTAGGGGGGGTAGCTGCAGTGGGCATGTCAAAGTCCTCCAAGTAGACCTTCACTAGAGACTGCACACTCCGCTTGTAGGTGTGGCCGTTGCAGCGGATGTCGACAACCCTTGTCCTGCTGTCGTGGCCAGGGTATGTAGCGGTAACCCGGGCCAGAGGCCATCTTCCTCTTGCCAGTGTCTCGTCTCTGACGAAGATAATGTCCCCAACAGAGATGGACGTGTTGCTGCCCTTCCTCCACTTGCTTCTGGCCTGTAACTGTGTGATGTAGTAGCCTTGCCAGGCCTTCCACAAGTCTTGGAGGAGTCTTTGCACCAGCTGCCACCTTCGAAGATGGGGCAGTTTGGCTTTGCTAGCTGGCTTGGTAGGAGGAGCCAGCAGTGGCCGGAAGATGAGGAAGTGGGCCGGTGTCAGAGTGAGGTCGTCTTCAGGTTCTGTAGTTCCGAGGTCGACCAGAGGCCTGCTGTTGAGAGAGGCCTCGATTCCAGTGAGCAGAGTCTGGAATTCGTCCAACCTGAGCGGGTGAGGTGCTACTTGCTTCCTGAGCAGCCGCTTCATTTCCCTCACAGCTGCCTCCCAAAGACCTCCGTGATGCGGTGATCTGGGTGGTATGGTGTGCCACTGCAGCTCCTTAGTGGACGAGAGGTGAGAGATTGCTCCTTCAGAATGTTGAAGCATCCTCCGTATGGCTTGTTGGCTCCAACGAAGTTGGAGCCGTTGTCGGAGTAGACCGAATGTGGAGTCCCTCTCCTGTCGCAAAACCTCTGAAAGGCTGCCAGGGATTCCTCCGTCTCCAGAGATGTGCACACCTCCAGATGGACAGCCTTGCTTGACAGGCAAATGAACAGGCAGCAGTAGGCCTTGAACATGACCGGTTTTCTTGTGTAGCCCATCTTCAGCTGGAAGGGGCCGGCGAAGTCGACGCCAACAGAAGTGAATGGAGGAGATGGAGTCGTCCTCACTGAAGGTAGAAGGCCCATCTGCTGTGCAATAGGTTGGGCGTTGGCTCGACGACAGGTAGCACATCTTTTGGAGAGCCGTTTCAAGAAGGACCTGAGGCCAGGGATGAAGTAGGCATGGCCCAGGATGCTTATGAGAGTACAAATTCCAGGATGTTGATGTTTGTAGTGCTCTGTCTCTACCAGCAACCTTGTAAGGGCGTGCTTGAGAGACAGAGGAGTTAGTTCTCTTGGGTGGGTGGCCGCTTCTTTCCTCACTCGTCCTGTCACCTTGATGAAGTGGCTTGCAGGTAGAAAGTCCTCTCTGGCATGCTCGTGTTCCTTGAGGTACACGATCATCCCGTCTAGGCAGTGATGACCCGGGACAGTTTGCTTCTTGCGCAGCAGTTGAAAGACGTCTGGAAAGGAATCCAGTTGCTGCTTCAGCAGGAGGGCATCTCTGGTAGCAGAGAGTTCTTTGGAAGTGAGCGTTGGCTCCGCAAGTTTGTTGGCAACTGGAGAAGTCCTGCTGTTGATGATGAATCTTCTGATCCAGCTGTATGTCCTGGTCAGAGTCGTGTAGCTGCTGTACTGCAGCCAAAATCCCCACTCCTCCACTGGCAACAGTGCTGTGGTGAGCACCGTTGCCTTCACCCCTGGCAAGTTCCGCGGCAAGGGTGTGGCTGCAGTGGCAGGCCAGCTGGATTCTGGGCAGCTGAGCCATGATGGACCAGACCACCACAGAGTGGACGTGAGAAGCTCCGGAACTGAACAGCCACGGCTGGCTATGTCAGCCGGGTTAAACTTGGAAGGAACATGCCTCCACAGGGATTCTGGAAGAGAGTCCTGCATGGCAGAGATGCGATTCCTCACGAAAACCTCAGAGATTGAATGAGGTGGCTTCCTGAGCCAGCTGAGCACTATTGATGAATCCGTCCATGGTTGAACTTGGGAGATAGAGATGTGCAGTGTGTTAGAGACGTAAACAAGAAGTTGTGCAAGCAGAGCAGCTGCCTGCAGCTCCATTTTTGGTATCGTGGTCAGTTTGAGAGGGCGGACCCTGGCTCTGGCTATCACTAAGGAGCAGCTGACGGTTCCGTCAGCAAATACTGACCGTAGGTAGACAACAGCACCGTAGGCGACCTCACTGGCGTCCGAAAATCCATGAAGAAATGAGGACACGGTTCTGGCGTTGCTGTCAAAATATCTGCGGTTGATGGGATGGCTGGTGACGAGAAGCAGGTCAGAGACCCAGGTCATCCAGCATTGTTGCAGAGATTCTGGTACGTCGTCGTCCCAACCCAGCTTGAGTATCCAAAGCTCTTGTAGCAGTGCCTTGGCTGTGATGATGTAGGGTGCGAAGAAACCTAAGATGTCGAATATCTGTGCTGAAACGGAGGAAATCAGCCTCTTGGTCACACTGGTGGTCTGAGGAAGCTCAGGAGCAGCCACGTGTAAGCAGTCAGTAGATACTGCCCAGTGTATTCCCAAGGCCTTTGAGGAATCCTTGGCAGCTGGAATGTCCAGGTCAGCTGTCTCGATCAGTTCTGTGGGGATGGTGGATTTGAAGCTGTCGTTGTTGCTTCTCCATTTGCGGATGATCATGCCTGCCTTGGCAAGAAGTGAGCAGATTTGCTGTCGCTTGGCAGTGGCACCATCTAAGTCTTCTGCTCCTGAAAGGAGGTCGTCGACGTAAAAGGACTGGTTAATGCACTGCCATGCCAGCGGGTGGGAGTCCTTGAATCTCTCAGCCAAGTGAAGCAGCACTTGTGAGGCCAGGAAAGGTGAGGACTTGATCCCGAAAGTGAGTCTGGTCATCTGTAGAGAAACTATGGTGCCAGACGCGTTCCTGGTGAGGAATCTGTGTAAGTCGTATTCCGAGGGATTCAGCAAGATTTCTTGAAACATCTTACTGATGTCGGCTGAAAAGGCGATCAGGTGGAGCCTGAAGTTGATCAGGATGTCTTCGATTCGGGGGTAGAGATTGGGCCCGGGTAGTAGCAAGTCATTGAGTGAGGCACCGGATGACGACCTAGCAGAGCCATCGAAAACAGGCCTCACTTTGGTGGTGGTGGAGTGGTCTTTAAAGACGCCATGGACAGACAGGTAATAATGGTCCAAGTCCAGCTGGTCTTCGGGAACCACTTCCGCGTGCCCCAGTTCCAGGTAAGCAGCTACCTCTGTGTTGAAAGCCTGGAGCTTTCCCTTCCTCTTAAGCGACCTCTCGTTACTGAGGAAGCGGCTGGTAGCCATCTTGAGGGACTTTCCCAGTGAAGGAGGCTGGACAACTCTTGGCAGAGAAACAGAGTACCGTCCATCAGGTCGGATTTGCAGTGTTTGGTGAAATTGAGTGAGTGCTGACTCCTCCTCTGGGCTGCACTGGGGCGTGGATGGCACTTGTTCCAGCTGCCACATCCTGACCAGCTGCTTGTCCAGGGGGTTGTCTTGCAGCTCCACAGTGTACATAGTGACTGAGTCCTTGCCGGAAGTAGGGGCGGTGACAGTCCATCCTAGCGTAGTTGGGGCCACAGTGATGTGTTTGTCCATCAAGAAGCGAGTAGGTTCTGAAGTGAGAAAGTCTGACTGGTTGTAGGTGCCCAGTATGAGATCAATTGGCCCTCCAAGTTCGGAATCTGCAAGTCGTACTCCTTGCAGCAGAGGCAGCTTGAGCAGTTCGTCAATCCCATCAGGAGGAGTGGAGCTGAAGGACAAAGTAGTGATAGCTGCGTCCAGCTTGACTTTGTCAGGAGACGGGAAAGCTGGGCCGACTTCTACAGTGGCTCCTCGACTGAGGTGAACCGTGGAGACTGGGCCCTTCATGTCGACACTGAGAGGAAATCTGTGGACTTCGAGATGGGAGGCAACTCTTTCCGTGATGATAGAGTGTGTGCTGCAGGTGTCAACTGCGGCCCTGACTGTGATGCACCTGGCTTCGTTGTAAACGGTACACAGGGCAGTCCGGATGGAGGCTCCCTTGAGTCGGCGTGGATTGTTGGCCTTCTGCGAAGCAGAGGGCTTAGACTTCGAGGAGGTCATGAGTGTAATTCCTGACTGCTTGGTCTTGCCACCGGAGGTGTCATCACTTCTGTGTAGCAGTGTGTGGTGACGTGCCTTGCATTCCTTGCAGGTGAAAGAGGAGGCGCAGTTGCTGATCTGGTGGCTCTGATGCAAGCAATTGGCACAATACTTGTGCTGCCTGATCAGAGCCCACCTCTGGTTGAGGTCCGAGTCCAGGAAAACTTGGCAACGTGTCAGTGAGTGGTTGTTGCCCTTGCATATGAGGCAAGTCTTGTGGGCAGCTGGGCTGGGGGTCACAGCTACTTTCTTGGAAGAAGAGTCTTCCTTCTTGATAGTGGATTTGATGTGATGCGAGGCTGATGACTTGGAGGGCTTGGACGGCAAGTTGTGAGACAAGGGCCTGACAAAATCCAGCAGCATCTTGGAATCAGGAATGACGTCAGATGAGCCTAGATGTTTGGCCCACTCTTTGGAGAGTTCCTCGTCGAAGTCACGGACCACGAGTGCGACTGCAAATTGCTCTATGGTTTTTCCATTGATCTTCGCCATTGCCTCCAACGTGTGCTCGACCCTCTTTAATATGTGTGACATGCTGTCTTGAGAGTACTCGTAGCGATGCCTGGTCACCAGTTCCTCTACGTACTTCGGGTAGATGGCGGATGAACGTCCGTACCTTTCCTTCAGCTGCTGTAGAGCGGTGTCGTAGCCTGCAGAGGAGTAGCTGTCCACCAACTCTTTAGCAGCCGGGTCTATCATGGATTCAGAGAGTATGCAACATCGGTCGCCGTCGGAGTAGGCGTCCCAATGAGTCTTTATCACTTCTGTAAACCGCTCTTGGAAGTGCGGAAAGTCAATGGCTTTCCCGCTGAAGGTGGGAGCCTTGACGTGGTAAGGGGCCGGCTTCCGAACAGGAGGAGTAGCCTCAGCAGTGGTGGAGGAAGCAGCCATGGCAGGAGCCTTCTTGTTAAGAGTGATTTGAATTTGCTCTAGCTGGCTTTGGGCGTCCGTGAGTAGCTTTCCAAAAGTGGCATGAGCTGAAAGTGGTGTCAGAGACCTCATAAGTTTCTGAAACGATTCCACCAACTTGGCCCCTGAGGAGGGGAAGTCTGTGGAGGAGGGAACGCCGTGGGCGAGCCAAGAGTCGGCAGTATGCTTCAGCTCCTGATACAGCAAGAAGTGCGAGCCCATGTTGATGGCGGAGGTCATTTTTTCCGTGTGGTCTTCATACGAGTCCTCGATGACAGAGTTGGCCTCGATTTCCTTTTGGAGATCATCCTCAGAAACGCCCTCGACAGCCATGGCATTCAGTAGTTGATCCTGAGCGACCAGTTCTTCTTGGACTGCAACCTTGAAGAGCTCGAGTTTCCGTTTCAGGTCTTCTGTAGGAATCTCGCGGACATCGTCGGATAGAAGTTTTTCGGTGGCTCTGACTTGTTTTGTGACCCTGCAACGAGCGGTAGATCGTCTGGTCTTGGCCTGAATTACAGCAGCCATCGAGTAGATGAAGAGTTGAGGTAATCCTTGAAGAGGAAGTGTTGAAGTGTTGAAGTTGGATGGGAGTAGTTCCGAAGAGGAATCCGAGGCGGTTGGCTGGCGAAAGCACCAAGTTGACAGTAAATTCTCCGTAGGATTACAAAGAAACGAAATACGTTGTCAAACACGGGTCAGCACCAGTCCGGAACGAGGTCGTCAGGTGCAGAAGCTGTAGAGTCGTCTGGTAAGGTACCGTCAGATGAAGAGCAATGCTTCTTTTGGCGGCAAACGTTGAAGATGGGAGGAGCCCCGGAAGAAATGGCGTCCTTCAAGGTATTCGATGAAGAAGACGGCCCAGGATGTCTTGAAGAGACGGACGTTCAGGAGGAACGGTTGCCTTGGTAGTAGACAAGTTGAAGAAGCGGCACGGAATAGTAGAGTTCCGAAGCTACTGATGTCTTACTCGATAGGGTAGCGAGTCAACTCTGTCGAATTTGTAGGATCCGAAGAAACAGGAGGTGCCTTGAAGAGACGGTTGTTGAGGTGGTGTCGGACGAACGAGGGCGAACGAATCCGACGTCGGATGAACGAGGACGAACGAATCCGACAACAGCTAGGCTATCTAGAGAGCACGGAACAGCCTGACTAGCTAACTAACAAATAGTCAACTAGGGAAGTAGCTAAACTAGCAAGTCAGCACCGCATAGAGTAGCAAGTAGAAGAACTTCGATAGCAGGAGAGCTAAGGTCACTGGTCCCCTCACCTTCACTGATGCCAGATCCGGCTCGAAGGACCAATGAACAGGGGTTGTAAGTCCCTGAGCTCAAGTTGGGAAGAAATGAAGGACCAGCCCAGTAGTGGGCAACATGTAAACAAACCAGGACCTTAGCTAGAGTAGCTGTAGCTGTCAACAAGTTGGCAGAGATAGGCTTAGGTTAGTATAATTTAGACAAGCACATAACAGATAGACTGAATAAGAACTGAACAAACATGTGGTCACACCAGAGCAATGAGCATGTGCAGAAACACCCGCACACACATACAAACACAATGCAATGAGTCCAGCTCAGTCCTTCAGTGCATGTAGTGCACTGCACCTTAGTGGCGGTTGTTGGGTCCAGTAGATCCCGAACAATGACCACACATGACTACACAATCAACTGCTGTTCTCATGCTACAGCATAAACAATATTAATGTTCACACACACACACACACACACACACATGTTCCTTGTTCTTCCTTCTTCATGTGGGTGTGCCCACAGAAGGACATTGTCTCCAACTAAAATCTACCGTACTGTACGTTTCCAAGGTTAACACTGCATGTGTACTTAGTTACCGAGGTATTTCAATTAGTTACACGCTATTTCACTTTCCCCATGCGATTTCAATGAACAGCGATTTTTCCCATACATTTTTGAATGGGCAACTTACGTGCCATACTATTATAATAATTATACAACATTTACATATCTAGCAGCAGCCAGATGCTATAGCAACATCTGTAGTTTAAGAATAACAAGATATCTTTAACTGTATATCTGCCTAAACACAAAAAAACGGTGTGACTAAATCGGCCACATGTGGGATACTGAAACTGTCCAATCAAAAACACGTACATATTATTTGTATGTATAGCTAAAGAAATAACAGTCACACAGTAGAAATTAAACTCGGCTAAAGTTATTTTACTCTTCAAACACTGAGTCTGCCTATTTGGACATCCCTTATATGAGCACCAGCTTGGTTTCTGACTATCCGTAACACTAGTGAAACCCCCCCACCACCACCACCACCAATAAATATGATCTATAGTTACCAATCAAGTAATGAACACAGCTCTTGGAATATAGTATCCTTAAAAGACTCTTAGTTCTTATTGCAACATTCCAATTCTTTACCCTACTCAATACAAAATGGCTTCCTTCACCAATGCTGGTAAAAAAAAACAACAACAACAATTAGATCACAACAATAATACTGATGCATCTGATAGTGTCATGAACTCTGGTCTTTTCAACCTGATTTACATGGCCACACCACAGCTGCAAAATTTGGTGCTCTCAGCAAAACAGTGTGTCTTGGTCATTAAATTTTCAGGCTTCTTGCCTTTGCAATTACAGTGACTAGTTCACATCCTGTCTGTATTTGTGCTGAATAGAACATCATGTGAGGAGGGACACACCTCTTATTACTTTGTCATCACTCCCATAAAAATAATGAGGCAAGAATAGTACCATATATATTTAGAGGTGCAATGGCAAAGGACCCGTAAGCAAAAAAAATGTCTAAATGACTAGCGTGAAATATAATATACGTAATATTAACTTCAATCGGTTGTATATTATTGTTGTAGTGGTGGTGACAGATTTTTACCAGGACAGGAATTTTACGATTCTAGAACATGTGTAATGTATGTGTTTGTGCATGTCAGTGTGTGTATATATGGGTATATATGTTTCTGCATGTGCGTGACTATAATTAATTGTACCTATGTAAGTGCAAAAAGACACAGTTTGCAATTGAGGACCACGCATGAGTGGACGAGAGAGGTAGGATGGTTCGAGAGGTGCTGGTCTGGTAACAAGGTACACAAGATTCAATGGTTGACAGCTTCTCAACAGAATGAGCTATTATTGTTTGAAACGGTGTGAGTGGGTGTGAAGTTAAAGGTCCCATAGTATGTACTGCATACATATCACTGCCCCTGTCCATAAATGTTTTCTAGCGCATCATCTTACGCGTATGATGATGGGTTGTTGTTTTTTATCTAAACATTTTCAATGTATTTTTACAGACCCACAGTGGTTAACATGCACATACACACACACATGTGTGCAGGGGTAAATCCACATTCTTAACCATTTAACTGTACCTATTTTAATAAATTATCCCTTATATGGTTGTCATTATAATGTTTAGCAGATGATCCAACACATTCCAGTGTGTGTGTGTGTGTGCGTGCATGTGTGTGTGTGTGTGGTTTAGTGGTAGAGTTCAAGCCCCACTCTGGCAATTTTTCCATCTGATTTTCCATCTGCCTCCCACCAGCCCCACCAGTCCACCCAGCTATGATTGGGTACCTGGCATTTGCTGGGGTGCAAATTCAAGGCCTTTTCTCATGAAGTAGCAATGGTCCAGGTGGGACTTCAGGTGCCCACACCACTTGCTGTGAGGAAAGGCCTGTTCTCCTAGAACAGCTACATATTATTTGCGTGGACTTCTTTTGTGTGTGCTTAAAACATAAGCATGTATTCTATAATTGTAAGAGTGAAACTTGTTAAAATTAATTTTTGGTGTGTGTGTGTGTGTAGGTGTGTGTGTGTGTGCGTGTGTGTAAACATGCAAGAAGAGGGAGTGGATGACGATGTGCTGTATGTTGTAACTTGTATCATGTTATGATCGATTATTTTAGTCAGGTTTCTGTATCATATACATATGTGTGCATACACATCATGTTTATATGTGAACGTCTATGGGAAAAATCGGGCACAACTCGGCATGCGCAGACGTCGCAAAAAGATCGATATAGTTCTTAAAATTGTATTAAAAGCCTAACGAATGGAACGGTTAGGTGATATATAGCGGGAATGGCTAAAGCTACGGCGATAAAACTTGGAGAGATTAATATCTGCTTGCCGAGGAGTGTGTAAGTGCAAAAAAAAAATTTTCGTCGGGGCCGCGTTGTGCCCGATTTTCCTGTAGACGGTCACATATATCATTGATGCTGTATGAACTCACAGTCATGAATTTAATTAATGTTTAGAAATTGATTGTTTGGGTATCTCTCTTTCATCTTTTTGATATATACTTGTGTATTCGAACCGTCCAATCAGATTGTTCAAATCGTGGTGATTATATTCCATACACATCTCCTTTAAAGTAAATAAGTGAAGTGTCCACAATAATTAGTTTTTATATGTTTCCTTAGCCTAAAACAACTGTACAAATTGGTTGCACTACTTTGTTTGGTCAATAATCCACCTTCAGACTTTAGTGTAAATCTAGTTCCTACCATCCATGTTTTTTATGTATCTAGTCTGTGTGTGTGGGTGCATGTGTATGTGTGTGTGTGTGTGTGTGTGTGTGTGTGAGCATCTATGTGCCACAATCTATACTATAAAAAAATACTAAAGAAATCCAAGAGGTGCCATATGAAATGACATGTTTCTTTAAGTTAGTTCCTGCCCAGTATTGATTTCAATCAATACTGCCAGTCACTGGAACCCTCACTGATAGCCAGTCACTGGAACCCTCACTGATAGTCTCTTGATCATTTATACCACAAGTAGATTTAGTTTCAATTGTCTATGGTAAATGCTAAAGTTTCTTATATCACACGATCTATATTCACCTGTAACTTCCTTTCCAGGCACAAAAATAAGTGTGAGCAAATATATTGTGTACACCTCACACACATACCCACTCACGCACGCACACACACACCACACACACACACTCATGCACGCACACACATGCACACATATTCATGAAATCCTCGTTAGTTGTACCATCTTTATAAGCAGGGCCCAGGAGTACATCCTCTTTCGGATCCCTATGAAAGTTTAGCATGCAATGGTAAGGGTTTCTTCACAAAACATCACATTGTGATTTAATATGTGTGTGGAAGGGGGGAGGGGTGGTTGCAAAGACACATTTTTCAAAAGTATTGTGGCTAATTATATAAGAGTCAATCAATTTGTGAATTTATGAAGTACTCAGTGATCACTTTTGAATAATAATGAAAATCTGAGATGGATTAACTCTTAATAGGCTGCAGTAATTTTAGCCGTGCGCTCACTGAAGTGAGTGCTGCAATGATGGGACCACAGCATCAATGCCTATGGAGTGGAAGAAGAATTGGCCACTAATGATCATACAAAAAATCTCACCATAAATATTATACATTGCTGATAGAATGAATTGGGTGCTGCGGTAAAAAATAAATAAATAAATTTATAAATCAATAAAATTATATAAAGTTATCAGGAGCACCTGGAATTGCTCAATTAAAAGAAAATTTTAGCTGCCTTATAGGTCAGGGTGTCATGTTTATTACTTGGCTTTTACCACAGACTAAAAGAACAACTACAACAATTGAATAAGTGAAGTGATTTCTGCTAAATCAACGGTTAGTTTGGTGAGAGTGTTAATATTGTTTGAGCTCATGTGTTATATACATAGTGTGAGAATATAAGTATGTATGTGTGTTTGTTTTTGTTGCGGTATGAGTGCATGGCCTCCACGCACTTGCCCCTCCCCCCTTGAAATATTCTTAAAATTTTGTAACTAAAAGCAAATATATAATGTAAATAATTAAGGTGATGGCAAATGCTTAAATCAGTGTGAGCTTTTTTTTTTTGCAATATGAAGAGTTTTTTATGTGTTTTATCACAGCTTCATGAATATGATTAAACTTGATATGGCATTTTGATAAGCATGTGTGTGTTCATGAATCTAATTACTAAATCACAAGACAGTCAGGCTTTTCTACAACTGATGAGAGTATGTAGTACAGCATAAGGAAAGGAATGATTCATTACACATGAACGTTATAGTGAATGAATTTATTTCTGATACAGAGAGGATTAAAATACTAATAGAATGTAATTTCACATGAACTTAATCTCGTCCTACTCATAATATTGTAAGGGCAGTGGTCTCTTATATTGGGGTGACTGCTGGCATACATATTGATGCAGTGGCTCAGGAAAGGGTTGGGTGGGAGGGGGGGAGGGGGATCCTTATAAATTTGGGGTACAATTTAACTAAGTAATTCCTCACATAAACACTTTTAGACTACAAAACACATTATTATTGGCTCATCTGAACAATCTTACTGTAGCTTTATGTCCTTTTGTAGTCTACTCGTTGAATACTTACTGCTGTTAATACCAGTCCTTTGTAATGTAAGGATTCATGGTTTTTATTTGAAACCGCAAAATAACAAGCATGCACACACAAATACACACACTAACAAACACATACACAAAGAAACAAACACACACAAACAAACAAATACACCAATAAGCACACACACACACACACACACAAGCAATTATTTATAAGTAGTGCCACATTTGAAGATAATGGATTATAAAACCTAACACGTATGCACACATTGGAATGTTCATGTTTAGAGCACTTTATCTTAGCAATTGTACTTTTCTGACCTAAATTAGTCTAGATGACAATACCATTTTGATAGGCATTATTATCTTTACTCCATATATTGAATTATTAATAATACAAAAGGTATGAGAGGTACCTTATGTATTATTAATAATTCAATATAATGGAGTATCTACTACTATCACACATCTTGTTTTATTACTTGCAGTATGTGTGTTAAATAAACTAAGTTTCACGATATAGAATACTAACTCATGAGTGCATCTACAATCCAATATTGAAACTACCGGCATCTTTTTGTTGTACAACATTTGAAATATTCAAGTTGGCATTACAACCGTCTAACCCAGCTGCTTGTCAGAAAGCCGTTACTGGCAAAGAGTATCACAAATAATTTTTGGAAAAAAATTTGGTAAGAGGATATTGTACATTAAAAAAAACAACTTGTGATAGCTATGATGTTTGCATGTGTGCATATGATAAATGAGCATGCATTTTTTTAAATGTTAGTTAGTTTTAAAGTATCTTGTGCATCACATTTGAGCATGTGTAAACACAATGTATCATTCTACACACACACACGCACGCACACACACACAAATGGATATACAGTCCATATGCAAACAATGAAGATACACATCACATCCATTTCTATGCTGTACACAAGAACTCAAGGAATCACATGATGTTGAGTTAAGACAAGCATAGGTTGCTATTATGCCTTTGCTCTTAAAATAACTGAAAGTAAAACTGAGCTAATGTACAGTATGTCAAAGATCTAAATTAAGTATTTCGAGTAATAATATGGCACTAACCAGGACAAGTGTAAGCTAATGAATTACTCATGTAATTAACTAAACACATAATTATATTCTTTTAATTCTTTTCTTTCTTTTTTTTTTTTTTTTTTTTTTTTTTTTTTTTTTTTTTGTGATGACTTTGGAAAATTGTTGGTAAAACTGTTAGAAGACGATAAAAACAAATGATTTCATTTGCACATCATTGTGTAAATCTACTAATATAGAGAGGGAATATGCTAGTATAAAACTATTGCAAACTGTAATTGCACCCATACAATTAAAGTGTTACATGAGCATATCCTGGTCAGCCATCTGTTCGGTAAGCCAAAAAAAATTATTATGTGTATAATGATTTGATGAACATAATACATTTTGTTGTTCTGTCAGCAATATCCCAGACTAGAAAAACTTAAATACACTCTGCCAGGTGCCTATAACTGCCTAAGGCATTCACAGGATGTCAGAGAGAAATATGTGTGTGCATGTGTGATGTGCATGACATGTGTGCATGACATGTGCGTGCGCGTGTGCATGTGTGTGTGTGATGTGATATGTTATTGTGGTGGCTGTATGTGGTTGTGTCCTTGGTCAGGGCCTGAGGTCCCAGATCTGATTCTCCATTCTGCCTCCCCCCAGCCCCACCAGTCCACCCAGCTGTGATTGGGTACCTGGCATTTGCTGGGTTGCCCTGGAGTTCCTAGCCTGGCTCCAGGAGTTTTGCTTGCACAGCTCACAAATCACACTGTTAATTTCTAAAAAAAATCCACATTTTTCTGAAAAAATTAATTGAGGTTTTGGAAATTATGCGAACTTGCATCTATATACTCAAATTTTATTTTTGTTGCATACTTGTGAGTGGGTCTAGGAAAAGGGACCTTATGGCGCAAATCAAAAAAATTGAGTTTTTTATGCTAATAGAAAGATACAATTTATCTCAACTTAGTGCTAAAATACTGGAGGGTAAAACCTTCGACACGCAGAGAAACTGGCAGTTGAACTGGACTGTATTCAGCAAAGCAATTGAACTAGATATCGAGAAAACATAAATTGAATCCGGAATAATTAACGTTTCCGTATACTTAACGGCGTACTCCGCATACAAAATTTGAGTATATAGATGCAAGTTCGCATAATTTCCAAAACCTCAATTAATTTTTTCAGAAAAATGTGGATTTTTTTTAGTTCTAATTATTTCACATAAAATCAGACTGTTGTGACATGTATAGCATCCATTTAATGTTGTGCAACTTTGGCTTGTAAGTTGTGGTTTCATAAGACTTCTCTGGAAAAGACCACTAACCTCTTATCTTCCTTGGGTTAGATACAGTTAAGTAAGTACTAGACCACTTGGCATAGATAAGACCAGCACAGAATGGAGCTGCAAACCTCATTTCAAGTGGCTGTGGTCAAGTCCACTGGCTGAGAGATCAGCTGTTGTAGGATTAGTTTTACAGCTATCTACTACTAGGTTTTGCCTCATCATAGTGTTATTCCTTGTTCATTGTTATTATGGCCTAGGAATAAACACATCATGTCCTATTATACACCTTTTAAAACCTATTTTTTATGGTCAGTTACTAATATATTAGCTAATGTAGAATAAGTAAATCAATAGTTACCTAATTATTGCCTTGGAAGATGACGATATGTTTCATAATTTGCTTTAAAAAACAAAAACACAACAACAAAAAACAAACCTGCAAGTTTGCAAACCACACACACACACACACACCTTGAACCTTGAACCTTGAAACTGCCCACAGAATATGAATCGTGATAGCGGGCCTAGGCTGGTACCGTCTAGCTCTCATAGAAATGTCTTGTTAGATCACCCTGCCTTCTGAAATGTCTTCCCGCAGGCACACAAAAACAATGAAGTTGGTTGTTGACTATTTGCAGCACAGGATCTCCTCTTCCTGCTAGATGCCATACTGTCACACACACACACACATACACACACACATACACACACCACACACTCACCACACAGCCTCACATCACTTGTTTATCTTCATCAATCTGTACCTAAAACTTCAGCCCCCACCCCCCCTCCCCATTCCGGATTTCAGACAGAAGTCATAATGTCAGGTTTTAATTAATAAAACATATACGCAGTAGCAGGTGGTTAGAACTTTAAATTTGCTAATTGTAGCTGCAATTTGTTCATTCACATATTATTTATGTGCAATTGATTCACTGGGATTCATCCAAAATTGTCTTGTGTGTGTACAGAGGTACTTGCAAACACCCACACATTCACATCATACCTCTCCTGTAAAAATCTTACTGAATAAATTTGGTCAGGGAAATCAAGACAATCAGCTAAAGAAGATTGAATAGTTATTCTTCCGTTTCTTCTCTCTGTGCTGTGTGTCGTCATCTTTGGAGTGGGTTTATTTAATTGAGATTTGACCCCCTCCCCCCCCCCCCTCCCCCCCCCCCCCCCCCCCCCCCACAACATTTCCGAACTTGTTTCCCAATTATAAGGTATTATGTCTATCTACTGATGATATTTGATGGTTTCAAATTTGCAGTACACTTGATCGCAAATAAAAGTTTAGAAACAAATCCCATAGATGGTTCTCAATGTTTCGCAGCCATAGGCAGTGTTATGAGGTGGCTCTTGTGCAGAGACATAAGTGTAATGTGCAGAGACATAAGTGTAATGTGTATTTGCCAAGTTAGTACTAGCTGACAGTAATGGTTGATATACTTTGTCAGGTACAAGTTGTGACTATGGTTTAATGTTTTTCACACCTTTACAGTATACATGCACCACATTAGGCAGAGACATAACCAGTTATTGTTGTCACCTTGTGTTAGGCAAGCTGTTTTACTTTTTACAACTTGTTTCAACCTAGGCGTTAGTAGCACATATATATGTGAAAATTTTAACTGCAAATCTCATTTACTGCCCTTCATAGCATACTATAGAACTGTATTCTGATAATTATTATTATAGAGGAAATTTGCCTAAAAATTGTTCATTCACGTATAATGTATGTGCAATAAGTTCACTGGCATTCACCTAATTTCGTCATGTGTGTATAGTGCATTTGAACACTCCCACACGTTCATATTATACTGTTTCCTGTAGTAAAAAAAAAACAACAACTTACTGTATACATTTTGTCAAGGGTATCAAAACAGTAAGAATAGTTGTGGCTTTTTTTCTCTCAGTGCTGTGTGAGGTTCATCCTTGGGGTGAGTCTATTTATTAATAGTCCTGAGGTTTGACCCCATCCCCCCTCCCCCCCTCACCCTATCAAGATATTAGTAAGCTACAATAATGTTATAGCTATTTGACTATTACCATAGCGACCAAGAGGTAGTATGTGCGCGGGATGGGATCTGGTGTCTACTGCTTGGAATTAATCATATTACAGCGGTATATAAATATATTCATTTATTACGCTGACATTTAAACTTCCTGTTAAAGTTTTAGCTGCACATCACTAGGGGATATTAAGTAATAGTTATGCCATGGCCAACGAGGGGTTATGGAATATAACCGTCCTGATCCCTCGGGCTTCGCCCTTGGGATAAGGGCGGTGATATTCCATAACCCTGATGTTGCCATGGCATAACTGTTTTATACCATAGTTGCTGCTACTACTACTCTCTCATATCCACCTATATGGGACCAGCCCTACCACATATAACTCTCCTGCCGCTCTCATACCGCAGGAATTTACCACAGCTAGCTGCTTTACTGCTTACTGCTGAGCAGCCCAGGTAGAGTTAGATCTGGAGATAACAGCTGGCAGCTACAATGCTAAAGTAAACTTGCTAAAGTAAACTTGCTAAAGTAAACTTTCTGGCGTGCTTCAATTGAATTTTAATTGAATTTTAATTTTGGGCCGAAACACGGAGCTTGACACCGCACCGGGAAAATATCATAGCCCCAGTAAAAATCAACAGGAAAATATCATAGCCCCAGGAAAAATTACCAGGAAAATATCACTTTTAATCCATGGGTGTTACCGCAGCAACCATGGTATAAATATTCTTAAGGACTGTTGGTGAGTTTATTATAATTAAAATAAGCTTGAAGTTTTTAGAATTTTTGAAGTGATTTTAAATACTCAAAAAGCATGCAAAAGGAATAGAAATAGTGAGTCAACCTATTATATTAGTTACATGTGTTATTAAATTTTAATTGATGTATTCCCTATGGAAAACAGATATCTGATATCTTATTGCATCAGATAAGCCTTACACATCTAAATTGCCTTAGCCACAAAATGGGTACTCCATGTGTGTGTGTGTGTGTGTGTGTGTGTTAGCTTACACTGAATATGAGCACATTTATTGTAAAGAAACTATCACTACAAACTTGATCCCATGATCATGCACATCTGTAAAGTATTGTCATTCTATCTTAACTTCTTTCCAAATTAATATAAGCTATTATGTCAATCTACTCTCGCAGTCTGATAAGATTTATAAAAGATGGAGTATGTTTGCTGGTTTCAAATTTGTACTCGCAAAAACATTAAAGAATCCCATAATGCTTCTCATGGCAGCCATAGGCAGTGTTGTGAGGTGACCCTTCCATTACATGTTAGTTTAGCTGATAGATAACTCTTGTAATAGCTACAGTGACAGTTATTATAGTTATGACTATGTTATAACCCCCCCCCCCCCCCCCCCCCCCCAACAGATATACACACACACACACACATACACACATACACACACACACACATACACACTTACACACACACATTAGGCAGAGACATTGTAACCCTAACAGGGGTTAACAGGGGTGGATCCAGTGGCAGTCATAGGAAGGGGCCAAATATATTTATGTCAAAATTTATGAAGTTTAATACAGTATGTAAATGATTTTTTTTGCCTGTTCATATTTATTCAATAAGTTTTTTTTGGAGAAGGCCCTAGCTCCCTCACCCCCCCCTCCCCTCCCAACTGGATCCTCTCCTGCTCAATAATTGTTATCACATGGCAACCTGTTTTACATCTTCCCTCTTATTCCACTGCAAGGCATATTCTATAGAATGATTATGTCTCCTACAAGTGGGAGTACAGGAGTGAGGCTTGCAAATCTTACTCTATATATAATACACAAGTAATTTGTTACTATTGTATATACTTTGTTGTAATTTGTTACTCTAAAGAACAAAATATGTATTGTATTAGACAAATACTGTAGCACATTTTTGTAGCAACGACCGTTCTTTCTATGGAAATATCTACGTAGCTTTTGTGACTGGTGTAACATTTCAGGTCTTCGTCTGATCGTCGACACCATGGAGCCCCTCTCAAAGCTGCACTCATGCCTCACACTTCCATGGTCCTGTTGTCTGACCTACTTAAGTCCAGAAGTCAAAATAAACAACCATTCAATTACTCTACACATCTTACTTGTTATGACTCCATCAGACTGTTACATTACTGTAATCTCATAATATCTTTGAAGATAATTAGAGCTATACTATTATTTTGGCAAAAGCTATGGTCTGTGGGACATTTACTGACAGTTAACAGTATTCCTGGTTCTTCCACAGAAGGTGAGTAGTGGATGGCCTTACAAACTCGTGCACAGATCAGTACCAATTACGAAGCTATTGAACCCAGCACATGTAGCAACCAGCAGGTTCAATAGTACTGCAGTGGATTGAATAAATTGTATCACTAACTACATAATTGATTATCTTATCTCAAATTAAGCCAGACCGAAATATTGAATATAGCCTGTGATTTTTTTTCTTTAACATTTGAACAGAAAAATAATCTTCTTTTAGTTTATGTCACACAGACCAGACAAATACATGGACACAGGAATATTCCTGTTGTTGTTCAATTATGATTAATAATAATAATAATGATAACAACAACAACAATAATAATAGTAATAGTAAATGTTATTCAGGTAATTCTGTTAGTTTAGTCTGGGATCAGAGACTTTAGATTCTCTGATGCTAACTGATAATGGAAAGGGTTACACTGTGCACTACAGTTAGATGTAATTTCTGTCCTATTTTTCTGTGAAAAGAGTCTGCTCGCTCGCCATGCATTTGCCCTAATTCGAGCGCACCATTAGTATATATACATGAAATATAATGTTATTCATAGCATAGTTTATAGTCTACTCTTCTAGATGAATAATGGTAAGTAACAGAACAAAAAAAAAACATCCCTCCCGCAAATGGCCTGTGTGAATATTGGAGTATGTTGATATTCATTGAGTGTCACAATGTCACTGTTCAAGGCAAGTATGTGGGTGTATATGTGTGTGTGTGTGTGTGTAGTGTAATATTGTATTCGTGTACTCACATGCTAAAGTATGTAGCTATGTCGTATAAGAAAAAAACGCGTAGCTAATTGTAAAGTGCTACTCCATAAAATCAAGCTGCAAATCTGTTCAACATGACTGTCAAAATGAACTACAATGATGTGTGTTGAATACTCTATGATAACTATATCATTATCCATAATTATGAATAATGTAGAGATATGATCAGGAGAATAAATAGTAGCCCATAGTATACTTAATAGGTGCCTGGTGCCTGGTGGGGAACCTACATGAGTAGGTAGGGAGGAAAAAGATGTGTCCTGTGCTAATTGGCTTGTGCATGTGTCTATAAACTCAGAACAGACGGCCAAAGTATCTGAATACAAGCATTCATATTTAAAGTAACTTCTTTGCCCGAGAATTTATTATTCACTTCTGGCAAATATGGCTTCTGATTATGGTTGTATGGCAGAGCCTTGTGATATTGTTGCAATTTAACAGCTTTCTTACATTTTCCACTACTTTTTGGTGAATGTTTATGCGTGAGGTGTGTATGTATGGTGTGTATGTGCATGTGTGTATAGTGACGTATGCGTGAGGTGTGTGTATGTGTGGTGTGTATGTGCATGTGTGTATAGTGATGTATGTGTGAGGTGTGTGTATGTGTGGTGTGTGTGCATGTGCACGTGTTGTGTTTGTAAGTTTGATATTATGTTGCATGGTAAAGGGTTTCTTCCATACATACATCGTGTTATGAATCTTATAATCCTGTGTAGTACACACATGCACTCATATATGAATGAATGTGTGTATACATTAAAATCAGTACGATTAAATATGATTGAATATAACTCATTCTCCTCTTCTTTATTCTTGAAAACTCAGACATAATTCTCAAACAATTGATTTCGAATAACAAATGAATCAATTTTAGTATTATACGTGATTATAACACATACCTCCTTAATGCTCACTATGAAAAAAAAAAGATGACAACAACAACTATCAATGGCATGTGACTTATAGGATGTTATACCAAGCAATTGTTAAGCATGCAGCTATCAGGAATTATTTATGTATAAATATATATGATGTAGCACCTTCCCCGCCTTGTTCTTTGCCTAGCATTTCAAATTCACACCCAGGTCACCCAGTTTCCTCAGCTCAATATGTTTATTTAGGGAATAGGAATTCCTCACCACTAGACATTGTGTTTCTCATTATCAGGCACTTTTATAGCTATCCTTTTTTGACACCCTTAAGTTGAAGATCTTTTATTATTAAGCAGAATGTTATCCTGTTAGTGGTAAATACATTAAACTCCAGTATAATCACAAATTTTCGGCTGTAAAACTGAGAGTAAATATTGAAACTCCAAGTGGACAATTTAAATGTACTCTTATATCTAAGCATCACACAGATTGTTTGGACTAGCACAGGGCAAAAACTAAAATTTCCTGTAGTCACATGTTTAAGACATTTCATGCTTCACTACCTTTCCTGTAGAGGATAGGGCTAAATGCCCTGCACTATAGGACATTTACTACAGGAAAGGTGGTGAATGCATGAAATGTCCTAAATACATTACTACAGGAAATTCAAGTTTTCGCCCTGTGTGGTATCTGAAGTACTTGTAAATGTGTCCCAAATGCACATCACGAGTTCCTGTACATAATCCTTATTTATGTCAACTAGATAGCTACTCCAAATTTTGAAATAAAAAAAAAACAACACCTTTACAATATCAAAATTGAAAGTTGACTGAAATCCCAGGAGTATAGACAAAATGATATAAAATTTTAAAGAAAAGCACTTTTTTTTGAATTACCTAAAATAATGCCAGCATATATAGCATAATAACAAAAGATGTGCATAATAAGCCAACTCCTACCCTTCACTTCTTTTCATTATTCTAGACATAAATACCTTTGTAATTTGGTTTTGTTCTTATTTTAATTTTTCCTACCTGATTTTTTAGCAGTTCATTCATTTCAGTTCTTGACAGTTACATTATAATGCTAATTATTGTGTGAATGAATACTAGAATTTAGTCTTATAGGAAATACTATATAGCCAACACCCCCCCCCCCCCCCCCCCCCCCCCCCCCCCAACAAATTTCCTAGATATGCCCCCTGGTGGTAGATAATGTATATGGACACCGAAATTCAAATTATTACCATCTTATAATGATCTAACCTGATTGATAATAAAGCCATCCATATTTGATTATTAAATAAACACAGTGATGTACAAAAAACAACAGCAAAGAGGCCACAAAGATTACTAAATTATTAATTAGAGCTGTTAGAATTAGCATTATGAAGCATATTATAATGAATCGGAAATAAATAACCAGTTTGGTAAAGGGTTTCAACTCACAAATGTACATCTAAGATGCATAGAATTTACTAAGGAAAAACTAGTCACGACTTGTATATTCTATAAGTAGTACATGGTAAAAAAGTCTCTCTACAATATTCCTAAGATACAGGTCAAAGAGGAAACTGTATGTTATCATACTCATCTGCAACTACATTATCATAATGAGACAAGGTGTTGGATCAATTTTGATATAATTCTTTGGATCATGCTACATTCTTCTGTAAAACTAGGCCACACATTAATTGAATTTAATGGGGCAATTCAGTTTTAAATTAAGAGAACATTTGCATTGTACTTAGTAAACCATTAAAATAATTTGAGCACTGAAAAATAGGAGACTACAAGGAGTGCTCATATTATCATTTTTATTTTAATACTCTCTGACCAGTTTCAGCCTTGACAATTCAATGGGAGTGGTGATTAATGACGATCTCATGTGACTTGGAGCAAATAATGGCCGAATAAGAATGGCATAAAGTATGGAGTCTAGAGCTTTGGGTGCTGTAACAAACTTTTAAATTACTTGACTGTAACCAAATTATCTAAATTTCTTATTTTGAAATTTTTAGTGGTTGGCTATCCACATTATAATTCTCACATTGTGCCAAATCAGCATTTTTACAATCCATATTGTGACTTACATATGGATGTGTGATGTGTGTAAAGTCTAACGTACAGGCATGATTACCCAGTTCACTATTGTGTGTTTGCATGCGCATGCAAACACATACATGGTAGCTATAGCCATGAATCTTACATTAGGGGCTCTTGGGGGCATTGTGCCCTACTCAACCCAATATGTTATATTTTGACCATATTATTTTTGGACAATGGCAGGAAGAGTTCCTTAGTCTTATTTGAAGAAAATATTTACTACTTTACAAATTTTTTGTGTGGGGGACATGACACATGTCAGGTTTGTGCAGGGCTTGTGCCCTGGCCTCATTTATTTCAAGAGCCCCAGGGAGTGAAAATTAAAGTCTGAGAGTGAAATAATATAGCCATTTAAGTTTAAAAGCGTTATGCGTATCCCATGGAGAGATTGAGCCCTCGAAATTAGGGGTTCAAGCATGGAAACCCCCCCCCCCCTTCCTACGCCACTGAATAGCTAATATATATGTGGGATCACTATGCCAATGAGGCAGATAAGCGTATTATAACTATCTTATAACTTTCGTTACCAATAGTATAAGTAAAGTATAAGAATTGATATATTTGATATGTCCAGCTTATTATGTAGCTTATTGTTAGTTATAATCTATACAGTATAGCTGTTATAGATTTAGCATTAGGATAGAGTATTTTCCTGATTTCTAAAGCAAAATTAGGCAGGTGTCTTATAGCAGTTGCTATATTATGAGGCAATAATTCAGCGAGCGAGCGAAGCCAGCGAAGTGACTATCAGTCGTGTTCAATTGAGAGATATATATTATATGGCGAGCGAGCGAGCGAGTGTTTGAGACACTTACAGGGGTAACTGTAACGCCAAATCGGGTCCTACCCAAATGTGTTTGGTGAGAGATTCCAGTACTAAAAAGTATTTTAAATGCTTAGTTTTAGTTTTTTCCCTTGAAGATTTAGCTAATTTTTCTTCAATATTATGAGTAGTTTTAGTTATACTATCAATTGACTGTAGTTTTGGTTAATTTGTGTTATCTCAAATTTTTAATAATAAGACCCAGTAAAAACAACAACAAAAGTACGTCCTTATCGGTGTCAATATCAACCACAGGATTGGAATCCATCAAGCCTCTATAATTCAAAATTTTATTTAATTCGAGCGCACCCGGGCGGACCGAAATTAGCAGGGCGGACCTATTTTGGCTGCCAATTTCAGTCCGGCCGGACCGTATTTGGCGGGGGACCAAATTTCGCGTGACAGGCGGACCTATTTTGGCTGCCAATTTCAGTCCGGCCGGACCGTATTTGGCGGGGGACCAAATTTCGCGTGACATAACACAATCGAAAATCGGGGATTTTCAAAAAACACGGCTTTTTAGGCTTGACCCCAGTTAATTCTGAAACTACAGCATTAAGCAAGCCTTACTTAAGCTCCAAAGTGTGAGAAAATTCCTGCGAAAACGCTTGCTTTTCAAGAAACAAAAAGTTGATTCGATCGGTTACTATGACATTGAAGACCCTTTACCAGATTTAAATTCAAAACTTCGCCTTTTTTCCGGCTAAGTGCGGCTTGTTACTAGTTAGTTGTCAAGAGCCACCTCTGTAGTCAGTACTAAGAGAGCTATCACTACTTCTGAAAAGCGTATGTAAGCACATAAAGTATTAATGCTAAGGAAGCTACTACTACTCGAGGGATGCCGAGGTAAGTACGCAATTCCATATTTGTTAGCTAAATATGCAAAATAACTCTGGCCTTTTTTTTTTTATAGCTAAGAGCTTGTTGTCAACAGTGACTGGTAAATTCAAATAGTCAGAAGGACTCAAATTTGGTACTACAAAAGTTACCACTGCTCAAGAAAATGAGGTAAGAAAGTAATTTGTATTTGTGTGCTAAAATTGATTGTCTTTTCTTTTTGTAGGTGAGAGCTTGTTGTCAAGAATTCAAGGTAATTCAGATGGTCAAAGTAACTTCAATTTGATACTACAGAAGTTATCAATACTCAAGAATGAGGTAAGTAGTAATTCCATATTTGTTGGCTAAAATTACAAATAATAACACTGGTTTATTTTTTATCGTAGCTGAGAGCTTGTTCAAGAGTTGGTGATTGAGATTATCAGAATGGCAGATGTTTGATACTACAAAAGTTACCATTAATCAGGTAAGAGACTGATTTTGTATTTGTTTGCTGAAATAAAAGGTCATAACTGCTATTATAGTGTTTGCATGAACTAAGCTAAAACATAGTAACAATACTTAGTTTTATGTTACCTAACTATCAGGCTCGCTCGCCATTTGTGCTCAAGCACACCACTAGTTTATTTATATGTTTGGACGTACGTATGCAAATAATTTTGTACTTTGACCCTCACGTTTTTGTGTTAGTTATGTGGTCGACCCCGTCCCAAATTGCACTAAACAGAATCCTGCAATCGATCAGTACCTGTATCACCCTAGAAATTGAATTGTTTACCGTTCTGAATTCTTTTGCGGGTGCAGTTAAAACGTGAAAACTGAAGGGACTTCCATTTTTATTCGAGTTAGTGGCGGTGGTAAGTCAATGCGCTCTTTGTCATGGTTATAAGCCGTGCGCAACAGTATTTACTTGAAAATACATTGTCCACTAGACTACCGCGAAGGTAAGTCTGTGTAGGTGCATGTCCAGTTGTGTCAAAGCATTGTGTGTTACAACCACTACTTAGCTAAAGAATATCACAAAGAAAACTTTTAAATAACGTGTATTGTTTTGTTGTTGTTTTTTTCCTTCAATTCAAGCAGTTGCAGAGAGTTGTTACTATGGCACTGAAATCCCTTTACCCTATATGCTAAATTAAAAAACTGGACCTTATCAGTAGCTTCAGTGTTAGAAGTCAAAATCATTCATATAAAAATAGTCTTTAGGCTCGCTCGCCATTTGTGCTCAAGCACACCACTAGTATATATGTATGTATACGTACGTCAAAATATTTCGCCCGGGCTTCTAATTACGTAAGTTAGGTAAAGCGTTCACAGTGTTTTTTTCAATTAACGACGGGGAGAATCCTTGCACTGCCTTACTTAACTTTGTTTCAACCAAAATGTTTATAGCTACTCTCTTCTTGAAACAATTGTGAAGTCTTTGTCAAGCTGCGCTTCTTTGCCACTGCTTTCGAAGTTTATTCAGGTAATTCTGTTATTGTTACTACAATGCATTGGTCCACTTCCTTAGTCTGGGATCAGAGACTTTAGATCCTCTGATGCTAACTGAGAATGGAAAGTGTTACACTGTGCACTACAGTTAGATGTAATTTCTGTCCTATTTTTCTGTAAAAAGAGTCTGCTCGCTCGCCATGCATTTGCGCTATTCGAGCGCGCCACTAGTTATTAATTCAGCGAGTGAGCGAAGCGAGCGAAGCTGACTATCAGTCGTGTTCAATTGAGATTTCAGATATACTAGTGGTGTGCTTGAGCACAAATGGCGAGCGAGCCTTAAACTACACTGTTGTTAAATTTGATTTTAACAACTAACACTCAAGCTATTAAAATAAAGTCGAGTTTTTAAATTACGTATGAGGTAAAGGGGTTTCAATGTCATACCGCAACAGTTTGAATTGAAAAAGAAGCAACAAAATCAAATCACGTTATTTAAAATTTTCTTTGTGATATTCTTAATAGTAGTTGTAACACACAATACTTTCACACAACTGAACATACCTACGCAAGACTTACCTTCGTGGTTCGTCTAGTGGACAATGCATTTTTAAGTAAATACTGTTGAGTAGGGCTTATAACAGCACATTAATTTACCACCGCCACTAACTCGAATAGAAATGGAGCTCCCATAAGATTTTGAGTTTTAACTGCACCCGCAAAACAATTCAAAGCCGTAAACAATTCAATTTCTAAGGTGATACGGGTAATGGTCGCTAAACCGGAGGATTCTGTTTAGTGAAGATTGGGACGGGGTCGAACGCGGAGCGAACACAAAAATACGGAGGGTCAAAGTACAAAATGACATACATACGTCCATACATATATCTAAACTAGTGGTGTGCTTGAGCACAAATGGCGAGCGAGCCTGATAGTTAGGTAACATAAAATGTTGCTATGTTTTAGCTTACTTCATGCAAACACTATAATAGCAGTTATGACATTTGATTTCAGCAAACAAATACAAAATCACTCTCTTACCTTATTAATGGTAACTTTTGTAGTATCAAACATCAACCATTCTGATAATCTCAATCACCAGTAACTCTTGAACAAGCTCTCAGCTACGATAAAAATAAACCAGTGTTATTATTTGTAATTTTAGCCAACAAATATGGAATTACTACTTACATCATTCTTGAGTATTGATAACTTCTGTAGTATCAAATTGAAGTTACTTTGACCATCTGAATTACCTTGAATTCTTGACAACAAGCTCTCACCTACAAAAACAAAAGACAATCAAATTTAGCACACAAATACAAACTTACTTTCTTACCTCATTTTCTTGAGCAGTGGTAACTTTTGTAGTACCAAATTTGAGCCAATCTGACTATTTGAATTTACCAGTCACTGTTGACTAGCTCTTAGCTACAAAAAAGAAAGGCCAGAGTTAATTTGCATATTTAGCTAACAAATATGGAATTGCGTACTTATCTCAGCTTCCCTCGAGAAGTAGTAGCTTCCATAGCATTAATACTACGGCATTCTGACTACCAACGGCTCTTGACAACCAACAACCGGCACTCCGTATCCCCCCATAAAACGGCGAAGTTTTGAAATTAAGTCTGGAAAAGGGTCTTCAATGCCATAGTAACCTGTAGAATCAACTTTTTGTGTCTTGAAAACAAGAGTTTTAGCAGGAATTTTCTCATACTTTGGAGCTTAAGTATAAAGTAAGGTTTGCTTAATGCTGTAGTTTCAGAATAAACTGGAGTCAAGCCTAAATAGCCGTGTTTTTAGGAGAAAAACGTTCCCCGCGCGCGCGTTTAAAGAGCATACGTACCATCCATACATACATACATACATATATATATAACATATACCCGATTTTGCATTATCCACCCCTAATACTGTCTCGCTTGCTACGCTCGCTCGCCAATAAATAAACATCCCAGATTTTCGATTGTGTTACCCCTGTAAGTGTCTCGCTCGCTACGCTCGCTCGCCAATTATGTATGTATGTATACGTACGTCAAAATATTTCGCCCGCGCTTCTAATTACGTACGTTAGGTAAAGCGTTCACAGTTCCAGTTTTTTTTCAATTAACGAGCGTGGAGAATCCTGCTGCACTGCCTTACGCAACTCTGTTTCAACCAAAGCGTTTATAGCTACTCTCTTCTTGAAACAATTGTGAAGTCTTTGTCAAGCTGCGCTTCTTTGCCACTGCTTTCTAAGTTTATTCAGGTAATTCTGTTATTGTTAACTCTTCATGCTTAATCAGTTAGTTGTAATTTCTGTCCTATTTTTCTGTAAGAAGAGTCTTCTCGATCGCCATGCATTTGCACTATTCGAGCGCACCACTAGTTAAACCTTAAATTGCTATTATTGGCGAGCGAGCGAAGCTTAGGGTGGATAATGCAAAATCGGGTATATGTTATATGTATGTATGTGGGGATGGTACGCATGAGGTTAAGAAAGTAATTTTGTATTTGTGTGCTAAAATTGATTGTCTTTTGTTTTTGTAGCTGAGAGCTTGTCAAGAATTCAGGTAATTCAGATAGTCAAAGTAATTTAAATTTGATACCACAGAAGTTATCAATACTCAGGAAATTGAGGTAAGTAGTAATTCCATATTAGTTGGCTAAAATTACAAATAATAACACTGGTTTTTTGTTTATTGTAGTTGAGAATTTGTTCAAGAGTTATTGGTAATTGAGATTATCAGAATGGCAGATGTTTAATACTACAAAAGTCACCATTAATCAGGCAAGAGAGTGATTTTGTATTTTTGTTTACTGAAATAAAAGGTCACACCTGCTATTATAGATTTTGCATGAACTAAGCTAAAACATAGTAACAATACTTAGTTTTATGTTACCTAACTAGCTATCAGGCTCGCTCGCCATTTGTGCTCAAACACACCACTAGTTAATTATAGAAATAGAACAGTTAAAAAAAATTGTAAATTTTTTTGTTAGTTTTTAATTATTACCAAATCTGAGGTGAAGAACATTTCATAAAGTAGACAAAAAGAGAAAATAATGATAACAACAATAAATTGTTTGAAAGTATTGACAGTTTGAAAGTAAATTTTCTTCACTGTCCTTGGCAGCCAACAGCCACGATTTACACCCTCGAGGAGCTTCACTTTCAATGGGAGAACCAAGACGCCTTTGAGCTCTCAAATGATTCATCGATGGTAAATTATCCAAACGATACTCCAGTTTGTCAATAAATGTATTTAAGGAATCCGACCTATATGAAGGTGGACGATGAACAAATACGCCGTTTTCCTCCTCTTCCTTTGACATCATTTCGGGAGGAACTTGAGACCATAATTCTGTCTCCCAACCTTCTTTCACCACTTTGCCTCGGTGTTCATAACACTTTACGTACAAATAATGATCATAAATCATAAGCCAAACAACTTACATTAATAGTTGAAAATAAACATATCTACATCTAAATTTCAGCGTTCATTTTGCATGCCACTAAACCTAGTATATGCATAAGTATTATAATAAATCTATTATGTACAAATAATATAAAACTGATAACACATGTGATAAGTACATTGTAACTAGACATTATAAGCACACATAATGCACAATGTGCAAGTACACACACAACGTGTATAATCTAAACGCAAGTACACATATTAAACCTAACATGCAAACACACACAACTTACTCCACTGTGCCTGTGCTTGCTAGTTCTCCACAGGCTGGTCCTTCGGATTCTCCTGCTAACCTGAAGCTCAGGGATTTACAACCCCTGATCAACGCATTCAAATATCATTCGCTGTAGCTTAAGAACTGTCCAGAGTCTAACCTCACTAACTTTCCTTCCTTAATTTCCGCTATCATTATCTCAAGCTTTCTTGCTAGAATTAAAATGCTATGCTTGCATTTAAGTGCCACAGCCTTTCTTCCATCCCCTCTAGTCGTTAAGTTCTAGAAGAATTAGTGGGCCCACTGAACTACAGCGATGCCGCCTGTCAACGAGCTCTATGAAGAACAAGCAGTAGATGCACTAACTGCCTCTTGATTTCCATGTTCTATCTCTTCAACACCGCAATCAAATTCTCAAAGTAACACATGAAAAAATTTACCAATTTTATTCATTGATTTTTTGGTTTGGTAGCTAATTAACCGTCAGTCACTGTTTATTGGTGTTTGGTAGACAGAGGTGTCCGTAACTTGATGAACAGATAAGAGAGGTTCAAGTGTAATTAAGAAGCAAACACACACACGTATTAATTTAAAAGCAAAGACACACATGATGTGAAGTGAACACACATACATGATGTGTATTAATTTTAAAGTGGACATACACACATGTCATGTATTAATTTAAAAGCAGCACACACACATGATGTGTACAAACCTAACAAGTGAACACATAAACATAAATTTAACAAGTGAACACATACACACACGATGTGTATAAATGTAACAGCGAATAAAGTGTATGAATATAGCACGTATTACATATATATACAGACTGTACTTACTCGTTGTTTCCGAGACCTCATAGCTTTTTTAGCTTTTACAGGAGTTGACATATTTTTTTTATTCTTTCTGACAAAGTTTTCTTATATGTCTGGCATTTTTCTGCAAGCATAAATGTATATTAGGATAAGAACCCACATTTCTGGTTGATTCTTTTTGCGCAGTGTCTATACAGCACATATTGATCCAACAGCCCCGGGTATTCTCTATTTTACCCGTTATCAGTTATCTTTCTATATAGTATTTTATTCAATAGTCAAATTCTAAAACTATATGTAGCTATACATTATTTAAAAAAAAAAAAAGTGAATTGGAGTAAAAAGTAGTTAAAACAACCACAAGAACAACAAAACCCTTACTTCAAATCATAGTTTCAGAAAATTGACCATCTCCGATACATCGTACTATCTCCTCCTGCATTATGGTCACTATTAATTCTGTACATAAAACCACAAACAAGCAAACACTGCAATATTATATCTCTCTTTACACTGGCACATGGCTTTGATTACATTTCAACTGCTCTTATCCCAGTACATTGAGAACAGGCATTGGTAGTATCTTAGAAATTTCTGTGACCCATGTAACAATTACTTTATGGTGCAATAAAATAATCCTTGAGAAATTCACATTGAAACTTCTTCTAATGAAATAGTGGGTTGACATGTCTTCAGTGATGGAGTTGTTTAAAATGCAATTTTCTCAAGGAATATTTTAATTCTATTGTAGTAATACTTAAATAAATATATCTTTCTTTTTTCTACATGATATTGTAAAAAAGAAAAAAAGAAAAAAGATAATTACTACTGAAGGAATGGTGTGAAGGATAGAGGAAGAGAAACTATTAGATTTGCCTCTCTTTATGAAACAAACCCAGTTACCAAGCACAATACCAAAGATTTATGTGCACAGAGTACTCAGTCAAATTTATTTTCTTACCAGTGAAAAACAAAACACACACAAATAAAACAATTCGCAATAAATACTTTTAATAGTAAATAAACACAAAGAAAAAAATTAGACAAAACATAGCATTACACTCCATGATTAAACAACTACCTACGCTTCAGCCACATTGCTTCGCTTCCTCAAGCATTGAATGTATACATCGAATTTTACTCTAATAACATTAAAACAAACAGGTACTACATTAAACTGACAATATCGGCCAGTAAAACTCTTTGGGATTAAAAAAAAATGGTCTGGCATTAAAGTTGGAACAAATAAACAGCTGCCCCAGCATATATTTAGACTATAGTGCGCTTCAGCACAATTGATGAGATAACCCAGCTAAATTTAAGGATTCTCATGGAAAATATTCAATAGTACTCACCTCTTAGCGTAATTTTTTATTTCTCACCTCTAGTTTTCTTGAGCACAAGTGGAACGAATAGAGTGTTATTAGTATGACAAGCAAGTTATAATTATGTGCTTCACATGAGCAAAGAAGTGGCCAAAAATTTGCTCAGTGGGACAGAATAACTCATCCTAATAGTATTGACCACTATTAACTGTAACATAACAACCAAACCTAAGTTTACTCGGTGCAAGCACCAAAAAATAAGTTGAGAGAAATATCTTTTAATCACAGAAAACAGTAAAATCTTGAAATTTCATTCACAAGACTGTAGATTGTAGTTCAATAAGTTCTGTACTATTACTGGGATTATAATAGCTAGGGAAAAAAATACATAGTTTTATACTGTTCTAACACTATCAAAATAGAATTACCTGCAAGTTAGGTGGGGTAACCTTACTCCTCTTAAAAAGTTGTCTAGTAGGCGTTTCAACAGACTTGTGAGAAATTGAAGATTCTAAGGAATCATACTTCACTTCCAGAGTGGAAATTCTTTTATCAACTGATTTCAAATGTTCCGTCATCTGGCCAAGTTGAGTCTCCATCGAACATTGGAAGCCTTTCAGAACATCAAAGAGGGGACTTTCTTGTGTTGGGTTAGGCAAATCATTGTTGAAATAGTCATAATCTCAAGTTGTTAATAAAAACTAAAGTTCCCATCAGTTACTAGTTGAAATATTAGGGTGTGTTCCATCACCTTTTATATAACTGATATATCCCAGAAGATGTGCCAATATTTCTATCAATTAACCTTTCTTCAGATTTGTTGTATATAATTATTTATTGCTCCTTGTAAACACATTCAGGGATTCTGCATTATATCTAGGCCAATTACTTTGGGAGGGCATGTCAAAGTCAAAATATTTTTTAGTTCATGCTAAAATTTTAGACATGACAATCAACACTTTCCTCTAAAAACCCGAAACCTTGTTTTAAATTTCATATAACATAAGTTGTTAAAACAAAAAAAATAAGCTGTGTTCAAATTATCTTTAGTTTATTTAGCTACATAGGTTAAAGAAAAGAATTCTTTCTAGACCTCAACTTGTTGGGACCCCATAAAAAGAAGCTGCACTAGCACCACCCTCCTGATCGTGCTCCCCAAATTCCAAAGTTCTGGATACTGGAGGTCTCCCGTTTACAGCGCTAACTGGTCGAGGAAGGGCACTCTTTCGGCGGGACTGTCTGCTGTGCCGCTACTGGTCAGCCACCTCCTCACTCGCTTATTAGAATCCTCCTCATCTGCGCCGCAACTAACCCGGAGATTTCTTATCGCCATCTCGGTTACTCCTCAGAAACTACTCTACCAAGGTCAAAACCAGAAAAACTCTACCAAGGTCAAAACCAGCTTCCCACAACGTCAACACCATGTGCAATTAGGCGGCACAAACGCGTTTAATTTGTAATGGGTGAGCGGAGTTCAATGGGGGGGGGGGGGGGGGGGGGGGGGGTAGGGTTTGGAAGTTACTTTGCGCGAAAGGCAGAAGTTGCCGGAGGGTTTGCGCCACATGTGATCAGGAACCAGGTCCTTCGTCTTTTTACAGGCACAAAACTGACAAAAGTGGTATTGTTTGCGCCGGTAAACGCAGAAAACTTGACATTTCAAACCATGATAGTGATGATGACTTTATTGATGCTGTTGAAAATCAAGTGGAAGATGTGAACCAGTTGGATTCAAGCTTTGATGTGTCTGAAGAAGAACAAGGGATTTTTAATGAAGTACCCTGTATGAAGGATGAACCATTTAATTTATTAACTGATACAGATGCCTTTCAATTCAATGGGAGTGACTCTGAGGAAGTACAGGTGTGGAATGAAGATCATACTGAAGCAATGGAGGTATGTGACTTTTTGACCAAAGATAGTGATATATCAGTTCAAGAGGAAGCAATTGAAGATGTCAAAAAAGTAGTGTTTGGAATCAATTATTTTGTTGTCTTTTTTCACTTTGTTTTTCGAGCATCTGAACGCAGTATCCAGTGTTTGCTTATTTTTTGTAAATCCTTGCAGTTATTCCTTGCAAAGCTTATGAGGAGTCCGATTTTGTCACAAATTTCTAGAGAAATACCTAAAACATTATATTTTGCTCGCAAAACAACTTTAGGAAGCTGTGAATGTGTGGAATATGTTGTTTGTCCTAATTACACTTTTACCTGTATTCAGAATGTGTTAACGGAAGCTCTGTGATGAAGCATTATTAAAGGAAATTAAAATAGGGAAAAAAGTGAAGCTTGTTCCAAAAAAAGTGTTTATTTATCGAAGTGTAGTAGAATCTTTAAAGAAATGGCTAGCAGGGATAACTTTTTAAGTAAGTGTGAGTTATGGAGACAGCAGATTAATTTTTTAGCTGATGACCTAGGAGATGTGTATGATGGAAGATTATGGAGTGAGCTACAAGTGATAAATGGAAGACCTTTTCTTTCTGCCCCTAATAATTTGTGCCTTGCCTTGATTGGTTCAATCCTTATGAACAAACTCCATACTCCATTGGAGCTATATATTTAAGTATCATGAATCTTCCAAGAAGCGAACGTTACAAGGAGGAAAATATTCTTTTAGTTGGTCTTATTCCCGGGCCTACAGAACCTAAACAGCACATTAACCACTTTTTATCTCCTCTAGTTGATGACTTAAAAAACTGTATGAAGGAGTGATATTTAACTATTCTAATTCCGAAGTGGTCATGTTGAGGGCTGTACTAGCTTGCGTTACTTGTGATCTGCCAGCAACCCGAAAAATGTGTGGTTTTTCCAGTTATAATGCAAAGTTTGGCTGCTCTAAGTGCATGAAGGAGTTTCCTACTAGTTCGTTTGGTTGTAAGCCTAATTATGGAGAATATAACTGTACAAGTTGGACAAATCGTAATTTAAGTAGTCATATTGTGGACGCCAAGAAATATAAAAATGCTTCAACCAATGCTGAGCGCTTGTCTATAACACAAAGTCCAGGAGTTAAGTATTCAGTATTGATAGAAGCTCCTGGTTTCGATATTGTGCGCTACCATATTATTGATCCAATGCATTGTATTTTTCTTGGAATTGCATAACACACTATTCAAGTATGGAAAGAAAAACAAATTTTAGATCTAAAAAAGTTTAAATTGATTCAAGAAAAAAGTTCCTCCAAAAAATGTTGGACGAATTCCTCGAAAAAGAGAGTGTGGGTTTTCTAGCTTAACAGCTGATGAATGGAAAAAATGGATTATGATGTATTCTATATTTTGCCTGCAAGACGTGGTTGGGAACACTCATTTAGGGTGCTGGAGTTTGTTTGTAAAATCATGCCATATTTTGTGTCAACCAGTAATCAGTAAATATGAAGCAAAAGTAGGACAATCAATAATAATAGAATTTTGCAGGTCATTTGAAAGTTTATATGGCTCTCAATATTGTACTCCTAATAATGCATATGGCTTGTCATCTTGAAGAGTGTATACTGGACTTTGGGCCACTCATATCATTTTGGTGTTTTCCATAATATGAGAGATACAATGGTACATTAGAAGGATTCAAAAAATCGTGGATGCAGCCTGAAAAGCAATTCTTTTTGAAATTTTATGGAGTTCAAAAAGTTCAAATACTTTGCAATTCCAGTTTTTTTTAAAGAACTAAACTTTTTGTCGAGCATTAAAAATGAATTCAAGGGGGATTGTAGTTCGTATGGTCAAAGTCGAAGTGGAGCTGAGATTTTGAAATTACTTATGCCGAATATATCATGTTGTGTAGACTTAATTGATGCAGAAAAGAAAGAATTTAACTTTCTGGTTCCACCATATAGAGAAAAGTTTTTTAGCGAAATTCATTACGAATATATTCAAGAAGTGTACTCATACTTGTATCCAAAAGAACAGACCTAGCATCTCACTCTTACTTAGAGTATCGAACATGCTATGTTAATTCTGAAGAATATATTTCTTTGAGTTGTCGATCAGGCCGATCATCGGCTGTAGCTGCATGTTGGTCAGGAGTTCGAGGTGGCATTGATAAATTAGGAGAAGCAGCACCACGAATAGGCCAAATTAAGAGTTTTGTGGTGAATGAAGCTAAAATTTCAACGGAAAATGGGCAATGCATGTATAAGCAGCATATTTTTGTACTTGTACATTGGTATGAAGAACATCCACAGCAGCAATTACTTCCCTCCACCGGTGCTATTGTGCACCACAATGTTTAATGATGAATCTTGTGCCATCTTTGTGCCAGTCAGCAGGATTTTGAGTCGATGTGCAATATCGTCACGACAAACTCTATCATTAGAAAATGGCTCTGACTATGCTATAGCAGCAATTCCAATGAAGAATATGTACATTAGATAGACACCTCATATTTTTTCCCATAACATTTATTCCTATTATTCGTATTTTAATGAATTTTTTGGCATTTTGTGTTAAGAAATTATTCCTGTGCTCTTTGTTGCAATGAATAAATAATATATTACTAAAGCTATACATACGCAAAAATAGCTAAATAGAAATATAAAGTGAGTTTATATTAGTGGAGAAGTTAATTGTATCTTTTTGAGGGACTAGCTACAAAGCTCATGGAGATTTTGTGAAGGAATATAATATATTGAACTTGCTGGTTATAAAATATTACGTTAATATTCTACTTTATAGAACCATACCAATTAAAGATAATTTAGTTATTGTGAACAACAGACAAATTGTTAGGTCCTACTTACAATTTTACCCTTTTCAGTTTTATTTATCATGCAGCCATTGATTAGTGCTAGCATTATGCTAGTAGCTAGTATATTCGTAGTAGCTAGTATATCCGTAAAAAAATGTGTGTGAAATCATAATCTTTATCCAGTTCAAACTCCAGCTCAAATCCAGATGTTTTATCTAAATATGGACAAATAATAACAGGTATTGCACAAAATCATATTGCTAAGTGTACACAGTAGCTAGACAGTTAGCTAACAACAAATACATTATTTACAGATACAACTTTTTTTTTAACTTAAATATTCTCTTTTTTAAACAGATTTTGTGTTTAAACAATAAAAAAATTATTGGCTTTTTAATTCTTATTATTAAAACATAAACAAGGCCTATAAAAGAAAGAATGCATCTAATGTATAAAAGAAGGCTGAGAAATAATTGTTAATGATCTTTTTAGCTTGTTCTATCACATTAAGTATAAGAGAGTGTATATACTGATGTTATATACTAAGATAAGGTATACGATATGTATATGTGACAAGCTTATACTTAGCTGGTAAGTTTAAACTAGATTATAATCATAGCTTATAACAACTATTATAGAATAAGCTTGCTTATAGGCAAGTCAAGCATCATCTATCTGATACTTAGCTTATAACTATAGAATAAGCAGGGGTAGATACTGTCTTATTTCAAAGCATTTGCACATTTAAGTGAATTAATACAAGAGCAGTCTTCTGTTTGGTTTCAGTCAAGTATTTCGCTGCACTCCATTTAAGTGAGGGAAAATCAATTAAGTTATTCAAGAAGTTTTGCGAAAATTAATTAGTTTTATAATAGCAAACATCTTGACTAAAAAGATTTATGTATGTAATTTTATTCATTCCTCTATGAATTACATGTCAAAACATTTAAATGCCCATATGAATCCTCGATTCATCATTGGTTAGTATGCTAGATCAAGTGACAAGTATTGTTTTCGAACTTTTTACGATAGTTACTTTATGGTAGCGATTGATTGCATGCAGCTCCCACTCAGCAACACTAATTTAATGCAGGTACTGATGAGATGATCAAGATGATGACAATATAATTTTAATAAATTTTAATTTCTGAGCATATCATCCAGAACGTGATAATTATATGCAACATTTCTCAGTTCTCAACTTAAATTTAATTTGCTACAAAATTTTGTCATGAAGTTTGAAAAATAAAGCTTTAAAGCATTAAATAGAATTATCATGCAACTTGTAACTTGCACTATAAACAGCAAAGTTTAAGCCCACAAAGGATTGCCTAATAAATTCTTTGTTTGTAGCTACTCAACACAGTTATCAAAGCACACAACTGTTTGGACTAGGAACACTTTGAAGTACCTGGAACACGTTTGTTGAGTGTATTCTAACAGAAATGTTGACAGAGACAGATGAGTGTGCAGGGTAAGCACTTTACCATATAAATTAATAGTGACTACTTCAATTTAATTCAAAATTTTAACTGGCACAAGGATTTCATGTAATAATTAAAAATTTCAACTGATGTTCTCTTTTCTTGTTTTTTTTTTTTTGTTTTGGTTATTGCTTAATCAGTAAAATACTTGGTGTGCTTGATGAACTCATGTGTACATGTATTCATAGGGATAGTATGCCATTTTCTCATTGAAAGATGGTAAGCCAGTAACCCACACAAACTAATAATGATAATTAAAATACTAGATAATAATAGTCTTGATATTACTAGCTGTAACCCCAACACAAAATGACCTTTGATCTCTATGTAACGTAGAACAACCTTCAACTTTACCTGTGCCGGTCATATGGTCAAATGATCAGAACTGTAATACATCACATTGTGCATGTGATGCTTTCTCCTAAAATGTTCCACCAACCTTGTAAAACACTAACACCCTAGCAAGCTATAGGTATATAAAATTTTCAGACTATAATATTCTAAAGATTAAAGATTAAAGATATTGTAAAAGTGAGATAGACATAAGTTGGGTTTATAACGTAACCTATATACACAGACTATATATGCCATAAAATTTATTGGTCACAATAATGTCTTTTATAAAGCATTCATTGCATGTATGAAGTTTCATTTTTAAAGAGTCGATATTTTTTTGTTATTTATTAAAATGTAACAAAGGTTTATCACTCTAAATATCTGCTAAAAGTGAGAATTATTATAGAAGAGCTCTATAAGTAACACCTATATCAACATACTGAGGAATAAATATGAAATGCAATCAAAATGGACCATTTAATGATGCTTACTTCATTATAATAACTTCCTCTTTTCCATTCAAAAGTGAAATCACAAAGTTGATGAAGTTCATTGCAAATTCAATTAGTTAAAATGTTGTTGCATTAAATTAAAATTTTCAATTTTTATGCCCTGTAGAATATTGAGTTTGTGCAAATATACATACATGCATAAGTACATATATAATGTATGTGTGTGTCATATGAGTGGTAATGATATGCATTACTTGATTATTTTGCCTGCACTATAATGAAAACTTGTTAATAATGCTTCATATCATGAGCAGATCTTCAAGAATGAAAGCTTAAACTACAAGATTTCCCAATAAAGTCATTTGTACTGCAACGTTTCAGCATCACGACGTGTTTCAGTTATAATCACTTTGAAGAGCTCAAGAAGTTTATCCCAAATGTACATCACAAAATTCCCATCACTAGTGTTGTAAGAATCATTTAGTTGGTAAAGAACATGTCGAAACTCAAAGTTTTATATGTATACTTTTATATTTCTTGCCAGCTCTGCTTTGTCTCAGGTATGTCATTTTAAGCTTTTGATATCATGTGTTTATATTGACTTTCTTTCAGCAATGCTATACCAGGTTAATGATCATAACACATATTGTCTGGAAGACACTGTTGTATATAGTTGTTCAGATGACCTTGTAGGTCTGATTATAGTGGATATAAGTAGAAACTCTGAGACTGAATTTACAGCTAGCTACAGCTATCTTAGTACTACAGAGCCTTTCACAGATAATATACAAACATCATTGATTCGTATTGAAATAGTTTTTAAGAATCTAACTTATATTTCCTCAATCATCACCATCACTAATGTGATGAATCTGGACAGTTATTTTCTGACCTGCAACGAGGAAACTCTCAGTTTAAATAACAGTCTTACTTCTTATTCAGAAGGTAATTATACTGAAAAAGAAAAACAATGCATACTTAGGATAGTGTTTTATTAATGCAATTATTTAGAGTATATGGATAAGGTTTGATTTCAGATCTTATTGGGCAAGCATTGAGAAACAAGTCAATATAGCTACTAGGATGTGCAAAGACGGGTGCAGAGGATTTTATACCATATGCTAGACATTATTTTATTACATTGTGGTATAATACTGGTGTCACAGTGTCAAATGCCACCCTTGTAAAAACCCCAGTTCTCCTGGTCTTCCTTCACAGATTATTTTGACCCCCTCAATGTAAGACAAGAGAACATTTTTATTTGGTGCAGAGTGACCCACTCAATTAACTATTCTGTTCAGTTTTATGTTCACTGACTTCAGATTTTAGCTGGTTCTTTTGGCTTTCATTGTTGAATTTGTAGGACACAATGTTAAGGTGAATATTGCAAGCAGGCATTCACTGGCAATTCACTTATCTAGATATTTTGTTTAATGGGTCATATGTTGTTGCTTTCTTTTTTTAGGGATCACCCCATAGCTTTCTTAGTCAAGTGGTTCTGCTTTCAGTATTTTATTCAATTAAATGAAGCTATGATAATACTCTCAGCTAAATTCAGTAGAAATGTTTGTTTATTTGGCTAAGTTGCTCTTTTAGTTGGGATTAACCAACACATTCTAATCTAGTAGTTCTACTTTCAGTTAAGCTTCAGAGTTGGATTAAGGTGTTGTAAACATGTTTACGGTAACTATAAATTGACTTGAGTTTGGGTTCATATTTTTTCTTCAGCACTGCAAAAAAGGGAGCTCATACAATACATACACCTTCATAATGTGTCTATACTTCATATCTGCAGTAGTAGAATGAGAAGTGTTAGTGAGAAGTAATAAATCTCTCTTTAATATTATTATGATTTTTGGATTTTTTGCACCAAATATAATTTGGTACAAACTACAACATTAAACTTTAGTCAAGCATCAAAGTTTTTTTTTTTACTAATTGTCTTCAAAAAATAATATTTATCACTTATATTGTCTTCATATTTAGTTTGAGGTGAATAAATATGATTATGCCAGATAAATATTCCTTGTATGAGAAAATACTGTAGTTATTAAGCTTTAGAATAGTTTGCATATTTCTTATAAGATAATATGCTTAGTGAAAATGTAGTAACAACATCAGTAAAATGAGAACAACTTGTATTATTGAACTTTGTGGAAAACCTGAGTTCATGGAAGGAGTTTTACAACAATTGTGAATAATAATAGTCTTCAACATCCTCTATACTATCAATGAGAAGTAAATTCATACTAGAGGGAAGCATTTTTCAATAAAATTTTTTTAACAAAAGCGACCAGCAGATTTATATTCTCATTGATAGTATAAAGAATGTTGTAGATTATTATTATTAAAAATTATACCAACTTTCTAGATGGGAGTTTCACTCTTGGAAACAAAAATAGCCAGAAATCTTTCCATTATCTTGATTTATTTCCTTAAATTACGTGATAAAAACAGTTTTCATTTTACATTTATTGCAACATAATAGCAGAGGACATGGTATACTGAGAGTATTGAATATGATGCAAGTATCCATGTCATCTACTGATATAAAAATATCATTGTCATACCCTTCATAAATAATAGTGAACAGACTTCCAATGAGATTTAAAATCACTTTATATTTAGTGTTGACTAGCCACTCTTCACTGCTGAAGTTTTTTTTCTGGTATTTCTCGTTAGTCATAATCATTTTTTAAATTAAATATGTAAAATGCATCAACCATAATACATTATCTAACTCACGAAGTTCCCACAGGGTTGAAAACTCTTGGTTTGTTTGAATTACACCATGTAGTTTATTGAATTTCGAGAGTAAAAGACATAGTAAAAAAAAATCTAACTCTTTATGATATAATCTGGATACTGGTTGATGGCCTTCAATATGCAATTGTTTGACAGAATAAAACTTTCAGCTATAGTTGTTTCATCAATCATAGTTCTATCATAACAACAACTTCCCCCCAACAATTACTTATCTTCACTATCATTCACACACTGATAACTGCTCTTAGAATGGTTGAATCATTTGTGTATATTTAATAAAATAAATTTTTTTATTGAGAAATTACAATTATGGAGAACTAATTTTATGGTTTTAATATAGAAAACCTGCTGGGTACTTTCAGGATAACCTATTTCTGATCATACTCTGTTTCACTATGCCAATAATTATATCTGCTTCATTATTAAAAAAAAATGTTACTGTATGTATTTACTGATCATTTTAGATCTGTTACCTTCATACATAGAAATTGTACAAAATAGTCTCGTTCAAAAAAATACTTTCAACTTTACTGTTACTTGGAATTGTAGCAGAGTTAATTTTGATAACAAGTTTAATGTCTCTATTTCATCATCATCATCAGCTGATGTACATGTAGTAAATGACTGTTCAACTTCTTTCATTCTACAAAACAACACAGAGTATACCATCAATGTGTCTATTTGTGCAAATGGATTATACAACTCTGTTTTTTATTTTGGTAAATACCCCTATGACAATCTTAAAATTCGATAACAATATGATTTTATTATTTTAGGAAGATGCCCATTAATCATAGGGTCTAACCAACTATTTCTGAAAAGCTATATTACATTTGTTAATCACAGCACAATAGCATTGTTACAGGATGATTCAAGTAATCAATCCTTTCTATTACATTGTAATAATCAAGGATACTGGAATTGGAGTACTTTATTCTCTACCGGGTCAATGAGGAATATTACTGGTAAGTTTTACAGGACTCTTTAATTTACAGTGTGTAATCAACAATCAGTGTCTTTGAATTTAATTATTATTACTGATAATATAATAAAATTATTATTAAACATCATGTTAAGTTTAATTAACATATTGGCTGTACATAATGGCGTTTAGTTGCTACTATGATAGCAAACTTAGTTTTAGTTGTGTTGGCATAATGCTGTCATTTTATGCTAACAACTAGTTAGATATTCTGTACACAAATGCTTGCAGTGACAAGATTTTTTTCATGAACTTTTTTATTCAGATAATGACACTGAATTTGAGCAAGTAAGTAACAATCCAATTTATTCATTTGTCAAGTACTGTACCTATAAGTTTTATATTTCTCTCAATACTGACACACTGTAGTTTATACTTTAGAGAGGACATTTAAAATGGCAAAAATTAATAAAAGTATTATTAATTATATGCAGTGTTACAAATACAACTAGAGGTTGGAGGAGGTGAATGGATTATTTGGTATCATTTGTGCTGAAAATGCTACGTATTCTACATAGTTTTACTTTTCTTATATATCTACTAAATAATATTTAATATTTATTTTAATTTCCATAGTAACTGTCAAAATAATTAAAATGGTTTGGCTCCGCCTTCATTAGTGATTAAAAGAAACATGAGAAAATAAAATATATCAATAATAATGCATTGATTTGGCCACAATATGGTTTTGCTTGGAGGTATTGAGGAAATGTAGTGGAAAGCTCAGACAACAATACAGTAATTGCTAAATGAAAGATGATTGCACATTGGAACAAATAATTAAGTGAAAACTTATAATTTTAACAGTATATAAAAACAATCCTAAGAGATTGAGAACAAAAACTGCATCAATCCATGATGTTGCTCCAAACTGGACTAATTTTGAATCTGGACTCCACATTAATTGTTTTTCTTTCTTTTTTTTTTGTTGATGTTATCGTATTCTAAAAACGTTCTCTTCATTAAATCCTGTTCCCATACTAACACTTATACTTTGTCCAGGCCTTTCCACTACATTTTTCCAAATGTCCCCTAGCAAAACCTATATTGCCACCAAGTCAATGCATTTAATATTATATTTTTTTTACTGTTTTTAACAGTCACTGATGGAGGCTCAACGCAAGTTAAAAATATTAAATATTGTTGAGATAAGTAAGCTTTTTACATAGTAGCTAAAAAGGGATCTTTATGAAAATATATTAATCTTGATACATAATATTATATATATAATATGCATACACATAATGATATACATTGTATATAAATTAAATTTCATACATATTAAATAGGTATACTGGAATATGCACTTGAACTTAAAAATTAATTCTGTATCTTTTTATTGAAAGAGCATATCAAGAGTCTTTATCAGATATACCTTACAAATGAGGAGTATGTAATATTATAACTGCTGCATGGTTGAACGAAAGTAGTGTCGATTAGTTAATGTGGATACCATTTGGCAGTCTTTTTGCAGAGCACATAAGCAAGTTGTAAGAAGATGTATTAATTGTCATGGAACACTCTCACCAACAACCGTAAATATATTTGTCCTGATAGATTGTTATTAAATTATGTTTTATGAAAATTGTAACTTTGGAGTTCATGCTTTAAAAAAGTGTACAAAATACACTCCAAGAGTATGAATTCCTACTTAACAATCATCATACCTATGGTATGATATTGAAATGTATGACTATCATGCTTAAAAAGCATGATAGTCATACTTCGTTTTTTAATGTGTACCACCGCATATACTGGAAAGGTACCAGGGTGTAATGAGAGTTTCGACTGTAGAAGATCAAGAGTGTTGGAATCCATCGAAACCTTCTCTCACCCCAGCACCATGGCTGGGGTGAAATCAGAACTGCATATGCCACTGATCATGCAAAAGACCTGCCAATTATCATCTAATCATCACTACACTTTCATTCAACCACACAATGCTTTCATTCATTAGCATTATATTTATTGTTTCATTCTCATTCCTCACTTATCGTATAGCAGATGAAGACTCTCTGGTCAAAACATCCTAACTTACTATATGTTCTATCATTAATGCCCCCAATTAATAACCTTAATAAGATAGAATTGCTCAGTAATGAGCCTGTACCATATTATGTTAGTATTTATTTATTTATTTGTTGCTAATAGATTACTACAGGTACAACAATCAATTGTAACTGTTCCCAATGTATGAGTGATAATCAATCGAAATATATAAATGTTGCAATTATTTCAAGTATTGCATCATCAACGTGTTTGCTTGGAGTAGTTGTTGGTGGAGTTGGATTAAAATTGGGACTTACTATTAAAAACTTTAAAAAGAAATGTTTTCAATGCAATTGTGAAACCAATATTCCTGTTTATGAAGATATTAGTTTGGAACGGAAAGTTGAAGTGTCTACTAACATTGCTTATGAAGATGTACGAACAATAAAATAGATTAATATATATACTAACACTGTAGTGTTTATGGTTTAGCTAAATAACAAAGCAGAGCTATTTTTGTACATATATTAAATTTAAAAAAATTGTTTTAATGTGTCTTGTTGCTAATGGTTTAAATGTTACTTCCATTAGATATTACCACTGCCATCAAAACTTTAGTGAAAATGATATATTTATTGTCATAAACTAGTAATTATTTCAGGAAAGTAATATAGTTACTATTCCTATTATTGTTGGGGGGGTCTCATTTTATTTTCAGTGAATTTATTAGTAGAGTAGAGCTAAGTCCTTGCATGTCCTACTACCTTGCAATCACATCCATAGTAGCTATTTGCTAATCAATAATTTATTCGAAAATTAAATTTGGACCAACATTCCATAAATTCAATGTAATAATCACTAGCATAGGGTGTTCTGTAGAATTACTTTTCGGCAATTACTGAAATTAAAGTGTAACTGGGGTGAAAATTTTTTCCACCAAATACCATGAAAAGTACTCTCATATCATTTATAAACATGACCCAAAACCAAAACTGATTGAATGCTTCATAATAACTACAGTCTTTACAGTTATTTAGCTTCCTTACAATTCAAATATCTTGTGGGTTGGCCTTCACGATAATGTAGATAAGGTTTCCTGTCTTGGCTTTTTCTGCTTATATACACTGGATTATTGATTTTTAGGCCAGGGCTATGACATTTAGGCTACATCTAGGGCAATTTAGGTTGATGCCGCTATATCACATTTTAGGATAGGACTACGGATTTTTAGGTTTAGACTAAAATTTTATAGGCTGGGACTAAGCTGGAACTATGGCTTTTAGGCTACAAACATGGCTGATTATTATGAGGCTGGGACTATGGCTTTTAACTTAGCAGATTTCCCAGACATCAGGTATGAAAAGGTATCCTCCTTTTTGTATTTTAGATAGAGTATTGACCATTATTTATCGCTAAGCAACCAACTCTCTTACTCCAATTAATTTTATGTGCTCAGACTGGCCTAACGAAAATTTTATTGCTTAACTTCACACCCAGTGTACACCCGAAATGTAGATAGATATGTACTTTAAATTTTGTTACAGCATGCACATGAAGGCAACATATCAGGATCATTATACTGAATTATGCAGTTACAGAACTTACACTAACAGCTCCTTTATTCTCTTATAGTAATAAGGTGTTTGCAGAACCCAAACGTCCAAACCGATCTTATTGCTTTATATAATGTCTGGTAAATCTCAGCATCCGATATACCCTATTGCATTATGCATTGACACACAAACAAGCATTTTAACAACTGTACAGTTTTAAAAATGAGGAGTTCAGGGAGTGGGGTTCCAGTTACTGCGGAAATTAAAATTCCCTTGGATGGTCACAGTAACTCTTCTTGGGAGTAAAAAAAAAAATGTGTATATAGCATAGTCTGACGAAGAAGCATAACAATCACTGAAGGTTAGCAATTCTACTGCGAACTAAATTAAAAGAATGATGTTTCTTCATCCCATGCTTAACATCCATCTCCCTTGTGATACTTACCATTCACTGGGTGTGAAGTTAAGCAATAAAATTTTTAAATGTTTTGTGTGCGTAGTCTACCAATCTAGGATCCTAGGTGAAGCACCTTTGTCAGAATTGATATGCTGTTTTTGTCTGTACTGGTTCATACATAATCGATGATCAGAAGTTCCAAAATTAAAAAAAATAGAGGACTCATACTTAAAAAAAACTTAAGGTTTTGAACTACCAAGGTTGTTACAATTCTCTCTGCAATGCTATGGCTGCCATAATCACTCTTTACTGTCAGAGTTCATAGTCCCAGCTTAAAAAGCTGACCAATAAATCATACCTCTAGACCAAAATATCACAGTCCCTGCCTGCAAAATCATAGTCCAAGCCTAAAAATCTATATAATCCTGGCCGAAAAGCCATAATTCTAAGTTAAAAGTCATAGTACCAGCCTCATAATAATCAGCCATGTTTGTAGCCTAAAAGCCATAGTTCCAGCTTAGTCCCAGCCTATAAAATTTTAGTCTAAACCTAAACATCCGTAGTCCTATCCTAAAAAGTGATATAGCATCAACCTAAATTGCCCTAGATGTAGCCTAAATGTCATAGCCCTAACCTAAAAAGCAATAATCCAGCGTATATAAGCAGAAAAAGTCAAGACAGGAAACCTTATCTACATTATCGTGAAGGCCAACCCCCACAAGATGATCTGAATTGTAAGGAAGCTAAATAACTGTAAAGACTGTAGTTATTATGAAGCGTCTAATCAGTTTTGGTTTTGGGTCATGTTTATAAATGATATGAGAGTACTTTCCATGGTATTTGGTGGAAAAAAAATTCACCCCAGTTACACTTTAATTTCAGTAATTGCCGAAAAGTAATTCTAAACCACAGAGCAGTGATTATTACATTGAATTTATGGAATGTTGGTCCAAATTTAATTTTCGAATAATAATTATTGATTAGCCTATAGCTACTATGTATGTGATTGCAAGGTAGTAGGACTTAGCTCTACTCTACTAATAAAATCACTGAAAATAAAATGAGACGCCCCCAACAATAATAGGTATAGTAACTGTATTACTTTCCTGAAATAATCACTAGTTTATGACAATGAATATATCACTTTCACTACTATTAAAGTAAGTTTTGATGGCAAAGCAATATTATGTAATGGAAGTAACATTTCAACCATTAACAACAAGACACATTTAAAAAAAATTTATTTATTTATTATATGTACAAAAATAGCTCTGCTTTGTCATTTAGTTAAACCATAAACACTACAGTGTTAGTATATTAATCTATTTTATTGTTCGTACATCTTCATAAGCAATGTTAGGAGACACTTGAACTTTCCGTTCCAAACTAATATCTTCATAAACAGGAATATTGGTTTCATAATTACAATTGTGTTGAAAACATTTCTTTTTAAAGTTTTTAATAGTAAGTCCCATTTTTAATCCAACTCCACCAACAACTACTCCAAGCAAACATGTTGATGATGCAATACTTGAAATAATTGCAACATTTATATATTTCGATTGATTATCACTCATACATTGGGAACAGTTACAATTGGTTGTTGTACCTGTAGTAATCTATTAGCAACAAATAAATAAATAAATACTAACATAATATGGTACAGGCTCATTACTGAGCAATTGTATCTTATTAATTAGGGGCATTTATCATAGAACATAATAGTTAGTTAGTCTTCTTCTGCTATACAATAAGTGAGGAATGAGAATGAAACAATAAATAAAATGCTAATGAGGTGAATGAAAGCAATGTGTGGTTGAATGAATGTGTAGTGATGATTAGATGATATTTGGCAGGTCTTTTGCATGATCAGTAATATATGCTGTTCTGATTTCACCCAGCCATGGTGCTGGGGGGAGAGAAGGTTTCGATGGATTTTAACACTCTTGATCTTCTACAGTCGAAACTCTCATTACACCCTGGTACCTTCCCAGTATATGCGGTGGTAAAGCAAGATAGTCATACATTTCAATATCATACCATAGGTATGATGATTGTTAAGTAGGAATTCATACTCTTGGTGTGTATTTTGTACACTTTTTTAAAGCATGAACTCCAAAGTTACACTTTTCATAAAACATTATTTAATAGCTATCTATCAGGACAATATAATTATATAGGTGAGAGTGTTCCATGCCAATTAATACATCTTCTTACAAAATGCTTATGTGCTCTGCAAAAAGACCTGCCAAATGTTATCCACGTTAACTAATCGACACTACTTTCGTTCAACCATGCAGCAGTTATAATATTACATATATGTATATACCTCTGTAAGGCACTCCTCATTTGTAAAGTATATCTGATATAGACTCTTGATTCAAAATATTTTATAACTTCCTATATGCTCTTTCAACTATATAATATATAAAAAGATACAGAATTAATGTTTAAGTGTTCAAGTGCATATTCCAATATACCTATTTAATATTATATGTATGTATGAAATATAATTTATATACAATGTATATCATTATGTGTATGTATAATATGTATCAAGATTAATATATTTTCATAAAGATCCCTTTTTACTACGTAAAAAACTTACTTATCTCAACAATAGTAACTTGTGTTGAGCCTCCATCAGTGACTGTTAAAAACAGTGAAAAATATATAATATTAAATGTATTGACTTGGTGGCAATATAGGTTTTGCTAGGGGACATTTGAAAAAATGTAGTGGAAAGGCCTGGACAAAGTATAAGTGTTAGTATGGGAACAGGATTTAATGAAGAGAATGTTTTTAGAATACGATAACATCAACCAAAAAAAGAAAGAAAAACAATTAATGTGGAGTCCGGATTCAAAATTAGTCCAGTTTGGAGCAACATCATGGATTGATGGAGTTTTTGTTCATAATCTCTTAGGTTTGTTTTTTATATCCTGTTAAAATTATAAATTTTCACTTAATTATTTGTTCCAATGTGCGATCATCTTTCATTTAGCAATTACTGTTATTATTGTCTGAGCTTTCCACTACATTTCCTCAATACCTCCAAGCAAAAACTATATTGTGGCCAAATCAATGCATTATTATTGATATATTTTATTTTCTCACGTTTTTTTTAAATCACTAATGAAGGCGGAGCCAAACCATTTGAATAATTATTTTTACAGATACTACGGAAATTAAAATAAATATTAAATATTATTTAGTAGATATATAAGCTATGCAGAATACGTAGCATTTTCAGCACAAATGATACCAAATAATCCATTCACCTCCTCCAACCTCTAGTTGTATTTGTAACACTGCATATAATTAATAATACTTTTATTAATTTTTGCCATTTTAAATGTCCTCTCTAAAGTATAAACTACAGTGTGTCAGTATGGAGAGAAATATAAAACTTATAGGTACAGTACTTGACAAATGAATAAATTGGATTTTTTTTTTTACTTACTTGCTCAAATTCAGTGTCATTATCTGAATAAAAAAGTTCATGAAACAAATCTTGTCACTGCAAGCATTTGTGTACAGAATATCTAACTAGTTGTTAGCATAAAATGACAGCATTATGCCAACACAACTAAAACTAATTTTGCTATCATAGTAGCAACTAAACACCATTATGTACAGCCAATATGTTAATTAAACTTAACTTGATGTTTAATAATAATTATATTAATATTATCAGTAATAATAATTAAATTCAAAGACACTGATTGTTGATTACACACTGTAAATAAAAGAGTCCTGTAAAACTTACCAGTAATATTCCTCATTGACCATGTAGAGAATATAGTACTCCAATTCCAGTATCCTTGATTATTACAATGTAATAGAAAGGATTGATTACTTGAATCATCCTGTAACAATGCTATTGTGCTGTGATTAACAAATGTAATATAGCTTTTCAGAAATAGTTGGTTAGACCCTATGAGATTAATGGGCATCTTCCTAAAATAATAAAATCACATTGTTATCGAATTTTAAGATTGTCATAGGGGTATTTACCAAAATAAAAAACAGAGTTGTATAATCCATTTGCACAAATAGACACATTGGTGGTATACTCCGTGTTGTTTTGTAGAAGAATAAAAGAAGTTGAACAGTCATTTACTGCATGTACATCAGTTGATGATGATGATGAAATAGAGACATTAAACTGGTTATAAAAATTAACTCTGCTACAATTCCAAATAGCAGTAAAGTTGAAAGTATTTTTTTGAACGAGACTATTTTGTACAATTTCTATGTATGAAGGTAACAGATCTAAAATGATCAGTAAATACATACAGTAACATTTATTTTACTAATGAAGCAGATATAATTATTGGCATAGTGAAACAGAGTATGGTCAGAAATTGGTTTTCCTTTACTGAAAGTACCCAGCAGGTTTTCTACATTAAAACCATAAAATTAGTTCTCCATAATTGTAATTTCTGCTAGTCAATAAAAAAATTTTTTTTATCAAATGATTAAACCATTCTAAGAGCAGTTATCAGTGTGTGAATGATAGTGAAGATAAGTAATTGTTGGGGGGAAGTTGTTGTTATGATAGAGCTATGATTGATGAAACAACTATAGCTGAAAGTTTATTCTGTCAAACAATTGTATATTGAAGGCCATCAACCAGTATCAGGATTATATCATAAAGAGTTAGAAAAAAATTTACTATGTCTTTACTTTCGAAATTCAATATACTGATTATGATAAGCAGGAAATACCAGGAAAAAAACTTCAGCAGTGAAGAGTGGCTAGTCAACACTAAATATAAAGTGATTTTAATTCTCGTTGGAAGTCTGTTCACTATTATATATATGAAGGGTATGACAATGATATTTTTAATTTATATCAGTAGATGCTGGCATCAGATTCAATACTCTCAGGATACCATGTCCTCTGCTATTATGTTGCAATAATAGTAAAGTGAAAACTATTTTTATCACGAAGTTTAAGGAAATAAATCAAGATAATGGAAAGAGTTCTGACTATTTTTTTTCCCAAGAGTGAAACTTCCATCTAGAAAGTTGGTATAATTTTTAATAATAATAATATACAACATTCTTTATACTATCAATGAGAATAAAAATCTGCTGGTCGCTTTTGTTAAAACATTTTTATTGAAAAATGCTTCCCTCTAGTATGAATTTACTTCTCATTGATAGTATAAGGATATTCTAGACTATTATTATTCACAATTGTTGTAAAACTCCTTCCATGAACTCAGGTTTTCCACAAAGTTCAATAATACAAGTTGTTCTAATGATGTTGTTACTACATTTTCACTAAGCATGATTATCTAACAAGAAATATGCAAACTATTCTAAAGCTTAATAACTACAGTATTTTCTCATACAAGGAATATTTATCTGGCATAATCATATTTATTCAACTCAAACTAAAAATGAAGACAATATAAGTGATAAATATTATTTTTCAAGACAATTATAAAAAAAAAACACTTGATGCTTGACTAAAGTTTAATGTTGTAGTTTGTACCAAATTATATTTGGTGCAATTCCAAAAAATCATAATAATATTAAAGAAAGATTTATTACTTCTCACTAACACTGCTTATTCTACTACTGCAGATATGAAGTATAGACACATTATGAAGATGTATGTATTGTATGAGCTCCCTTTCTTGCAATGCTGAAGAAAAAATAAGAACAAAAACTCAAGTCATTTTATATTTACCGTAAACATGTTTAGAGCACCTTCTAAAGAAAGATAAGACATTTTTGAGTATCGTCATGACTATTAATTCAACTCTGAAGCTAAACTGAAAGTAGAACTGCTAGATTAGAATGTGTTGGATAATCCCAACTAAAAGAGCAATATAGCCAAATAAACAAACATTTCTACTGAATTTAGCTGAGAGTTAGCTTCATTTAATTGAATAAAAATTACTGAAAGCAGAACCACTTGACTAAGAAAGCTGTGGAGTGATCCCTAAAAAAAGAAAGCAACAACATATGACCCATTAAACAAAATATCTAGATAAGTGAATTGCCAGTGAATTTCTGTTTGCAATATTCTCCGTAACATTTTGTCCTACAAATTCAACAATGAAAGCCAAAAGAACCAGCTAAAATCTGAAGTCAGTGAACATAAAACTGAACAGAATGGTTAATAGAGTGGGTCATTCTGAACCAAATAAAAATGTTCTCTTGTCTTACATTGAGGGGGTCAAAATAATCTGTGAAGGAAGACCAGGAGAACTGGGGTTTTTACAAGGGTGGCATTTGACACTGTGACACCAGTATTATACCACAATGTAATAAAATAATGTCAAGCATATGGTATAAAATCCTCTGCACCCGTCTTTGCACATCCTAGTAGCTTGACTTGCTTCTCTATGCTTGCTCCCAATAAGATCTGAAATCAAACCTTATCCATATATACTCTAAATAATTGCATTAGTAAAACACTATCCTAAGTATTATATTGTTTTTCTATTTCAGTATAATTACCGTCTGAATAAGAAGTAAGACTGTTATTTAAACTGAGAGTTTCCTCGTTGCAGGTCAGAAAATAACTGTCCAGATTCATCACATTAGTGATGGTGATGATTGAGGAAATATAAGTTTGATTCTTTAAAACTAATTCAATACGAATCAATGATGTTTGTATGTTATCTGTGAAAGGCTCTGTAGTACTAAGATAGCTGTAGCTAGCTGTAAATTCAGTCTCAGAGTTTCTACTTATATCCACTATAATCAGACCTACAAGGTAATCTGAACAACTATATAGAACAGTGTCTTCCAGACAATATGTGTTATGATCATTAACCTGGTATAGCATTGCTGAAAGAAAGTCAATATAAACACATGATATCAAAAGCTTAAAATGACATACCTGAGACAAAGCACAGCTGACAACAAATATAAAAGTATACATATAACACATTGAGTTTGGACATGTTCTTTCCAGACTAAACGATTCAAAATGTTGCTTTAGTAAACTAAGTTTTGATTTAAAATTTTTACTAAAGTAAACTGAAAGTAATACACAAATATTCCTAAACATGTCATGTATCATGCAAAACAAACTTCATTTTTTATTTATCAATTCACAAACTTTGAATTCATGTTCATTGTATTATTATTCTTTCATTGGTTGTTAATTGTTTGCTGAAGGCTGCATTGGTTACCCAAAGGAGCCAGCAGTGTCAAATCATTGGATTAGGTTAATATAATCATGTGTAATGTGTTCTTGCATTTATAATGACCATTTTTATACCAGTACATCATTCCTGAACATTATCCCAGGTGGTAGCAATACAGGTTAGACTACAAGAGTAACATGAATTCATTTGTGTGGCCCAATACATATGCAAACACATACATATATCTCTACACGATATAAAGATCAATTATTATTTGACATGGCAGTATTTCAAGCTTACTTGTTAATTATAAAAATGCACAAGTGGTTTTAATTTTATTGTTTGTTTATTTATTGTTGGGTTCTTTTGTTGTAATATTGAAAGGTTTTAAAATGGCTGTGTTTTTTAATATTAGATGTATTTTTTCTTTTTCATAGGCTTTTTTAACAATACAGAATTAAAAATATTTGGTCACCACCGGAATCGAACCCAGGACTGTTTACATAATGTACAAGTGCTCTGCCATTGAGCTACAACAACCAGCCGGCAAACAAACACTCCAATTCTGTACTAGGGGTACTGCTATGCTATAGTCTGACTCTCAACAGACCAACAAACAACCTCTTTTTTAAGGATTGTTTACAACTCTAGTGAATGATGGGAATTTTGTGATGTACATTTGGGACAAACTTTTTGAGCACTTCAAATTGATTACAACTGAAACACGTCGTGATGCTGAAAGTTGCAATACAAAATATAACTTTATTGGGAAATCTTGTAGTTTAAGCTTTCATTCTTGAAGATCTTCTCATGACATGAAGCAATATTCACAAGTTTTCATTATAGTGCAGGTAAACTAATTAAATAATGCATATCACTACCACTCATATGACATGCACACACATTATATATGTACTTATATATGTATGTATATGCACAAACTCAATATTCTATAGGGCATAAAATTTTAAAATTTAATCTAATGCAACAGCATTTCAACTAATTGAATCTGCAATGAACTTCATCAACTTTGTGATTTCACTTTTGAATGGAAAAGAGGAAGTTATGATAATGAAGTAAGCATCATTAAATGGTCCATTTTCATTGCATTTCATATTTATTCCTCAGTATGTTGATATAGGTGTTACTTATAGAGTTATTCTATAATAATTCTCACTTTTAGCAGATATTTAGAGCGATAAACCTTTGTTACATTTTAATAAATCACCAAAAAATATCATTGACTCTTAAAAATTAAACTTCATACATGCAATGAATGCTTTATAAGAAATATCATTGCTTAGTACTTTTTTACTTGATGATCACTAGGAGAATTGAATTCAATTATAGTATTTTTAGCAAACCCAAAATGCTAATCAACTGAATCTAATAAAACAATATGAAAAAGCATTTTTCCTACAATTTAAAACTAATCAAAGTTTTGCTTTGATGATGATGATGATTATGATGATAATTATGATGATGATTGTAATAATAATAATAATAATAATAATAATAATAATAATAATAATAATAATAATAATAGAGTAGAGCATAGTTTATTAAATCTAATACTGGTGATTTGGTGATGTATTGAATATCACCAATCTTATGGAAATGGTTGAGTGGATATGGGAACAGATAGTGATTCTCCAGCTAGTCTTGTGTGCAAACAACACTTCATCTTGAATTGTCCATGTTTCTTCCTAAAAGTGACATGTTGCTTAGGGGATTTCAATGATACTATTGTGTTAGTAAACATAATTAGGAGACAAATTATCATAAAGTTAATTGTTTTGAAACCCTTTACCATGCTATCTAGAAACTCGTTAGGACAATTAGCCCATTTGTGCTGAGATAAATTCTGTGAAATACTTTCATTGGTTCCATTCTTTGTGACATTAATGCAGAGTTAACTAAAAGATTATTTATTAAACCAGATAGATCATAGGTTTTAGAGATTAAAAGACTTTTTTCTGGCCATGGAGTATATATGTGTGCTTGTGTGCATTTAATGTGTACAATTAGTGTTAACCTGCAGTAGCAGCTTAGCAGCTGGTGTGCTAACCAAAGACACAGACCAAGAGAGGTTAGAGGTCAAAACTTGACACTTGAACAAAAACATCTCAGGCTATCTGGGTGGGCATAAATTTATGCACACTAAAATGTTAAGTGTGTGCCTATTATTAGAGTCCAGATCTGCATGAGAATTTCTCATAGAATATTTGTGCAAGTCAAATGACTCTGGACTAAAAAAAATAAATGCATTAATAGGATTATGTAAAGGCAGTGGAATCAATACATGAATTTTGGGAGTATAAAACAAAACAAAAACAACAACAACAACACAGCTTCACATTGTCCTCTGTTTGTGAGGCCAATACTCAGTGAGCCTCTATTAATTTTTTTGTTGAAATTTTGAGGTTAACCAGAAATACTACACTCGTTATTCATAACAATCAGAAACTAAACAATCAAACACACAAACAAACAAACAAACAAACAGGAATGACCCACCCGACAATTACATTAAACTAGCAAGTAACCCACCAGACAGTGGTCCTTGACGTAATGTGAAGTAAGAATGCGGTAGCACAAGGTATCTTGTTCAGTTATCATTCTCTACCTTGGATCCAGCAGATAAAATTCAGTAATTTTATTTATTTTTTATGAAGTTCAAAAATAAATATAAATCAGGAGTTCAAAAAAGTATCAAGCTACCATATATCACGTGAAAGTACACGTATTATTTGTCATTTTTGGTCAAATTTGGTTGCCTAGCAATAAATCACAAAGTGGTTATTGTGACCACAACGTAACTGTATCATAACATTGTGATCTGTAAGTGTTCCAGTGCAATATTAGCAAATGTTTGTGCATGATCAGATATTTTTTTACTATTATAATAGACAGTTAACTCAGCCAGCAATGTTGTTGCTCACTGATGACACCAGGGGAGGTGTGACTGTTTGCTGGGGATAATGAACATCAAAATGAATAATATTTCACTATAACAATTCCAGTCGTCTGCACACACTCACTCCTCCCACTAGCAATTTTCTTACTCTTTTTCATCCATTCGTTACTTTGTCATCCATTCGTTACTTTGTCAACCTTACTTGCTTTCAACACAATCAGTATTACCATCACCTCAATATTGTGACCTTACAGAATTAAAGACATCATCCTTTGAATGAATAGAGAAGTTCAAACTAATTCAGAGAGCAAAGTTAGCTCAGTCGAATCATTACTCATTGCTGGGAGTTTGTTATTAAAAGTTTACAGCTGTGACCAAAGTATGCCACATTCCTGGGAAAGCTATTAGGCATAATAAAACTCACCGCCATGTTCCTGGGAAAAATATTTCTTACTTTTTTTTCTCGAATATACTGCATAAATAACTGTTATTCTTACCTGGAATATCAAGTTCTATCTCTTCAATATAGCTCCCGGTAGTTCGCTACCTACAGTGCTCCAGTGTCTCAAGTTGAAAACTAGTAGTTTCCTCTCCCGGCAACAAAATAACAGCTTTAGCGAGCAAGTCTAACTCTATATCCTCGACAGTAGTACCTCCACAAGGTTATAAAAAAAGCTTTTTCAGAGTTGGATTTGTAGTTCGTATTTTGTTGAAACTACAAATCCAACTCTGAAAAATGACTGATGGTAGCTACAGCACTTTTTATGAAGTTAGGCTCACCTCTTACAATATAGATGTACATGGTCAAATGCTTTATTTAGCACACAACGATTATTTTAAGGTGTACTTTCACATAAGTCTTAATAGTCAGAATGTTCTAAGGGTTCTCCTTTGCAGGTCTTCATGGTGGGCATGCCACACAATGCTATTCTGTGATTTGGTAAATATGTTATGTGTGATGGCTCACAAACAGCAAAAATGAACTTACATTTAATAATTTTTCATAATAATACATTTTTTTTTTTTTTAAATCTTTATGACACAATTTTGCACTAATTAATAAGTTACCGTTTTACTACTAAAAAAGTTAACTATAATTGACATTACATTACAAACCGTATTTAGCTATATATTAACTGGATGTGCATGACTAATTATGGGAAAAAATATTAACAGGAAAAAATACTGGAAGAAAATTCATATGCCATGATAAACCAGGAGAATTCCATAAGGCAGGAGGGAACAGGGAATTGTGGTGATAACCTAGAACATGCCAGCTAAAGTGGAATGTTTCACACCTACACTAGTAGCAATCCTGAAGTTTTTCAGTGTAAAACCACGCTAATATAAATTCAAAATGCCTACTAAAAAGGGTTGTAGACGGAAATGAAAGCATTGGGGCACAAAGAGTTTTACAAAGGTCAAAAAGTTCATTGCCAATTTTTATTAGCAGAATGTTGTAGTATCAGACTTTCCTTTTTGCCACAAAATATTGACTGTGGCAACATGTTGTTGTGTAGTGTGTGTGTGTGTGTGTGTGTGTGTGTGTGTGTGTGTGTGTGTATGTGTGTGCTATGCTTGCATGGGAGGAATAAATCCAATTCATTTGGTGTAGCAAATTTATACACATGTGTTATTAGTCTTTCTCATGACACTAAATAAGTGCTTCAAGTTAAGTCTCTACCAACAC
>WLWD01000512.1_pt1 | contig 86592 bp, 52 predicted proteins | sample 6712731 | NCBI WGS metagenome assembly WLWD01 (sample SAMN12718690, study PRJNA576275) | sponge metagenome | isolation source: marine sponge | host: Mycale hentscheli | place: New Zealand: South Island, Marlborough, Capsize Point | collected 2014-11-01
CTCTGACTATCTGAATTACCAGTTACTTTTGATAACAAACACTCGTAGCTACTAAAATGGCCGATTTTTTTATTTTATTACATCTGGTAAAGGATTCAATACCATAGTAAGCATTCGCCATAAAACAAGAAGTTCTAAAGAATTACTGCACAGTGTTGAATCTAACAGTAAGTTTTTAAGACCTAAGTCAGAAACAAGCTGATGCGAAGGGGTAAACAATAAATTTCCTTGAATGATACGGGATCACTGAACTGAAATATTCAATTTAGTGGAGGTATAGGAAGGGGTAGACCTCGAAGCAAACACAAAAACGTGAGGGTCAAAGTACAAAATAATACACGTACATCTACACACATATATATACACAAACAAATATCCCCAATTTTTAATTGTGTTACCCAAGAGAGTGTCTCAATAGATATATAATATTGTAACACTAAGCCAACAGATTGTAACGTTCTCATGTGTAAAATGAATAATATGTGATATATTTATTTATTCCAAGCTAGATTTCTTCACAATGATATCTTTAGGTATGTGACCCTTGAGATATTTCAAGATATCTCATGGTGTTATCTCATGGCTGAATTGTGCAAGCTCATTACCAGAGTAGTTATAGCAACCAAACCTGGCTGGGCCTAGCATACAAGTTTTCTGGGATTTTACAGCTACCTTTACTCTAGTGGAGCCTACCCAGCCTTGTTAGAGCAGCTGCTGTAATATCAGCTGGGGTTGTGGGGAGCCCCTAGTGAGTTTTCACTAACTTTACACCATGAGTTACCAAAAGATTTCTTCAGTGAAGATATCTAGTGTGGAATAAACCACTTATTACACTCTGTCAGAGAGATATGGCTAGATATTTCACTCTCAGGCTTTATTTTGACTCGCCTTTGGCTCCTGAAAATATATTAGCCTGCTCATGAAATATTTCGCCATATCACACTCTGACTATGTAATAAGTACTATATATATATATATTCATTTATTAAGGTATCTTGGTATAAGTATAATTATATTGATTAGGCAAATTAACTAGTAGTGTATTATTTCATTATCACCTACATCAAAGTCTCTCCTAACCCATTTCAGTTTTTGAGCACCTTCAGGTTACCTATTATCCTGTCTTTTATAATTGACAATTGAAAAATGATTGAAATAAGAAAATCTATCCATCCAATAGGATTAAAGTAAGGTAGAAGGCAGGAAGATATGACAGAATTACAACAGAAGTTTTTTACAATAGACTCTAGAATGCAAATAGAATGGATGTATGAGAATATGCTGGAAATACATTGGAATTATTATGGGAATGTGGTCTATAAAGCCACCATCTCAATCTTTATCTTTTAGTTTTGAATGTCTTGACAACATTTCCTGCCATGAGTAATTGGCATAGCCATGTTCTATGGTTTGTCACAAATAGTACAAGTAATCATTTCTAATGTTTTAATTAGTTCAAATTGAACTGTTTGATGTTTAACAAGGTTGTTGAAAGCATGAAAAGAATCTATTATTCTGGGATAAGATTTCCATGCATCCAATACTGATTTGTTTCCCTATTGTATGGAATTGTAATGTGGCATCACAACATGATAAGATTGCAGAGCTCTTAATTACTTCTCCCAAAGCTAAGACAATGCTTTTAATTGTTTTATCTAAAGTGTATTTCAGTGCCAAATGAAACATATTATGGTAGTTGTGAGGGGCGTAACTCCCACGCAAGAATAAATGAAACTGAAGGACCAGCTCCGTTATAAAATGAGCTTTGCCCAGAATTAAATATAAGTCAATGTAAAATAAATCTTTAACATTTATTGGTAAAATGCAAAACTGACAAAAAAAATAAAAGTTAACAATTATATCCAAGTAACTAATGTTCAATGATGTTCGGTGAGGTTCGATGATCTTCGGTAATGCTCCCCAACAAATCCGTTCCACAGAGCCTTTCCGCGCATTATAAACTGGCTACTATGAGAATCTTCTATCTGGTTTGACCCTGATTATTTCAGTTCAATGAACAAGCATAGGAAAATAATATATACATTTACAGTGTGTACTACTATAGACACAAAGACTCACTCTGACAGTTACATGAGAATACACCCCTAAACAAGGCTCTTTTCTAATGAATTAGTAAGCTTACATGCTAATAAATCTTTATTGTGAAAACAACTTCTTTTGGTTAATAGTCTTAAAGATGCCAAAATGCCAGTGCAAAATGCAAATTATTCAGATTAAATAAATACTATTATCAATATTGGCTTTTATGATATGAGTTCAGAAGAAGCCCAGTCTGCAGAACTCTTTCTTCAGTTTTGATGAAGCTTTCACTGGCACAAGCTCATTGCATATCACGAAAACGTTATTTTTTAATGAAACAAGATAATTGATGTGATAATTTGCCTCAATTTAAACTATATTACTTTCAGAATGTCTAGAGATATGCTGACCAGTACCTAAAATTCTATCTCCATTTTCTTTAATACATTATCTGCCTCTTTAGTGGAGTAGTTGTGTAATTCATCCAAATCAATAGTAAAGAATGTGCAGAAATTTATGTAATGATGAAGCAAAAAAGATGTTTTGATTTTCTTACTTTCTTTTCTTCAAATGTTTCTCCAGCAAGCCGCTTTTTACGCTTCCTTTGTGCCTACTCCAGTCTGACTAATTTCAAATGGACTTACATCACTTAAGTAGCTCATTGACAAGCACATTATATATATGATGTATTTATTTGGCAAAATTACATGCGGAGTTGAAGCACCTTAACTACTTCTAGAAAATGACAATAGACATAACAGCCACACCCCTTGGAAGAGTGTAATGGACATTTTAAATCTTCACCACCATTTTTTGCCATATACATATGCTCTTAGATAAATTCATGGTTAGAGTTAAGCCACCAGAAAACAAGCCACAAGAAACTATGTTGTTAACATAAAAGTACAATTGGAATACAAAGTTTCACGCAAATTGTTTTTTGTGCAGAATTTTCTATTGATCATATTTGTGTGAACCATTTATGTATTTATTATGCATCCTATCTGACCATAAAAAGTCTCTGAAATTCTCTACAAAAGCAATTTATTACTAAATATACTTTTTTCTATTCACAGATAAAGAGAAGGAAATGCCGACTATAGTTGAAGTTGAATATCCACAACTACCAATTGTAGCAGAAAAAGGTAAATATTATTATCGTGGTATAATATTAGTAAAGTATTGCAGAAAAGAAAAAAGCAATTAGATCAAGAGATTAAAAACTCAAAGTCTGTATTAGTCACTGCGTCCACTTCCGAATATATACAAAAATGTGTGTGGCATATTAGTTTTATATAATATAGCAAAATTAATGTCTACTGGACAGATTTTCAATCTCTGCAAAGTTTGATTATTGCTAAGGTATCAAATATATCAAGTAGTTGCAGTCTACAAATATCTTAGAGTCCAAAGTTCGACACATTTTCTATTCAGTGTACCATCAAACCTCTGCTTTACACTTTTGACTTTGTTGTTGTTGTTGTTTTTCTATATTTTTAGTTTTGTGCTTACCTGCACTCACTAGACTAACGTATGTGGATTAAAAACACTCTGATTCCTTGTGAATAGAATAAAACAATCTTTAGTATAATTATTAATTTGTTGTCGGATGTGGTACATGCCATATACTTGTCTAAATAGGAGAATTTTTTCACAAACTTTGAGACTTTATAAATGTGCCATTAAAAGTGTTTGTCAAAGGTTTGTAAGTTGACTCCACTGCAATTGTATTATATATATAAATATATATATACTAGCAAGTACCCCACCACACAGTGGCATTTGGCATACTGCAAAGAAAGAATGCAGTAAAATAAGTTTTTATTTAGTTTTACCATCCTCTACCATTTGTTAAAATCATCATTCCTGCTCTCTTTATTCCTGAACTATCTCAGCTTTTCTTATCCCCCACCTCCGTTATTTCAGCTCTTCTTAAATCATGGAGGCCCTTCTCCTTTCTTTGTCTACCTCTCCTGTTCTGAATCTCTCTGTCCTTCTATCATGATTGTAGACTTAGGCTATACGAAACTTTTGTCTTCTTTTTCGTACTTTCGCCTGCTTTTTTGAAATTTACGTACATTCACTCAACAATTCAATTCCACCCTCTTTTTAGTTTCAATTAATCATTTTCTTCTTGCCTTCTATTTCGTATTATTGCCTTCTTTTTATTATACCACCTTACCTCGCCAATTCCACCTGCTATTTAGTTACAATTAGTCTCCTTTTGCCTTCTCTTTTGTACTTTCGCTTTCTTGCTCTCCCTCATCGCCACCCACTTTTCAGTTACAATTAATCATTTTCTATTAAATGTAACAACACATTACCCAATCAGTGTAATTACGATGCTTTACCAAACAGTTTAATCTCATGACTTATTCATGAATACACTTACCATCGTTGGTCATTGTTACTGACACACAAACATATTATTATTATATAGATTTTCACTTTCTCATTACTATTCAAATATATATGTAACACTTACACAACTAGCTTTGTAACACAAGTGGAGAGAAACAAACTCCATGCTACAATTACTAAAGGAATTTCCCATATTTTTTACATTACAGCATGCAACATTACATAAATGCATTCATCCCTTGTGAATATATTGCACTCTTTATGAATACCGAATACTCTATATTGTCCAGCAATCCATGCACTCATCCATTTCCTTGATTCAACACACCAGACTTCCTTCAGCACATTTCTGTATACACATTAGACTGGTAAAGGAGAAAGAAGCCTAAATAGCATCAACTTGAGGAGAGAAATAGGCTTTTTGTTTACAAGGATTGTTTGAGTCAAATCATGTGACTAATTCCGAGCATGTCTAGAGTGGCTAAGTTGTTTTCTTTCATTTTCTTTGACTTTGTAATGAGTTTGGAAATAATACTTTTCCTCCGTTTGTGGAGCATACTGAAGAAATACTTTTACCTGCTTTGACATGAGATTTCCAATGGTGCAAACCCCAGATGTGTAGCTATTCTGTTTGGAAGTTATTCTAGTTTTTAGCGCAGCTAACTTAAATCCGGTTTAGAACATGCATACTATCTAACTATGAAATAGGAGGAATACTATCCCTGCCCTAAATGGGATGACCGCTATATGAGGAATTTAAAGTCCCTATGCCAATACAAAAACTAGTCCAGTTATGCTCTAAAATGTAAATTGCTGTACGTAGTTTCGGCAACTGCTTTGTGAGTTTAGAATTACTGGGCAAATTAAACCATTGTATTCAATGAGTACCTGGTTATTTAGTAGCTATTCCTATTGGAATATGATAGTTATTTTTCAGGTTATGAATCAAGCTATTGTTATTATTTTGAAGGTTATTTTATGCAATACAAAATGTTTTATGTGTATATTTCATTTTTTAGAAGTATCTCATTCTACTTTGCCCGGGTTTTTTCAAGATTACAACATTTCTGTGTCATACAATGGACATAAAAGTTCTGTAGACTGGAAAGAGAATGGAATACAACTTCAATTTGAAGAAGACAAGTCTGAAGACTGCAGTAATACTCCTATTCAAATATCTACAGGATCATTAGGTTATACCCGAATGCCAAATGAAGTTAAGCCAGTCAGCAAAGTTTATCACGTACACAACTCCAGGCAACTCGAGACTGCAGTAACTATTAGAATTAAACATGATGAGCCAAATGATGTGCAGAATCTTTGTTTTATCACCTGCTCTGAAGAAAAGCCTCCTTATGACTTCACTTATCTCCCTGGAGGAACTTTTACATCCTCATATGGAGAAATGGTAGTGTCAAGATTTTCGTTTTATATCATCAGTCAACTTTACTCCAGATATCGTGTAAGAGGCGTCCTGAGTCTGCTGGAGAAATCTTATGAAGCATCTTTATTCGTTAGTAGTACACCACGTATTTGGACATCTGAACAGCATTGTTGGAATATTTACGTATCACTAGTAAAGAATTGCCGTATTTTTAGACAATGTGTGAGTACTTATATCAAAGAGGAGTATGAAGAAGATGTTAAATTAGTGTCTCGGTGCATTACTCACTTTAATCACATTGACAATACAGTGTCAGTATGCACACAACTAAGCTCGTCTGATGTTATTTTGGATGAACCTGATTGCACTTATCTACACAAAACTGACATCAGCAGATATGTCGATGCTTGTCCTCCTCTCCTGAAGTATCGGCTTTGCATCAAACCGGGTTCTTCAGTGACAGTAAAGTTTATTCTAACAGGACTAAGAGATGTTAGCAAACTTACTTTGCGTCAATATGACCTACCAGGTAAAAAGTACAGATTAGCCATTAAGCAAGTAACTTTATCTATTATTATTGTGCGATAGATTCTACTCCTGCTGTAATGCAAAGGAGAAGTTTTCCAGGAGTTTCAAGTAAGATTATAATAAAAAAATTTCCTTGAATTCTTTCATAGGATCAATACTTTTTCTTTATTATCTTGAAATATAACATTCTCATTAGCTAGCTCCTGAATCACTGAATAATACAAAGTTTTACATTTCCTTTGAGAAAATGCTTAAAAGCCAACTTTTTTTAGGGATAGCATTCATCTTGCTTTAATAATAAAATTTAAAAATTGTACTTATAATTCCAATCGTTGATATTGACTAGTGTTTTTGTCCAATAGTGAGCTGTGTACAACATCAAATTTAATTAACACCTCCATACGCTTAACACTTCATATTGCGGTAGCCTACCAGTATGATATGCTCAGACTATTTTCTTAACTATGTACTTAACTTTCACAACCCAACCTAGTTCATGCCTTTAAAAGTAATGTTCAACCAGTCATTTTTCAGTGTGTGTGTTTGTGTCTTTCAATAACCATTATATTTAAATAACTATCAACCAGCAGTGCAGCTAGCACTAGCCACTATATGGTCAACTAGACAGCTGTATCTACCAAAGTTCAGCTGCATTCAACTATTGTAGCCAGGGAATGCTAGGCAAGAAAGGAAAGGACTTGGCTTAAATCAGTTAGCATTTGAACACCTTGAAAATTTCAATTATGAAAGAATTTTCCTCCCTGTGTTTTCAATTCCTCACTTACTTCCTCCTTTCTTCTTACCTAATCTATTTAGTGAGAAAAAAAAGCCACATAATGGTTTGTTAACTGTTTGTTATAGATAATAACCTCATCAAAAAAAAATTAGAACTTATTACATACAAAAAAAAATACATAGATGAATAACATGTACTAATATAAATGAATCCATCTGTATTTGTTGCTGTTGTATTGCTTTCAAACTGTAATACGTAAATGTCTTTTGAGAGTAGAGAGTTTCCTCATCTAATACTTGTTAATATAACATTAACTTGCCCTGACCCAAACAATTGGTTTAATATTAGAAAACTCGAATATGTTGTAACATCAATAATCTACAAGTGCAAAGAGAGCAATTTGATATTGACAATGATGTCAATGTATAGCTAAGTGACAAAACATAAGAGTATGTCATAATTATGTCTCAATTTATTGGTAATAATTTAAAATTATATATTTTAGACTCTCTCAGTATGAACGAGTTTAAAGTTGTCTTTGATGAAGTGTATGTGGCCAGAGTTGAATGGAAGAACTTTGGCCTACAATTGGATGTTAGTTATCAAGACTTGAATGTCATACAGTATGAGCACGGCCATAACGTTGATGACTGTTTCAAAAGTATGTTGAAGAAATGGCTGACTGGAAATGGAGAAAGAACATGGAGAAAATTAGCTGATGCTTTAGAAAATAGATCGGTTGGTTTCACCAATTTGGCTGATGACATTAAAGAAAAATTCTGCAACTAATTCATAACTACATGAATAATTGATTTCAAATAGTGCATTTTTGTATTCACTTAGTATTTTATTTTTTTATTTTTTATTTGCTAGCTCATTTAACTATATGTCACTACTGTATATGCTTGTATTAATTTCATATTTAGATACTTAAATATTATTTTGCAACAACACCTATTATAGTTAACTCATTGTCTTATTTATTTCCTTTTTTATAATTTGAATTTTTTTGTTCACAAATGTCATTAGTATTTGTCAATTGTAATATATTTACTAATAAGAACTGCATTAAATAATGAAGGGATGTTTGATAACTTATATGTTACATCATAGAAAACTAGAATAGCTGCATGAGCAAGTATAACTCCATGCAGTTAATCTGGCAGTTGTCAGACCAACTGCTGATTTGGTCAGTTAATTTTTGACTGGACACTTTATGAAGTCCTACTCATACTTAATACATATTTTACTCACATTTCATGGAAGTATTGGTTGTTTGTCCAAGTAACCGCAGCCAAGAATAAAGCATTGAATGCAAAATCTTATTGTTATTATCGCATACTTAAGTTATTATAACATCATTCAGAATCAATTTTTATGGCATTGAATCACTATTATTAAAAAAAATATATATAAACCAAAATGAGTAGTTCGATATTATAAACAATTAAAATAGCCAATAAAGTGAAAATTTACAAGTTGAATGACAAAGTGTTTAGCCGTCATCAATTTCATCATTGTTAAGCCATTCATCCCAATCATCTAGGAGAAATGATGTTTCTAGATGTACTGACTCATCAGTTTCAGCACTACTAGACACTAGAGTATGATAATCCTCTCTTTTGTGCTGATTTATTCTTTGACAAGTACAACTATTTTTTTGCCACAAATCAATAGCTGAACTCTTTAAGAAAAGGACCTTCTATAATTGCCGCTTTTTTGCCCTATTAATATTGTGATTGAGAAATACTACACTGGAGCAATTGTCCAGATTTGCTGCAAAGAAGGTAGGTTCAAACAGCCATATCTGCCCAGTAATGAAAAATATTAACTAAACTGAAGATTACCCAACAACAACATACATTATTGTTGCTTTCGAGTTATGGTTGAAAACCACGTACTTTTGTTGCCTAACAACAGAACACAAAACTAATTATAATTTTAATTTCCTTTTGTAACTATGAAGTTATTGTTGCAAAATCATATCATTTATTACCTACCTACAGTCGAACTTCTAAATAAAGGACAAAATGGGAACATGAGTTTTGTCCATTGTTGAGAAGGTGTTCCTTTAGGTATTGAGACTAAGTAATTAAACCCACATTTATAGCCAGAGCCTAGGTAATGTCCCAGTCTCAGCATGTACACTTCTACCAGAATTAGTCTATGGAGTTGCTAAGGCATTTTCCTGTCGTTGTTATTCCTGAAACTTATCTACTACCCCTAGCTAACTAAGCCCGAAGCCGTTCAGGAAGTTAATATATTAGCCAAAGGTACACAAAGGTGCAGGGTATGGAAGCAACAAAAGACTAATAGAAGAGGAAGTTGGACTATACAACCACCCACATAGTGATACATAAAAAGAGTGAATGTTATGGTCGTGCTTAGTTGGCAACCATGTGTATGTAAAATGTTCTAGAATATTCTTTCAGTTATGTGCATGTGGTGAGTGAGTGCTGCTTGCTAGGCATGAACCACTAATTATTAGTGCGTACCCCTACTGTCCCTTTTTGGAAACAATCACTTTTTTGACTGTTTCTGTAACATTTGATTGTGTAAAATGTATTAAAGTAAATGAATTGATGAGTGAAACAAATAAATAAAAGAAGTTGTTTATAAGTTACACTCCCATACATTGATCATATTTATATTAACATTTTTTAACAAATCACATCAATTTTTGTCGGTTTTAACGGCGAAACTAATAATTCACGATACTGTCTACAGTTATTCCTAACTCTTTATGTGACCATGATTCTCCAAATAATTTTCTAATAGAAATTTTTAAACGTTTATGCACCTCTCTTCTGAACCCACAGAAGTTACAGCCCGTTCTGCCTGCAAGTTGATTTCTCTCAATGAGTGCCCAGGAGTGTGCACAATAAGAATTGAAAACACAGCAACTTGCTGGATGGTACCAAACACTGTTATATGTATTACGTATATACTTGTATGGCACTTATTGGTACGCTGTAATGATACAACATACTAGCTTAATTGAGGTGGTCCGGCCATGAAGTGGGTGTGGTTTATTGTAGGTGTAACAGGAAGTGGGCGTGCTTTCTTTTTTATTGTTTCTAGAAAATCTCCTAGATGATACTGTCGTCATAAATCATAATTTATCAAACATACAAGCTATGCCCATTTCAAAAAAAGCATTATAATCAAGACAAAATTTAATTTAATTTAACTACATACATAGATGAAAGACAATGGAATAAATTAAAATTTTGAAAAAATTGTTGACCTATGGGCAGAATCCTGTACAAAATCATTTAACACAGATTTCAAGTCCAGTTTATCAGTTTTGTCACTATGGACATGAAGTAGCATTAAATAATTTAGTCTCTCTTGTCCCGTAGTAGAGCGCAGATAGCTCTTAACTCGCCGCAAAGCACTAAAGGACCTCTCTGATGTAGCATTTGTCGCTGGCATTACCAGAACTAGCTGCATTAAACGAGACACCTGAGAAATCAGACCTGCCTGACAACTAGAAAGGGAGGAAAAATACTTCTTCAGATCAAAAATTGTTGCTGTGGACACCTCATCCATGCAATTTTTCTGAAAATGTACAGAAAATGTTTGTAACTGAGTATGCAACAGATTTCTATCAAAATCATCCTTGTAAAATGCACATACTTCATTCAAAGTGTCTTCAAAATCTTCACCCTTGCAGGATTTCATCAAAAGAGTCTCCAATGATGAATATATTTTATATCCTGGCTGGTCAAATCGATTGAGGATACAGTTTATAATCAGATCAAGGGCTTCAAAGTAATGCTGTTTGAAATAATACTTAGGTGATTCATGAGCATGCTCATCTAAGGAGGATCCTTCTTCATACCGCCTTGGTCGCTTTCTTTGTCGAGGTAACTCTGGTTCAGAAATTTCATGATCTTCAACAAATCGGTTTAACCCAAAAAGAGTCAAATGATTCATCACTACGAATTATCTTCAAAGTTTGAACCGTCATAAGTGCAACTTGCTGACCTTCAGCTGCAGACATAGACTTGTGCTGAAGGGTACTGCTAAGATTATCAGCATGTCTGAGGATCATTTCTCCAAGTATTGCTCCAAAAATAAAACTGAATGTTTTCATCTGGGCTGAGACACCTCTTATCCTTGCTTTTGATTCGGTATCCTTGGTAACTAGAACAGCCTCTTCCCATGTACATTGTAACACTTCATAATTACTAATAATACTAGAAAGGGAATTTGCTTTTACAGTCCATCGTGTTGGACAGAGGATTCTAATTCCTGGTGTAGAATTAGGAGGCATGTCTTCTTTCAACCTACGAAATATCTCATCTCTGCGAGGAGAATATTTGATCAGCTTCGTAATTTCATAAGTGGTGTCTAGAGCATCTTTCATTAGTTTAGATTCCTTTAGAGTGTCACTAGCTGCTAAATTAAGTGAATGGCCATAACAATGAGTATACACAGCTCTAGGCTCCAATTCCCTAATCTGTGTTGCAACACCACCTTTACTACCCTTCATTGCACTAGCACCATCATAGCATTGGCCTCGAATTCTGTTGATGCTTAAATTCATTCTAACCATTACATCCTTTATCATACTAACAAGAGTTGCAGAGTTAATGGATGGAACATTATATACACCAATGAACTCTTCATACACCTGGAAATCTTCTGCAACCCAGCGAATTACAATAGTTGACTGCTCCCTGTTTGATATGTCAGTAGTTTCATCTACCATAATACATATAAAAGGTGAGTTCTGGAGATCAGAAGCTATATCTCTCAAAACTTTTATACCAAGGGTCTTTATCATCTCATTTTGAATCTCAGGGCTGGTATAGACATTTTCTTTTCTTTTCAGCCACTCTGCTAGATTTGAATCTTCTTCTGCCTTCATTAACAGCAATTGTTGAAAATTGCCATCAAATCCATCACCACCCCCTCTCAGAGCCAGACCCTGCCGACATAAAAACTTGATGGACTTAATAATGGAAAGCAAAGCATCCCTGTTTTTTTTCTTCTGAATTGCATTCTGTTGTGACAAAAGCTCGCCAATGTTCTTTGTTGTTTGAGGAAGAACAATCATTACCTCCACAGATTCCTTGTGGCATGCACTTTTCTCATGCTTTTTGAAAGCAATGGTGCCATCCTTCCAATTACAAAACCCTCTAGATACCTGATAGTTTTAAATATAATAACAATCAAATATTTTTTAGCAACTTGCTTCTTTTTTATACCAACATGATAAAATTAATGATATTTTTTAGTGAACTTACAAAGGCAGGGTCGGCATTAGCAGACTTCAGACGCTTCTCCATAAAACAGACGAGGCAAGTGTGACAGTACACCACATCTTTCGACTCGTCGTAATGAAGAAAAGACCACTGTTTAAACCAAGCGTGCTGAAAGCTACGAAGCACAGGTACCTTCTTCCCAAAGGATCGCTTCGGGAATGAGAACGAAGCAGGTGGTTGATGGGGCGTACTTGGAATAACTGGTTCCATTTCTTAAGAAAAGCAGCGGTAGCTCCGCTTTTAGGACGTGTGCCACGTTTTAACAGCATGACGCAATTGTGGGCGTGGCCGCATGCCAAATAGTGGTCCGGCCAAAACCGGACGGCCGTATGGCACGCCGTTAGTAACAAAAACAGTATCTTTCAATCCTGGTTTCTATCATACAATCCGGGTTCCTATCTTTCAATCCGGGTTTCTATCATACAATCCGAGTTCCTATCTTTCAATCCGGGTTTCTATCATACAATCCGGGTTCCTATCTTTCAATCCGGGTTCCTATCATACAATTCCGGTTTCTATCATACAATCCAGGTTTCTATCCGGGCTTATACCATGGTTCGTTCAAACCGTCCAATCAGATTTCTCAATTCGGGGTGAATAAATCACTTATACACCGCCTAGGAGGTGAATATTTTTTGCCGGTGGCCTAGAATTACGATCTGTAGCTAAGCGAAGCGGCGACCAATGAGGCTACAGAAAAAAAGGTTGTTATGCGTTTCTTATAGCCTAGAGCCATGGTACAAGTCGGTTGCACCGCTCGGTGCGCGGTCGGTACGGGATTTACACTATCCTCGGGCCTTCGGCCCTCGGTTGTGTAAATCCCATACCGACCTCCACCTCGTGATGTAACCTATACTTCTATCTTTCAATCCGGGTTTCTATCTTTCAATCCCGGTTCCTATCTCTTATTTGAAACCGTGCTCAATCTCACCGGGCATCGCATTAATATTTTTTGTGCGACTTCTCACAGTTCCATTCCCATTCCTAGCCTCGTGTCACTAAAGAAATGGCTGAAGGTGGAGAGGGTGAAAAAACTATGGTATTAGTGCGGCTAGAAACTCCTTCTGGTGAGCGCAACAGGCCTGTCTCATTTTTCGGTGGGAAGAGAGAATTACAGGCAGCCACTTTGGCGACTTTCAGTGACTTGCTAAGTGGAGACGCTAACCTCTACTTCCAGGTGCAGGACCAAAGCTGGGGGGATGGGGTCTTCGTTGACTTACAGGAGCAGGCTATATCACCCCGCTCTATTGTAAGGGCTGTGGATATGAAGGTAAGCATATTTAAATTACTGGGTTTGGCATTTCAAAAATGGTCAGGCCAGAAAGTGAGTGTGCTTGAAGGCTCTACTCCAGCTAGAAAAGAAAAGGTAGAAAAGAAAAAGGTGCCTAAGGTAAGCATCCACATGAAGTAGAGAAAAGAACAAAAATAAAGCTAAAAAAGACTATACTGAGCTTAAATCTACAATGTAATGGGTTCATTGGTTTTGTTCTCACAGTTTGGATATTTTGTGATCCACCCAATTTCAATATTTACTTGCAGGTTTCAGTAACGGAATCGCTAAAAGGTGCCAACTCTTTGTGTACAAAGTTGGGGAAGCCTACTGAGGAACATGCTAGACGTCTCTCTTCTTTGTTTCCTTCTTCGTCTGTGGGGAAATCATCTTCATTTTCAAGTGTATCATTAGGATCTTCTTCAACAACACTTCCATCATCCTCAGCAGTGACACCATCAGCTAAGCCATCTTCCTTTGATCCTACTAATAAGCCAATTAATTATGATTTAAAATTAAAGAAAAAGTGTTTTAAACGGTCAAGAGCTTTTAAGTTGTGGGTAGTTGTTGGCAAGAACAAGTTTACCAATGTTCCCAAGTCTCATCAGCGAAAAGAGTTGAACAAAAATGGTCGTGTGAAGAAGATTGAATTTCGGCGTAGTATGTCTGGCTCACAAGTTAAGAACAGAATTACTAAGGCATTTCCATCCCTACGATTAGATAAGCCTATTTTTATGAAGTGTGTAGATTTTAAAATGGTTGTGGTCAATTTAGTAGAGGATTATCCAAGTGGAAGTGTTCTTCATGATATAGCATCAAAGGAAAGCTTATACATGGTGGAAAATGAAGATGTTTCGCACAAGGCAAGTTATCAGGGTGTCATGCAGAGGTAAGGGCACCGTGGGAATTCCCCTCCCCAGAAAAAGTGTTTATCCTCCCCAGAAATTTAATAGAATTTTATGTTGGATGAATGGTTTTGACTGTCTTGCTACATATATAGTAAGGCAATTAAAGAGACTTTAGCAGAAATACAGAAACTTATTCATCACTGTCATTTACCAATAGGTATGGTCTAAAATGTGCACGAGTATGGTACGTTTCCCCACTCCAGCGAAAAATTCTGTATGAACCCCTGGTTATGTTGTTTTTTTTTCTAGTCTGCATGAAATTACTTACGTAGTATAGCTATAGTCTATACAAGGTGAGGCCTTACCTATTTTTATCTTTATAGCCAGATGAGGTGGAAGATGAAGACATTTTGCACAAGGTAAGTTGTATGTCACAGTCTGCATTTAGTGTACTATAATATAGCTTCTTCGTAGATGGTGTACCCTTATCATTCTTTGCCTGTTGTAGCCTGATTTGTACATTGACTTATCCTCTGGATCCTCGGAGACTGACATAGAGGGAAAAGTTAGGAGCAAGAAAATCCTAGCATTAATCCAGAAAGCTGAAAGGGCTGTGGAGAAGCTGCAAAAGGTATGATTGCAGGCCTATTGTCTGTGTCAGATCTGGTCAGTGTTACTGTATGTAATGTAATGACTGAATAGCCTCTGAGAAAAAGTTACCATTATTTCTTTTTAGGAAACTCCCAAACCTCCCAAACACCAAGAGATATCTGATTCTGACATTGAATGTAATGATCAAACACTCTTGTATAAGGTACTGATTGGTTTCATTTAGGGTGAGTCATAATTGGCATGAATTTTTTTGTTTATTAGGAAACTTCCAAACACCAAGAGATATCTGATTCTGACATTGAATGTAGTGATCAAACGCTCTTGTATAAGGTACTGATTGGTTTCATTTAGGGTGAGTCATAATTGGCATGAATTTTTTTGTTTATTAGGAAACTTCCAAACACCAAGAGATATCTGATTCTGATATTGAGTCTAATGGACAAACGCTTTTGTATAAGGTACTGGTTGGTTTCATTTAGGGTACTACACTTTACCGGCATGAGGTTGTTTTTTTTTTAGGAAACTCCCAAACAGCGTCACAGCATTATCCAACAGCAAGATGAAGCTTATTTTGAATCACTGGAGATTGACAGGAAAAAGGTGGGTTAAAGTTAAATCTGTTTTCTATCATTCACTTCAATAACTGTATAGAGTGAGTTGGCCAGGCTGCTGCAGAGGGTTCAAAGTGCATTGGAGCAAAAATCTTTTGGGCAAGGGATATTGGTAGCATTTCGTTTTTCATTTGGAAAAGTCCAGCGGAAAATGGATAGTAATTCGTCAGTCAAAGTTAGTCTACAATAATTAGTGTATCAACTATTATACATCTTCTTTCATTAACTAGGATTTATATCAGTTGGCTATGACTTGCGGTAAATTGGAAGAACCCTTTACCATTTTCACATTGATGCCAAGATCTCCTATACCACTGTCAGAGCTTCCTCTTCGTACCTACGATATTAAGGGTAAAATGTTGATCGTAGAAAGTGATGCCCAGCAAGATTCCATCGAGTTTTTTGAGCTATTGGTACGTACTTAACATAGTGTGCTCTAATGAGATTAATTAGATCAGTTGAATGTTGCTAGACTAGGACAAATTATTCAGGAACAATTATAGATGCAGAGCCGTAGCAGGCTATTCCAAGTTGATCTTGCCAGGAAGTCTGTGTAGTTTCATGTAATAAGACACCCCCAGAAATGGGTGGGACCTTAAATTAATAATATAATAGTTGCTAAAACTGAATCTCCTTCACGCAATGCATACATGAAGCACAAAATTGCACACGCGAATCGAGAAGCCACACCCACCTTATCTGCTATGGCCCTGAGATGCCTTTGAATAATCTGAAAGTATACTATCAGGAATAATCACAGTGACATCTAACCAGTAGGATTACTGTAATTTTATATGTGAAGAATGTAATTTCTAACCTGTCGTCATATCACCCATCAACAACTAAATATCAAGTAAGCTATGCACTCCATTTACAGGAAATTTTTAAATTTTTAGTATGATGAGTTAACTCTGGAAAAGAAGACAGCTATGGTTGAGATTTCACCTGAACAGATGTTGGAAGATTCAACAGAGCGGACTAAACAGGTGCCAGATGTCTGTGCACTACCAAGTGACGGTAGGTTATACAAATAAGAGTAATTTCCCACTCACAATATACAGTACTGTAGTCATCCTCAGGGATGGTGATGGCAGTGTGTGCTTGACGACGAGCAAGTAAAACTATTGGTAGTCATTAGGCTTTCTAGTGTTGTCCAGTAACGCCCATTCCGAAATTCTAAATTTAACACATTCGAACTTCTTCCTAGGAACCCCTTCCTTAGTGGTTGCAACCAAGCTTGTTATGTGTATGGTCACACATATAGTACACCCAATCATACAAATATGGTACACCCAATCATGTGGAGCTACGCCCCCTTATTCCCCCTCCCTTGCTCTGATGCTATCACAAAATCATGCATTTTGCAAATCCAGCTATGAAACACATGCCATGAGTTGATTATGGTCTTCTTCAAAGCCCATGGACATTTGACGGCGATATCAGGCCATTATGACTTTCTGAAGTAATTTACTAGTATTCAGTGCATGCATAACATTATAATGTCTTACATGTGTGCATGTATTGTATGTGATTACTAGCTGCCTGTGTCCCTGTCAAGAGTAGTTCTGCTGACTGGAATGAAGTTATTATACAAGGTAAAGTGTAAAAAAAAAAAGCTAATCATAAGTTTATTGTTGGTTAATTATTGTTATAGCCACTGATTCAAGGGAGAAATTTGTCTCTTACGAGTTCCATGAGGAAACTACATGCAATACTCACATTGTTAACCGAGCCACTGTGTTCCAAGATTTCATAGACCTCTATTCCAATCACCCGGATCTGGTCTTCCAATTTCCACTTAGGATTTCGTTTGTGGGAGAAGATGCAGTTGACTTAGGTGGAGTAGCACGGGATTGTTTTTCGGCATTTTGGGAGCAAGCCTATACTAGCATCTTTGACGGCAGTGCTTTGCTTTGTCCCTCTTCACATGTGAGCCCTTCGAAGTTTATACACCTTGGAAAAATCCTTTCACATGGATATTTAAGTTTTGGGTTTATTCCTAATCGTATTGCTTTTCCAGTTTTGGCTAGTGTGGTCTTGGGGCCGTCTGTGAACATTCCAAAGCCTATTATGATACAATCTTTTTTAGATTACTTGAGTAATGTTGACAGGGAAATGGTTGTTCAGGCACTCAATATGAAGGAGTTTACATGTGAAACGAAGTTAAGTTTGACAAACATACTTTCAAGATTTGATTGTAGGGACTTGCCTACTCCTCAGAATATGAGACCCATGTTATTACACCTGTCTGAGCAGTTATTTCTTTCCCAACCATTTGCAGCAATATCAAGAATGAATGGTGATGTTCCTACTAGGCATAATAAATTTTGGAGTGTGATTGAGGTGGAACAATTGTATGACGTTTATACTGCAGTAAATGCTAGTCCTTCGAAAGTATTGAGGAAACTGGTTGAACCAGCATTTTTTGCTAATCCTCACGAACAGCGGGTGTATACTTATCTCGAACAGTATATTGGAGGTATGAGTGTACAAGAAGTCAGACAGTTTCTTCGCTATGTCACGGGTAGCACTGTCTTGACGGACAGCAACCTCTTTGTGCAGTTCAACGCTCTTTCTGGAGCTGCGAGGCGTCCTGTAGGCCACACATGTGGATTCACATTGGAATTGCCGTACACTTATGTCACTTACACTGATTTTGTGCAAGAGTTCACATTCATCTTGGCCAATATGGAGAACTGGGCTATGGATGCCGTATAGGCTAACTTACACTTATTTGTATTCATATGTTATGACTTATCACTGAGACATTTCATTGTTGAATACTATACTATTCAGATACATGCATCTTCATTGAGACTTAACTATTTTACTTAAACAGTTTTAATTGCAAAGAGGCATGCACAAAGCTATGACTTGTGTGAATGCATCTGGTAAAAATTGTGTGCAATGCACTGCAACAATGGAGTATTACATTATATCTTTATCTACACTAACAACCATACTTCCCTTGGGAGTACAATAACATCCACTCTGCAAATGAGGCTGTATTATAACTATCTTATACCAATAGTATAAGAATTGCTTATATTTATTATATGTAGCTTATTGGTTCGTTATAATCTATACAGTATAAGCTTGTTATAAGATTTAGAATAGGATAGAGTATATTCAGCTTATTTCTAAAGCAAAATATAGGCAGGTGTCTTATAGCAGTGCGTATTATTATGGAGGCAATAATTATTAATTAAACCTTAAATTGCTATTATTAATTAGAAATACAGGACAGTTAAAAAAAAAACTGTTAATTTTTTGTTAGTTTTTAATTATTACCAAATCTGAGGTGAAGAACATTGCATAAAGTAGACAAAAAGAGAAAATAATGATAACAACAATAAATTGTTTGAAAGTATTGACAGTTTGAAAGTTAATTTTCTTCACTGTCCTTGGCCAACAGCCACGATTTACACCCTCGAGGTGCTTCACCTTCAATGGGAGTCAAATGATTCGTCAATGGTAAATTTTCCAAACGATATTCCAGTTTGTCAATAAATGTATTTAAGGAATCTGACCTATATGAAGGTGGACGACGAACAAATACGCCATTTTCCTCCTCTTCCTCTGACATCATTTCGGGACGAACTTGAGACCATAATTCTGTCTCCCGACCTTCTTTCACCACTTTCTCGGCGTTATAACTCTTTACACAAACAATGATCATTAATCATAAGCCAAACAACTTACAAACATGTCTACATCTAAATTTCAGCATTCATTTTGCATGCCACTAAATATAGTATATGCATAAGTATATAATAGATCTATTATGTACATATAATATAAAACTGATACCACACGTGATAGGTACATAGTAACTAGACAATTAAAAACACACATAATGCACAATGTGCAAGTACACACACGTGTATAATCTAAACACAAGTACACACATGATGTATATAAACCTAACAAGCAAACACACACATAGTGTGTATTAATTTAAAAGCGGTCACACACACATGATGTGTATAAATTTAACAAGTGAACACACACACATTATGTGTATTAATTTTAACAAGCGAACACACACATGATGAGAATTTAAAAGCGGTCACACACACGTGTATTAATCTAAAAGCGAACACACACACATGATGTGTATAGTCTAATAAGCGGACACACACATGGTGTGTATTAATTAAAAGCGAACTCACACATGATATGTATTAATTTTAATAAGCAAACTCACACATATGATGTGTATTCATTAAAAGCAAACACACACACGTGTATAAATCTAACAAGCAAACTCACATACATGATATGTATTAATTTAAAAGTGAATACACATACATGATGTGTATTAATTTAATAGCAAACGCACACACATGATATGTATTAATTTTAATAAGCAAACTCACACATATGATGTGTATTAATTTAATAGCAAACGCACACACATGATATGTATTAATTTTAATAAGCAAACTCACACATATGATGTGTATTAATTAAAAGCAAACACACACACAATGTGTATTACACTCGAACCTCTCTTATCTGGACAGTGTGGGACCAAGGGGTGTCCATAACTAAGAAGTGTCCGTAACCCAGAAATACTCATGTTCGGGACCAGATGCACCGAACAACCGCCAGTAAAGTGCATGGATTGAACTATGAACCTTGTTTGCTGTGTGTGTGCATTTCTGTGTGTGAGTGTGCATGCTCATGCCCTCCCTCTCCCCCCTTTGTGTCATTCCACTCATTAACACTTCTATTCGCTCTTTTTTTGTCAGTTCAGTTGCAGTTCAGTTGCAGTTCAAAATGTATCTCTTACTGTAACTTAACTTAACTTAGCTATTCTAGCTACTACTCCACTGTGCCTGTGCTTGCTAGTTCTCCACAGGCTGGTCCTTCAGATTCTCCTGCTAACCTGAAGCTCAGGGATTTACAACCCCTGATCAACGCATTCCAATATCATTCGCTGTAGCTTAAGAACTGTCCAGAGTCTAACCTCACTAACTTTCCTTCCTTGATTTCCGCTATCATTATCTCAAGCTTTCTTGCCAGAATTAAAATGCTATGCTTGTGTTTAAGTGCCGCAACCTTTCTTCCACCCCCTCTAGTCGTTAAGTTCTAGAAAAACTAGTGGGCCCACTGAACTAGCTAGCAGTGATGCTGCCTCAACGAGTTCTATGAAGAACAAGCAGTAGATGCACTAACTGCCTCTTGATTTCCATGTTCTTTCTCTTCAACACCGCAATCAAATTCTCAAAGTAACACGTGAAAAAATGTACCAATTTTATTCATTGATTTTTTGGTTTGGTAGCTAATTAACCGTCAGTCACTGTTTATTGGTGTCTGGTAGACAGAGGTGTCCGTAACTTGATGAACGGATAAGAGAGGTTCGAGTGTAATTAAAAAGCAAACACATACACACACACACGATGTGTATTAATTTAAAAGCAAACACACACATGATGTGAAGTGAACATGTGGTGGAGCTCGAATGGACATCGACCCTTTACCAAACACTGAACTTTGAACTGTCAGTCTTGTCATATTGCAGTCGTCACGTGTATCACTTTCTCACTGAGTTTTGTATTGTCAATATTCCGAGTTTATTTGGTATTTGTAAACCTATAAATTGAATCGCTAGAACCACGCGATAAACACACATACATGATGTGTATTAATTTTAAAGTGGACATACACACACATGTCATGTATTAATTTAAAAGAAAACACACACACATGATGTGTACAAACTTAACAAGTGAACACATAAACATAAATTGTGACCCTCTACGGGAAAATCGGGCACAACGCGGCAAGTACCGTTTTTAGCTACGCTCAAAATTGTCATTTTAGTCATTTTTTAATCAATTATTTTTTATTGCATATATGAAATAATAAACACCTACATGCGAATTTTGAAGATCAGACCCTCTTTAGAATGATAGTAATAAGCCCGAGAATTCATGAACTTCACTTACTCCTGAACTCGTATCCGGGCCATTACTAAGTCTGGGTTTTAGCGCGGGCCCAATCCTCGGTAAATGCCGCCGTCAACGGCGGGAAAATACAGCTCTAGTAAGTAATTTAGTAGTAAGTACAGTGGCTATCATGAGTGAAGCCAGGAATTTTGCTAGAGCATTAAACCTCAGCCACCGTGATAGTCTGGACATGATGGGTGGAGCTGACGCTTTTTTTTTTTTTTTTTTTAGGTGATGAAGAATTTGATGGCCATTTTACCAACTATTATGAAGGTAATAAATTTAAATTTAAATAATTAATTTTTTTGATAAAAAACAACAAAACAAAACAACTTATTATAAAGCTTCTAGGGACGTCTCATCAGCAGAGTCAGGCTCTGCTACTCCATTGTTTGAAGACGAAGATGACGTCTATGATCCTCTGGATTCTTTGGACTGCTCTGTACCAGACATCGAGCCTTCATCATTGCATCCTGACCGCTCATCTGTTTTCTTGTCACCACCCCATTCCGACCCCACTTTTCTTTCCCCTTCCGATACTGTGTCCGTTGCCTGCCGATGGAGCAGCATCATCTGTGTAAAGGAAAGGAAGAGGTCAAGAAAGCCATCACCAGCAAGGACGAAACGACTTACCTCAACTGAGCAGTTAGACCAGTTTTTAGCCCGTCATAATCACCAACTCCTTCACCATCACCAACTCCTTCACCATCACCAGTTTCGTCACGCCCTTCTAAAAGAATTAAAAGTACAGACATCAATTATTAATTATTATTTTGTATTTTTAGTCATCTCTTTTAAATTATGTATCATCTATACAAGTAATACACATCTTTACTTTGTTCTTATGTCCAGTGTTATCAAAATTTATCTATTTACATTGAATACGCAATATAATTATCCCAACTCAGCTAAAACCACTAAAAAAATACTCTAGTGGACAATAGTAAAAACAAACATTACCAAGATAAATACAACTATTACATGCGGGCACTAAAAAGAATGACTCTAGTACATGTGGGCACTAATAAGAATGACTCTAGTACATGCGGGCACTAAAAAGAATAACTCTAGTACATGTGGGCACTAAAAAGAATGACTCTAGTACGTGTACATACTAATGAAAACCCACAAGCCCACCTCAGAAGCACTCAGATAGCCTTGAAGGACAAAATTTAACGACAGGAAGTGAAACTGGAAGTGACATCATGTGACACGCCCACCAGTGAAGAAATAATTTGGCCTCAAGGACTTCGCCCGTACCTCCAAAGATCACCTGATTAGTAAATTATTTCATCGGGTATCGTAATTTCCTTACAACAACAGCTACTACAATCAAACTGACACTAGCAAACACTAACTTAGTCGAACATACTACAACTGACAGACACTAGTATGTGCTGACACTAATATGAATAAATCTAGTACGTGATAACACTAATAAGGATGACTCTAGTACTTGATAACACTAATAAGAATGACTCTAGTACGATGTAATCACTATGTGCATGCATGGTGTTAGCACTATGTGCGTGCACAGTAATAGTACTAGTGCGTGCACAGTGTTTGGTGTTAGCACTATGAGTGTGCACAGTAATAGTACTAGTGCGTGCACAGTGCTTGGTGTTAGCACTATGTGTGTGCACAGTAATAGCACTGTGCGTGCAGTGTTAGCACTATGTGCATGCACAGTAATAGTACTAGTGCGTGCACAGTGCTTGGTATTAGCACTATGTGCGTGCATAGTATTACGTGCGTGCAGAGTGTTAGCACTATATGTGTGTGCACAGTGCTAGCACTATGTGCGTGCACAGTAATAGTACTACGTGCATGCACAGTGTTAGCACTATGTGTGTGCAGTGTTAGCACTATGTGCGTGCCCAGTAATAGTACTACGTGCATGCACAGTGTTAGCACTATGTGCGTGCACAGTAATAGCACTATGTGCGTGCAGTGTTACAGTGTTAGTACTATGTGTGTGCACAGTGCTAGTACTATGTGCGTGCACAGTAATAGTACTACGTGCATGCACAGTGCTAGCACTATGTGTGTGCACAGTGTTAGTACTATGTGCGAGCACAGTGTTCGCACTATGTGCGTGCACAGTAATAGTACTATGTGCATGCACAGTGTTAGTACTATGTGCGTGCATAGTATTACGTGCACGCAGAGTGTTAGCACTATGTGTGTGCACAGTGTTAGCACTATGTGCGAGCACAGTGTTCGCACTATGTGTGTGCACAGTAATAGTACTACGTACATGCACAGTGCTAGCACTATGTGTGTGCACAGTGTTAGTACTATGTGCATGCATAGTATTACGTGCGTGCAGAGTGTTAGCACTATGTATGTGTGCACAGTGTTAGCACTATGTATGTGTGCACAGTGTTAGCACTATGTATGTGTGCACAGTGTTAGCACTTCGTATGCAGTACTACTTCGTGAAAGCAGTGTTAGTATTAGTACGTGTATGCAGTGTTAGTATTAGTACGTGTATGTACAATGATAACAGTAGTGCATGCCTAGAGACTTACCATTATTCTCTTCTTCAATCAAGAACACCAGAACCTCAGTACAGATAGCAGCAGCCCCAAGCACCATGAAATCTAGGAAATGAAAGAAAAAAAAAGGTTACTAGCAACTACAGCAACAAAAAGTAGACAATCTAACTAGTTAACAATTACCTTTCTTCACATTTCAGGAACACCAGATCCCCAGTTGTCATAGCATATTGCAGCACTAGCATCATCAAAGCTAAAAAGAAAGAGAGGAAAGAAAAAAAAGAACAAGTATTATAAGGGCTACCTACAACTACAACGAGAATAGGAAACTAGCTAGCTAAAAAATCACCACTCAGTCTTCAGCATAGCAAGATACTAACTAACTATCCTCTTAGAAAGACAAGCTCACTAACCTTTTTTTCCACCGGCAGTGTTGTTGAGAGAATAACTCCTCGTTGATGTTTCTACGCAATGCGTGCGGTAAAAACCTATAATATGCGGAAAGTGCGGTAAAATACGGAATCATTGTTGCCACGCCTTAGCAGTGACCAAGAGGCAAAAAATCTTGATTTTATTGAAAAGTTTATAGCTTGCTTAATGGAGATGTATAGTGTATTATCTCGGAACGGTGAGAGCGTGGACTTTCAAACTTGGAGGATTATATTTTCAGACGTAGGCAAGCCCATTTCTGTAAAAAAAATTAAAATGATGCTCCCGCGTTGTGCCCGATTTTCCCATAGACGGTCACATATACACACACACAACACAACTAAACACGCTATTCTAAACACACAAAAATACATAGAAATAGAAAAAGAAGCAAAACAAATGTATTTGTCTACAAATACATTTTTTACTATTATCACTCTATATAGCATGATAATGCTTTTGAATAGTCTGGACAGCATGAGAACACAAACTATAACAGGAACTAAGCTTGTGGCATATTATTTAATTTGGGGGGAAATATTTGGGGAAAGAAGAAAAAAGAGCAAATTGAGGGTAAAGGAATGGTTTATAAACAACTGCTGAACTAACAACTAATAATTTTGTGTTAACCTGTATATTCTTACTTTTTTAGTCTCCAAAAGCATCTCTAGATTTTCACAGCAGCACTTTTTTGTAGCCTAAAATTACATATGAAAAAAATAAATAAAAAGAGTGCAGTAAATAATTTTTGAGATAACTCTCAGATATAGTCGGAAAAAGTACTGAACTAGCTACCTGCTAAATTCATTAGCTACCTGCTAAATTCATTAGCTAATCATAAAGAAGAAATTAGCTACCTCTTCCGTGCTCAAACTCAACTTAAACGGCTAACCCTATTCAAATGCGTCACTTACATTAGCCAAAACACTCTATTGTTTCCAATAATAAACACATATTTTAACTTACCCTTTCTCCGAAAGATCCAAGGCGGCACGATCTGCACTTAAAAACACCATAAAACTTAAAACTCTTCTAAAGGAGAGGGCCTGGAATATTTTAATAAACGCTCTCTCGGGTAAAAAGCGGGTGCTTGTGCGCATCGCAATAAAAACCATACCGCGCATTCAGTAAGCACTCAAAAATAGTAAACAAACTCTCAGGAAAATTTTGCCAAAGTTTGTATACAAATAAGTAGCTAACAAAGTTACTGTCAATAGATAGCTAGCTCTATTGCAGAAGTTCTCTTACTGCTTGTTTATAAACTTCTATGACTGTATCAGTATATTAGCTAAAAAATTAAATAATAATACAGTATGAAATATTTAGCTAATTGTACAATTTAACTTGATTTTAATAAAGTACAACCATGCAGTTAATGATAATGGCTTGAATGTTATCAGGTAAATAAATGTTAAAGAAACAAAAAATGTGGTCATTTACACCAATTTTCACAATTACACTTATTTCAGTGTTACTGGAATGCTGCAGTGTTTACACTTAGAATTAACACTGGCCTCAGTGTTACTATAACACTGCAAGATTTTACACTCTTGATTTACACTTCAAAAGTGTTATTATAACGTTTCATTTTAACAGTGTAAGAGAGTGTATATACTGATGTTATAATATACTAAGATAAGGTATAAGATAGGCATACATGACAAGCTTATACTTAGCTGGTAAGTATAAACTAGATTATATAAATCATAGCTTATAACAACTATTATAGAAGAATAAGCTAGCTTATAGGCAAGTCAAGTATCATCGATCTGAATAACTGTAGAATAAGCAGGGGTAGATACTGTCTTATTTCAAAGCATTTGCACAGTGATCTACTTAAGTGCTCAAGAACACCATGAAAGGAGCCTAACAGCACCTTGCAGTGTGCTAGATAAAGCTGTGCCATAAAGTAATGCTTGGTGCTTCATGAACCATGCAGAGTGCTTCAAAGATCAATGTAAGTGCTTTTTAACTCTTACACTGGATGCATCTTTATACCCTAAACTGCTTCACTGGTCTTTTTTTTTTTTGAATAATGCAAAACCCAGATGTTACCACAGACCACTATAGCTTATAAGTGTTATGTAGTAATAATTTGTCGAGATCAAATCAAAGTTGTTTTTTGTTTTTGTTTTTTAATGAAATCAATATTGTTCTTTTGGAGATGGGCAGAGTCCTTGTTTTCAGTATGACCTAAAAGAACAGCAGAAGGTCCTTTCACTGCAGCAATTCAATCAGCTGTAAAGAATGAATTAATAATGAAAAAATAATTGAAATATATATTTTTTTACATTCAACAGAATAAGATTAGTGAATACCAGCATGAGCAAAAAGAATTTGCATAGTCAAATGAATGTAGCAATACAGAATAAACTGAAATGAATAAAATTAAAAAAAAAAGATAAATAATAATAATAATAATAATCACTTGATGCCGCTGATGGTCCCCAGGATAGCCACAAAGTTTCCTCTCGGAACTGCAACAGATACCCTCAAAAGTAAGTGACTGGTGGAACTGGAGTCACTCGACTCACTGGCAAGATGACCTCCCAGTGACTTCAGAAAAGAAAGGGAGCTTAGGCCTATTACTCTGGAGGTTTCTATTGCCACTGCTGAAAGAGGTTATGGGGTGCTAAATTGCTATACTATAAGAATTAGCAGAATATTGGTACGGTAATGTTGGAACAGTATCATTATCAATAGCATTCAGAGAGGTTGGATGAGGGTCTAGCCAGGTTATACTAGTAGAGGATAAAAAACTGGCTAGGCTAGATTACAGAAGGCACCTTGAACTCAGATGAACTATTGACCAAGAAACAATAATTAAAACTAGCTAGCTACGTACACACCTGGGTGTTCCTAAACTTCTTTGATGGGTTAGGGGGGTGGTAGGTGGGTGGGGTGGAGGGAATAACAAAACATTGCAGGTGTGGTAACAAAGTATGATAAAACACCCCAGGGTGTGCCTTTACTCCTAAACTCCATCGAAGGAAGGTAGAAAAATACCCCATTTTTACAACAATGTACATATCCAGCGTCTATTCGAATACACCATATGTTTCAGGGTGTGCCTGTATTGTTTGATATACAAATGATAAGGTGTTTTCATATAAATCAATTCCATAAGAATCACTTGATGCTTGTGGAGTAATGCATGCTTGAAGAGCTTCCAAGTGGTCCTCTTGTAGCACAAAATTAGATTGATTAAGTTCAATTCCTTCATAGTCTTCTTCCACTGGAACGGGGCCACTAATATCTCTGCCATAAGCATCATCCACTTGCTCAAAAAAATCGAAAGCAATCAACCCAGAATTTTGCAAACTAAGAGCTCCTTCTATGAACAGTTGATGTGGTGACAAGTGCCTCGCAGTCCTGATGCTGTGATGATTCCATCCATCCAAAAATCCTTTCAATGTTCTATTAATCCTTGCGAGATACACATAATGAAGTGCAAATAAATGTATGTCATTTAAAGGGTCAAGACGTCCAGAGTCCTCCAAATAGTAGAACAGCCTGTAGTACAGTTGAGTTGCACACTGGTGACAATCACGCCACAGCCTCTCAATTCTTTGGTTGTGTGTCGATCGACCAGTAATTATGCTTCCACGATCTAGTCCACGTGTTTCCAGCATATACTGGGCAACAAGTACATTTTCCAGTCCCTGGTCAGATCTCACTCTCGAAGGTAACCCATATTTTTGGACAGCCTCTAGAAAAAGTGTGAAGACGGTGGATGCCTTGTTGTTGGCTGAACATTTCAAGTACGTCACTAAGCGACTGTAGCCATCAATTGCACCATGAGTGACAAAACCCCAACGAATCAATTTATGATGGCCATCTAAAAAAAAAAAAAAATTATAATAAATAAAATTTAAAAAATAAATAAATTAATTAATTAAAAAAAGGCAAGTAACCAAACAATACAAGTCTGTAGTAGGCAAGCGAGTGAAGTGAGTGAGACACTCTCAGCTCTAACTGAATGCAAATTTGATGTGTGTGTGTGTGTGTGTGTGGTAGGTCACAACTCCTTCACGTACATGGGTGGAGTTGTGTGTATGTGTGTGTGTGTGGTAGGTCACAACTCTTTCACGTACATGGGTGGAGTCAATAACGATATTTTATTTCTGGAGTTTGATGGCATGGAGGACATTCATAGTTACTGGTGGTGGGAAATGAAAAATACTATATTACAAATTTTATTATAGCCACTATTATTAGTGACGAGCAAAGCTAACAAGGTATTATTAAAGCAAATTTGGTACGTGCCCCTTTAGTTGTGCGGGTGCCACCATTTTTTTAGACCTACATGCAACCAGTCTGAATGGCTTCAGTGACAATTAACCCTTTACCAGATTTGTATTCACACTCTAGACCAAGTCACTAGGCTGCCCCAAACTGTTAAATATTGTGAAATACTGCTATGTTAAAATCTTTTCAAATACATTTTTAGTTAATTTTGTATTATGTGGACATGTAACATGTCTGACAGCCATTTTGATAAGATTTCTCGTCACTTTGTGCTATCAGCACACACTTTTCAACCAGCAACTGCTACCCATATTCAACTAATACCAATTCAGGTACTCTCTAAGTTAGGCATTTCACTTTCATTGTAGTCATATAGACACCCTTGTTGAGGAATGTCTCAGCTAGGTTATTACTTAGATTTCAAGCAAACAAACTTACCAATATGCCACAATGAATTCGGACCAGGAACACTATAGACCCTTCTTGATAAAGGACCAGTTGTTGCCCTCAGAGCAGTGTTGATTGGGTCAGTTTCTTGGATAGCTAGTCTAAGTTGGCGCCGACAAACAGCATACCCAAGACTTCTTAGTCTTCCAAGAACCATTACTTCTCCAAGGTAAGGATGCTCAGCTCTCATTTGCTGTAGAATTTCAACCAGTTCCTGATATTGTATAGTTATTCCACCATGATCATGGAGCATATTAAACTGCTGGCGCCTACGATACAGAGTCATTCTGCTGATTCCAAGCATTCTTGATATTCAAATCCAGGAAAATGACAAAGAACGTAAGTATTTCAGTTGATCAATTGTGACAGCAAATCTAGGACGACCTCGTTGGTGCGTTCGAATAACTGAAGCTCTGTATGCCACAGATTCAGCTAAACTATGGTCAAGACTACCATTTAAGAACGCATTAACTTGTTGCAGATGCATAAGCAATTCATCAACTAATTCTTTGTACTGCACCAGTATGGGATCAGCCGAGTTTCCAGACAAGATGTCCCTGATTGTAGTGACATTGAATATCACGGTACGTAAACGTTCCAAACAATATTCTATATGCTCCTGCCTTCCCTGGCCATTTTCTAAAAGCTGAACTTGCCGCAGAAACGATTGTATCTCAGAAAAAAAACAGACATAATAGCACCCAGCCGCTAATAAATGGATCCCCACACTTGAAAAGCAGACATAATAGCACCCAGCCGCTAATAAACGGTAAGGCGTCGTCGAGGCAGGCGCAGGCAGGGGGAGTGGGTGCAGGGTTTCATGCACCACACACTGGAATGGGATCGAGACTAATATCAAATGCGAGGCTTCAACCCGGGATTATTAGTTAAAATACGCGATTCTAGATTTAAAGATAGAAACCGGAATTGTATGATAGGAACCCGGATTGAAAGATAGGAACCCGGATTGTATGATAGAAACCCGGATTGAAAGATAGGAACCCGGATTGTATGATAGAAACCTGGATTGAAAGATACTAGCTCGAATTGATTTTTGTTACTAACGGCGTGCCATACGGCCGTACCGCTTGCTAGGCCTATGTTTATTCTAAGGGGGCTATTGCAGCCTGTGCGCATGGATTCAATTCAGTGATCCAATTCCACAAAATATAGATTTATATTTACAAGTTGACAATTGATTCAAAATTTTAACACCCCCCCCCAAAAAAAAAAAAAAAAAAAAAAAAAAAAAACTAACAAAAAAACAAAAAAAAAAACAATGTTGAGCTCCGAACACGGGCATTTTATTGCTAAAATATATCAATTTACTTGTGGTAGCTACTAGGAGAGCCCAGTTGTAAACAAATAATAAGAAATACAATAATCAGCACTGAGTTGGCCGTTGCGATTTTAGAAATGGATTGTTCCTCGGCAGAAGTGAGGCGTATTCCCAGCTTGGAGTTGGTTGCTCATTAGTGGGAGCGGGGTAGTTCAGCACAAGATTCAGACTTGTAAGCAGATAAGGCTGAAGAATAGCAGTAGCAACCAGCACAGAAAGAACTGTAGTAATGATGATAAAGTCTGAATAGAAGAAGATTGGTGGAATAGTCGGACTGGTACCAGTCAGGATGGAGTTGATCAGGGCTGAGACAGAGTTTTAAGCTGCTCCAATGGCTTCACAAGTACAGCCTCACTCGAATCCCTGCAAGTATAATAGGAGGATGTTATTTGAAGTGACTGTTTCAGAATAATATACAACAGTTAGTTCTGGGACCCTTTTGTCCTCATGCTCCATGGTAACTGGTAGATTTTAGGCCATTTAAATGAGCACATATTCTGTTGGCTGGGCACACTTAATGTTAATTTTCATACTGAAAAGCAAAACTCATCGTAATAAATTAATTGTAGCTATCTGATGAATGATGAAGTCCTATCTGAATGATGAAGTCATCCTCAAAACCTCATTTAAAAGAATAGAATAATGAAGAAATAAGGAAGTAATAATATGATAACATAATTTTTATGTTGTTGATTAACTGTTTAATTAGTAGGAAATGAAAAAATTCTATTATGCTGATAAAGGTAGCTAAAAAAAACAGCATGCTTGAGTAAGCATAAAAAAGTTAACAACTTGGAACTTATAACAACCCTCTTCAAGACTTAGTATTTTGTTTCAACTAATAATTTGAATAAGACAAGTTTGAAGATTACAGTAATACTCCTACTCAAATATCTACAGGATCATTAGGTTAAGACCGTCTGCGTTACGCGTGGTAACTAAGAGGCGGAGTTTCCTGTCGGCCATGTTGGTGTACAACTGCGCGTGTCAAGCATGGTGATTAGTGCTGTAGTTGGCTGTGGAAATCGCAGTAAAAGAGATAAAAACAAGAGTTTCTTCCGATTACCAACAGTTTTGACACACCAGGGAACTGAAACCGAGTCACTCTCCAGGAAAAGACAGAAATCTTGGTTGGCAAAGATAAGAAGAGAAGATATTTCCTCTGAGCAGTACTACAACATTCGAGTATGTTCTGATCATTTTATCAGCGGTGTTCCTTCAAAGCTCTATGACATAGACAACCCTGATTGGGCTCCTTCTGTAAAGCTAGGATATAAAGGTACCAATAAACGAACCTCAGAATCTACATCCGAGAGGTATGAGCTATTAAGAGAAGAAGATTAAGGGTGGATACCTCAGTTGAGAGTGGTGTAGCTGAAACTGATAAACAAAATTATGAGATAGGGTCTACTTTAGGCGTTGAAGCGGCTGTTGAACCTTTAAATTTTTCATCTATTGCCATTGAAACTGATATTACATTTGGTTTGGTAGAGAAAAGCTTTGATGATGATAAAGCTGAAAAAGGAGAATGAAGAATTGAAGAAAGAGAACATAGCTTTGAAAAAGACTGTTTCTGAGCTTCAGTCAGCACTACTAGAGTGCTCCATGAAAGAAGAAAGTTTTAAAGACAACGACAAAAAAGTGGTCTTCTATACAGGGTTAAGCACATGGAGTTTACTTATGACACTGTTTATGTACGTTAAATCATACTTGTCTGTTGGCGGAAACTCAACACTTTCTCCATTTCAGCAATTGATAGTAACGCTGATAAGACTGCGTCTGAATTTACAAATTCAAGACATAGGGTATAGATTCAATGTACATAATTCGACCATCAGTCGTACATTTCTACGTGTAGTTGACTTATTACATTCAAAGCTCAAGCCTTTAATAAGGTGGCCTGACCGTGAGGTCTTGAGAAAGACGATGCCAATGGCATTTCGTAAAAACTTTCCCAGTTGCGTGGTGATCATCGATTGTTTTGAAATATTTTTGGATCGTCCTACAAGTCTGTTAGCTAGGGCACAGACATATTCTGCCTATAAGCATCACAATACTGTTAAATATTTAATTGGAATTACTCCTCAAGGTACTGTTAGTTTTATATCAAATGGCTGGGGTGGCAGAACAAGCGACAAGCATCTTACGGAGCATTCTAACCTCTATGACAATCTGTTGCCTGGAGATACTATACTTGCAGACCGGGGCTTTGATATTAAAGAATCAGTATCATTGGTATTTTCTAAAGTAGTGATTCCTGCATTTACCAAGAACAAAAAACAGTTGGACCCAATTGCAGTTGAGCAGACAAGAAGTATAGCCAATGTACGTATACACGTCGAACGAGTAATTGGGAATGTGAGAAAAAAGTATTCATTACTCAGTGACACTCAACCTATAGATTTTGTATTGTCAACGGATGGCAAAGAAACTACACTAGACAAAATTGTTACTGTATCTTGTGCTCTTGTGAATATATGTGATTCAGTTATTCCTTTTGATTGAATGGATATTCTAGTACTTTATCATTATTTATTTTATTAAACTTATGCAATCAGTGAACAATGAACAAGTAGTTTTATGATTATAACCACATTGTTAGCCAGCTAGTTAGCTATTTTCCTTTTCTTCCTCATTTGAAATTCAGGTAGTTTGCGGCATTCAGGACAAAACCATTTCTTTGTCTTCGGCATTGATTTCAAGCCAAGGCATTCCAGGTGAAACCATTGGTGGACACAACTTGAGTTGTCACATCCTACCATGTCTCCTTCATCTGGCCCATGGCAATAACAGTAAGTCTGTGCTGAAGTTGATTGACTTGAACTTGACACTGGACCACAATCAGAAGGTTCATTAAGGTTTATGGCAGGTTGCTGGTTCCTTGAATGAAATCTTCCCAACAATTCTGGTAAGATGGCAGTCGTAAAGAACTGTTGAACTCTGGGCATATTTCGGGACCAAAACTCTTCATCAGGATAAACACGTTCAATATGAATATCTCTTTCTGTCCACACTATAAAGTCACAATAACTACGTTTTGTGCAAAAGATTTGGCACTGAACCTTTACAAAAAGATAAACGTAATTCAGGGTTGATACATATTTATGACTATTTTTTCAAGTGATAACTATGCATTTACCTGATAATAATAGGCATGATCCTTTATCAATTCTAATTTTCCTTGATTATTATAGAGACAGAATGCAGTACTTTCAGCTGCCTCCTGAAGTGATTGATTCCTGTGACTGTACGGACACTGTGATATAAATAAGTAATAAGGATAATTAATCTTTCTTTTTTTTATTCAATGGCAGCTGAGTTCTAAACATACTTTAATTTCACAAAAACCTTCTCCACAACATGAACAGGTTACTAATCCATCAGGAGAGGCAGCAAGGAAAGGATGCTCTTGGTTAATATATAGACCACATTATTCAACCTTTATACAACAGAAACATCACATATAAGAACTCAAAAGAAACAAAAATACCATTCATACATTAATTTCCTAATGTGCACTAGTTGACAAACATTCATACATATCTCGAGCTGTCTTTTCATGCTCTGAGCCCCATGATGTTGCTGCACTCGTAAATTTCTTAAGTTCCGGATGGCATATTGTCATTATGAGACTTTTTGGGGGTGAAGCTTCATTTGCATGACAGGCGCTTTTAAAATTTGATGCAGTGATTCGACCACTTCTCATACGGTGCCATAATGGGCATTTTGATTGAGAGAGAGTTTTACTCTGCACAGTTTCAGCTTGAGTGCACGTAACGGTGACTATACTTTGTTTAGCCAGTGTCAAGAGCTCTCCATAGTCCTTTTTCAGATTCTCTGGCTTCATTAAATGAAGGAGACACATTGGAAGGTTTTCATCTAAAGATTTTGGGACATAATTTGAGCTGAATGGCTCAATGATGGAAAGTATTGCTGGTTTGGAGGAAGTCAATGCCAATGATGAAAAAAAACCTTTCACTTCTTCATCTGTAGGTGGTTGTAACAAACGAGAAGTTGATGGAGATGAAGACGAATGGACTGAAGTTGAACTAGATTGACTACCTTCTAGAGGAAAGGTAAAACCTGGAGTTGGGCTTGATGTTGATGACTGATACATAGGGGACGGTACGGGATGGAGTCGGAGTGACGCGTTTATGAATTTGCCTTTTCCCTACAAAATTTATCTCCTTCACAGGTGCATAGGGGACTTGTTTGACACCATTGGGAATCACCCAGTACGCTTTTTTTTGTGTTACAGTCATAGAATCTCTTAGGCGAATACCTGATTCAATGGCCCAAAGCATGGCTGCAACATGTGAGCATGTTTCCCCTAATCCTGCCATGCAATCGCAATGACCAGCCACAATTTTTCCACCAGCCTCAGCAATGACCCAAGGAGTTAGAGGCTTTTCACTCATTCGTTGTGAATGATTAACCTATCATTAAAATAATACTGTACATGAAAAATGCACCAAATGATTATGGCTAACTTACTTTAGCAATGACTAATCTAACATCATCCTTTGGGACCTTGACCAAAATTTCCCTTACCCATCCAGACAGGAAATTATTGTAACAATCCATACTTTTATAATTAAGTAGATCATCTCCAGTATAATATGGGCTTGGGGTGATAAGCAAGTACATAGCTATGTTTACTGAGGTGATGCTTGACCACAGATCGACATCGTCCAGCCACTCACTTCTACAGGATTCATATGGATCCATGCAACCTATTATACTTAGCTTTTGCTCGTATCTCACTTTACTGGTAAGCTGCAGTGAAGCCGTATAACCTGGCAGAAAACCCCTTGTTGCTATTGCAGTTGCTCATCCCAACCGCTGGAGTCTAAAATCATCAGTAGTCAGCACGCAACGTGTACACCAACATGGCCGACAGGAAACTCCACCCCCTATTTGCCACGCCTAATACAGACGGTCTAACTCCGGGCAACTCACACTGAAGACTAGCCTCCTTATAACTTCACTTATCTTCATGGAGGAACTTTTACATCAACATAATGGAGAGATAGTAGTTTCAAAATTTTCATTTTTTAATATCGGTAAACGTTTCTATGGACATCGTGTGTGAAGTGTCCTTAGTAAGAGGGAACGGTTGTATGAGATATCTCTATACCATGGTTCTGTACCTTATATTAAGTTGTCAGGGCAGTGTTGGAACCTTTACGTATCACTAGTTTGTTACTCGCTTTAATCCCACAGACACTATAATGACCGTATGTGGGGAAATTGGTCCATCCGATGTTAATTTGAATGAATCTGTATGAATATTATATATTATAATATTGTTTTATCTTTCAACTAATATTTTGACTGCCATTACCTTTAATATATCTTACACTAAACAATATATTGACTGATGAAAGCATGTTTAACTTCAGGCAATAAAACATGGGCCAAATTATCTGCGTTAAAATATTATAAAACTGTTGTTAAAGGAATAAAATATTCTTCCTCCCTCCCTCTATCTTTTTTCTCATCAATATTCATCATTAGATGTAATATCTCTTTTTCACAGGCTTTTTTTAACAATAACTAACTTAAAATATTTGGTCGCCACTGGAATCGAAACCAGGACCGCTAGTGCATTAAGCAAGCGGTCCTGGGTTAGATTCCCCGACCAAATACATTTAATTCTGTATTGTTTTAAAAAGTCTGTGAACAAGATAGAATACATCTAATGAGCAAAAGAAGGCTAAGAAAGAAATTATAAGTGATAAATATTCATCATTTGTGTATTCGGAATTTAATTGAAATTTAATTAAAATACATAGTATTTATTCTCATACAATTTAATGGCAATAGCTAAATCAAATGTATGTAATAAAAAGTTTAATTGGTCACTATAAATGAAATGATGAGACATAAAATGGTGTTATAATAAAGTTTCAGTTTATTGGTCATAATATTTTAAATTATATATTTTAGACTCCCTCAGTATAAAAGAATTTAGGGTTGTCTTTGAAGAAGCATTTGATGGCAGTGTTAGAACATTTGCCTTCAGTTTTAAGTGGATTGTCAAACCTTGAATGTAATACAGTATGAGCACAGCCATAATGTTGACGACTGTTTCAAAGACATGTTGAAGTAGCGGACAGGAATTCCTTTATAATTTTTATTTGTTCATTAATTATTTTTTTGCACAAGCTTGTATGTATGTTTGTTCTTTTTTGTAATAAGCTCTTCTTAAAACAGCATTTTTGGCAACTCATACAAATTGTTTTGGTCCATCTGTGCCTCTTCATGACAAGAAACCACACCCATTTTTTTGCATATGCCAGTATGTGTTGTTTTGTTTTTTGTTAGTTTTTGTTTTTTTGTTGTTTTTTGTTGTTGTTGTTTTAATTAGCTACTTCAATGGGTGGGGCTCACCTGGCAGCTGTTCAGATTATGGATATTACAAATTAGAGAGGTCTAGATTATTCTAATCAGGTATAAATAAAGCTCAAAAAATTAAAAAGATAGATGTATAAAGCTATTAAAATGATAGTAAATGATACCTTCACTCACGGAAGAAGCTAAACAGGCCAGAGACTCTCAGACAAGTATATATTTTCAATGCAAAACTCCACTTTCAGCACTCAGTCAACTTCCCAGCATAAGCATACCACTAGAAGCAAGAAAGTGCCTGCTCATGTGATTATAATATGACAATGATGTGTGTTAACCACAAAAGCTACCTACAATGAGCTTACAGATTGTGTTTTCTCAAAAATCAGCCCAAAATGAAAAAAAAACTAGCACAATAAAAATTGTTTTAGAATCATCAGTATGTGTAAATTCATACCTAAATCAATGGTTAATTGTTAGTAATTCCAAATCAGAGCGTGAAAGACAGAAGAGGGTTAATTAAAAATGTGCAATCAGCAACAAATGCTTAGAAGTGCAATTTAATATTGCCAACATTGGGTCACATGTATGTAAGTACAAAACATAAAAATAGTTGGTCTTTATTATTTCATAGAGCCTCTCCACTAGGATAATTTTAAAGATGTTATTAATGAAGTGTATGATGCTGGAGTTAAATGGAAGCAAATTGGCCTTCAGTTGGATATGGAATTGCACACATGACTGTCATACAGTATGAGCACATCCATAATGATGATGATAGTTTCATTAAAATGTTGAAAATTTGATTGACTGGAAACAGAGAAAGAATTGGGAGAAAATTAACTAATGCTTTAAATAATAAAGCAGTGGGCTTCCCTGATTTGGCTAATAATATCATGGAAAATACTGTGACAGGGTTTAAAGCGGGATCCGGAACGAAAGGGTTAACATTCAAACAACTTGTTTAGTAATTTTATATATTTTGCACATTTTAGCTTTATTTGACCATTGTTAAAGTTACTTATTCAAATCATTTAGTATTGCTATATTGATATTCTTCATTATTATTTTATCCAGAACAGTGTATTTAGTCCACTTTATATATGCATGTACTGATGATAACTGCACAGGCTGTGTTAGCATATTAATATTTTCATCAACTAAATTATGTGAGTCCTACAAAATGTGAAACTATAACTGTCTAGTCCCTATGTTATCACCTTTCTAACTGTATAAATTAAATTTAGAAAACCGTTTGCACCTCCCAAAGCTTAATTTATACATTAGTATATTATTAATAATTATCATTAACTACTATTAGCTTGAATATTGCCATTATATATAATATTTTTATCAGACAACTTCATCCTCAAGCCTACAAAGGCCTATCTTCATCTCCTCCTTCCCTCCCTCCCCCTCCCCCCACACTCCCCCCATACACACACATCTACCCCCAACCCTCTTTACTCTGCTTTCTCTAATGTATTGGTTTATTATATGAGGAACTTTTTTGACCTATATTCATAGTTATCACTTTAGGTAATTATTACAACGTTCCCCAGGTTATACAAGTATTCATTGCTCATGAATCTCATTACTACTCTATTCACACATGAGCAGTATATATAAAATTATTTCACCAGATTACTGCTAATAAAACTCGTATAATTGGCCATATTCATGCTTGTGCCTGCATATAAATACTAAGCCAACAGACTCATGATATTTTCATATGTATTGGTTAAATAAACAGCACACACACAAACAATGATCGTGATGACAGTTTGAATGTTGCTATCACTGATAAGTCAAACCGCCTTTGACAAACAAAATTTGGGAGTAAAAAAAGTAATATCTATTTAATCTTGCATGTTAAATTAAACATGTTTTATTGAACTCAATTACAATGAAATTTTTCTAGAAGAGCAGATATATATATTAATCATTGATACAGGAGAATGTTGGTCACTAGTCTGTTGGTTCAGTACTAATGTGTATGCCGCAGGCATGAGCACGAATATGCAGTGAATCAGATGAATGATATTCTGCAACATCCAATTCATCAGGAAAAAGTACTACCATTTTGAGTTAAATCCGCAACCATCAACTTTGCAGGCACACATACTTATCATTACACTGTCCAGAACTACAGATTAGTAAATCCTGAAGTGCCTTATTAACCTATTGTATCCACTTCTTTCCTTAGCTTAGCAGTAGCAGTAATACACACTACTTTCACACACATGCATATTTGTTTACTTTGAGGCTTACATTTTGGTTGTGATTTAAGAACAATACTGGATGTCGGGTGTATAGCTATGACAAAACAGTGCAATAACCGAGATAAATTACTACCGCTATTCTAATAGAAAATGAACCTTGTTAAATTTTTAAGACTAAACTGTGTCCCAAAACATTCAAGCACTACCAAATTGAAAGTGGTATATAAATGATAAAATTCCCTAAGATAATACAGGTGAAGTTGATAAATCAAAGAAGCAGTGGAGTGGGGACAAGATAAATTACCAAGCAAACACAAAAATGCGGGAGTAAATTATTACAGATAGCTACTATAATATTAGTTTAGATAGTGATTAGCATAGATATTGTCAATACACTAACAACACAATAAGATAGTATGAGCAACAAAAGGATGTGAGCTAGAATTACGAAACAAGCAAGAAAGGAAATGACATCAAACGTGGAACAGGAAGTGTTAGTGTATGAGAGTGCTGTCCAGTCAGCTAGTTCAATGAGTTGTGAGCAATATTTTCACTCACTTACAAAGAATCCACTCTGGCCTTTTGACATAGATAGCAGTTTGAAACAGAATATCTGCCACCATTTCCATTGTAGCGCAGTTCTAAGTTTCACTTCTCCCCCTCACTAACATGCTATCATATGAAATGATGCCGACATCAATACTTGGATTTTCTTTTTATTGGCCCACAGGTATCTCCTACTCTTTCGCTACACCGACACCAAATTTGAGCGGCTGAAACCGTTGTTGAAGGTACCAGCGCCCCATTTAAGTGGGCGAATTCAATTTGCTGCCTAGCAACAAATTACCCCGACCTCGGAACATCGCGAGCCATCCCGCAGTTCTTATCAAAGAATTCTTCTGATTGGTCCCCTAGCCCTAGCCCTAGCCCTTGCGCGGCGCTATAATTGGTCACGCGCAGCGCTATAATCGGTCACATGATTTTGATTAACCAATGAAATGAGTTTTTTGATAAGAACTGCGGGACTGTAGAACTTCGCTGGTAAATTTTTGTAAGTTTTTGTTATAGCATTGCAGCAACAGAATAGAAATGATAAGTGTGAATAATGGAGTCTTGTAGTTGGAGTCTGCAGATCTGGAGACTCTCCTTGGACTATTATTGTGAAGACATTGGAAGAATCAGCAAGTATCTGACTGGAAAAAGGTTTCAGTGATGATGAGGACATCTGTCACACTGCAACAAGAGAACGCAACACATTCTGAAACTAACTATAACTTACTGCCTTCAGCTGAGCGCCACCATACCATACCTTATTTTTGTGAACGAAGCAGTGCCTGCCTATATCAAAATACTCAGCATGAAGTGCTCTACACAGTTGTATGAATAACTCATTTTTCAATTTTAAATGCAATTGGTCCCTTTTCCCAAGTACTGTCGCCTATTACCTTGTAAAAGTATTTGTTCTGTTAGCTTGCTAAGTATTATTCACTAATATGGTGCCGACATGAATCTGAGAAACAAAGATGGGTTGTCATCCCTCTTACTAAAATAATGCTGGAATATCTGAGTACAGCACAACAACCTGTTATTGTAAGTTTACAAACAAATGCTAATTTTACTAAACAATCCATTAACTGCAAATAAAATGAGACCAATTTTGTGAAAATATAAGTGTTATAATTACTTACATAATAACTACCTTGCTGACAGAAATATTATTATTGCTACTAATTAACAGATAAAGAACAAAAGGAAGCAAAAAAAAACTTTTAAAATGTTTTAGTATGATTAATTTAACTTCTAATACTTCAGCTACTAATAAGCAGTCGTTTATACAGTAAAGGTATTTCAATTAGACAGATTCATAACTACAGTAATCGAAGAGCCATGAACAGTATTCATGGGTTAGTTGACATTATTATTCATTACATTGTGATCATATTTACTTCCTGTTGTATTTTTACTTAGACTTGTTACTGTTGAGTATTATTATTCTTGCTATTATCTGAATTTTTGAGTAATGAGTCGAAGTCATCTAAAAATGATGGATATTAGTTGCATACGATTTTTTTCCCCTTCTTTGGACCTTCCTGTCACCATAGCTCAAGAGTTTCATTAGAGATACATTCTTCACTGGTGTTCAATAACTTTCTAATACGATAATATCAGATAACTTTCATTGTAAAGCATTATTTTGAATTACTCAATAGCTATGTATGTTTGTCTCCAGCAGAGCTGTGTTGTCACCGTCATTACATAGTTACTATCAGTCACTACTATTCAGATCACCAGTTTTTGTTTCACTGAAGAAGAGTTTGCTGGAGCTGAATAGTGAAACTATTTTTATGCTCTACGTAGGAAATGTTCTAATTGGAAATGGTGTAGCTATCAGCAAGTTATGCTCACAGCAACATAACTGATATTGAGGAGTTTACACTTGTTTGTTGCTGTTGTTGTTGTTGTTGTTTTTTGTTTGTTTTTTGTTGATATTTTTCTGTTATAGCAACATTGGGCTAGTATTTTTTTTTTAAATTCAGATTAAAAAAAAATTGCAGTGCAACTGGCGGAACCTAGCGCTGTAAATTTTCCCTGACAGTTGTATACAACTCCCTCCGAGTCTACATACAGATTAACTATTTTATGTAAGCAGACTAGACTTCAATAGGAAAGAAAGTGGTTTAAAATAGTCCCAAACCTACTCATTCAGTTCTTTGTTTATAAATATAATAAATTAAATGTCCAGGAATTGCTACTGTTGAACTCCTACAACAAAGATTAGTAGTCACAGCAAACCTAACAGTTTACTTGGGAAACTGTTGCAATGACTTTCTACCAGTTTCAAAGGTTGGCTTTTGTGTGACTTCTTGCTTTTCTCCAATGGTTTCTTGAGACAGTATTAAACTCCAAAATTTCTCTGTTGGTGATCTTCCTGCATACAGAGGTTGTTTGTTAGTTTTTTGGAGGAGGAGGGTTGAGGGGGGGGGGGGGCGGAATCAGGGAGAAGGAAGAAGAGGTTGATAGTATAGCAACAAGTTAATGAAATACAGTATGTGGCTCACTGAATATGAGCACAGTAGTCTCTGGTATACTATTAGTGACATTCCTTGCTCCTCCAAACACTACGACTTCAACAGTGTTGGGAGTGACTTTTAGTATAGACGTGCTGTGGCAATATCTTTTGAGGTTCTCATTTGGGATCTATAAGAAAACTCGTGGGAATAAACAACACATGGAGTAAACAACAACAACAAATGCAAAATTGAACAGCTATATATTGTGAGTGTTCATATACACTGTAGCTAGCTATCGTTTATCTCAGGTGACTCCTTTTTTCTCAGAATTGAAAATGTATTAATGTTCTAGGAAGACACTATTTAATATCACCATCATGTTACTGTTGGGGTAGTCATTCTGCTTTTACAGCACCTCAATCAATCTTCCCAAGCACCAATGAATTGATAGTGGATAAACAAAAGTTAGTTTTATTTTCAACATTTCTCATATTCCTGCTATTGGGGAGATTGGTTTTGTAAGGTGATCAGTTAGCTACTAGCTAGCTTCAGTTGAAATTACATCCTTTGAAGTTAAGAATAGTTTCTTAGTAGACGGATGCACCTCAGCTATAGAATTTATAAAACATTACTATCTAATATTCATAAACAGTATTCCACCCTAACCCTCCTCCCCAACCTAACCCTCACTCCTCTAAGCCACCCCACAAATAGTTCTGCTTAATTAATAACTAAATAATATTACATCTGCACTTCAGAATTCAAAGTTTTTAGAGAAAATTTACCCAAACACAACCTGTTTTATACATAACTTTTGAGACCTGTGAAACCCAGAATCATTTATTAAAACATCTCAAACCCATTGTTGACCACAGTAGCATCACATGATTTGAAGAAAAAAAGGTTCAATATTAAACAAATTTTGTTTACAAGGTTAGACAAATTTCCCCAAATAAGTTGCACCCTGTTGATAAGAAATAAGACATAATATTGGCAGTTGACTTGTGTACCTTCATCCATTGCCACGTGTCCACATCCAACAAATGGACACCATGACATCCCACAATCAGTAGTTGGGTGTGGTTGCCACTAAATCCCAAACAGGTAGCAGTAGGATAGGATCCCATGGGAGATGAAGGAGCCACTCTAGTCCAGCACTGTGAACAACAGATTATAAACATCGGGGGTGGTGAGCAAACTTAAAGGTAAAATCACTCTATTGACTGAATGGCAAGGATAGTTAAAAAAACAAAAGTACAATGAGCTTGTTATTGCAAACACTTAGTGTCAATTTGTACTGCATTTTAAGTACATTTTCAGTGGCAAACGTTAGGATTTAATCTTTTTATATTCATTTCCAATCTCAGAAATTACTACTTGAGGTTTTTAATATTATGTTTTCCTTGCAGCTTTCATATTCAATGTACTGTGTTAATGAGGAAAATAATTAGGAGATTTATTAATCGTATTTGTTAATAATTTCGGCTGTTTTATTATCTGATTGTTTCGATGATCAGAAAAGATGAAATCATTTTTAACGTCACCATGTGTTCAGTCATTGTACTGTCTTTTCTAGTAAGGTGCAGAGCATAACACAGTAAAATAGAATTTTCACTACTTAATTAATCATGCCTAAAATAACTATTCATTCAAAACATTAATTCTCAGACTCCTTGAAGTGATTGAGTGAAATGTTATAGGCCAGTGTACTTGGCTGTATTTTGTGTGTGTTTGTGTGTGGTGTGTGTGTGTGTGTGTGTAGCTACTTCATTGAACTCTGTTTTATGTAATATGTTTTCTTCTCAACAAGCTAGAAAACCCACAAACACACTAGAATTGAAAGAATAGCTGGAGATTGGATAATCTAAACTTGTCAAATTAAGTTCAAGCACTCAAAGCCAATTACTCCATCGATAAAATTCCAATGTGTGGATATACCCCGACAGTTTATCAACTTTGAAACTCTTCACCCCATACAGAATTGAAAGAAAAACTTTTGAATAGCGGATATTAAAACTAAATATTTGAAATCTCATTAATTGCAATTACAGAACACCTCCAAATATTTGATGATTGCTGTATATTTTGACGAGACCACCATTAATTATAGTGTCTTCTTTATGTGACTTTTACTGTTCATATATGCTTAATTTTTCAGCTTTCATTTGACATTTTCTCCCTTTCTCTCTCTTATAAAGATGTTTGACAATGTCCACATAATGGTGCTTATAAATTAATAGTGTATTCCACAAATAAATGTTTTAGACACCATGGAACAGCTGGGTACTGGGTACAAGTGGCATTGTTGATAGCATAGTATAGTATTGTCCATATGGCACATAATGAAGCTGCCTTAGATGGCTTCAGATCTTGTGTGATGGATATAAATATTCACTCAAATACTCTTATCTGATTCAAGTGCTCCAATAGAATGCTTACCTCTTTGTGTAAGTCCAGCACAAATGTGTCCAAATTGTTAATTCCACCACATAAGACCAGTTGGTCCAAACTGACTCTAGTGAGAGAGATGCCACTATCAGGTGGAGGCTTGGCTCCAGATATTTTGGGACAAGACCAAGTGGCTAAAAATAGAAATTAATGGGATCAATTTTTCTATACTATTACATAACTCACACATGTGTATTATAATAGACAATACTTATCTATCTCATAAGGTTATTGCTTTATGTTTCCATGGCTTCACTTGTCCTTTTTATATAGAGAAGCCTGACAAGGTAAGGCAACATTGGTCTGATGTTGAATAAAAGGACCAATCAGAATGTATTGTTTACTTCCTCACACCTTTTGTTGCTGTTGTTTGTTGTTTTTAATCTGCAAAATGTGATGGAATTTTATTACAGATTAAAAATGATTTTTTTCTCTCTTAATAATCAAATCTCGCATGAATCTGACGTATACATTTCGTTTCACTGTTTGGACTCTACTAATGTTACATTGTGTACATTTATCTGGTATTGAATTCTCACCTATTGAGATTGGACTTTATATTATATTAGATCCAGTTGCTATTATTGTTACTAGGTGTACTAACTTGGTAAGTGTGCACTATTTTTTGCCTTTAGGTATATGAACTGTGCATACTAACCACAATTGGGGTATTGCTATTTTTGAGTTTTAGTTTAATAGAATAGGCCGATAAAGCAGGGAGCAGGTTATGTGAGGCCCCTATATGGGATGGTCTACTACTCTCTCATATGATTAATATACTTTAATTAGGTCGTTTTAGACAAGACAAAACAATTATTTAAAGCATCCACAATATCAAATTTGATTTTGATTGCACTGTAAATACCAAATTAGTGAAAGCAACTTCTATAATTTACCACCAGCTGCTCCAAGCAAGTAAAATGAATCCAATAGCTCAGCATTTTTATGAATTAATATATAGCTATATGAATTCTTCAATTTCCATTTTCTTTATCATATCATGCTTTAGCTTGAATTGACTGACATTTGACAAAGGCTACTCAAATACACTTATGTGAATTATGTTATAGTTAGAGCATAAGAGCTTGGGTACTGGTGCATTTAGTGCACTGAAGCCCAAGGACAGTAGGCTGAGTTACTATGATAGGGCTAGTCCCATATAGGTAGGATGGCACATTATTGGTATCTATTTTGGATTCTTCTATAAGGCTTAATTTATTCTGCATCGAGCATCAAGAAATGCATGCTTCAAAATAAACATAACTTTTACTCAATCAAAACTTTTCTCTTGCATGTCTCACACACATCAATCTGGTCACTATACTATAGCTATGCAATATTATACTGTACTGACAGTTTGACTATGCAACACGAAACCAGCATATTTCACATGCTTTAAGTAACTACTACAAGGGTCTTTAATACAACAGAATGTGCCTGTATCTCATTGCCTTTCTTAAAATCGTTATAAGAAAGTTGTTTTTGTCCGTCTTAGGTTCGTTGTCTGCATGCAGCCCTAATATTTTAACTTACAAGTCTCAATGTCATACACATGAAGCTCATTGGTGTCTCCATCAGCACTTTCCCCTCCATATACAACTAGTTTTCCACAATACTCCACCATACTACAGCCGAGCTTCTTCTTTGGAGCCTCATCTGCCACTTTGGGAATTTCTTCTTGCCACTTTAGAGTTTTAAGATTTAATTTGTACAAAGATCCAGTATAGTCTCCTTTCTTGTCTCTGCCACCATATAAAAACAAGGTTTCTCCGATTCGTACACAAAAGCCCTGACTGATTCCTGGTGGATGCTGTCCTTTTAACCTGAGCTTGTCCCAAGTCTCAGAAGAAGCGCGAAACACATACAAGAATTCAAGGTCAGTGACAGGAACCATTTTCCCATTACTTTCAGGATCTTTCTTGAGTCCGCCCCACATGTATGCGCAGGAGAGTCCTCCAAGTATGAAAGCAGAGGAACGTCCACTGGCAGTGAAAGAATGGCATCTTGGACTAGGTACTGAAGAGGGTTTTGTTGACATTTCCTTCTGATTCTGCAGTTAAGCTGAGGTAATGACAGAGTAGCAACCAGTGGCTATAATTATATTAATTAAGAGCACTATCATGGTTAGTACATTCCTTACTTCTACTTCTCAAGTTTCTGAGCTCATAATTACTTGCATCACTATATTTTACAACACCTGATGCTCTTAAATGTACACTACGACTACTTACCGCTTGTTCTGGTGTCACAATTTTACTCCAGCCGAACTAGAAAGCTAACAGGAGACCGTGCTTTAAATTTAAATCCAGCTCCTTATTGCATTCCTCCCTGGTTTACGAGCGACATCCAGGCGGGGTCTAAAAAAACCACCCCGAGTGTGCTTACGGAAGCAAGACGTAGCTACTCGGGTAAGAACCGCACGCAAAGAACTGGCCTGGTGGGGCATGCGCCTCCGTAGCTTCAGCGTCTACTCGCACGTTCATTCCCCGTTACAAATTCTTGCATTTAGCCTCATAGGAAGATGGTTCTCGCGTTTCTAAGCTTGTTTCTTGCTACATAAGGAATTCCTGGCATTTCATAACCTAGCAAGTGACCTTGTGGTTTCAGTATGATGATTTTGGTGGTGATTTTCATTATGAACGAATGTATCTTTGAAGGTCATTGAAGTTGTGTAGATGCAGTGCCCAAATTGAAGGGGAATATTTGTGCCAAATTAAGATTAGCTGTTGTTCCTGTTTTTTACGAAATACAAGGAGTGTAAGCTAATCTGCTGATTAAAAAATGGCCAGTTAGTAGGACATTGGCACTTGGATAGTGGAATGCCACTGTCTGTTGCTACTGACAGATTCATATAGCTAGCTATAATAATGAAAGCATTGATGCAAAGATTACCGAATATAAGAAATTAGGAGTGAAGCATTTTGGATGCTAGCTCATACGAACCATTGAAAAACAAGAATTAAAGAAAAATAGTATAAAAAAATTCTTCAAAGTTGGGTTCCATCAGCACTGACATAGCAAGCTAACTTTATATCAAATGTCCGCTAATTGTACTGTTTATGATTGATCCTGACTATTTTCAGTTAAACCTTCTTAGATGTTTATTGGGGGTGCTCATTATATCAATGTGATATTGAATAGTAGTCAGACTGTTTAAGTAAGTAATTAATGAGTTTTAATATAGAAAATTAGAAATAAGTATTCTTGTACGTGGTTTTGGTGTGTGTAGCTAAAATTTTGTGATAATATTTGCTGATTCGTACAAAATTCTTTGCTGTGAACTAATTAAAAATTCAATTCACCTAACCTTTTACTTGAATTTTTCTTCTACAGTAAAATTATAGTGTAAGTTTCGTTGTAAGTGCCGAGATATAGCAGGAGTGTCTATAGCCTAATGAGTGCAATGAGGGATATAAACCACGTGACATACAGAGCATACTATATAGTATGCCCTATATGGTCATATGGGTTATATCCCTTATGTATATATGTATATATACATACAGTTTATGTGATACTCCCAACATAAGTATTATCAAATAGGAGGGCAGAAAAGTACAGGCTACGACTGTCTTATGAGATACCCATTTTTTTCAAACAGTGTAAATGTCCAACAAAGTGTGAATCTCAAAATATCAGTTTAAATTTGAGCAGAAAGGAAAGAAATTGTATGCTGACTCATTACATCGCTGTCTGGCCTGAAGTAGTCCTCTCATATGGCTGGGCCAAAATTCTTCAGCATTACTTGGAATCTGTAGGATTTACCCAGAGTGCAGCAGACTTATGTAGCTATTTTTATTTGAGTTGATAACACACCAAACCTAAAGAGCATTTCTTGAATATACAGCTTATGGGATGTAATCTCACTAATTAGCTGGAATGTTATAATAATTAGACTGTGGTTTTTTGAGTCATTATTAAGTAATTGTTATGTTTTCGTTCTATTATGTCATTTGTGTATTTAACTATGATTTTGAATACTGCATGTAAAAGAATAAATGACAACACTGCACAAACACAACACCATAATAGACATTGTCCCTGTTATCTGGTTTGATGCTGGTTGCAAGTGCCAGGCCAGACCCTTCGTACAGAAACACAGGTCAGCCATGGATCCAGAAGAGTTCATTCAAGTTCCTTGAAACCCCCTATTATTCTTCTGGATTATGAAGATAAAAAGTCAGCTTTTCCAAAGATGATTAGTTGTAGAATACATTTTATACTCGGAAGATAGTCCTAAACCTCCCAGTTTGCTGGTTGTCAGCTAGCAAACAATTTAAGATCATAATTTTAAGTAGTTTAGGACTACACACATGATCATAAAAATGAATAGTCTATGCTCCGTGTGGTTAAGTTTTCCGAAATTGAGGCGCCAACAATGTTAGTTCTATAGTGCTTACACAACTGTCACAGCAGCAAAGAAACAGTACCTTCTATCATCCATGAGGATGAACATGTTCACTGACAATAATGTAAGTTACATACCCTTTCAAAACCCTCTGTGGGTTATGAATTCTAATAGTTAGCTGCAGCTACTCAATCAGTGTTTTCTGCAGTCCCATGAATGTACCTGTACCAACAATCTGAGTATAAAAGAAAGAATGTAGGCTTGCAGCTGTAATTTCTGAGCTTGCAAGTGGCAAATCTGATTTTGGAATTCAAGCTATATTTAAAGTATAGAATATGGCAATGGCCGCAACCCAACTAGTGTTAGGATTGTGGGTGAGACGTCACTTGCAAGACGTTCGGAAGAGAGCCAAATGCCACAAAAACAAAATCAAACTAAGTTTGGAAGACAACCCCATAGTGCTCAGAAATTACAGCTGCAAGCCTACATTTCTTTTTTTGTAATCAGATTGTTGGTGCAGGTACATTCATGGGACTGCAGTACAATCACCACAATTTTACATCTTATTTTACACATGACATGAATTCCAATTTATGAGAGTGTGAATGTGTTTGATATTTGTGGTGAAAACAATGAATATGATTAATGTTCACTAGTCCAGTGGTCACCCTGTACCAGCAGTACAATTAGACAGAATAAAACATGATGTTTATTCTTACCCTTGGTCTTCACTGAGAGTGGCAATCTACTAATCTTACCTATCTTCTCATCAAAAATGGGCAACTTTCGTCAAAAGAATTGGTATCTGGAAGTCATTAAAATTTCGAAGAAGCTTTGGTAATTGATGAGGCCCATGCTATTTAAAAATGGTAGGAAACTGAATCACATGAATTGATGCATGATACTAATACTTCTATTGGTTGAGCGAGTGAGTGAGATTAGAAGTCTCATACCCACAGATGTCAAATGTGCTGGTTATGACTGCCACAGTTACAGGAACTCTTGCAAGAAGATTAGAAAAATAAAATCATAAAATCACTTTAATAAATTCTACTCGTGGTAATTAAATATGTTGATTCAATGTAAACATCCAATTGTTAGAAGCCATATGAAATAAATATACATATACAGTATATAAAGCATATTATCAACCATTTATATATTACCAGATATATGCAATGTAATAAGCCACAGTAATTGTCAAATTGTGACTGCTATAAGCCAGTAGTCATCAGCTGATACAGGTATTGTATTAAGAATAATTATCTCAGCTGTCATTGTGATGTTTTCTCCTTCTGGTTCTGATGTTCCTCTTTCTTACTATTGCTGGGTACCTACTTACCCAACAAGACAGCATTTAGGATTTTCTAAAATATTGTAATTAATAGCTTGCTGACAGGAAAGTCATGACCACAGTGATACAGGAAATAACAAACCACAAATGACACAATAATGACTAACACACAAAATACTGATTAACAGTTCAGTTCATAGTTCAACTGTTAAACAACAGTAATCTGCTATTATTGGTTATAAACATGTTGTAACTTAGTCATAAACTGTTTGTATAACACAGCTATCAATGTTATATAGCATGTCGTAAAATAGATCAATACTTATGTTATTCAATGTTATCCACTTTGTTCTATGTAAGCATATAACAGTTAATAAATATGTAATTGTAATGTTATATGATGGTAAATAACGTGAGTTTTACATAGTGAACCCTGGAAGGTGTGTGGAGCGGGTGCGAGACTTAGTATTAACCCTGGCACTCATCAGTCATAGTGGGATCAAAAATGGAGAATCTTCAGAAAGCAATCAAGGACAAAGATTACCGTACAATCTCCACTAACCTCAAAAGTACACCCCAAGAGAATTCTGTACATGTCTTAAGGCGTGGGTGTGAGACTGGAGATGTTAGGTTGGCAAGAATAGCACTGCAAAACTTGTCAGGTAATGTGCTGAGTAGTATCTATAAGGAGGAGTACTTGCTCCATACTGCCTGCAGTAAGGGGCACACAAATGTTGCTGTCTTATTGTTAGAATCTGGGGTACCAGTGGATCTGTTGAATGAGGAAGGATATTCAGCTCTAATGTTGGCATGTCTTCACGGCCATGCTGAAGTGGCAAAAGTTCTGCTACAATGGGGGGCTGTAGTAGATTTGAAGAGAAATGAAAGATTTTCGCTACTATTAGCTTCTAAAAATGGACATTTTGACGTAGTCAAAGTACTGCTGGAGTATGGTGCTAAGTTGTATTTGCAAAACAACTATGGATCATCTGCTATGGCAGAAGCTAGTAATAATGGGCACATCAATGTGGTAGAACTACTATTAAAAAATGGTGCTCAGGTTGATTTGCAGAAAAATAATGGATGGTCAGCCTTAATGATGGCTAGCCGGAATGGTCATGCTGAAGTAGTTAAAATACTACTAGAAAATGGTGCCCAAGTGAATCTGCCAGAGAAAGATGGGTGGTCAGCCTTAATTGTAGCTAGCCAGAATGGACATGCTGAAGTAGTTAAAATACTACTAGAAAATGGTGCCCAGGTGAATCTGCAAAATAAAGATGGGTGGTCAGCCTTAATAATCGCTGGCCAGAATGGTCATGCTGAAGTAGTTAAAATACTACTAGAAAATGGTGCCCAGGTGAATCTGCAAAATAAAGATGGGTGGTCAGCCTTAATAATCGCTGGCCAGAATGGTCATGCTGAAGTAGTTAAAATACTACTAGAAAATGGTGCCCAGGTGAATCTGCAAGGGAAAGATGGGTGCGCATCCTTAATAATGGCTAGCCAGAATGGTCATGCTGAAGTAGTTACAATACTACTAGAAAATGGTGCCCAGGTGAATCTGCAAAACAAAAAAAATTGTTCGGCCATAATTATGGCTAGCCTGAGTGGTCATGTTGAAGTAGTTAGACAACTACTAGAAAATGGTGCCCATGTGAATCTGCAAAAGGAAAATGGAAGGTCATCCTTAATGGCAGCTAGCCAGAATGGCCATGCTGAAGTAGTTAGACTACTACTAGAAAATGGTGCCGAGGTGAATCTGCAAAACAAAAATGGTAGGTCGGCTTTAATGATAGCTAGCAAGAATGGTCATGCTGAAGTAGTTAAAATACTACTAGAAAATGGTGCCCAGGTGAATCTGCAATATAAAGATGGGTGGTCAGTCTTAATGATAGCTAGCCAGAATGGTCATGCTGAAGTAGTTCAAATACTACTAGAAAATGGTGTCCAGGTGAATCTGCAAGAGAATAGTGGAGAGTCAGCCTTAATGATAGCTAGCCAGAATGGTCATGCTGAAGTAGTTAAAGGTCTACTGGAATATGGTGTGGACATGAATCTGCAAAACAAATATGGGTTGTCAGCCCTGATGATATGCAATCAGCAAGGCTATGTAAAGCTTACTAAAATAATGCAGGAATATTCGAGTACATCACAACAACCTGTTATTGTAAGTTTACAAACAAATGCTAATTTTACTAAACAATCCACTAACAAAATGAGACGAAGTTTGTGAAAGTATAAGTATTATAATTATGTTAGCACACTTACATTATAAATACCTAGCTGATGGACATATTATAGCTTCTAATGAACAAATAAAGTACAAAATACAGCTATAAAACTTTTTAAAATGCTTTTTTTTGTTTTTGTTTTTGTTCTTTCAGAAAAAAAATGACAATGCATCTCAAGCCAAACTTGGAGGTGAGCACTCTAACATATATAATGTAAATTATGTAAGTATGCATGTATGTATTGCAAATGTATTCTATTATTTAGTTTATTATATATAGTTATATATAGTATGATCTACTTAGCACAAATGGCGAGTGAGTCCCTAGTTAGGTTACAGTATTGCTATAGTATGATTAATTTTTTAACTTCTAATACTCCAGCTACTAATAAGCAGTCGATTATATATGGTAAGGGGTTTCAATTAGCCAGAGTCATTACTACAGTAATCACAGAGGCATGAACAATATTCATGAGTTAATTGACATTAATATTCATTACAACTTAGACTTGTCACCCGTTAAGTATTATTATTCTCGTTATTATCTGAATTGTTGAGTAACATGTGTAATAGTGTGTCTAACTAGGAAGCTATACTGATACTTGCACAGGAAATACATCATAATAAGGCAATATATTCCCATATAACCAACGTTCTGTGTTATCATTCTGAGTTATTGCATCCCCCAGGTTATACAGATGTTTGTTACACAAGAAACTCACTATGGCATTCACACATGAGCAGTACATAATAAATGTATTTTTATTGGATAATACAGAATACTAGTGATGTGCTTGAGCACAAAAAGCGAGTGAGCTATGCACAAACATAATACTTCCATGTAATCTGTCAGATTGTTGAAACATACTATGCTGTGTGTACCCCACTCTTTAGCTTGCAACTTATCACTGTATCTCATTCATTATATTCATGAGACATTTGTAACAACCTTTAATATTGATTGACATAATGCAACAAATTTATGACTACAATATTCCTAGGTCCTTCCACTATGGGTCCTTCCTCTACATGTCTTAAAATATCAAGTGGTTATGATTTTTCTGCAAGAAAGACTCAAGGTATGCTTTGCATACATAGCTATATCCACAGAAGTATCTTATTAGAGTTTAAGATTAGATATTTGCTAGCATTTACAGTGATGTTTTATTGGCGAGCGAGCGTAGCGAGCGAGACACTTACAGGGGTAAAAATGAAAAAATCGGGGATGTTTATTTGTATATATGTATGGACGTACGTAGGCATTTTTGTACTTTGACCCTCGCGTTTTTGTGTTAGTTCGGTTGTCGACCCCGTCCCCAACTTCACTAAACAGAATCCTCTGTTTATCGATCAGTACCCGTATCACCCTAGAAATTGAATTGTTTACCTTTTTGAATTCTTTTACTGGTGCAGTTAAAACGAGAAAACTTACATGACTTCCATTTCTATTCGAGTTAGTGGCTGTGGTAAGTCAATGCGCTCTTTGGCATGGTTATAAGCCATACGCAACAGTATTTACTTGAAAATGCACTGTCCACTAGACTAACCACGAAGGTAAGTCTTGTGTAGGTGTACAACAGCATTTACTGGAAAATTCATTGTCCACTCCATTTTACACGTTTAAGTTGTGTCTGATTTCTAGCCTAATCTTAAGTCTTACATAGGAGAAGATACTAATTAATTTTCTGGCTGGTGTGAGTTATCTTGGTTAATGCGCTATTTGTCATAGTTAACCCTACTCAACAGTATTGGTCTGACCTGAAAATTCATTGTCCAATAGACAAATCATTGAAGAAAGTAAGTCTTGTGTTGGTACATCAAGTGAACAAGTGTATGTGTTACAAGGACTGCTTAGCTGATGAACAATCTTTACCTCTATTGACAGGTTTTGTCTCTGACCTATCTGATTTTTTGCCTACACAGTTACGTCTTGTGTACTTATTGAGTCCATTTTCTAACTGATAGCATTCAAATGGCAAATTTACATTTGGTCCTATATTGAAGATAACCATTGTAGACTTGTTCAAGTTGTGGCCACTTTTATAACCATGGAGGGCGCTATGCCCATACCCACAAACTTCTGAGTTTTGAGCTAGCTAGATAGCCATCACATAACTCTTCATGATAATGCAAAGATTACACATTTTAAAGCATATATATATTATATGTTTATAATTGGTTAAAATATATATTTTAAGTGGTTAATATGGAGTTAAGATATATAAGTTAATATGGACAGTTAAGGGTGCAGTACCACCGGAACCTGCGGTAATTAAGCGATTCAGTAGAATACCACAAAACCCGCCCGTAACTCGATCCAATTTACTCTCCGCGAACTGACTATTGTACGCGACTCGCGCACAATTTGAACACGTACCAATTAACTGTACCAGACAATTTACCACAAAGAGCTTTCACCTCAAAGGACTTCCAGTACTGTAGGGCAGAAGTAGTCTCGCGCGCCAAACCCTTTACCGAGCGGAGCGGTTGGGTAAAGGGTTTGGCGCGCCAGACTAGGGCAGAAGCAGCAGTGCAGATAATTAATATTTGTTCACTTCCTAAATAATATTACTAAACAATATTATAAATCATAACTCCATAGTAGCAGGGCTATAATCAAATACAATATGAAATGAGCAAAATTAAAGGTTCTGAAGTATGCAATACTATCAAGGGGATCCAAGGAGCTGTGCCTTTTCATTGACCTCTCTACTGGAGTGCCATGTCCTCTCTTCTAAATAACCAGGATGTATGTAGTATTCTTCCCTTCAGGAGGCATGACTTCTTAGGAGAGCCGAAGGTCTACTATTCTCTCCTCTGGAGAACAAGGAAGCCATGTCTTCTGCTCTGCACTTATGTTGTGAACCTGCCAGTTGTACCCTATAACCAAGGAGTTGTGGCCTTCTCATAATCGGAGCTCATCTATTTCTATGAAGAGCATGCCAGCACCTTTCCTCCTGTTGAGGTAGATCAGACAAAGTACTATGATCTAAAATTTGATTCTGGTCTTATTTTAAATAAATCAATAAAATAATAATTGATAATAAACAGCCTAATTGATAAATATATATTGTAGAAAGACAATAATTAGTCAATAAAAGTAATAATTCACATTTTCTTTAACAAATAGCACCAAAAATTCCTGAGAAGTTGAAGTTAACACACTGAAACTGCTTCTAACTTCTACCCGCTACACCAACCTTCTATCAAGCTCTCCAAAGACACCAAAGCAGATGCTTCCTTCAAGTCGCAGCTGATTCTAAACGAGTGACTCCAGGCCCCATTAATACGCAGCCGCTTCTTCATTGTCTAGGACTCTCCAGTACATTCCAGAAGTCTTGTACTCTTCCCCGCAGGGCTCACTCGCAGCCGCCACCACCCGGAATTTTGCCCACAATAAATTGCGCGCTCAGAGTTGGGGGGCGGAGTTGAAGAATCAAATGAATACGAATCAATAAGTTAGCTTCGTACCTAAAAATCGAAGTACTGGATGACCAGAATGAACTCATATTTTGTACACGGGGTACACTCCACATCTAAAAAAACATAACAACGAGTTTTTTCTTTTAAATAGGATACAAAAAAAATATATAAAAATATTTAAAAAAATGGAAAACAAATACTAATATCAAAAAGACGGCGTTGTTAAGTTGTGGGGAAGCCCCTAGGCTACCGCTGGAAAAAAAAATCGACTTCGTAACTGCAATGGTCGCCCTTGAATATCGCTGAATAGCCTTAAGGTTTGTACCGTTGTTTCTCAGTTCCTGGTCGGTCTTTTTTCTTGAAACTTGGTTTATAAGAGCTGTCTGTTGGTGTCTGTTTCAACTGCAACAACAAAGTAAGCGTACATTGAACAGACAACGAGAAATAAATACATAGCATAACTCCTCCATCTGCGGTTTAGCGCTGCGGTTTCAAGTGGTACTGCACCCTTAAGATAGTTATTTAAATACAATAGTGTATTTGCTCTTCTGATGATGGTGGTATTGCTGCTGTCTAAAAAAAAAGTGCATCATATCATAACAGCTACAGGTTAAACCATGATGACTTACCTATTTCTTTTTCTTTCTTCTTTTTTTCTGTATTAAAATGAAGTAAATTATGAGAATTTTAATACTATATAGCTATCTACTCACTTTATTATTTAAAACTTTTTTTTATTTCCTGAGCCACTGGGGGCTCAGGAATCTCTGTCTTTTGTCTTTGTCTTCCATTCTAACACAATTATATTAAATAGACCTGTGTTGCTAGGTATGTTTATATCATTAATATTTAGAACTTCACTAGCCATTTTTAATAGAATTTATAACATAAACGTTTCGACACACTATACAGTGGCCTTCTTCAGTATGAATATGAAAAAGATACAATGCATTAACCCTAAGGGTGACAGAAAATAAATAAGATACAATGCATTAACCCTAAGGGTGACAGAAAATAAATAAACAGCTTTAACAATAACTAAGGAAACAAGCCCTTAAGAGTAGTTAGAATTGTGAATGAGGCAGTTGTACACTGTAGGCAATAAACCCTCATCTCTGTTCATTGAACTATTTCTCTTTTTTATTTGCCAAGATTCCAGATAACATCTTTGGTATAGATTAGAATGAGAATCTATGACCTTTGCATTATTCCAATCTATGACATGGTTGGACTTTACTGCATGCTCTGCAACAGCTGAGGTGAAGTAGGTGCTATCCGGTATAATGGCTCTCTTATGTTCTTTTAGTCTGTCTCCCAGTGTTCTCCCTGACTGTCCAATATAAGTGTGATTGCATGAACCACAAGGTATTTGGTATACAATGCCTCTCTTTTCTGACATGGGCACCTTATCCTTTGCATGAACCAATATTGTCTTCAGTGTCTGATGTGGTCTGAAACATGTCCTGATGTTAAGTGGTGTTAATATTCTTTTGATGCTCTCTGAAACATGCCTGATATAAGGTAGCACTACTGTCCCAATGGGTTCGTTATTGTCACTTGACTTCACACTTGTTGACACAGAATAATTCATTTTGATGACACTGGATGGATAACCATTGGTTCTTAGAGCATCCACAATATGATTTTTCTCCTTCTTTTGGTCGTGAGGACTTGTACAAATGTTGTTAGCTCTAATAAAAAGCGTCTTGGCAACTGCTACTTTATGAGCTAGAGGGTGGTGTGAGTCGAAACTCAAGTACTTATCCGTGTGTGTCTTCTTTCTATACACACTAGTTGAGAAGGAACCATCAGAGTGATGTGTAATATTGGTATCTAAAAAGGCCAACTGGTGATCTTCTTCCATTTCAAATGTAAATTTGATTGAGTCCTCAATAGTATTGAGATGTTCATGGAATGAGAGGACCAAGTCTTCAGGTAATGCTGTAAAGACGTCATCAACATACCGTTTCCAGAAAGATGGTGGTGAGTGGAAAGTAGACAGTGCTCTTTGTTCAATATCTTCCATAATCAGGTTTGCAACAGTTACAGAGACAGGAGAGCCCATCGCTGTACCGAACACTTGTTGGTATACTTCACCACAGTATGTCAAATATGTTGCGTTAAGACAAAATTCGAGCAATCTGACAATCTCCTGTGCTGTTCGAATAGTTCTCTCTTCTAGTGTCGAATCATCTATCAACCGTTGATAGGCTATCTCTGTAGCACGTTTCACTGGAACACTGGTAAAAAGAGACACGACATCAAATGAAATTAATTTAGTTTCTTGTGGTAGATGTTGTTCCACAATAAAGCTTGAAAAATCCTTTGAATTTTTGACATGAGAATCTGTTTTTCCTACTAATGGTGAAATGATTTTAACCAGATGTTTTGATAACTGATATGTTGGTGAGTTTATGAAGGAAACAATAGGTCTCAAAGGGATTCCAGGTTTGTGTATTTTTGGTAGACCATAAAAGAGTGGAGTTTTACCAGCTGAACTTCGGAGTTTATAATAAAGTCCTGGAGGTATAGAGCCTGACTTCTTTAATGACATCAAAATCTCATTCAATTTTCTCTCAATCCTTTTTACAGGATCTCTGTCCAACTTTTTGTAAGTTGTAGGATTAGATAACATGGTCCTAACTTTCAAATCGTATTGAGATTTGTCTAGAAGAACAGTAGCTCTGCCTTTATCTGCTGGTAAGATCATAACAGAATTGTCATTTCGCAACTCTTTTATGGCTTTCAATTCATCAGGTTTCAAGTTACTAGGTGGTGGCCTGGCTTTATTCAAAATTCCAATGATGCCAACTCTAGCTAAGCTTGCTTTCCCTTTATCTGCTTTTCTTAGACCATCTTCAACGGCTGCAACAATTTCAGGGATTGGAATCACTTTGGGTGATGGAGCAAAGTTGAGTCCTTTGGCCAGAACATTCTTCTGTGGTAATGTCAATGCTCTTGATGACTCATTCACCACCCACCTTTCGACGTTTGGTTTTGAATCATTAGAACGTTTGAGAAGTAAATCAAACTTTTTCTTCTGCCTATCTTTGCATATCTTAGTTGTTTGTTGATATGTTTGTTCCTTCAGCTTAAAAATTGCTGTCAGGTGATGAGATGTTATCTGGAATCTTGGCAAATAAAAAAGAGAAATAGTTCAATGAACAGAGATGAGGGTTTATTGCCTACAGTGTACAACTGCCTCATTCACAATTCTAACTACTCTTAAGGGCTTGTTTCCTTAGTTATTGTTAAAGCTGTTTATTTATTTTCTGTCACCCTTAGGGTTAATGCATTGTATCTTATTTATTTTCTGTCACCCTTAGGGTTAATGCATTGTATCTTTTTCATATTCATACTGAAGAAGGCCACTGTATAGTGTGTCGAAACGTTTATGTTATAAATTCTATTAAAAATGGCTAGTGAAGTTCTAAATATTAATGATATAAACATACCTAGCAACACAGGTCTATTTAAAGTAATTCGTGACAATTATGGTCAAAGGATACTTGGCATGGTCAGGAAATATCTTAAATTGACAAAGAAAATGGCTTCCTTAAAACAGCATTTGAATTTCAATCTTAGGATGAAAAGATATGGTCTAATACCCAGAAGTCTATATGTGAAACCATTGGTCAATACACAGGATGGTAGAAATATAGCCAAAAGGACGAGTCGAAGTTTTTTACTAGCTAGAATCACTCAGACAGTGCGGTCAATCAGAAATTTGGAACATGATATTTCTTCACAACTCAGAGTTTTGGAAATCAATGTCGAACCTCATCACCTGACAGCAATTTTTAAGCTGAAGGAACAAACATATCAACAAACAACTAAGATATGCAAAGATAGGCAGAAGAAAAAGTTTGATTTACTTCTCAAACGTTCTAATGATTCAAAACCAAACGTCGAAAGGTGGGTGGTGAATGAGTCATCAAGAGCATTGACATTACCACAGAAGAATGTTCTGGCCAAAGGACTCAACTTTGCTCCATCACCCAAAGTGATTCCAATCCCTGAAATTGTTGCAGCCGTTGAAGATGGTCTAAGAAAAGCAGATAAAGGGAAAGCAAGCTTAGCTAGAGTTGGCATCATTGGAATTTTGAATAAAGCCAGGCCACCACCTAGTAACTTGAAACCTGATGAATTGAAAGCCATAAAAGAGTTGCGAAATGACAATTCTGTTATGATCTTACCAGCAGATAAAGGCAGAGCTACTGTTCTTCTAGACAAATCTCAATACGATTTGAAAGTTAGGACCATGTTATCTAATCCTACAACTTACAAAAAGTTGGACAGAGATCCTGTAAAAAAGGATTGAGAGAAAATTGAATGAGATTTTGATGTCATTAAAGAAGTCAGGCTCTATACCTCCAGGACTTTATTATAAACTCCGAAGTTCAGCTGGTAAAACTCCACTCTTTTATGGTCTACCAAAAATACACAAACCTGGAATCCCTTTGAGACCTATTGTTTCCTTCATAAACTCACCAACATATCAGTTATCAAAACATCTGGTTAAAATCATTTCACCATTAGTAGGAAAAACAGATTCTCATGTCAAAAATTCAAAGGATTTTTCAAGCTTTATTGTGGAACAACATCTACCACAAGAAACTAAATTAATTTCATTTGATGTCGTGTCTCTTTTTACCAGTGTTCCAGTGAAACGTGCTACAGAGATAGCCTATCAACGGTTGATAGATGATTCGACACTAGAAGAGAGAACTATTCGAACAGCACAGGAGATTGTCAGATTGCTCGAATTTTGTCTTAACGCAACATATTTGACATACTGTGGTGAAGTATACCAACAAGTGTTCGGTACAGCGATGGGCTCTCCTGTCTCTGTAACTGTTGCAAACCTGATTATGGAAGATATTGAACAAAGAGCACTGTCTACTTTCCACTCACCACCATCTTTCTGGAAACGGTATGTTGATGACGTCTTTACAGCATTACCTGAAGACTTGGTCCTCTCATTCCATGAACATCTCAATACTATTGAGGACTCAATCAAATTTACATTTGAAATGGAAGAAGATCACCAGTTGGCCTTTTTAGATACCAATATTACACATCACTCTGATGGTTCCTTCTCAACTAGTGTGTATAGAAAGAAGACACACACGGATAAGTACTTGAGTTTCGACTCACACCACCCTCTAGCTCATAAAGTAGCAGTTGCCAAGACGCTTTTTATTAGAGCTAACAACATTTGTACAAGTCCTCACGACCAAAAGAAGGAGAAAAATCATATTGTGGATGCTCTAAGAACCAATGGTTATCCATCCAGTGTCATCAAAATGAATTATTCTGTGTCAACAAGTGTGAAGTCAAGTGACAATAACGAACCCATTGGGACAGTAGTGCTACCTTATATCAGGCATGTTTCAGAGAGCATCAAAAGAATATTAACACCACTTAACATCAGGACATGTTTCAGACCACATCAGACACTGAAGACAATATTGGTTCATGCAAAGGATAAGGTGCCCATGTCAGAAAAGAGAGGCATTGTATACCAAATACCTTGTGGTTCATGCAATCGCACTTATATTGGACAGTCAGGGAGAACACTGGGAGACAGACTAAAAGAACATAAGAGAGCCATTATACCGGATAGCACCTACTTCACCTCAGCTGTTGCAGAGCATGCAGTAAAGTCCAACCATGTCATAGATTGGAATAATGCAAAGGTCATAGATTCTCATTCTAATCTATACCAAAGATGTTATCTGGAATCTTGGCAAATAAAAAAGAGAAATAGTTCAATGAACAGAGATGAGGGTTTATTGCCTACAGTGTACAACTGCCTCATTCACAATTCTAACTACTCTTAAGGGCTTGTTTCCTTAGTTATTGTTAAAGCTGTTTATTTATTTTCTGTCACCCTTAGGGTTAATGCATTGTATCTTATTTATTTTCTGTCACCCTTAGGGTTAATGCATTGTATCTTTTTCATATTCATACTGAAGAAGGCCACTGTATAGTGTGTCGAAACGTTTATGTTATAAATTCTATTAAAAATGGCTAGTGAAGTTCTAAATATTAATGATATAACACAATTATATCACAACTGGTACAATTCTTCTCCTAAATAATCTACTCACTTGTTCTGCCATAGGCTCGGGTTCCATCGTTAATTAAAGCAGGTGACAAATCTAACCGCTAAGTAGCTACTGATCATGCGCAAACTACACAAAACCGATGGTAGTCGCGCCGAGAACATTTCTCCCGCCTTTTACTCTTTGCAAGTACTGCGCAGCTATTTTTCTGAGTTGTATAAAAACAAAATAAACTGAGCACCCGCGTTATTGCTACCTGGATACGAGATTAAATTATTTATCATAACAGCTATTAGATTATTTATTTTATTTTCAGCTGGGCTAGCTCGCTCGCCATTTGCGCTATTCGAGCGCACCACTAGTTAACTTTAAGTTATTTTAGTTTTAGTTTTCAATAAATATTTTTCATCCTAGTAATAATAGTTGTAGTAGCTATATTATATAAAATAATTGAGATTTGAAAAAGTATAGCTAAATTCGTTTAAAAGTTCAACTAATAGCTACAGCTATACTTCCTGCTTGTTCAAACTTTAGCTACTTGAATATCATTTTAATTATTACTAGGAACCGATTTAGTGAGCCAGACCACTTTTTGTTTTAGTAAGTTACTAAAAGTAAGAAAGCACACCTAAAAGGTATTTTCATTTTAGTTATATAGTTAACTAAACATCACTAATCTCAATTATAGCTTTAATTTTTGTAATTAAATGACAAATGAAAATTGTTATTATAGTTTGGGTTATTGCGGATTTAACTGGCTAATCAAGACTTCTCATTATGTTTTCTTTAGAAAACTCATGAGACAAGCAGAGTTTATAATCGTTGAGGTTTTTTTCAACATTTATATTAACCTCAATGTATATGTGCGAATTCATACTTTGTGGTTATCCTTATTTCGTGAGTAGCTACATATAAATGAAAAAAAATTATCACACTATAGTAAGTTTTGGGTTCTGTATCAATGCAATTTGCTTGAATTTAACTATACAAGAACCTATTATCCACTCTACAATACATTAGCCTTGATTGACATAATGTTTTGAAATGGGGTCATTAATGTACTACATAGGATTTAGATTTAGTTGGATAACATTATTCATTCGTTATAGACTAAATGAACAGTAAATGAACACAAAAATTTCCAGCACGTACCAATAGAATGATATAATTAGACCACCATTTGAGAGGCAATTTCAAAGAGGAAGCAAAGCAAAATTACAGCATTAATACTGATATAAATGTCCACTTAACTGAACACATTTTTATTTCAGAGATTCCATTCGATATGAGACATTTACATGTCCTTGGAAAGCCTGAGACAGAACAGCTGCACTTGATTGAAGCCATCAGTTCTGAGTGGGAGAAAACTGGTGACCTTCTTGGTCTGAGTAATGACCGCATTAGCATCATAAAAAAGAACAACATGTGCGAAGGAGTAGAAGCTTGCTGCCGTGCAGTTATTTTGCATTGGCTCCACCATGATTCACAATTCAATTATGAACGAAGTTGGGATGGATTTCACAAGCTGCTCTTAGACTTACAAATGTCAGAATTGGCCAAAAGTCTTGATCATCATCACCATCATAATTAATGTGGTGATAATATCACCATTTTTCCATTTTCTCAACTTTTATTGCTTATTGTTTATCTTGTTGCATATACTTTTTTCCTGTTTGTTTTCTTTACATGGCACACAAGTTCACCCCATTGTCATGCTGCATACCACGAGTGTCATTATTTTTCATGTAGTTCTTCTTTCTCTTGTAGCTATAACTCTATTCACCTTACATTTCTGCTAGTACGCTTTTGTTCACCTCACATTTCATTGTAAACTTTTATTCATACTACTGCAATATTTACTTATTGATGTTAGCTATTGCTAGAGTTTTATAATAATTTTTTATCAGTCTGAACTGCAGTGATGTTACTTAAATACTGTTATATTTAGATGCATTAATTAGTTCATATTTGTAGTTCTTTGTATTTTGTATAAATACCTTTGTCCGTTCCTGTCATTTGAGTTGAGTTCTAATCTTGTGTAAAGTTGAAATTAGAATTAACTATTATAAAATTAAGGCAACGAGGACGGTGTTTCAGTATGGACGATGACAGAGCTGGATCTCGAATTGTACAGCAGTTGCTGCAATTGGGAGGTTGGATGAATTCAACGCTTCGAGCGACTCAATAACCGCTCATGTGGAGCGGGCTCAGCTGTTTATGGATGCCAATGGTATTCCAGATAATACAAAAGTTGCCGTATTTCTCAGCACTATTGGAGGAAAAACGTACTCTTTTGTTACGGAACTTATTGACACCAGCTCTCCCCAAAGACAAGACATTCGACGATTTTGTGGGCACGCTAAAGAGTCATTTTGAGCCAAAACCCGCTAGAAATTGTGTAACATTTGGCTCGGACGAGACTGTGGCTCAATAGGTAGCAGAACTCAGGCCACTATCTACTAATTGCAACTATGGAATTATTCTTGGTGTGTCTCTTGTGACCGTTTTGTGTGTGGCCTGAAAAGTGAAGTCTTTCAAAAGAAGCTTTAGCATAACTTACTTTCATTCCCATTGACTTTGTAATGAGTTTAGAAAAAGTACTTTTCCTCCATTGTGGAGGAATGCTTTTACCTGCTTTGACGAGAGATTTGCAATGGTACAAACCCTAAATCTGTAGCTACTTCAGTTTGAAAGTTAATTAAGTCTTTTTCACAGCCAACTTAACTACAGTTTAGAACATGCCATCTAACAATGAAATAGGAGGAAAACTACATAGAGTAGTATCCCAGCCCTAAATGGGATGAACACTATATGAGGAATTTAAAGTCCCTATACCAATACAAACCTACTCCAGTTATGCTCTAACATTTAAATTGCTGTAGTTTTGGCAGTTGCTTTGTTGAGTTTAGAATTCCTGGACAAATTTAACCATTGGTATTTAGTATTTATTTCTATTGGGATTAGAAAGTTATCTCAAGTAGTAAACCAAGCAATTGTTATTATTTGAAATGTTATTTTGTGTAATACAAAATGCTTTATTAGATGTATTCTCTCTCTTTCACAGGTTTTTTTTAACAATACAGAATTAAAAATATTTGGTCGCCACCGGGAATCGAACCCAGGCCTGCTTGTGTGCACAAGCGCTCTGCTACTGAGCTACACAACCACCCGGCGAACATCCACTAAAAAAGAGAAATTTTGTTGGTCTGTTGAGAGTGAGACTGTAGCATAGCAGTACCCCTTAACAGAATAACTAGTGGTGTGCTTGAGCACAAATGGCGAGCGAGCCTAAAGACTATACTATTTTTATTGACTTCTAACACTGAAGCTACTGAAAATAAGGTCCATTTTTTAAATTTAGCATACAGGGTAAATGGATTTCAGTGCCATAGTAACAACTCTCTGCAACTGCTTGAATTGAAGGAAAAAACAACAACAACAAAACAATACGCGTTATTTAAAAGTTTTCTTTGTGATATTCTTTAGCTAAGTAGTGGTTGTAACACACAATGCTTTGACACAGCTGGACATGCACCTACACAGACTTACCTTGGCAGTAGTCTAGTGGACAATGTATTTTCCGGTAAATACTGTGCGCACGGCTTATAACTATGACAAAGAGCGCATTGACTTACCACCGCCACTAACTCGAATAGAAATGGAAGTCCCTTAAGTTGTCAAGTATTAACTGCACCCGCAAAAGAATTCAAAACGGTAAACAATTCAATTTCTAGGGTGATACGGGTACTGATCGATAAACCAGAGGATTCTGTTTAGTGCAATTTGGGACGGGGTCGAACAAATAACTAACACAAAAACGCGAGGGTCAAAGTACAAAATGACATACGTACGTCCAAACATATATACAAATAAACATCCCCGATTTTTTCATTTTTACCCCTGTAAGTGTCTCGCTCGCTACGCTCGCTCGCCAAATACAGAATTAGAGTGTTTGTTCGCCGGATGGTTGTCGTGGCTCAGTGGCAGAGCACTTGTGTGCTGCTATACAAGCGGTCCTGGGTTCGATTCCCGGTGGCAACCAAATATTTTTAATTCTGCATTGTTTAAAAAGCCTGTGAAAGAGAAAGAATACATCTAACGAGTAAAAGAAGGCAGAGAAAGAAATAGTGAAGTGATAAAATGCTTTATGTGTATATTTCATTTCTTAGAAGTATCTCAATCTACTTTGCCCGGGTTTTTTCAAGATGAGAACATTTCTGTGTCTTACAATGGACACAAAAGTTCTGCGGACTGGAAAGAGAATGGTATACAACTTCAATTTGAAGAACACAAGTTTGAAGATTACAGTAATACTCCTATTCAAATGTCTACAGGATCATTAGGTTATACCCGAATGCCTAATGAGGTTGAGTCAGTTAGCAAAGTTTATCACGTACACAACTCCGGGCAACTCAAGTCTTCTGTAACTATTAGAATTAAACACGATGAACCAAATGATGTCCAGAATTTATATTTTTTTAATTGCTCTGAAGACAAGCCTCCTTATGACTTCACTTGTCTTCCTGGAGGAGCTTTTACATCTACATAATATGGAGAGATAGTGGTTTCAAAATTTTCATTTTTTAATATCGGTAAGTGTTTTTCTGGACATGAAATGTCCTGAGTAAGAATTGTGAGAAAGCAGATAGTGTCAAATTTAGGACATTTGTAGGTGGGTTCTTCAGTGTTGTGGAAAACTCCTGGGCTTAGTAAAGCATTGAGTGCTAGTTGGAAAGGATCATACAAAGTTGTATCTCGCATTGGTGATGTTACCTACACTGTAAAAAACGTGGTGTTACATTACACCTCTTTTGGTGTTCCAACTACACTGTCTGTACTACACTCCATGAGGTGTATTGATACACCCCCAAATTAGTGTCCCGTTACACCCTTCAAACACCCTCCTAGTATACCAAATAGGGTGTACCATTACACCCCTATCACACTCATAGGAGTGTTACACTACACTCCTACAGTGTATATGAACACCAAAACACACCCTATAGGGTGTAATTCTTTGCCAATATAAAGTGTACTGTAACGCCATGTGATTATATTCAGGTAGTAATACAGTAAATATTATTTCACATACAATACGGGTATGAGATGACACAAAAATTGTATGTTTGTATGTTTAGGTTCAATGATGACAGTTCACTCCCTCAGTGATGTAGAGTTCTTCAATCATCCATCACAGACACACCTTTAAGACAATCTCTATTCACTCAGCTTCATCTAAACACAAAGAACATTGAACACATTAACTTCCATATTTGATAAATTATTACAAAATGTTACTACAGGCAACATGTCTACGTCAACTAACTGTGCAGCCCACAAAAAAATAATAATAACTAAAGCCCCTTATATATATTGTATTATATTAACTTCTATTTTCACTATCACTCTATATGGCAGTACCTAAATGGGAATATAACGTCCACTACCACCTCAGTTTCAAACGCCACATGGCGCCATGGTTCGCTTGACAATTACGATTATTCACTAGAATGGCGACACAGTTGTTGTTGTTTTAATACAGTTTCTCTGACATGAAGTAATACTTCATAAAAATTAAAAAAAAGGCGCATCCGTAAGCACTAAATATTTTCCTAAAATTGTTTTCAAACAGCAGTCTGGAGCTATTGCAGGCATTTTCTAAATAGCTCAGTTTGCTTCGGAATTGTTTGTATTGGTATAAATCTTTACTGGAAAAAAGTTTTTAAAAATAATGTGTCCATTCTTTACAGAATTGGTGGTCAGTCACCTGCCAGTAAGGGTTGAAGAACACACGATTTTGCCTCAGAACACTTAAAACATAAGCCCCCTTAGTAAACTTAAGGATTGGACGTGGTAAACCAATCCTGAGTTACAGTGTGAAGCAAGGGAACCCTTTACCTCATTACAGATAGTACTTTTTGATATTGCAAATTTAATTCACTCCTATCTATCCCACCTATAGATACATGTCTGTCCCACTGTCTTTCCCATCCCGGACACACATGTATGTATAGGTGGAATAGATGGACATCCCATGGAATCCCAAGGTCCCGGGGACGATGGGATGGGTCAGACAATTTCTGGCATTTCTGGACATTTATGGAGTGAATTTACATTCCCTATTACACTTATATAAAACTTACTTAGCAAGTCCTTTGAAGCTTGTGTATAGATTACGCCTTGATACAAAACATTTTACCTGCATACACACATGAAAATGGTTACTAAATTAATATTAACTATTATCATTGTCCAATAAAAAATGAAAGGTTATGTATACTATGGGAACAGAAACACTTTGACATCAAATTTCGGTCTAATTCTTAAATACCTGATCAAATTCAAATTGGAAGATCATGTCAGATAAAATTTTGGCACTATTGTGGTATGTACTTTCATAAGTACATGTCAGGCCAAAATTATAAATGTCCTTTCAAATTCATGGTGAAAGGGTATAACATCAGATAGACTCTGGTCCGTTATTTGCAGCATTACAGGAACCCCTAGATTATGCATGTACAGTGAGGACATCAATGGCATTAGGATAAATAGGTAAAGGGCAATTTCTAGAAAATGATTAGCAGTATACTCGAGCCTCTCTGTGTTCTGAGTAATGGACACCATCAACCAGACACAAGCTATTAATGCATTAACCGCATGTGTGATTTGTGGTAAGGGGACATCAATATAGTGAGTCTATTAAAATGACTTGTAGTTTGTTGACCCTCCTCGGTTCCAGACTGACATGCACAAGTTACACATGACTTTTAAAAGGTTCACGATAATAAAATAAAAGTTAAAATAGTATTACAGACTCAGTGGATGTGTAAACTTAAAGCACTCAAAACTCTCTCTCTTAAAGTAAACACCAATAAGTTCAGCAAAAAAATAACTCAGAATCTCATCTCTGCCAACCCATTTCATTAACCCTTTACCGAATTACCAACATGAAATCCATTACACACCCTTTACCTAAGCACAATAAACCTTTTACCGTTTCCATGGTAGGCCCCCAAAAAGCCAATTAAAGTTGCTTATATCCTATATCAAATTTTATAGGACTCATTATTATTCCTGTTGTAAGTACGAAACCCCTTACCTAATCTTCATCACAAATAAGAATTTTCAATACTTCACTTCTTTAACATCACCCTACATACAAATTGTTATACATATGCTTAACCCTCTACTAAAAGAGGTATTTCTAGCAGGGAAATACCAATTTCAGCCAAGTCACATTACCTCCACTGCTCATATAAATACCCTACAAATTTTAAAACACACAACTCCCAATGGTATACCAATACTTCTTAATCAATATTATTTCATTAGAGAAAAAAGTACTAAATAACCTCACAACTGCAAATCAAAAAAGAATAACTTGCAAATCTTTTACAATTACTGGTCAAAATTGCTGCTACTTACAACTGCTTCATAGAATATAGAATTTTACAATTCCAAATTGAGTTAGTCTAATATCGAGACCATTCACCTTTTTTTGTGAGACCAGACAGTGCTGCAAATGATATTATTTTAGTTTCTAATTTGTGCTATGTAGTGCAGATTGCTTGGAACTCTGATACTGTGTTAGTTCACCTAGTCTGGCGTTGCCGACCCTTTACCTACTTTTAATACGGTGCGGGGGAGGAGGAAAGGGTCTGGGGACTCTAGTACCAATGACCAGTTTGAAATAATTTTTTGCGCATGCTCTAATTAAGCCCAATTGTGGACACTCTGAAGGTCCCTAACGCTGGCAACATGTACGTGATATCAGAAGGCGCTTGTATTGCATGGTAAGAAAAAGATTGTATTTACCCTTGTACACAGGGTCTAGTTGAATTAACCTGGTCTCTATGAAACAAAAAAAAAAGATACACTTTCTGGGGGTGAGTTCAGTTTGGCATACAGCAAAATACTAACACATACATATAATGTATAGCCAATTGGATTAGCAGGGTCTGTGGACTACTTCCACATACGTACCAGCTCTAGAAATGGCTATACCCCAAGCCTTTAGCAATTGACTGTCACTACCGCTGTACAGCTTCAGTTTACTTTTATCAAACTATCTGGCTGGTAAGTTATGGTGAAATCTCTTCAACCGTTATTGAGACGAAGTATACAACCACTGTGGTGAATGTTTTAAATTGGTGGTTAGCGCCAGAATCTGATCATTGGTACTAGAGTCCCCAGACCCTTTCCTCCACCCAGGCACAATATAAAAAAGGTAAGGGTCGGCAACACCAGACTATAGTTCACCTTGGTCTCAAAAAGTTAGGTAAGGGGTCTATAAATAACTCCTACACAATGGGTTTCATAATATCAACATTAAAATTCTTGTCTGCTATATCAATTAAACACAGCTGCTAGCTGCTGGCAGAAATACTGTATTTCTTACCTAGCCCTACCCCCACCCCTTCCCTATAAATTAATATTTATGCTGTCCAATGCCAGCCACTAGTTAGCTACACCTATAAAACAATGACTTCTCCTTTCCCCACCTCACTTACTTGCAGCATTTCGTGGTAACGGTACCAATTGGCACATTCTGAATGAATGTAATAGACCTTTTAGAAGATCAAATGAACCGCCAAATTCCTTACGTACACAGCAAGTGCGCTTTCTCACGTGATAACGTCAGAAACCCTTTACCCTATTTAGAGATATGTAATTCCATCTACCCTTTACCGATTTTATGAAGATCAGTCTTGAAAATGTAGACGTGTAGTGCTCAAATAAACTTGTGGGGATAGACCTCGGGATAGACGAAGGTGTGAATCATTTTTCTGCCTACCGTTGTGTTACAACCCTAATAAGCTAGCGCCGGCCGGCGGGGTTCACCATTGTTCCAATTTTGGAACAGACACTATGAATCTGCATGGTAGGAGAGTTTTCTTGGAGGATTTGCAGTACACTGCAGGGTTTCATCCAGAAATTTTTTGTCTTGGGGGGGTCGAAATTAAAGTGGAGTAGGTAATAATTTTAAGTACTGGTAATACTTTTTGCTGTCCAAATCATAGCGACAGTAGAAATCGGAATAGGCTTCAATTTTCTTCACTATCAAAACTAATGGCTATAGCTATAGAAGGGCCAGCACTTAACCAAGGTGATTTTGATGCTGTGCTGTAAACATTTTAATTCTGAGTAGGTAAAATAAGTGGGGGGGATATCCCCCCTCCCCCCCCTCCCCGGATGAAACCCTGCACTGTGTGTGGTTCAGCACATTCATGTCGCTCCCTCCAAACAAGTGCTACAATAGCAAAAAAAAAGAGCTAGCAAAGTGCTAAAAACTAGCAAGAGGCAGCAAAACCACGCCCATGCCATTTTGGATTAGGTTATGTCGCATAAATAATGGCAATAATAACATTTTTCATGTGGTGACATTCATACGAGTATGGTGCGTCGTTAAAATGAGTACAGTCAGTAACTGTAAGGCCAGTGCATGTTTCAGATCAGGGTTTCCCCCTATATTTAGACCAGAAAGATTAACACTGGCGTAATTAAATGAAATATAATTTTACCTTTGTAACAACCACACTTGGGGGTTGGTTACGGTAACATGATTATTATGATTACAGTATGATTATGAAACGTTGATTATGATTATTTGTCAGAAAAATAAGGATTGTTACAACAAAAAAAAAGTTTTTTTCAAACAGTTCGTTTGATAGACGTCATCTTTCTGGTCTAAATATTTTCCCAGTGTAGATACTGGAGAATGGAGGTAGTTGCAGGCTACGTACATTAGTGGCCTTAGTTCAGCTGCTATAACTCTGTTTATTCTAATTACAGCTAACATTTGCTGTGTTTTACTTTACTGCTAATATTACCAGTAATGGTTCTATGGGTTTGATTACGATGATTACACCCACAATTTGCCACATGATTTTGATTATGATTACGATTATGCAATAACTTATCGATTACGATTGTAATCATAATCAACCCCAACTCTGAAACAACCATAAATTACAAATGTTATTCACCAATAGTTCTCTCCCAGGCAATGGATATATTTCTCTGCTGTTCTTATTGTTTTGTTATAGTGCTATGAGGGAATATATTATATATTAATGCAGCGTGGCACTTCTAGAGTGGTAATAGCTTCATTGCAGAGGCCAATGCCAATGATGAAGTAGATGGTGCTGATTCACATTTGAAAAGGAGGAATGACTGCTGAAGACAGTGAACTAATTCTTCCAAGGTACTACTGCTGGGCTATAACTAGAGTACAATAATCTATTACCAATAGCTAGTTCAATATAATCATTGGGTAACTGCAGAATATCACAAATTGTTTGGACCATATATTATTAGCACGAGTGCCAGTATAATTATAAAATACTCAATAGAAAAGTGTGGGCTTATGCGCTGTGTTTTTTGGTTATAACCGGAAATGAGTGAGTTACCTGACAGGCTTTTCTATTCCGTATCTATCTTGTACCACGTGCGTCGTCCTTAGAAACAATGTTTTTGCCCCGCAGTTCAAAAAGTGTGTTATGCCGCTACTTAACCAACACTTTTTTACCATTACAAGTGACGTGACATGTGAGTGCTAATGTGCCAAACAACACGTGATATTCTGTGGTGTCCAATATTAAAATTTTTATTGTGTGCCTTACGGAGACGCAATAACCGTAAAAAATTTGCTCAAGGGGGTGCAATAACCCACCACAAACTTGATCCCTGTGTACTGCGGAATATTACCACATGTTTTACCATTTCAAGAATTCAAACGGTTCCTATTGAACTACATGTATTTGTATTATTTAAAAAGGGATTCATACAGGATTCGTTCAAAAAGATTTTTAGGGAGGGGAAATCTTGTGCTTTGGGGGTGGGAGGGGAGATCTTGGGCTTTGGAGGGGGACACTTTTACTAATTCTATTAGAGAGCACTTCAGTTTGGGGGGAGGGGGTAACGTTGGCTTGGGTGGGATCCCCTGGGCCCCCCCTCATAGTACATGAAATTGTTGAACCATGGCAACCTCCGGGCGTATTGTCTGATGACTGCCCCGTATTCCTCAAGTTTCGGTCCTCAACAATAATTATTTTATGTCATGGTTTGACTAATTCACATCATATTGATTGTCCGTATCTACCTGAAAATATCGGCTACCAGTATATCGGCTAAATTGCCTAACATGACGACACTATCCCTCTGTATGAATACCTTGGTTGTAAAGCATTAAAGATACATTCTCCCTCAGTCTAATTTTTTCCATGAGGCCTAATATGCAGTATACATACATATGTAGTATAGATATATATATTTTTTAAATGTAAATTTTGTCCATTCCTGAATTTTGTATATAAATTATTCAGGTAATGCCATGATCACTAACTTTTTTCATTGGTACTTTATTTTATTTGTGTACTAGAATTGCTGTAGTCCATCTGGCAGATGAGCAAGAACAGCACATTGAAGTAAGTTTATGGGCAACCATATTGGTCTCCTCATGTTGATCTTGCTCATTTATAGATTGGCATGAGGTGTACATCAAGAACCAGTAGTTGCACTATATAATTGCTGCCTATCCAGCAGTATTACCAATAGTACATACTATGTTTAGTTGTGTCATGATATATTGCTAAATACTTTGCAACTCTTTCATTCCGGACTTAATTTTTACCATGAGGTCGTTGATTTCAGGTAACTCGAAAAGCACTTAAAAATTTTTTTTTGCTGAAAACTATTTTCGAAGCTTCTGTAATGCCTTGGGCACCTATAATCTGAATTTTGAGGTTCTAGCTCACTGTAACATTTTTTTTTTTTAAATCGGAGAAGTCCACCACACCGTGGAGCGCGTCAATGCTACTCCCGGAATGAAAGGGTTAAATAGTTTTAATCATGTCTTGCTGTGTTCTCCACATTTGTCACGAAAAATCCTCGCTACATGTGTACGTTCTTGAATTTTATCTTGATTGAGCTCTACTTGCCACTTGCTAACATACTGCCACACATTTGCACGTAGTGTGTAGGTGTGGTTCAGTGGTGTGCTTCATTTTGAGTGTGTAGATATTTGTTTTCGAAAGTGTGATTATGGTTTGTTTGTTTAAGCCAGAAATAACACATAGAGATAAGATGGTACTTTTACGTGTTATTAAATTAATATGAGTGTAAAAGAATGAGCTGACAATGTGTACTTTCATCGTTTTTTTTTTTATTCTATGCACTCTGGGGCACTGGGACTGAGTTCCCTCCCCCCAATATAAGTTCAGCCCCTTATAATCAGAATGCCCCCAATATTAGCCCTCTTTTGTAAAGTGTATTGTCCATAATCACATTTAATTCCATCTATTCAACTGTCAGACATATATATGAAAGATTTTTAGGAAATTCTGTGTGTGAGCAACCAAGTGATTTGTTGGCCAGACCTAATTGTTTTTCTCTCTTCACATCAAGTAAATGTTTCATGCACAACTGACTATAGATAGAATTTTTTTCCAATCCAGAAAAAAGAGACCTGCCTTGGCCCAAACAACAAAAATAAATTAGGTCTGGTCTTATTGGAATCCAATGCATTGCATAATGTACAAATGCTAGTATAAATTTGTTTACGTCAAGTTATGCTTGACAATAAAATGTATTACTTAGTTGGTTCTCTCCCCCCCCCCCATAGTTTTCCTTTTACAAAGCACAAGCAGTTGTATCTTGTGGTATGCGAAGTTCACCGTATTTAACCCCGCCCTTTGGCATTTTCCTCCCTCCTAGCCAAAATGTATGCATCAATCCCTGAGGATTTATTTTATAAGGGGGGGAGGGGAGGTCAAGGGGGCTTTCACAACCCCCCCCCCCGGCTTGGATTTGACATATCCAGTATTTGGTATTTGGTTGTATAAACTCTTTTTTTGTGGCAGCTTTACACTATTGATGGATAAATATCAAGCAGCTGAGAACTAGATATTGTAAGCTTTTAAAGTAGGAAACCAGATGATGATATACTGAACTCCATATTTCACGTGACTGTGTTTGAGCCTGCATTATCTAAAGATATTCAGGGATTCATACAGGATTCGGCAAAAAATTAATTGGGGAGGGGAAATCTTGAGCTTTGAGGGGGGGGGGGATGCTCTTAATTTTCTATTAGAGAGCATTTCTGTTTGGGGGAGGAAATGTCTGCTTGGGGGGGGGGATTTCCTCTCTTCCGCCACTCTGTATGAAACCCTGTTATTTTGATTCCTGATTACAAATAACCATCATACAATAATATGAAACTATATTCATGCCATAATCTTATGATTTAATACCCCTCAATGTGCATGCACATGACAATTACACAACTGTAGTACTGTAATCTTCCGGTTAAGCACCCACCCCGTTTTTTTTTTCATTGTCGAATGTAAGCGCCCACTTACCGGTTAAGCACCCACCCCGCTTTATTTACCGTCGAACTTAAGTGACGAGTGTGCGGCAAAAGATTTACAAGAACTGTAGAAAATGATAGTGTGAATTTTTTCTTTTTCTCTTTGTATACTTTAGCCTGCTATTGTCATGCATCACAAAAACACTATTGTGTGCCGCCCGCAACTTTTGTGTGCAATGAAAATTGTTCCGTGTGCAACGATAATAGTGCCGTGTGCAAAACGACGACTGCCGTGTGAAACATTGAATGACTACCAATTAAGCACCCATCCATCGATTTTTAGCATTGAACAGTTTAGCGCCCATGGGCACTAACCAGAAGACTACAGTAGTCATTCCGTCATTCAATCAAATTGTCATCTATCATCAACAGCTGCCAGATTTTTTTAGCCTTTTTTTTTTCCCGAACTCAATGCAGACATATGTTATGTTCCATGACGTATCCAGACCCTGACTGGATGTGATGTCTTAAGTTTTTGTATAAGGAGTGGAGATATATTTGGTGCATTATATTAGGCAAGTATTTACTGCATAATCTAGTATAGCAGAGCATAGCTTCCATGAGATATACACAATTTGTCTTGCACACATTTGCCCCTAGCTCTACCCTGTAGCGAATGTTATCGAGCAGTTCTTTTGAATAGCACAGTATGCTTCAGCAAGGCTACTCAGGTCCACATATGTACATATTTAGCTGATATTCAGCTATGCCTCCTAGCGTGTTTTTTTTTTGTTGTTGTTGTTGTAGTTGTTTAGTGTTGTTTTTTTGTGTGTTTTTTTTTTTTTTAGAGTTCTTGTACTCAACGACAAAGTGTATATTATTATCCAAATTAGATATGGTATTCTAGTTCTAATTGGACTGTCAGTTGCACATGCTTACATATCCATGTGCACATTGGGGGCATTATTTAGAATTGGTTGGAACATCGTTACAAATATTTTTGCTAGTTTTTTGTTGGTATGTTTGTTGTTGGTTTTTCCTTTCTTTCTTTTTCCATGATACATTCCATCTTCAATCATATCATCCACTAATAAAAGAAAATAATAGAAGTTGACTAAGAGTAGCTACTCTTAGTCAACTTCTATTATTTTCTTGAGCATAGATCTCTCTGTCTTCAGTGATAGATGACAGAGCCCAGATGGGATTACTTTGATGCTGTGGCCTATACGTGCTGCTTATGGGTGCTGTCCGGAACAGTCTGAATTAGCTGTGTCAAGTTCTGTTCTATCAATCAACTTTCGCGTACAATGCAGCTGATTATCAAGTTGGAGCTTATTTTTCTGTGTTACATGAGTGTTGTCCAGTAATGTCGTCAATTGTCCCATGGCACCATGGTGGGACCATAGAAGGGTTCAATTGGATGTTCATGGCGAGCTTCAATTAGAAACTTACAGCTGGGAAACCCTATCTTGTGTTTGAATAGCTATGCTAGCCACCCTCGATATGCCCCCCTTTCCCGAACCCCCAAATTATTCTATTACTAATTTATGCATCTCGCTTGTACAAGTCGAATAGACATAATGGAGTTTGAAACAAACACCATGAAAAAGTTTGTGCCTCCTTACATGCCCGTGGACATTTTACAGCTTAGACATTTTGTGCTGGATGGGAGAAGTTGTGTAGGTAGGAGAAATTTTTACTGTCGCTTTACTTAATTATGCTGGTAAAAATGAAATTCTGCTAGTGAGTGTATGTTATGTGTGATTCCGTTTCATACATGGGGGAGGGGGAGGTCCCCCCCCCCACCCACACACACACACATACACAAACACACACACACAAACACACACAAAAACACACACAAAAACAAACACACACACATACACAAAAACACGCACCAAATGAAAAAAAATAATCTTGTACGAAATCCTGCTAAGTGACCGAGCTGAATGCGTGACAACTCATTAAATGTGACCGTCTACAGGAAAATTGGGCACAACGCGGGCCCTATCAAAACAAATTTTGTGCACTTACACGTTCGTCCTCATCCGTATAATGAGCTGTCTGAATTTTAAAGCCGTTGCTTCAGCCGTTGTCGATATATGCACCCTAACCGTTCCCTTCCATAGGCTTATTTAATACATTTTTAAGAATTAAATCAATTTTTCCCGACGTTTTTACGTGCCGCGCTGTGCCCAATTTTCCTATAGACGGTCAAAAATAATTATCCAAAGCAGTATGTGACTGTTGTCATGAAATATTCATTCCAAAAATTAAAATTATACTTCCTCTGTTGGAAATACCTTCCTTGTAATTGAATTGAATAGTCAGTAGTTATTAGCTGCCCCCACCCCCTCTTCCCTCCCTCCCTCCTCCAGCCACAAACAGCATTGGACATGATTTATGGTGAAACATCACATTACGGAATTGGGGTATCCTGTACGATTGGCAATGAAATCCAATGACGATGCCCATGAAGTTGAAGAAATGAGAAATTGAGTAGTAATGAGTAATTAAATATCAGGTGGTGTTGAATGTAAAATCGGGTATATGTTGTATGTGGCATACGACACGTGTCTCTTTTTTTCGCCCGCCCCGCAAATTACATAAGTTAGGGTTATGTAAAGCGTCCACAACTCCAGTATTTTTTACCGAGGGCGGAGAATCCTGCTGCCGCAAGGATTTCTGTCCTATTTTTTTGTGAAGAGTCTGCTCACTCGCCATTTGTGCTATTTGAGCACACCACTAGTATACTCATGTTGTGAATTAAGAAAACAACATCCAGTGAATGGATTGATATGTGTATGATGATGATAGTGGTACGTATATACCTCCTTAGGTAGTTTTTAACAACTTTAAATATATATATATATATATTGCAGCCTTGTTTTTTTTCTTAAATATTTCCACATCACGCGAGTGTTGTGTATTCTCCCATATTGTACGCTTGTTATTGAACTCTCGAAGTAGCACGCGCGTAGCGAGTAAATTCAAAGAAAATTGTATTGTAACCAGTTGAGAAAAAATATCAAAGCAGCAATAAATCACTTATCACACTCTCAGACTCGTGCTGTAAGTGTTATATATAATGTGTGTGTATGTATGTTAAATGCTTGATACGGATCATGATATTCTCCCATAGCTATGGTGTGTAGCTTTTCTGATATTTCAATACTGGATATGTTTTATAAACTTGTCCGTAGGCTATTGCAATGTTTCAAGTGGGAAGCGTGCTTGGAAAACAAAGGCAGTATACTCTTGTTGTTACGTTCTTCAAACATTCTAATAAACTACTTATTTCACTCCTTGGTCATGAAATACTGCCTGACATTTCACTCACTAGCTGTATTGCACTCACCATTGGCTCGTTATAATATAGCATACAAGTAAATATTCCATTCATGCAACTAATAGTAATGTGTTTATTTATAACTGGTTATATTTAATATTCATTGACTTCACTCACTATGTACATATGTACAGTAATGTAGTAAAGCATTTAATGGCAATTGTTTAATATTGGGGTATTGCAGAAATATTCAAGTAAAAATGTTCTGGGTGCAATAAATATTATACATCTAACTATTATGTATTAAATTTTACCGACGTTTTATGTTTTATGTTATGTAGTGCAGTCCACTCTGAAGTTGTCTTGCCTGAAGTCATCAGTGATTTATAGAAATTCACAGATTCCACACGTACTTTTCCATTCACTTCTGAACTGTCTATGCCGAGCTTTTTTTTAAAGAATCATTCTAGTTTTTATGTAAAAAAATTTGTTATTATTTTCAAACGTTATCATTCATTTTTAATAGCCGATATACAGTGGAACCTCTCTACAAAGGCCATGCTTGGGGTCAAGTCTTTTGACCCTTGTAGAGAGTTTGGCTGCTTTCAGAGTTTATTTTTTATTGTAGTAGATCACTGTGTTCCATTTACGCTGGCTGTTGTTAAGAGTCAAGTTGTTCTTCAGAGTCCCTTTGTAGAGAGGTTCATGTACACAGTAAAGCTGTATACATCATTGGGTACAAAATAAAAGAAAAATTAAAAAAGAAAAACAACAACAACAATACAATGGTATTTATGATAATAAAATCAAACTACTGCAGATATTAATTACAGTGTATGGAGTAATTCTAAGACTGATTAGAAGAATGCACAAAATGCACTTTTATTATAAATGCTCACATAATAGGCTGGGCCTACCTACTACAGCTAACTTTCTGTTCATTTATTTTGAATAAAGCTCCAATTACCAAGCTTTCATCCAAACTAAGTTGCAATTTTGCCAACAAAAACATTCAATCAATGTTTACAGTACATTACTGGTGTTTGCAGTAGTTTACTTGTATTATAAATTTGCAAGTAACAATCCACAACTAAAATTACACATCGGATAAATGAAATTACATATCCTTTCAGTGCTGCAAAGTACAAATCCTCATTACATCTGGCTTTATTATTGTTGTTGTGTTAGGTATATTGATGTTGCATATTGAAATAGCCCAAATGGGATGAAAAAGAGGGAAAGGATTGTCTGGTTATCACAAGACTAATAATTGGGATAAAGGGTTTGACAATGATACAATTGAATGCAATGGTATTTACAACGATAATTAACTCTGTCAATGGCTCGGGCTCCCTATGCTTTATTGTTAATAAAAATAATATCATATCATTAATTTGAGGCATATGCATGTAATAAGTAGTTAAAACAGTTTGCTACAAGTTTGTGCATCCATCATCTACAGACTACAGTAGTTCACAGGAGAGAGTGCAGAACAAATACAACAGAAGTGAACTTGAAATTGGACCAGGTACATAATTGTAATCATTACAATTCAGATGGTTATATTTGTCAAAATGGGTTTGATAACTTGAAGGAACATAGCTCTGTTCAGTACCACCCTCAGTTACTAAAGTTTAACCGAGGGTCTTCGGGTCCTTTTAGATCTTATTATTAATACTATATTCCACTAAAATTTTCATGTCAGACATCCTGGTCATTTCAGAATATACTCGACCCTCTCACAGATACAAATATGTATTGACAGCATGCGATATATGTGGCAAGAAAAAGTTAATTTAAAAAGAAATTATTTAGATGTAAATTAAAGTAATTCTAAACAAATTTTTTTCACATTTTCTAAATTGGGTACAGCTATGAGATAAATTACTCTAGATGGATACAATACTTATGAATACCACTGTGAAATATCCACCACCAATGCAAAAACAATTAACAATCAGTGACTACTTTTAACATCTTCATTCATTAATGTACTTGCAGTTACTCCTGTCCCACCGACAGAAGTGAGCGAAATAGCCTCTGCAACAACGACAATATTTGAGTAAGTATAAAACTCACTCTCTCCGAATAAATATTAGTGTAGTTCATACTTCTATTCCAGGACCAAATGGGTGAAGGTGGAAGGGCATATTTATAAGCCCAATGCAGCAGTGTTGTGTGGCATTGATGAGGATGTTTTTGAAGTGCTGATAATATCCTCAATCTACATCATTAAAGAAGACATTATTTTCAAAGGAACCACTTATAAACTTGAACCATATAATAAACACTACCGTGCTCACATTTTATCTACTGCTGACGAAGTCAAGTATATATCTTACAATGCACTAATTCATTACATTCCTCTTCATCCTCGCATCACAAGAGTTTTACCACAACACACTATCATAATTTTACCATTCTATATATCACATTGATTACATTTTATATTGTCTTATTGCAACATTACACAGATTTCTTTTGTTTTATCCAGCACTATTTCTAACAGTTAAACAGATATCTGCATGTGTTGTTAGAAAAAGGGTATAGAAAAAGGGTATGGCTTTATCTCTCCATAACACAAATCACTTACTTTATACAATCTACCCCGCGAGATGGGGCACAACTCTCTATCGTCGTATGTAAAAAACTAACAACAAAAACTTGCACGTGACCGAAATTCATAAGAAAGACTCTAGAACATACTGTTGTCACATGACCAACCCATTGGCGCACATTATCCCTTCTTGTTTCGGCGGGCCTCTCTGATGGCAGCGGGATGGATGAGAAGAAAATTTAAGTAGAGATGTCTAGGAAAAGAAGTTTGCTGACCTGGGCCATGTGACTATTTTTAATTTTGGTAAGAAGTTATCGCATGTACCACACCGTGACAAGCTAATTGGACTTTTTTCCAGTGTGAAAAAATCAGTTTAGCTGTACCTAAAGATGGAACAATCGTGCACATAGAGTATAGTGAATTTTAGCTTTGCATTAAATGTCCTGAATTAGCTAAGATTGAAGTGATTTGCTTAAAGTCCCAATTACATCAAGAATGGACTTTGATAGTAATTTTTTTTTTTCATTTTCAGCCTCCAACAAGTAGTTGCATTCTGCCATGCCGATTAAGATGAAGGTTCCCATACTGGCGTGTGTGCATCTGCAGTCTGAATGATGTCCTGTTGTGATTTCAACCTTTCACAGTGAACATAATAATGGGGTAAGAACTTGATTGTAAATAACTGTAGTGTGCAGTGTCAGCATTCATATTGGCTTAACTACCTCAATGCCTAGTGTTGCTCTTATCAGCACAGTAATTACACAACACTACTATAGTGCAGTGAAGGTATTTGTGGTTCCATTACATGTCGCATACACAACAGCAAATTCCGATGTGAAACTTTGTGAACATTAACCCAGTATGAGAAAATGGGGGGGATATCTACTAGAATGCAATAACCACACAATTATTGTGTGTGTACACGTGTGCACACGTGTACAACAAGCACTCAGTATTAATATTCGCAAGGCTTTATAAAGAGGGCGGTGGTCATTAAGGTGGGCCTGATTCACACTGTGGTTCTCCATAGGGATTTAGACTAAGCACAGTAATCTTTGAACTTCTATCTGGGAGGGCTGGCCAGAAATGCCAGAAATTGTCCATCCTGTCCCATTATCCCATGGGACCTTTAATTCCGTGGGAGATCCATCTGTCCCACTACAGTAATGCCATCAACTGTCCCATGGGACTATGGTGGGATCATAGAAGGTCCCATAGGATGTCTATGCCAAAATTAAAGAAATTATGAAATTTGAAACTTACTCAGCTAGGAACCCTTCCCTGTAGTTGCTCGGGCTAGCCCATTGTGTTTGTAGTCACATGAGTGGTACACCCAACATTGGGGGGCTTTGCCCCCCACACCCTCCAAATGCCATCACAAACACATGAATCCGGCTAGTATGAGTTTACAGGTGGGACACACATGTATCTATAGGTGGGACAGATGGACGTCTCATGGAATCCCAAGGTCCAATGGGACGGGATGGACAATTTCTGGCATTCCTGGACATCTATGCCACCTGGTTCCTATTGGCTATTCACAACTTTTACTGTTATGGTTTGCAAGCAGGGGCACTTTTCCACAAGTGTCCACTTATGTATGCATACGAGAAGTGTAAATCTCATAGCACACATTTTCTGGACAATGATAGGAAAAAGTAGTAATAACATTACTAACACTAACTAGAACACCATAGGTGCGAACCCTCAGTGGTATTTGTGTGTAAACAACAAAATAACCGTGCACTTTACGCTAACACATAACACAAAATCAAAAAAAAAAAAAAGTCCATTGTTGTATCTTGGTTCTCTAGCTACACCTTAATTGTAAGCAAGTAACTGTTCATAAAGTTTGAATGTAATTTATCAATCAATAGAAAATAACACAACTCAAGAGAACTGGAAAAATGACACACAACTAATTAAATAGGTAATGATACAGGAAGTGTATGCTACAGGCAGGATGTAATATAAGTGATCACAATAATTAAATACCGGTATGATGATAATCAATACAAAGTTGCCACATTCCTCTTTCCTTAAAGAATGAGTCCATGCAATAACAAGAATAAATGATAAGTTACGTACTATCTGGTGTGAACCTGTCTGGAGGTCTGCGATCTCGGGTAGGATATACATGCTGAGATATTCCAGTCGTACTCGTAGTTGCAACTTCATCTCTTGTGGAATCTGATGAACTGGATGTTAAACCACTTGCTGATTCTCCAGGTGAAGTCAATATTTCAGACTCCTCTGTTGGTACTGACAGTGGCACTTCCACTGAGCGACTATTCGTGGTTTCTGCCTGATCCTCCATTTGAATAGGAATGACTGCTTCCCATGATTAAGACTCCTGTTCGACTTCTGACGATTCAACAACTGTTTCTCTTTGTCGTAGCTGATCCTGATGACAGCGTCTCAATCTTCCATCATGTAACTTCACTTTGTACGATACAGGACCAGTAACTTGTATTACCATTCCAGGCAACCATCGACGACCAGCACCGTAATTCTTCAGAAAGATGTTCTGTCCAACTGTAAATACACGCAATCTTGCTCTGCTATCATGCTGCTCTTTCTGCTGGCTTTGCTTCTTCTCAACTCGATCTGCAATATTGGGCTTCAGTAAATCTAATCTCGATCTCGGCCTCCTCCCCAACAAAAGTTCTGATGGAGAGATGCCCGTGGTAGTCTGCGGTGTAATTCGATAATTGAAAAGTATCTTTGCTAATCGTTCCTCGATATCTCCAACTGTCTCCTTTTTTAGTCCACGCTTGATGATCTGCACAGCACGTTCAGCAAGACCATTTGATGCAGGGTGGTATGGAGCTGATGTATAGTGTTTGATCCCATTACTCTTCAGAAAAATTGCAAACTCTTCACTTGTAAAGCATGTACCATTATCAGAGACTATAGTTTCTGGTACTCCAAATTGAGAAAACAGAAATCGAAATTTCGAAATCACAGCTTTGGATGTTGCACTAGCTGTCTTGAATGCTTCAATCCATTTCGAATGACTGTCAATTAGCACTAAAATCATCTGGTTTTCAAATGGACCCGCAAAATCCAAATGAATTCTCGACCATGGTCTGGATGGCCATTTCCACGGATTCAATGGAGCCGGTGGTGGTGAAGATGCTGTTTCTTGACATGCTGTACATAAACGAACTGACTTTTCTATGTCTGCATCAATACCCGGCCACCACACATACATTCGAGCAAGTGACTTCATTCTGGACATACCTGGGTGTCCATTGTGTAGCTCCTGTAGCACTGCATCACGTCCTTTCTTCGGAATAACCACTCTCGATCCCCATAACACACAGCCGTCTAGCGATGAAAGTTCCATTTGCTTTGAAACAAAAGCCTTCAAATTCTCACTGCAGTGGCTTGGCCAACCTTGCATAACAAACTGCAACACTTGTGAGAGTTCTGGATCTGTCCGAGTCCAAACTCGAATATCTGCCTCGGTCACTGGGGAATCTTTGAGGTGATCTGCAAGCAATACAATCTCTGGGAGAGTGTTTGTAGTCGCAGGTTCCACAGGAAGTGGGAGTCGACTCAGAGCATCTGCATTTGCATGTGCACTTGTGTTTCTGAAAACTAAAGAATACTCGTACCCAGATAAAAATAATGACCAACGTTTAACTCTCGGAGAGGCTTGTGCAGAAACCGAAACATTTTCCTTCAATAAACCCAACAATGGCTTATGATCTGTCACTAATTCAAAATGACGGCCAAATACATAGTTATGAAACTTCTTGATTCCAACAACACATGAGAGACCTTCTTTCTCTAATTGGGAGTAATTTTTTTCTGCTTTAGTCAATGTACGTGAGACATACCCAATTGGTTTCTCCGATCCATCTGACATTCGATGAGCAAGCACTGCCCCAATGCCATACGCTGAAGCATCGCACGCCAGAATCAATGGCAACTGTGGATTGTAGTGCGTCAACAGGTTGGATGACGTCAGCATCTTCTTTGAGCGTGAAAATGCCTTCTCTTCTTCCTCCGACCATTCCCGTGCCACATCTTTGCGAAGTAATCTGTAAAGAGGAAACAAAACGGATGACAATTTCGGTAAAAACTTGCCATAATATGTAAGCAATCCCAAATATGCTTTCAATTCTTGTACGGAAGTGTATGATACAGGCAGGATGTAATATAAGTGATCACAATAATTAAATACCGGTATGATGATAATCAATACAAAGTTACCACATCCATACTTCAATGTCTGCAACACCGATGAGCAATTATTGTTAACCCTTTACCATTGTGGTTCGTAACCAGAAGGTAATGGACGTCAAAGCAATAAAGCCTGAGTTTGATTTGCACTACTAGTAAGCCACTGTAACTTTGGGCAAACTTTTTGTTTGTGAAGAAATTTTGTGTCTGATAGAATTAGACATATCTCCAAAAACAACGTTCAGCTGGTCTTCTCCAAATATCAAATGTACTGGCCATGAAGTCAGCAAAAATGAGTGGTTGTTGTGTGTGACCCTTTACCATTTACAATTGGGTTAAATGAACTGGTAATTGATGTCACCATTAGAGAAAGCAATTGCCCCCGAGTTGGACTCGCTATTTCTAAAAATACAAAGCAAAACAAAAATTGGCATATTAAATGGTCTTAAGTACAGTCCTTTTGATAGTTGGAAGGCTAGCAGTAACTACAATTTGGCAGATGGGGGTAGGCAGGGGAAGCCGGCCTACCTACTCTTTAAACTAATAGAATTGAACTTAATTATTTTGATTGTAATAGCTATTGATTACTATTACTGACAGCAAAGCTGTATTCAAACTTGTTATCATGTGCCATGCCTTTTCTCTGATCTGGTCCAGGTGGCCTCAAGTTCCTCTAGAATTAAACTGTGTATGGCCATTAAGTCTGTAAACCCTTTACCATACATCCAGAGCATTTGGTAAATGAATCGGTAATGGATATCACACAGAAAAAGCAATAGCCATGAGTGGGACTAAATACAACGTATAAAACATACTTCATCCAGTTTGATGCCACTTCTATGCTTCAATGGCTGCCAACTTTGAGACCCGCTGTTGACAGAATGACCGACCGCAGACTATTGTAACCCTCACGAACAAGTGCACTGAGGGTTGATAACAATATGTCTAGGGATAACAACATCTTGCTTCTTAAAAGTGCTTACATAGATAATGTGATTCATTTAGCTCATTTGTAATAATATTCCACTCTGATTCATTAGTCTGTCAGCTAGTACCATATTTCAACAACCCTTACCCATTGTTGGTGTGGTGGGCAACTATCACTCTGAATTCTTGCTATACATTACAAACATGAAGGCATGCAGTAGTCTACTGCACAGTCACCCACTACCGATTAAGTGTCTATTTAACTTCTTTTTCTTTTTTTTTCTTTTTTTTTTACAGTCCAATGTAGCTAAGAGCCCCTTACAGATACCTAACTGGATGGTTGGGGCAA
>WLWD01000950.1_pt1 | contig 86584 bp, 66 predicted proteins | sample 6712731 | NCBI WGS metagenome assembly WLWD01 (sample SAMN12718690, study PRJNA576275) | sponge metagenome | isolation source: marine sponge | host: Mycale hentscheli | place: New Zealand: South Island, Marlborough, Capsize Point | collected 2014-11-01
ACTCAGTCTCAAATATCTCGAGACTTAATTACATACACTGACTCAGGTCTATCCACTATTCCCAGTATGCTCAAGATCCCTATCAGTACTCACTCAAATTCAACCAAAATGAAGTATAATTACAGAACATTAAACAAAACAAAATAAAAGACACACAAAAGCAAGCAAGAATATAAAACAGTATGGATAAGCTTATAGCAAGTAGAAAAAAGAAAGCACAAAGTAGTAAAGGAAAAATAGGAAGGACTGAATAGAACTAGAGCACCAAGGGTGCAAACCCTCAGTGCATTATTACACAACTAAGATTTTTTCAGATTACTTTAACTTCTAACTACCGAGGACACACGCGGTTAAGAGAAGATATGTGAACTATAAGTGATCACATGACTGCTGTATGATGTAAAACCATGTACGCAAAAGGCAAGGTTTGTTGCATCTAGCTTGCACTTGTTTGAAGCTGAAGTTTCTTCACATTTCCTAGGAAACTAGCTCGAAATTTGAAAAAGTAGTCAATTTAAAGGACTTAAATTCTCATACTGGGTCAGGTCATACTTGTTTAAATGTTAGTTCTGAGCCATTCATGAAATTGAATGTTAACAGACAGACAGACAGACTGACAAACGCACTACTATAATCCTCTCGAGCATGCGTGCTAAGTGTTAATAAGAGTTACAAGTATATATGTGTGTGTAAATGTGAAAGTAGATACTATGGAGAATACTTAATAATATATAAATGTATAAACTGAGGTAACTAGGATGAACTGATAAAATATCAACAAGAAGATTGCAGATACACTGGAACGTCTCTTATCCGTTCATCTAAGTTACGGACACCGCTGTCTACCAGACACTAATAAACAGTGAATGACTGTTAATAAGCTACCAAACCAAAATCAATGAATAAAATTGTGTAAATATTTTCACGTGTTACTTTGAGAATTCAATTGCGGAGTTGAGGAGAGTGGAACATGGAAATCAAGATGCTAGTTCAGTGGGCCCCACTAGTTCTAGAACTTAATGACTGGAGGGAATGGAAGAAAGGTCACGGCACTCAAGTATAGCATTTTAACTCTAGCAAGAAAGCTCGAGATAATTATAGCGGAAATTAAGAAGGAAAGTCAGTGAGGTTAATCTGGACAGTTCTAAAGCTACCAGCGAATGATATTTGAATGTGTTTCTGAGTTAGGGGACATTTCTTAGTTTTGGTCCCACATAGTTCTGGATAGAGAGGTTTCAGTTTCAGTGTAATAACCCCCCCCCCCCCCAGTTGTTATTGTCTCACCTGCCCCAAAGTAGGTTCACTAATTAGTAATAGATGGTTCATTAGCACAGACCCACTAATCTTGTCCAAGGAAACATTAGTTGAGGGGTAGGGCTGCTGGTAAGCCAATATTTGGAAGAAAAAAGAAAAAGAAAAAAAAGAAAAAAAAGAAGAAAAAAAAGATGCCTTCAGGATATTTTGTATAGAAGTGTGTTAGCTGGCCATGTTGACCAACTCACGGTGATGTCACTGCATTGAAATGCACAGAAAGTGAACTGTTAATTGTTGTTGATGTATGTCGCATCAAATGCCCAATATTTGTGGGAAAATCAATGTACATACACAAATAAAGCATAGCCTTTTTAGACTAGATTCACTATAGGGAGCATATGACCTCACTGAACTCTCTGGCATATTTCACTGTATATTAGAAACATGCGTATACACACACATGCAAAAATGCAAAATGCTAATTTTCTTGCAACCACTAGCAGTTATGCGCACCTGGTAGAGCCAGGATGCCTGTGCACTAAGCAGGCACTGTGAGTCGTGCAAGCAAATATCCTGGGGCCGGGCTAGGAACTCTCGCAGGAGCACAGGCCTGTCCTCACAGCAAGTGATGTAGGCACCCGAAGTCCCATCTAGACCATTGCTGTTTCATGAGAAAAGGCCTTGAATTTGCAACCCACTAAATGCCAGGTACCCAATCACAGCTGGGTGGACTGGTGGGGCTGGTGGGAGGCAGGTGGAAAACAAGATGGAAAACTGCCTGAGTGTGGGGCTTGAACTCAGGACCCTCAGGCCCTGAGCCAAGGACACAACCACTACACCACCACACAACCACTACACCACACGCACACACACACACACACAACACACCTTGAACCTTGAAAGAAAGCCACCCATTGGATGATGCTTCTCTGCCACAAGTGACAGACTAAATCACAGTAACCAATGTTTTCAACGAGTAGTCACACATCTGTGTCTATCAATGTCTTACTTGCATATGAATGCTCTCTCACACATTCTACACTGGTATTGCTTATCTGTCACTGTCATGCCTCCCATGGAAACTAAACACATGTATAATGAATAAAACACAGTCATGGAGACTGGTCACATGTACACTGTAGCACATGTATAATGAATAAAACACAGTCATGGAGACTGGTCACATGTACACTGTAGCACATGTATAATGAACAAAACACAGTCATGGAGACTGAGCACATGTACACTGTAGCACATGTATAATGAACAAAACACAGTCATGGAGACTGAGCACATGTACACTGTAGCACATGTATAATGACTAAAACACAGTCATGGAGACTGAGCACATGTACACTGTAGCACATGTATAATGACTAAAACACAGTCATGGAGACTTAGCACATGTACACTGTAGCACATGTATAATGGATAAAACAGAGCCATGGAGACTGAGCACATGTACACTGTAGCACATGTATAATGAATAAAACACAGTCATGGAGACTGAGCACATGTACACTGTAGCACATGTATAATGAACAAAACACAGTCATGGAGACTGAGCACATGTACACTGTAGCACATGTATAATGAACAAAACACAGTCATGGAGACTTAGCACATGTACACTGTAGCACATGTATAATGAACAAAACACAGCCATGGAGACTGAGCACATGTACACTGTAGCACATGTATAATGAACAAAACACAGTCATGGAGACTTAGCACATGTATACTGTAGCACATGTATAATGAACAAAACACAGCCATGGAGACTTAGCACATGTATACTGTAGCACATGTATAATGAACAAAACACAGCCATGGAGACTGAGCACATGTACACTGTAGCACATGTATAATGAACAAAACACAGCCATGGAAACTGGTCACATGTACACTGTAGCACATGTATAATGAACAAAACACAGCCATGGAGACTGAGCACATGTACACTGTAGCACATGTATAATGAACAAAACACAGTCATGGAGACTTAGCACATGTACACTGTAGCACATGTATAATGACTAAAACACAGTCATGGAGACTGAGCACATGTACACTGTAGCACATGTATAATGGATAAAACAGAGCCATGGAGACTTAGCACATGTACACTGTAGCACATGTATAATGACTAAAACACAGTCATGGAGACTGAGCACATGTATACTGTAGCACATGTATAATGGATAAAACACAGCCATAGAGACTGAGCACATGTACACTGTAGCACATGTATAATGACTAAAACACAGTCATGGAGACTGAGCACATGTACACTGTAGCACATGTATAATGGATAAAACAGAGCCATGGAGACTGAGCACATGTACACTGTAGCACATGTATAATGGACAAAACACAGTCATGGAGACTGGTCACATGTACACTGTAGCACAGGTATAATGAACAAAACACAGTCATGGAGACTTAGCACATGTACACTGTAGCACATGTATAATGAACAAAACACAGCCATGGAGACTGAGCACATGTACACTGTAGCACATGTATAATGAATAAAACACAGCCATGGAGACTTAGCACATGTACACTGTAGCACAATGAATAAAACACAGTCATGGAGACTGAGCACATGTACACTGTAGCACATGTATAATGAACAAAACACAGCCATGGAGACTGAGCACATGTACACTGTAGCACATGTATAATGAACAAAACACAGCCATGGAGACTGAGCACGTGTAAACTGTAGCACATGTATAATGAACAAAACACAGTCATGGAGACTGAGCACATGTAAACTGTAGCACATGTATAATGAACAAAACACAGTCATGGAGACTGAGCACATGTACACTGTAGCACATGTATAATGAACAAAACACAGTCATGGAGACTGAGCACATGTACACTGTAGCACATGTATAATGAACAAAACACAGCCATGGAGACTGAGCACATGTACACTGTAGCACATTATAATGAACAAAACACAGTCATGGAGACTGAGCACATGTACACTGTAGCACATGTATAATGAACAAAACACAGCCATGGAGACTGAGCATATGTACACTGTAGCACATTATAATGAACAAAACACAGTCATGGAGACTGAGCACATGTACACTGTAGCACATGTATAATGAACAAAACACAGTCATGGAGACTTAGCACATGTACACTGTAGCACATGTATAATGAACAAAACACAGTCATGGAGACTGAGCACATGTACACTGTAGCACATGTATAATGAATAAAACACAGCCATGGAGACTGAGCACATGTACACTGTAGCACATGTATAATGAACAAAACACAGTCATGGAGACTGAGCACATGTACACTGTAGCACATGTATAATGAATAAATCACAGCCATGGAGACTGAGCACATGTACACTGTAGCACATGTATAATGGATAAAACAGAGCCATGGAGACTGAGCACATGTACACTGTAGCACATGTATAATGAATAAAACACAGCCATGGAGACTGAGCACATGTACACTGTAGCACATGTATAATGAATCAAACACAGCCATGGAGACTGAGCACATGTACACTGTAGCACATGTATAATGGATTAAACAGAGCCATGGAGACTGAGCACTGTACACTGGAGCCATGTATAATGAAAAACACAGCCATGGAGAAGAGCATGTACACTGTTGCACATGTATAATGAATCAAAACACAGCCATGGAGACTGAGCACATGTACACTGTAGCACATGTATAATGAACAAAACACAGTCATGGAGACTGAGCACATGTACACTGTAGCACATGTATAATGAATAAAACACAGCCATGGAGACTGAGCACATGTACACTGTAGCACATGTATAATGGATAAAACAGAGCCATGGAGACTGAGCACATGTACACTGTAGCACATGTATAATGAACAAAACACAGCCATGGAGACTGAGCACATGTACACTGTAGCACATGTATAATGAATAAAACACAGTCATGGAGACTGAGCACATGTACACTGTAGCACATGTATAATGAATAAAACAGAGCCATGGAGACTGAGCACATGTACACTGTAGCACATGTATAATGAATAAAACAGAGCCATGGAGACTGAGCACATGTACACTGTAGCACATGTATAATGAATAAATCACAGCCATGGAGACTGAGCACATGTACACTGTAGCACATGTATAATGAACAAAACACAGTCATGGAGACTGAGCACATGTACACTGTAGCACATGTATAATGAATAAAACAGAGCCATGGAGACTGAGCACATGTACACTGTAGCACATGTATAATGAATAAAACACAGCCATGGAGACTGAGCACATGTACACTGTAGCACATGTATAATGTATAAAACAGAGTCATGGAGACTGGTCACATGTACACTGTAGCCAGCTGTAGGTTATTGCTATACATTTTGGTGTAATTCATTGATCAAGTCATGGATGAGAAAAAATAGAGCCATCTATTTTTTGAGACAGAAGGCATGGTAGTAGAAGAAACCATCAAACACCTTCAATTAATTGTATGATTTAGTTACAGTTTTAGGTGTGCCATATACTACTCTGACAGAGAGGCAGCCCTGCACAAGTGCATATCCAAAAAAATAAGATCACACAGTGGGATACCCATGATTGGTGCAACCAGCAAATGTTAGCTACATCACCTAAGAAAGGTCAGGTTAAGTATCCAGCAACAGAAACATAACAATCTCACTTAATATTAGCTATACATACACAAGAGCCAACAGACAGTAAATACATTTTCTTATAGCTAGCCATAAGTCTCAACTTGCACGTGCATATGCAGCCCCGGAATAAAGTATAGCCAACTAAACATCTCTAACCTTTCTTACATGGACATTCCACCCAGCACAAGCTGCGTATTACTTACTGAGGAGACTGGACACGAGAAAATCGACCTTCCTTTTAAAACGCTGACTAGGTGGGCGCGGACTGTTGTTATAGTTACAGTCGTTTTACAAACAATTCTGAAAGTATGTATGCACTGATCTAGCCGGGGCTGGTAGAATGATCTCGGAATTTAACTTTGCTCCAACGAACAATAAATTGTTGTTCAAATATTAAAGAATCAATGATGAATTTATTGGTTATAACGTCAGGTTGGAAACTATGCACAAGGGCGTTGTGGGAAATACATTTGAGAATGCTTATCTAAATTAGGTGAGAAAAGCATACAAGCATACATATAATCAACCCATATTATGTCCATTGGCATATATCCATGGCAAAGGTCCAATGCTTGAACACTCTCAACTACCCCCTTGTCTGCACCCATGACAAGTAGAACAAAGATTCTGTACATTGTTATACTAAATAGACTTTGAAAGCTAATTTTTAGTTCCTGTTTTTTATGGTCCCTGAAGATTTAATTAGTTTTTACTATTACTTCACTATCAACTATTGAGCATAGTTATCTTATTTTTATTTTTTTGTTGATTAAGGGAGGTAATTCTTGTAGTTTTTCCCAAACAACTATAATGTTGGGTATGTAATGAAAGTACTGTATTTTTTTTTACAGCAAAACCTCTTTACAAAGGCCACCCATGCATGGGGACAAATGTTTTGACCTTTGTTAAGAATTTGGTTGCTTTCAGAGGTTAGCTATTTAGATTGTGGAAGATCATTTTGCTCCATACGTGTTTGCTGTCGTTGAGATTTAAGGTTGCTTTTCCAGAAATCCATTGTAGAGAGGTTCTACTGTATACATAGCTATATGTTTACTTAGTTAATTGTAATATTAATTGTCATCCACTCTAGCTACTGGTAATTTTAGTTTTAATAAAATTTGCTATCTTCTCCATTTAATTTTATATAGCTGTTCTTCAAACTAAAGGAGTTTTGTTTTAGTTTTGGTTAACCAAAACAGTAGCTACTAGCAATGGACAACATGAACTCCAGTGACCGGAGTGATCATTATTAATTTTATCACAAACTTATCCTGATAAGATTCTCTACATATTTTTTATTCTTCTCTCTAGACATAAATAAATCATATTTTAGCTATGCAGGTGAGAAAAAATTGGAGTAGAACCCACAAATCAAGAGCAATCTTTCAGATCATAAATCAGAGGTTTGCTTGTTCCAAGGGGTAATAAGCAATAAATTTATCTAATTGGATGGGGCAGGAAGAACATTCACTGTAGCTATGCACTATTATACAGTGTTTCCATACAAAATGTCAAGGTTGTTCAACATACGTCCATTCTATAGCTAACTGGTTGTCATGACGCAAATTTCAAGCCTCTCTACTCACTAGAATGTAGCTGTTAAGTTGGTACTTATATGTTACTGTAAGTCTAAAATATCTGCCATAGTATTTTTACCAGTGCATGATTGACTAAGTAAAACTACAAGTAAAAGTGAAATAGTTGAAGTTGAATGGGTTACATTATTTTGATTACTCTGTATCTATAATATCTATGCTGCGATGCCCTAATTGCTGGTTTTAGTGGTAGATTAGTATGCACTGCTTGCTTATTGGACTTCATATCTGACTCCGTACAACAGCCAAAATGAATGTAACCACAGTTGCAATAGAAATATATTTGTAGTAGTTAACCTCCTCCACAAATCCTCCCTGCGTAATGAGTTACTGCACAAAACTATCAATAAGTATAACTCAAATTAATGAAAAACAAACAAACAACAACAACAACAAAACAAAACAAAAAAGCAACAAAAAACAACAACAAACAAACAAAGAAAAAAACCCCAGTGGGTTCAATGAAAATGCACAAAGAAGTTGGATATGGTAGAATGACAGGTGTTAAGAATGTTCGCAGCTTCCTTTCCAGTTATCTTGAGAAGGACAATTCACTAGGGGGCCACTATCTTCTTGTGGGGGAGTGGCCCACACTGGTAACAAAATTCTGTGCTTGTTTTGCCATACGACGAGCATCAGCAGAATTCCACTGTTCACTGCATCTAAAAATCAAGAGCATAAAAATATTTCACAATTTCTTTCTCAGCCTTCTTTTACTCATTAGATGTATTCTCTCTCTTTCACAGGCTTTTTAAAAACAATAAAAAGAAATTTTTAAAATGTTTGTCTATCACCAGGAATCCAACATGAGACCACTCAGGGCTTCTCTGGCATTTCTAAGTGGTCTGGCCAGGAATTGAGTGTGGTGTAAGAGGTGTGATATACCAAACCACAGTAAACAGCATCTGAAGCATTTAGTAGAGCTGGCATTGTTCAAAGTGCATCTATTGCGTATTTATCACAAGCACTCTGCTCATGCTTTCAAAAAGCATTACCTTTGAGAAACCATCGAGATAGCAAAACAAAAGCATTCTGGTAGTGCAATTATAACTAGCAAAACAATATTAATAGCTGGTTTAGTCACTTCATGTATTCATTGTTAACTTTCTGGCACATAAGAAACAAAGAGTAGTCTTCAGTCACAATACCAAAGCTATTCTATTTCCAACTTGCAAATCATTCTAGATAGAAAGTTGTAATTTATACTACCGTCTAGCCAAAACTTCTCTTTGAAAATCGATCTGTTCGGTTGATGTGGACTTCCTTACACAATAAGCTGTGTGGCGCCTTAGAAAGAAAAAAGAGGAGCATACACCCACTTTTGGAAAATTATCACTCAGCCACAGAGTGTTTGTGTGTTAAGCAAGCGGTCCAGGTTCAATTCCTGGTGACAGCCAAACATTTAAAAAAAATTTGTATGGTTAAAAAAAAAATAAAAATAAAAAAAAAAAAGCCGTGAAAGAGAGAATCATCCACAAAAATATTTGTACAACAACTAACACAAAAAATTAAACATACCTTTAGTAAACTAATTTTAGTCTGTCACATGAAGTACAGCAAAAAGACTTCAGTACTCTGCAAAACACATAACACACACACATGTACACACACACACACATGTACACACACACACACACACACACACACACACACACACACACACACAGAGCAGTATGGTACTTATAAATAATAGCTGGATAATAAATTTAGACATTACAATTTGATTGAACTCAGATATAACTCTCGCACTAGAATAGTTAAAAATACATCTCACCTAAGTATTACTGCCTTAAGGAATGCTTTATTGCATATATACTTTTATTAATGCTCATCTACACAATCACATAGGAACTATGATGTCAAACATTCAGCATGCACATACGGCAGTTCTGGCATCTCAGTTTAATGCCAATGGCACAGACCTGGACTGAGCAAAACTTCAAAGTAGTGAAGTGTGTGAACTGATAAAACAAAAAAAAACAACAACAACTGTCTTGGCTCCACCCAGAGTGGTCAATCTCAGGATAACTGTCTGTCGGAACCACCCCCACAAAGGAGGAAGAACTGACCTACAGCTATCCATCTGAACTTGGAACAGAACCTGTTATTGATTACCACCTCATTTATCTCATCATTTAACACCCACACCTTACATTTGGCCAGCTTGCTGGCGCCTCTCATCTTAAAACTTAATCATATTCATCTCAATCTCCACCTACTTCCTACCCATCTTAGTTCTATACCATATCACCCTATATAATCTCGCAATCAATTATTATTCTTGCGCAAATAAAGTCTAAGTGCTGGCGGGAGCCTACTGTATGTCTCACTGACTAATTAGATGCCATTATAAGAATTCTGGTCCTTCGAGAACTTTATTATTAACTTCATTATTTGTGACAGTGCCTAGGAAAAGGGACCTTTTACGTAAAATCAAAAATGTACAGTAGAGCCCAAACACCGACAAAAACATTTTTTTTTTGGTTTTCTTTTTATTGGCCCACAGGTATCTCCTACCATTTAGCTACACTGACACCAAATTTGAGTGGCTGAAACCATTGTTAAAGGTCCGAGCGCCCCGTTTAAACACAGTCACCTTTTACTCTCTATTTTGACCTTCCGTGCGTGCACGGAAATCCAACACGCGAGTAATTGAAAATCGTGGGCGAATTCAATTTGTTGCCTAGCAACAAATTACCCTACCTCCGATAATCGAGGGTAAATATTCTTATAAGTTTTTGTTAGCATTGCAGCAACAGAATAGAAATAGTAAATGTGAATAATCAAGCTATATAGGTTGATGTTGCTATTTATGGAGTCTTGTAGTTGGAGCCTGCAGACCTGGAGACTCCTGGGACTACTTTTGTGAAGACAATAGAAGAATCAGCAAGTCTCTGACTGGACAAAGGTTTCAGTGATGATGAGGACTTCTGTCACACTACAACAAGAGAAGGCAACACATTTTGAAAGTCCATAATTTTTGTTCATTGATTTAAAGAGATTCCTATTGTTCATTTGTTCCAAAACAGGAAACAAGCTGGCTGCAAGACAAATATAATCCTAAACTTAGCTAGCCAGTGAACTAACAAACCAAGCTAGTTGATCATTTCTAAAAGAGTGACTGTATTAATGACTTACTGTAACTATCAAACTGTTGGAAACAGAAAAAAAAGAAAAAAAAAAGCACAAAACGGCCTGCAAAATTATGTCTATACGCATCCATTGCTATTTAAAGACATACCTGTCTAGTACTCTTACACAATGTAGGGTCTAAACTGAGTAAGGCCTCCCCCATCAATGAAGTAGGAGGCCCTAACTATAACTTACTGCCGTTCAGCTGATCGCCACCATTTTCCAAGCATAAGTAACAATCTTACGTAACCCGTAACGCGGGCTTCCGGTTAGATTACGGAATTCAACGTTAACTCAGCGAGAAATTGAATAAGAAGTTTTAATTGCAGTTTTCTCGAAATAACTGTGCTCAAAATGGTCAGATTGCCGCTCGTATATTTAGTGAACCAAGGAGCGCCTGCCTATAAACTTGATATCAAAATACTCCATAAGAAGTGCTCTACACAGTGGTATGAATAACTCATTTTTCATTTTTTTACGGAAAAGGTCCCTTTTCCTAGGCACTGTCACATATTGTTTATTATTATTTGATGCATTACTTTCATCATTAGATATTTTGACGGAGTGGTACCCATATGAGCTGTGTGGATATGTATGTATGTGTGTTTGTGTGTAGGGTGGTACCCATGTGAGCTATGTTGTGGATCAAGTCGTGTCTAAGTTACTAGAGGCTGCCAAGAAGAAGAATAAAGGGGGCATGGACCTGAAGCCTATGCATGTGAAGAGTCATGTGTGGGTGTTTGTCAACTGTCTCATTGAGAACCCTTCCTTCGACTCCCAGACCAAGGAGAACATGACACTCAAGGCAAAGAACTTCGGATCTACCTGCAGTCTCAGCGACAAGTTCATCAAGGCGGTAAGGGGTGTCAGGTGGTAAGGGATGTCAGGTGGTAAGGGGTGTCAGGTGGTAAGGGGTGTCAGGTGGTAAGGGATGTCAGGTGGTAAGGGGTGTCAGGTGGTAAGGGATGTCAGGCGGTAAGGGATGTCAGGCGGTAAGGGATGTGAAGTGGTGGGTAAAAAATTGGAATAAAGGAGTTCAATTTTGGGTTCTGTACCTTCCTATACTGTAGTATCAATGTTGGGTTCTAGGGTTTTTTGGTTTTTGTATTTGTATGTTTGTTTGTTTGCTGTGGTTACTGTACACGTATTAGAAATTAAAACATGTGTTTGTTTGTTTGTTTTTGTTGTTTTTTTGTTTTGTTTTTCGAAGTACATTAACTTATTTTTTAATTTTTTATTTTATTTATTTATTGTTTTTGTTAAACAGGCCATGAACTGTGGTGTGATAGACAGAGTACTGAATTGGGCGCGTGCCAAGTCACACGCTCAAATAGCCAAGAAGCAGAGTGGCTCCAAGCACTCGAAGCTGCGAGGAATAGCCAAGCTCGACGACGCCAATGAGGCTGGAGGGAAGAACTCTCTGGACTGCACTCTCATCATCACTGAGGGAGACTCGGCCAAGTCCCTGGCTATATCAGGACTGGGAGTCATCGGAAGAGATAATTATGGGGTCTTCCCCCTCAGGGGAAAACTGCTCAACGTGCGAGAGGCCACACACAATCAGGTAATGGTGGTTGTGTTCTTGAGGGAAATGTCCACTTCATTAAGGGAAGAAATTTCAATCTGAATATATGCCAAACTTCTCTTTTTTGTTTTAATACCGTAGATGCAGGTTGTTAAGCGGCATTTTTTGTAAAGTGCCTGTTTTCTTCCAGGTTTTTAACACATTTTATTAAGCAGTTGATGTGTTCTGTTTAGTACTGATTGCTGCTCAGTCTCATCTTTCAGGATACTACTCACTGTAAGCTCCCGTATTTATTAAACGTCTATTTCCTTATCTTTGAGGTGTAAGCTGAGGTGCTTAAGAACCCATGAGTGCAGTAAAGTAAATGCACTATTTCTTCAAGTGTTAGAGCTGGAGTGAACATGATAAGCTACTATCCAGATAAGTACAGCATATACCTCACTGCCTTTATCAAACTAAGTTGATGCTCAGAACTTACCGGTTCAGTCAGTAAGAAAAGAAAGAAGAAAAATACAAAGGAGTTAGTGTCATCTACTGCTATTCTAAGGTAGTTAATTTAGCAATGATAAATAGTAGTGATATTAGTTATAGTAGTAGTAGTATAAATTGTGATTACCTACATTCTATTTACTCCATGCTATGCTCCTGTCTGAAACCCGGCTTTCCTTCCCTCTCCAGATTATGGGTAATGAAGAAATCAAGAACTTGGTGAAGATCTTGGGACTCCAGTACAGCAAGAAGTACGAGGAGGTGTCAGATCTTCGCACTCTGCGGTACGGCCACCTGATGATCATGGCGGACCAGGATCAAGATGGATCCCACATCAAGGGACTCGTTATCAACTTCATCAGCCACAACTGGCCACACCTACTCCGACATAACTTTATGGAGGAGTTCATCACTCCCATTATTAAGGTAAAGGGTGGACACTATTGTGTGCTACTGCATACGACTTAACAATAGATTAGTTACAGATTTATCAATAAAGATAGTAATAATAATAATGATGATGATAATGGTATTAAGCAAGCTAATTAGAATATGTTGTAGCTTGATTCCACGCTTTACAAAGTGTCCTGTTATACTGATTACATTTAGTTTGTCATTCAGTTAATATATTCTTCAGCAAAGTTAGTCCGTCTCGCGTGCAACAATTCAAGAAATATATTTCTGTATAGCATATGAAATGTATGAATCTAAGGTATAGATGCAGCTTTACTGTGTTTCTGACCTGATCCGTGTTTAGGCAAGTCAGGTTTTCAAACACTAGGTATGGGTTTTCAGTATTTTAGTCAATGATGTGTGTGGGCTATAGAATATCAACAAGTGGTATTTCATAATTCAGCGAGCGAGCGAGCGAGTGAAGCTGACTCTCAGTCGTGTTCAATTGAGATTTCAGATATATTATATATATAGGTATGTATGCGTACGTCAAATTTTTTCGCCCGCGCTTCTAATTACGTAAGTTAGGTAAACGTTCGCAGTTCCAGTATTTTTTTATTAGCGAGCGCGGAGAATCCTGCTGCACTGCCTTACGCAACTTTGTTTCAACCAAAACGTTTATAGCTACTCTCTTCTTGAAACAATTGTGAAGTCTTTGTCAAGCTGTGCTTCTTTGCCACTGCTTTTGAAGTTTATTCAGGTAATTGTGTTATTGTTAACTCTTCATGCCTAATCATTCAACCAGAGAAGAGGGCTACAGTGCATGCGTCCACTTCCGTAGTCTGGGATCAGAGACTTTTCTGTAAAAAGAGTCTGCTCGCTCGCCATGCATTTGCGCTATTCGAGCGCACCACTAGTTTATACAGATACTGTGGCCTTGAAAAGTTTGCAAGAGTTCTCATGAGTATGTTTCAGCGTATATGTATTGTTCTCGGAGTAATTGATCAGGGATGGTGCTGGTACTGTTTTAGAATACAATTCTTGGCAGGTGTTGACACTAATACCCAAAACACATAAACTATATCTTTCTTATTAGATGTATTCTCTCTCTTTCACAAGCTTCTTTTTTTTTTTAACAATACGAAATTAAAAATATTTGGTCGCCACTGGGAATTGAACGCAGGACAGCTTGCTTAGCGCACAAGTGCTCTGCCACTGAGCTACGACAACCAGCCGGCAAACAAGAAGTGATCCTGGGTTCGATTCCCAGCGACCAAATATTTTTAATTCTGTATTGTTTAAAACGGCCTGTGAAAGAGAGAGAATACATCTAATGAGTAAAACAAGACTGAGATAGAAATTGTGAATTGATGTATCTTTCTTGTGGCATAGTAGTTTTTCATTGCTACTCTCTGTGCTCCTTGTCCCAGGTGTCCAAAGGTCAGCAGGAGATAGCATTCTTCAGTTTGCCGGAGCACGAGCGCTGGAAGGCTACCACAGACAACGCAAACTCATGGAGGACCAAGTACTACAAAGGTCTGGGTACCAGTACTGCCAAGGAAGCCAAGGAATATTTCTCAGATATGGAGAGACATCGAATCCCTTTTGAATATGGAGGACCTGATGACGATGCTGCAATCAACCTGGTAAGGGGAGGCTACAGATATATTATCATATTATGTGGGAGCTTGTAAGTTATACATATAGTCTCTTGAATGTATAAGTTTTATTGATACAATTTAGTTACTTGATACGTACATTGATTCGTGAACTATACGATGGGTGTTTAACATATAAATGGGTAAAGGGTGGTCAGAGAAGTTTGCTAAAATAGGTGTGTGCAGGAATTCGTCCAGATTTTTACTACTTTAGCTGTTTCTGGTAGATCAAAGCCTTGTATGTATGTATTTAGTATTGTCTGTGTGTGTGTGTGTGTGTGTGTTTTTTGGTGTCTGTATGTAACTGTGTTCGATGCTCACTTGTTCTCATGCACTCATTCTTCTCTAGGCATTCAGCAAGAAGCTGGCAGACAAGCGTAAAGAATGGCTGACAACCTGGTTGTCAGAGAAGAAGGAACAACGTCAGTCAGGAATGAACGAGTCTTTCCTCTACGGCGAGCAGACTCACAGCATCACTTACTCAGACTTCATCAACAAGGAGCTCATCTTGTTCTCCAACGCAGATAATGAGAGGAGCATCCCCAGTATGGTGGATGGGCTGAAGCCTGGCCAGAGGAAGGTCCTGTACACTTGCTTCAAGAGGAATGATAAGAAGGACATCAAGGTTGCTCAGCTGGCCGGCTCTGTTGCTGAACACTCTGCCTATCACCATGGAGAGGTGAGTGGGTGGATGGGTGTGGACTGGGAACACTACACTAAGGTATAGTATTGGAGTCGATGATGATGTTGAGTTTGGAATATAACCACGATGGGCATTAATTGAACATTTGTTATACATACAGTAGGAGACAAAATAAAGTTCCGAATTCCATTCATAGTACGGCAGTAAAACGGTAGTTTTTTTTACTGTAGTTTTTACCGTTGCGTTCTGTACTGTTTTGACAAAACGGTCAACACTGTTTATTAAAACGGTAAAAACCGGTTTAGCTCTCCGATTCACAAGATAAACTCTTCCATAGCTGTATCAGCAAGCTAAGGCCTTGTATCGACCATTAAACGCTATGGGGATAGTGTAAAAAAGATCGTACAAAAATTTAACTTGCTTCAATAAAGCTGCAGACCCAAGTTCCGACGGGCACAGAGCTATAACGAGGTCCGCACTTCGTAGGTCTTCTGTTAGCTACTGATGGACCTCCGGTAGTAAAAAAATCTAAGCCCAGGAAGGCCCTAACATCGAGAAAACATCGATACTGTGCGGTGGTCGAACTAACAATTCTCCACAAGACAACTTCAAATAGGATGGCATCATTTATTTATTTTTAACCCGAAAAGCTCCACCTCAGGAGCCTGTAAACAAAAAATCTGAACGTTTTATTGGATAAACGATTTTTTATATTGCTTTGGGCGAGACATACGGTGAACGAGAAAGATTAAAACGGTAACGCGGTCGAACAGAATGACCGTGTTTTTTTAACCAAACGGCGTACCCCGTTTTTTTCCCCGTATTTAATCCGTGCAACGGCTGTTCTACGGAACGGAATTCGGAACTTTATTTTGTCTTCTACAGTAGCTAAACTTAAAAGTTAATAAAATATTAAGATTATAGATGTATGTAATAGCTATGTAAGTTGGGTTGTCTTAAAACTTCTGCATTTCCCCTTGGCTATAGCTTCCTCAAATGGTACTAGTACAAATTGCCAATTTTCAATACTCAAATCTAACTGTTTATAACATAGCAACTGCTTTTTTTAATTTTATTGTTGTTATGTTTTTTGTTGTTGTTGTTTTCTTTATTTTATTTTTGCTGTTGATATTGTTTATTATTTTTTTGGTTTTTTACCCTTGTTTTCAATTTCAGCTTTCAACAAATATATAAATTATACCATGTGCTGTGCTAATATAGCTTTAGTTTTCAAACTAGGCTTGCCATTTGTACTGATGCACACCACTAGGTTTGTTTGTTTTTGTTTATTTATATATTTATTTATTCATTTATTAATTTTTTCCTCCCCCAGGCTAGTCTCATGTCTACAATCATCAATCTGGCACAGAACTTTATTGGTAGTAACAATCTGAACTTACTGCAGCCTATTGGACAGTTTGGGACTCGGCTGCATGGAGGCAAGGATGCTGCTTCCCCCAGGTAACCAACGCCTGCACTAGAGTAAAGTAGGGATCTTGTCTTCATTTTCCATTGATTTTGATGAACGGTACATGTGAACGCTGTCTTCATAAGAGAAGCTAAGCAGGTCAGAGACACTTACCTGTATAGTGTATATATTTTCAGCGCGAAACTCCACTTCCAGCAATTCCGTACTCTCCAGCAGCGTAAAGCAGGCTACCACGGGCCACAAGCTTACTATTATGTGACGATAGGGGGTGTTACCTGTTATAGCTAGTATCTACGCAGACTACATGAGAGAAAAGGAAAAGTATACTTAGCATAACTACATATTAATGTGTTGTCACATTTACACTTTATCTGAAGAGCTACATTATATTAATTTTCAAAAATTGGAGGGCGGGGTGGAGGCGGAGGAGAGGAGAAAGAGACTCTGACTGGTGGGTGGAGATCCCAGAGCCACTCCCCCTCTGTGTGAAACCCTGGTCTCTTAAAACTCGCGTACTAATTGAGAGAGTTCACTAGGGATATGACTAAGTGACTGTACAATTTCAGGATTTAAATTTCTAGAACAATTGCACTAATTGCTTGTTGTTTATATTTTTATCGTAGCAGGGATAGTTTTACGCCTTTTTTACGGGGCACAAATCTACAAATGACATTTACCGCAAATTATTCATCAATTTGATGGAAATGAGAACCCTATGTAATTTAAACAAATATAGATTTGACCCCTATCAACTTTGTTTCCAAAAAAAATGTCCATTAATTGTTAATTATAATAATAACAATTTTTTCTCATTCTAACAGCCAATATTGTTAATTAAAACTTAACCCAACATTTTGACTTCTTGCCAAAGTCCTCTTCATGTGTCAACTGAGAGTACAAGAAGTCGAAACGTAGGGTTATGTTTTAATTAACAATATTGGCTGTTAGAACGAGAAAAGTTTGCTATTATTATAATTATTTCAGCCGACAATAACTGAATTCTTGTTAATGTAATTACTCAGGTATATCTTCACCAAGCTAAGCACTCTGGCTCGTTTGGTATTCCCCAAGACAGACGACACTCAGCTCCGCTATCTGTATGATGACAGCATGCGGATAGAGCCGGAGTGGTACATCCCCATCCTCCCTATGGTCCTGGTGAACGGGAGTGATGGGATTGGCACGGGCTACTCCACCAACGTCCCCAACTACAATGTCAGGGATATTGTCACCAACATCAAGAGACTCATGAATGGAATGCAACCTCAGGATATGGTGGGGCGTGGGGGGGGGGGGGGGGGGTGAAGGTGTATATAATTCAGCGAGCGAGCGAAGCGAGCGAAGCTGACTATCAGTCGTGTTCAATTGAGATTTCAGATATATATATATATATATATATGTAGGTATGTATGCGTACGTCAAAAAATTTCGCCCGCGCTTCTAATTACGTAAGTTAGGTAAAGCGTTCACAGTTCCAGCATTTTTCAATTAACGAGCACAGAGAATCCTGCTGCAGTGCCTTACCAACTTTGTTTCAAACCAAAAAGTTTATAGCTACTCTCTTCTTGGCAAAGACTTAATGGCAAATTGCCAAGCTGCGCTTTTTTGCCACTGCTTTCGAAGTTTATTCAGGTAATTCTGTTATTGTTAACTCTTCATGGCTATTATTTAGTGTTTTCCTTCACAAATCATCTTTACCTATACTCATATATTTACTCGCTCGCCATGCATTTGCGCTATTCGAGCGCACCACTAGTAGTCTGTATATTATGTGTGTGTTAGGTATGCAGTATGTATGTATGTTACTGTGTGTGTTTTATTTAAGCAATGCTTTGTTGTCGATATTTGTGTGTACTTTTTTTTAATTTTAGTAGTAATTAGTCAGTTATTTAGCTTTTTATTTAATTTTTTTGTTTGTTTGTTTTTGTTTTGTTTTATAGCTGCTGCTGCTGCTTTTTAGCAAAAATTTGAAATTCTGAGCTTTTATTAATTTTTTAAATTGTGTACTACTTATTTTAAACAGATTAGTACTTAGCAGTAATTTTGACTTGTGACTTTAGTAGTTTGAAAAATATATTATTTTGGTACACCATTCTCTCTCTCTCTCCAGGTCCCTAGTTACAAGAACTTCTCAGGTGGCATTCATCATATAGAGCCCACCAAGTACTACGTCCATGGCAACCTAGCCCGTCTCAGCGACACCAAGCTGGAGGTCACGGAACTACCCGTTCGCACCTGGACGCAAGCCTACAAGGAGCACGTGCTGGAGGTCATGCTGCATGGAAATGAGAAGATCCAACCTTTCATCACGTAAGAGAGAGAGAGATGCTAAGAATGAGTTGGCGCATAGTTGTGGACAGCTTTGCCGTCAACTATCCATGGGTATTCCTGGGAGGTCCCACCCACTTATACGGTGTGTACTATAGTCATATTGTCAAATGAACCCCAAATAGCTGGAAACATGTGGCAGCATCTGGGGGGTGCGAGGGACTTAGCCTTAGCCTCCCATATTGGACGTTCCAGTCTTGTACTACGAACGCAAAAAGCTAGCATGACTATTCAACCACAGGGAGGGGTTCCCTGTAGTGAAAGGTACAAATTGAATAATAAACTCCAAAATTTTGATGGGACATCCCATGGGACTTTTGTATTGTTCCAAGGGACAATCGACGGCATTACTGGACAACACTCTATAGTTGATGACTTTAATAATGTAATTTATTTCTTTTAATGCCTATCTTTGAGCTAGCTCATTCGCCATTACCCTGCTGGCCACAACTCCAAATGTACTAAGTCATCTTCCACATGTACGCTTGTTTCCATAGTGACTACAAGGAGTACCATACTGACACGACTGTTCGGTTTGTGGTCAACTTGACGACTGCCAAAATGGAGGAGGCAGCTGCTGTGGGCTTTTACAAGAAATTCAAGTTGGAGAGCTCCATTAGCACTGCCAATATGGTGAGTCTGGGTATATTTCAGCTTTTGGCCTAAGGGGAGGAGCTAATTTAAATGATGTGAATTTTTTTTTTTGGGGGGGGTGGGGGCATATCAACATGTCTTGCAATACAACTACAAGATATGTAATTCTTTACTGACAACTTGTGTGAAAATTTTCACTCACACTTTCTCTAGCCTTATATCTTAGCCAATTTACTTACTATTTATGACGTTGTTAGATTTTTGGTGAACGACGTGCGCCCCTCACTAACGAACCATTATTCTAGCATTCTTGCGCCTGAGCTAACTTGTTATTGTTGTAGTTTAGTAGTCATAGTTGCAAGTTTATTTATACCCCTCGTGTCTTACACCAGATATTTTTAATTTTTTTTATTGTTTATTTTATTTTATTTTTTATTTATTATTATTATTTTTATTATTATTTTATTTATTTTTTTTTTTGTGTGTGTGTCTAGGTTCTGTTTGACAAAGATGGTTGTCTGAAGAAGTACTCGTCAGCTACGGAGGTACTTCAAGATTTCTACGAGGTTAGACTTGAGATGTACCTGAAGAGGAAGGACTATCTAGTGGGCATGCTCAGTGCTGAGGCTGCCAAGCTCACCAACCAGGCCAGGCTGATCATGGAGAAGATTCAGGGCAAGATAGTCATTGGTGAGGCTCAGTAGTGAGAAATGAGTAGACTCTAGTGGATGGGGGCGTGGTGCTGAATGATGATGTGAAACTACGTATCAGGAATTCATATAGGACTTTCCGTTGTGGGATCTGGATGGGGAATTGGTAGAGTCAAGAAGAAAAAACTGATAAAGGTGTAACACTTCATAATCCGGTTTAAGGGGGTTCTCATGCCCCCCTTGACGGTTTTTCGCCCCTGAATTCGTGACAGGAGTAACATATACCATTACTAGTTAAGCTGGAGTGTGAGGGTTGCACTCTAGGCAGTCCAGGAAGTGGGTATCAAATTTAAGTCATTCTAACTACTTCTATTACCAGTAACTCTTGAACATGCTCTCAGCTACAAAAGAAAAGTCCAGAGTTGTTTTAGTAACTTTAATTAACAAATATGGAATTATGTACTTATCTCAGCTTTCCTCCAGTAATGGTAGCTTCATTAGAAGTCATTCTGACTACCATTGGCACTTGACAACCAACAAGGGGCACTTAGAAGCTCGAAAAAATGGCAAGTTTTTAAATTACACATATACCGCGAAGGGGATTCAATGCCATAGTAACCACTCCCAACAAAAATACAAGTCACGTTATTTTAATTTTTCTTTGTGATATTCTTATTAGTAATAGCTGAAAACGCACAATACGGTCACACAAAGTGGCCATACCTACACAAGACTTACCTTCGTGGTTAGTCTAGTGAACTTTCAACTAATGCATAGGGCTTATAATTACCACTAATAGCGCATTAACTTACCGCCGCCACTAACGCGAATAGAAATGGAACTCCGGATAGTTGTTGAGTTTGAATTGCACCACAAAAGAACTCGAAGTGGTAAACAATTCAATTTCTGGGATGAAACGGGTAATGATCAAGAAACGGGAGAATTCTGTTTAGTGAAGTTTGGAACAGGGTCGAACACCGAGCTAACACAAAAGTACGCAAGGGTCAATGTAAAAAATTACATACGTACGTCGCCACATATATATAAACAAATATCCCCGATTTTCAATTGAGTTACCCCTGATAGTGTTTCGCTCCCTCGCCAGGTAGTCTATGCTAACAATGAAAGGGTAACTAAGTCTAGCTAAATTATGCATACTCACATGAACAATTGAAGGATATGTAATAATAGTCTCTGCTTTATTATATCAAATTTTTTCCTTATTATTTTATTATCTTTATTTTTTCATTTCTTTATTTTTTTCATCTTCCAGAAAACAAGAAGAAGACTGTTTTGTGTAATGAGCTGAAAGCAGCTGGTTACCGTAGCGATCCTATCAAGGCCTGGAAAGCCACTCTTGCCAAAAATGAAGAGGGAGGAGCTCATGAAAACAGAGATGATGAGGAAGAAGATGGGAGTGAGCAGGAGGAGGAAGGCAAGGACTTTATGTACTTGTTGTCTATGCACCTCCTGTCTCTCACCAAGGAGAAGAAAGATGCACTACTTAGAGACAGGGACCAGAAGGTTAGGGAACTAGGACTTGTATAGTGGACTTGTTCTATATTGCGACTTTAATGCTAGCACATATGCATAGTATATGTGCCGTGAAATTTGAGTTAGAGGATGATTGATTTTTGTTAATTTATGCCTTTTCTGGTAAAGGGGAAGATTAAAACTATATGTACCTTTAGTGCGTGCTGAGCCAAGACATTTTTTTTTTGGTAATTGTTTGTTTTTTTTGTTGTTGTTTTTTGTTGTTGTTGTTTTTTTGTTGTTGTTTGCCGCCTGAAAAGTATCCATTTACGACCAAAACAAAATCGTATATTAGTCTATAATGTGTTGATAACTAGTTTGTTAACCTCTACAGACTTGTTAATTTTTTGTTAACTCTAATTACCAAGACAGTTTACGGATTTTGTTATGGTTGTAAATGTACTTTTTTCACCCTGTGCGAGTTTAGGCTTTATATAAATTTTAGGATAGGTTATATAGCGCTGGAAAAATTGCTAGTATAATGTTTTCTGTAATTATGGAGTAGAAGAATGTTTACACACATGTATGTTCACACACATGTATGTTCACACACATGTATGTTCACACACATGTATGTTCACACACATGTATGTATGTATGTATATCAGACACTTAGTTACATTTTAATATTTTGTTGTATTAGGTTGAGGAATTGCGTGTTTTACAAGAGAAGACTCCCAAGGACTTATGGAAGGAGGACATAGACCAGTTCATGGAGGAGTTGGATGTGAGTGAGGCATGTGTGGGCTGGGCGGAGCATGTGATAGAGTCTGTCCATGAACCAAGTATAGTATGTGTGTAATATTCCTGGCAATAGAAATCTCATCTTACGTTGAGTATAAATAGATGAATTTGACATAGCTACATGCGACCTCACTCAATGCCAGTGACGTAAATGAGAAGCAGTCATTGGAAAACGGTAACTGAATTGTGACTTGCAAATGTGATTGGAGTATATATATTGTACTATGAGAGTCAAATTCTCGGTGGACCTTACATTTTACACTGGTAGTAGTTAATTACCAGAGTTTGTTAGGATTCTTAGTTTTTGGTTCCAAGCTAATTTCTGGCTAAAGCATTTATATGGTTATGCTATACAATATACACCAGGGCAGAGAGACTTCGCTGGTACCATGTTGATTCTATTGGTATAATGTAGAGCAAAGTCTATTCTTCCTAGTCCTACCACATATTACACGGATCATCTTGCATGTAGGACACCAGAGTTGAGCACATTTTGTTGTTGTTGTTTTTTGTTTTGTTTTTTTGTTTTTTTGTTGTTTTTTTTGTTGTTGTTGGCTCAAGGTCTGTATTGGTGAGTAATTTTGTGTTTGTACTTTTATGTTCTTCTCTAGCATGTAGAAGAACAAGAAAGACAAGACGAGAAAGCTGGGGCTACCATATCGGTGAAGAAGGGTGGCAAGGGCAAAGGGGGTGGTGGAGTCAAGAGTCTGAGCAGGCAGACCAAGTTAGTGACCACCTCCAAGAATAGTCTTAAAGACACAAAACCCAGTGCCTTTGGTGAGCCCATGACACCGGCTGTGCCAGAATTCAATGCCAATCCGGTCAAGGCCAAGGAAAAGAAACCACCTGGTGAAAAGAAGGCTGGTAAAGGGTTGCCAAAGGGCCAGGCTACGCTGAAGGTAGTGAAAAGGAAGAGGAATGATGGAGGTAGTGAGGACGAGGTGGAGTCGGAGGTGACTGGAGAGGACTTGTCTGGGGAGATGGAAATTAGTGCTTCATCAGTTGGGGATGAATACAAACCTGCAGATGCTAAGGTACCTAAATAGGAAGTTAAGGACTTAGGTATTTTTTAGTACCTGTCAATATACTAAAAAACTATTATGTGTTATCTTATAATTATTACAATAATGTTGCTGTTGTTTGTTTGTTTGTTGTTGTTGTTGTTGTTTTTTGTTGTTGTTTTTATTCCTTCAATGAGTAGAGAAGATGCAATTTAGGGTGTAGTTAAATTTAAATGTCCAGTTGAGAATAATGTTGGTAAGTGCAGTGATAAGATAGTTGATTATAGTTCTCTTATTTTGCTTCTGTCTTTACCTTATTTTCTGTATTATTAACTTAAAAAAAGGAATTTTCCAATCAAGTATTTTACAGCATTCTTATTATTGTCATTATTGGTATCCCATTCTAGCCTCCAGCTCCTAAGAAGGCTAAAATATCATCCGATACCAAGAATACTAAAGCAATGAAAACAACTCCTACAAAGAAGGTTAGTGCATAGATATGTAGTTATGTCAAGGCAGCATTATTAGTTACGTGCATGCAAGCTTTACTTCCGTATGTGTTAAACTGATTATGTAACTAGGTTACCATTACAGTGTAACCTCTGATAGTGAACTCACATGCTACTTCTACTTAATGAACTTTCTTCTGTGTGTCCCTTCCACCAGAGAATGTATTGCTTATCATCTGTTAAGCAAGCAGCCTTTTAAGCCTTGGTCCCAAATGTTCTTAGTTCAGAGGTTCTAACTGTATGTTATTGTTTACTACACTCTGTTCCCTCTCTATTTATAGGGATTTTCTGGTGGAGCTAGTGAGAGTGAAGACAGTGATGTCATGGTGACAGATGCCAAGAAACCTCAGAAGAGGAAGGCAGTCATATCCTTAGACAGTGATGATGAGGATTTTCAAGTAGGCAAAACGAAACCCAAACCCAAGAAAGGAAAAGTTGCCAGTAGTACTGATGGACCTAAAGCCAAGAAGCCTAAGGGGAAAGCACCAGAGAAGAAGAAGAAGAAAATAGTGATTGAATTTAGCGATGATGAAGATGACGACAAGCCTAAGGCCACAGCTAAGAGGAAGAAAGCTGCACCAAAGAAGAAGGCACGCAATGAGTGGAGCTCAGAGGAGAGTGGCTGGGATGATGATGATGGTGGAGGAGGAGACAGTGATGTGGATGAAAGTTGTGTTGCTCCTCGTGCCTCTAGGACGATGAGAGAGAGAAAGAGGGTGGTGTATGCTGTAGATGATGATGACGAAGAGAAGGAGGACGAAGATGACGTGTAAACAGATTATGCTGGGTTGTGGGAGGTTGTTCTTATTTTTTATTTCATCATGCTACAGACTTCCTTATAATTACCATCACCCTTTACGTTACACTTATTTAATTTTTCTTCTACTGGTATCTCAAAGTAGTACTTTTGAAATAGCATGGCTTAAATAATTACCAATCGGTGGATGTTGTTATCATGTTGTACCACTAAATATAGGATGGTGAGGAACACAATAATTGTTGAACAAGAAGTTGGGAGAGGGGGTTGAAGCTGAATACAATATGTCAACCAGAATTTGACTTGGAGGTCATCCGATGATGCTATTCAGAGTATAATACATCTTTTATAATGCTCAAACAGCAGTTTTGGCCTCATCTGTTCATTTTAAGAGAAATCCATGCCCCAACTACCACTAAGTTTCAGAGCTGCATGTATTGCAGCTGCCAAAAACCAATGCCAATGTCAGCTGAAGCTTGCCAGGACAAACAGCAAGGAGACATCTCTGAGAGAAGATCAATACATAATCTTTAAATTGAAATGCCTGTGCTGAAATTGTACCTAGCTATGACCTTGTGACCAATTAAGAAGATCAGAAAAAAATGTGTTACTGTTTGATTACTGTGATGGTCAGCAAAGTGATAATATGACAATCAGATGATGAAAAGAAGTTTCCAAACTTCAGAGATAGATAAGTTATTTAAATAAAGTGGTTAAGATAGATAAATAAGTGGTTAAGATAAGTTTTTTAAATAACTATTAGCTACGTATTTCGACTTCTGGTATTGCTGTCTAAAAAAAAAGTGCATCATATCATAACAGCTACAGGTTAAACCATAATGACTTACCTATTTCTTTTTCTTCTTCTATTAAAATGAATTAATTATGAGAACTTATACTATACATGTATAATCTACTCACTTTATTGTTTAAAAGTTTTTTTTATTTGCTGAGCCACTGGCTCAGTCTTCTCTTCATTCTGTCTTCCATTCTAACACAATATATCACAACTGATACAATTATTCTCCTAAATAAATGTTCTGCCATTAGTTTCGGTTACATGATTAAAACAATACTGATAAGCAGGTGACCTAACCGCCAAGTAGCTAATGATCATGCACAATTAAACTACACAAAACAGATGGTAGTCGGGCCGAGAACATTTCTCCCGCCTTTTACCTTGCACGTTACTGCGCAGCGATCGATTTTTTTAAATTATATAAGGGCAACGCCCCCTTTTGCATTCACGGATTCCCCCTAAGCACCACTTAGCACCTTAGCAGGTGTGGTCAGGGAAGGGTCCACCCACGCCTCTGCCAAAACTGGAGACTGTGGCTCACTGGCACCACACCTCCCAATTGAGGTAAGCAGAGGTGGGTGTCTGCCAAAACTGGAGACTGTGGCTCACCGGCACCACACCTCCCAATTGAGGTAAGCAGAGGTGGGTGTCGGGGTGGGAGTGGTTAATCAGCAAGGACTGTAAGTCATTAACTGAAAGTTAAATTTGATACTAAAGAAGTTATCAATACTCAGGAAATTGAGGTAAGTAGTAATTCCATATTTGTTGGCTTTAATTACAAATAATACCATTGGTTTATTTTTTATCATAGCTGAGAGCTTGTTCAAGAGTTACTGGTAATTGAGATTATCAGAATGGCAGATGTTTGATACTACAAAATCAAGATGTTTGATACTACAAAAGTTAACAAATCAGGTAGGAGAATGATTTTGTATTTGTTTGCTGAAATAAAAGGTCTTAACTGCTATTATAGTGTTTGCATGAACTAAGTTACATGAGTCAAGAGTGTGATATGGCGAAATATTTCATGAGCAGGCTAATTTTTTTTACGAGCTAAAGGCAGAGTGAAAATTAAGCCTGGGAGTGAAATATTTTGCCATAACACTCTGACAAGTGTAATAAGTGGTTTATTCCACACTAGATATCTTCACTACTGTAGTTAGTACTAGAGGAAGGGTAACTCACAGGGTAAAGTTGGTTGTTGGGGCTACCCACACCCCCAGCTGATATTTTAGCAGCTGCTCTAACCCTGTTGAACAAGGTAAAGTAAAGAGCAGGGTACACCAGAGGAAGGTAGCTGTAAAACTGAGAAAATTGAAAAGTTTGGCCAGTTGCTATAACTACGTCAGGGGTAATGAGCTTGCAGAGTGTGTGTCAAACATGAGTTATTTCACTGGTCATGTACCTAAAAATAATCATTGTGAAGATATCTAGGGTGGAATATTATGTATGGATTGTACTTATACCATAAATAACGTTTATATGTTTATATTCAAAATTAAGGGGTTGTCACAAGCAGAGGAAATGTTGATCTCGACTGTTATGGCACTAATGTCCATCTATCGACTACCCTATGGTCAGCATGGATACAAAGGCCATGTAATCAACCTGCCTCAGGATGTCACTTCTTTTGCATCCAGCCTTCCAAGAAACACAAAAAATCTTGATGTGTTGATCGTGAGGAAAGATGGCTCAGAAAATACTCACAAGGACTTTAGAGTGAGATGCTCACTTGTCCTACACGCTCTCCTGTGGCTAAAGCAGCACAACAAGTATTATCATGACACGACAATTGATATGGAAGAAGTAAAGCAGCTCCCTATTGATGGAAATCATTCCAATAACACCACTACTGAAGATGCAGCCATCAAAGTTGAAGACAATAGCAAGAGGAAAATGATAAACAAGTGACCGAAACATTTGAAGAAGACAAATCTGTGACTGCGGACTCCCAACTGGACCACTATTGTGCTCGTCCTGATGTCCCAGAGTTTAGAGAAATGTCCCTGCTGAAATTTGTTCAGAAGTACAGGATCCCCAAGAAAAATTGGCAGTGCACTGGTGCCAAGGGACAAAGATGTAACAGTGATACCGCATCCTTATTGCTCACCAGATCCACAAGGACCACAATACGAGCAATATTCAAAGCAGAAACTCATGCTTCACAAACCTTTTGTTCAACTAGATGAGCTACTTGGAGGATGTGACACATATGCAGCTACTTATGCTACTTTTCAGCAGTTAATGTGCCATAATCTCTTGCTCAAATGCTAGAAATGGCACAGGCAGAAGATCAACATATTAATGTTTCCTTCCTTTATTGCACAGCACAAACAACATTATGTCTACTCAGCATATGAAACTAAGGCTGAAGCACAAAATTTGAAAGGAAAGCAGAGTGAAGCTTACCAAATAGTATTCAATCACTACCATGACAATAGAGTATTTTAATGTGGGTGTAGGCCGTTACATTACAATTACTAAAACTGAATTGAAGCTATTCCACATGCCTGGCAAATTTGGTGAAAGGCCTACGAGAGAGAAATGCTTGCTTAATTTACTATTACTACGTGCTACATTTAATCAAGCAGTCTAAAGAAAAGCATAGAGTTCAGTTACTAGGCTGTGTGGGTCACCTCTAAGGATGATCATCTCTGGCACAGTAGGAACTGAAAAGTCATATTTGATAAAGTGCTTGAAGAAATTGTTGGACGATTGCCTTTGTGTAACAGCTCCAACTGGAGTGGCAGCTTACAATGTAGATGGCTATATGCTTCATTCGCTTCTCAGCATTCCTGTCACTGGAGACTTTAAGGACTTGGAGGGAGAGCGTCTCAGTGCTCTTCAAGAATCACTTTGTGGCATTAGGTACTTGATAACCAAGGTTTCATCTAGGATTTTTGGTTTGGGGAGGAAGGTAGCCTCTGACTTTACAGGTTCCACTCTTAGTATATTAGTGTTTGATGATTTCTAATTGGTGCACAGTTTCTAATTGGTGCACAATTTGACCACAGGATACTGTTCACCAACTATAGAGAATCTTCATGTTCTGATGTTTTATCTGATCTTTTAACAAATCACACACTGAAAGCTGGCTTTCCAAACCTTGAACGTTTGGCTTCTCTCTGTGTGGTACTTCCAGTTACCACAGCAACTGTAGAAAGAAGCTTTAGTGACATGAAGCTTGTAAAGACAATGTTGAGAAGCAGGCTCAGTGAAGAAACTCTTGATCAAGCTATGCGAGTTTGCATTGAAGGTCCTGAGAAATTAAGTTATAGAGAGCTAGAAACAATAGTAGAACACTGGAAGAACCAGAAAAAGCGCAGACTTGCCTTTTAAACTTTTGCACACACTCACAATTTTTTTTCACTCACAATTATTTTAAGATGACATCATCTATCTGAATATTTTCTTTTGGGGAGGGAGTTGAGGAATTTGGGGGGGAAGTTGAGGACTTTGGGGGGGGAAGTTCCCCCCCTGCACCCCCACTAGATGAAACCCTGATAACCGATTAAATGTCAACGGTTGGCCGAAAACTATTTGGTCAGGTAGACAGAAGATTTCGTTAGGTATTCCCTCAAAGGTATTTTTTTATTGCTATGTGTGACTCAACTGTGTTTCATGTTTTTTTAATGAAAATAATCTAGATCTCATGAGGTATACTGGGTGGATGTTCCTGTCTACTGACTGGAGACTGGGGTCCACCACCAGTGATGGACTTGTCACTGTACACTACAGAAACATAATCTGAACAGTCTGATCTTGGCAGTGCTAATTATCGTCTCTTTAATTGTGGTATTATTTCGAAACAAGTAGTAAGGCAAGAAAACCTAGACCTAAAGAGTTATTCATGCGTCTCAGAAATGGTGAAAGTTCCAATAGTTCTACTACGTCGCACATGGTTGTCCTCTACCTACCCATGCTCGAGACCCCAGCTTACCTTAAAATTGGCCTGGGCAGTTACAATTCACAAGTCCCAAGGTATGACATTAGACAAAGTTGTCATTGATGAGGGGAAGAAAGAATTCTCAGCTGGACTGACTTTTGTGGCATGCAAAAAAATTGTATACAACCAAAAATAATTGATTTAGTACCTTTGATTTAGTACCTTTGAAAGCAACAAGAACAGTAGCAACAGCAATACTAATGACTAAAAACCTTCAAATCCAAAAATTTGATGTACGTATAAGTATGTTAAAAACGCTTCACTCCATTTCAATTTCAACTCATGTAGGGTGGCATGGTATTGTTTTTCTGACTGCTGATGGAAGATCTCTCTCAAATTACCTATATTATATATTGGGATTTCAGGAGCAGTAGCACTGTGCTTTCTTAGCCATGCCTTAGTTGAGTTAATGACATGATTCCAATATAGCAACCTCTGGATGTTGCGGAGATGAATATCAATGGCTGGTAAAGCCTACTTCATCATAGGTTACTAAAGCCACTTTTCTTTTCCCAATATCCACCAAGTAGGGCAATTCCTGAGCTACAATTCTCATCATACCACAACAGAAGATCTGGATCAATGGCTGATGTAAAGCCTACTTCATCATCGGTTACTAAAGCCACTTTTCTTTTCCCATCTACCTGAGCTACAATTCTCATCATTTTAGCTTCCCTTCATGAATTGCAAACATTACAGTCATATCAGGGTGAATTCTTAAATATATTGTTTCGATCATCTCAACACTAAGTAATCAGTTTTTATACCACACATAACGAGAAGATCTGGATACATTATTAACCCTCAGCGCGCATGCGCTAGAGGGTTACAGTAGTCCTAGTGTCATTCATTAACCGTCAGCGCGCATGCGCCCAGAGGGTTACAGTAGTCCTAGTGTCATTAACCCTCAGCGCGCATGCGCCCAGAGGGTTACAGTAGTCCTAGTGTCATTCATTCGTTCGTTCTGTCACTCTGTCTGTCAACAGGCACTTCTGGAAGGTAGGAACCAGCCAGGCTCTGAAAGCGGCATCAAACAGCAGTATTTCACGAAGTAAGTTCCTTTAATGTGCCAGAATTTTGATTTTGGACTTCATTTTCCAGAAAAAAGCTAGTCTTTCCAGAGCCGTGCGATCGTAGGCTTACAGCGGGAACCGCCCCTTAAAAAACGTGCTTGTCACGTGAGCCAGCTTGCAGGTTGCAAATCACTTTTAAATAGCTAACAATTACCTGCGTTCAGCGTGCGGTGTTGCGTTGCGTAGTTGTTGAGTGAGCAAGTACCTAGCCTAGAAGTTGGTGGTTCAAATCCTAGTCGACGCTAATTTTTTTTTTTCTTTTTTTTTTTTTTTTATCCTATTTTCTTTTTTTTTTTCCTTTTGTCTTCTTGCCTTATTTTTCTTTATTTTCCTCTTTCTTCCTTCTGTTTTTATTTCTTTCCTACCTTTTCCTTTCTTTTCCTCTTTCTTTCGTGTACTGTTTTTCTTTCTTTCTTCTTCCTTTTTCTTTTCTTCCTACCTTTTTTTCATTCATTCTTCTTTCTTTTCATACTAGCTAACTAGCGCTGAGGGTTTGCACTTCAGTGCTCTAGTTCATTCATTCATTCATTCATTCATTCTGTCACTCTGTCTGTCAACAAGCACTTCTGGAAGGTAGGAACCAGCCAGGCTCTGAAAGCGGCATCAAACAGCAGTATTTCACGAAGTAAGTTCCTTTAATGTGCCAGAATTTTGATTTTGGACTTCATTTTCCAGAAAAAAGCTAGTCTTTCCAGAGCCGTGCGATCGTAGGCTTACAGCGGGAACCGCCCCTTAAAAACGTGCTTGTCACGTGAGCCAGCTTGCAGGTTGCAAATCATTTTTAAATAGCTAACAATTACATGCATTCAGCGTGAGGTGTTGCGTTGCGTAGTTGTTGAGTGAGCAAGTAACTAACCTAATAGTCTCTGGTTCGAATCCTCGTTGACGATATTTTTTTTTTTTTCATCTTTTTTTTTTTATCCTGTTTTTTTTTTTTTCTTTTGTCTTCTTGCCTTATTTTCCTCTTCCTACTGTTTTTATTTCTTTTCTACCTTTTCCTTTCATTTTCTCTTTCTTTCCTGTACTGTTTTTCTTCTTCCTTTTTCTTTTCTTCCTACCTATTTTCATTCATTCCTCTTCTTTATCATACTAGCTAACTAGCGCTGAGGGTTTGCACTTCAGTGCTCTAGTTCAGTCATTAACCCTCAGCGCGCATGCGCCCAGAGGGTTACAGTAGTCATCCTGTCAGTCATTCCGTCCGTCAGTCAACAGGGAATCTCGAAGATTACGGCTACCCAGGCTTTGAAAGCGACATCAAACTATAGCACTTCACAGAGTAAGTCCCTTTAATGTGCCAGAATTTTTAGTTTTGACTTAGTTTTCAAGAAAAAGCGAGTAGAATTTCAGTCCCACAATTGTACGTTACGGTAATGGGAACCGCCCCTTAAAAAACTTGCTTGTCACGTGAGCCAGCTTGCAGGTTACAAATCACTTTTAAATAGCTAACAATTACATGGATTGAGCATGAGGTGTTCCGTGGCATAGTTGTTGAGTGAGCAAGTAGCTAACCTAGAAGTCACTGGTTCGAACCCAAGTAGATGACTTTTTTTTTCATTTTTTTTTTCATCCTTTTTTTTTTCTTTTTTTCTTTTTCTTGCCTTATTTTCCTCTTCCTACTGTTTTGATTGCTTTCCTACCTTTTCCTTTCATTTCCTCTTTCTTTTGTCCCTCTTCATTGTCTTTTTCTCTTTCCTGCCTCTCTTCATGCCACTTCTCTTTTTTTTTTTGTTTCTACACTTTACCTTTGTTATTATTTTCTTTATCATACTAGCTAACTAGCGCTGAGGGTTTGCACTTCAGTGCTCTAGTTCATTCATTCATTCATTCATTCTGTCACTCTGTCTGTCAACAGGCCACTTCTGGAAGGTAGGAACCAGCCAGGCTCTGAAAGCGGCATCAAACAGCAGTATTTCACGAAGTAAGTTCCTTTAATATGCCAGAATTTTGATTTTGGACTTCATTTTCCAGAAAAAAGCTAGTCTTTCCAGAGCCGTGCGATCGTAGGCTTACAGCGGGAACCGCCCCTTAAAAAACGTTCTTGTCACGTGAGCCAGCTTGCAGGTTGCAAATCACTTTTAAATAGCTAACAATTACATGGATTCAGCGTGTGGTGTTCCGAGGCATAGTTGTTGAGTGAGCAAATAGCTAGCCTAGAAGTCTCTGGTTCGAACCCAAGTAGATGCTTTATTTTTTCATTTTTTTTTTCATCCTGTTTGTTTTTTTTTGTTTTTTTTTTCTTTTTGCCTTATTTTCCTTTTCCTACTGTTTTTATTGCTTTCCTACCTTTTCCTTTCATTTCCTCTTTCTTTTGTCCCTCTTCATTGTCTTTTTTCTCTTTCCTGCCTCTCTTCATGCCACTTCTCTTTCTTTTTTTTTTGTTTCTACACTTTTCCTTTTCTTTATCATACCAGCTAACTAGCGCTGAGGGTTTGCACTTCAGTGCTCTAGTTCATTCTGTCACTCTGTCTGTCAACAGGGCACTTCTGGAAGCTAGCAACCAGCCAGGCTCTGAAAGCGGCATCAAACAGCAGTATATCACGAAGTAAGTTCCTTTAATATGCCAGAATTTTGATTTTGGACTTCATTTTCCAGAAAAAAGCGAGTCTTTCCAAAGCCGTGCGATCGTAGGCTTACAGCGGGAACCGCCCCTTAAAATACTTGCTTGTCACGTGAGCCAGCTTGCAGGTTGCAAATCACTTTTAAATAGCTAACAATTACATGCATTCAGTGTGAGGTGTTGCGTGGCGTAGTCGTTGAGTGAGCAAGTAGCTAACCTAATAGTTGCTGGTTCGAATCCACGTGGACAATATTTTTTTTTTTTCATCCCGTTTTTTTTTTTTTTTCTTTTTTCTTCTTGCCTTATTTTCCTCTTTCTTCCTACTGTTATTATTTCTTTCCTACCTTTTCCTTTCTTTTTTCTAACTAGCGCTGAGGGTTTGCACTTCAGTGCTCTAGTTCATTCATTAACCCTCAGCGCGCATGCGCCCAGAGGGTTACAGTAGTCCTAGTGTCATTCGTTCTGTCACTCTGTCTGTCAACAGGCACTTCTGGAAGGTAGGAACCAGCCAGGCTCTGAAAACGGCATCAAACAGCAGTATTTCACGAAGTAAGTTCCTTTAATATGCCAGAATTTTGATTTTGGACTTCATATTCCAGAAAAAAGCGAGACTTTCCAAAGCCGTGCGATCGTAGGCTTACAGCGGGAACCGCCCCTTAAACAACTTGCTTGTCACGTGAGCCAGCTTGCAGGTTGCAAATCACTTTTAAATAGGTAACAATTACATTCATTCAACGTGAGGTGTTGCGTTGCGTAGTCGTTGAGTGAGCAAGTAACTAACCTAATAGTTGCTGGTTCGAATCCGCGTTGACAATATTTTTTTTTTTTCATCCTGTTTTTTTTTGTTGTTTTTTTTGTCTTCTTGCATTATTTTCCTCTTTCTTCCTACTGTTATTATTTCTTTCCTACCTTTTCCTTTCTTTTTTTCTAACTAGCGCTGAGGGTTTGCACTTCAGTGCTCTAGTTTCATTCATTCTGTCACTCTGTCTGTCAACAAGCACTTCTGGAAGGTAGGAACCAGCCAGGCTCTGAAAGCGGCATCAAACAGCAGTATTTCACGAAGTAAGTTCCTTTAATGTGCCAGAATTTTGATTTTGGACTTCATTTTCCAGAAAAAAGCTAGTCTTTCCAGAGCCGTGCGATCGTAGGCTTACAGCGGGAACCGCCCCTTAAAAACGTGCTTGTCACGTGAGCCAGCTTGCAGGTTGCAAATCATTTTTAAATAGCTAACAATTACATGCATTCAGCGTGAGGTGTTGCGTTGCGTAGTTGTTGAGTGAGCAAGTGACTAACCCAATAGTCTCTGGTTCGAATCCTCGTCGACGATATTTTTTTTTTTTTCATCTTTTTTTTTCATCCTGTTTTTTTTTCTTTTTTCTTTTGTCTTCTTGCCTTCTTCCTACTGTTTTTATTTCTTTTCTACCTTTTCCTTTCATTTCCTCTTTCTTTCCTGTACTATTTTTCTTTCTTTCTTCTTCCTTTTCTTCCTACCTATTTTCATTCATTCCTCTTCTTTATCATACTAGCTAACTAGCGCTGAGGGTTTGCACTTCAGTGCTCTAGTTATTTTTAGCACAAAGTCAGGAATGTCGTACGCCAACTCATGAAGGTTGTACAAGGCATCGTGAGTCAGCCTGATTGTTTGACGCTGCAAAGCCTGTATATTTCCTACTTGGTTAGTATTTCTTGGCAAGAGTACTGCGATGTTGTGATAAAGCAATGGACAAAGATATTTGGTTTTCGACCACACTGATGGACAGGTACGAACATGGGGATCATGCTCCACATTGGAATCATCTCCTTTATAGTGTATCGGAGTCAGGTGACCTCCTTGATTAGGAATTACATATGAAAACCATCTAAACTCATTTCGTTCTTCACGACGAGCCACATAATTATAATGTCTTGCATATTCCCCGTTTATTGTTGTTGTACTTCGGGAACGAGAGAGAATAAAAAGTAGCTTGTCTTTCCACAGCATGCTTGGGGTCTTCTAAGTTATTTTGACATTTGAAATTTGGCATAGACTTAGAGTAAGGGTCACCAAGACTAATTCTGCAAAAAACAAAAATTGGAGAGAGAAAGAATTTTTCCGATGACTTACTTCTGGAGCCTATGTCTCAATTTAAATTTTTGCACGAAATGCACCCTTTGGTCAGAGCCTGTCACATTCATTGAAGGTATATAACACGTAGTTAAGGACAGATACTTATGGTGGCCGAGAAGGGTCAACCCGCTTAGCGGGCAACCGAACGAAAAAGCCCAGCGGCAGTGCTAATAATGCTAGAAGCCGCTCTCGGACTGGGCCAAAAGTCGTGCGGCTTCTACAGCGTAAAACCCAAACGGCTCTGGAGGAAAACCGAGCGGGTGGGGAAAACCGAGCAGGTGGAGCAAAAGCCGCTCGGATGAGGAATCGGGCGTTGGTAGTAGCCAATTGGCTTTGAAAGAATGGCCGACATTTTAAATAATTTTGCTATAATAGTTGAAAAATTAAAATACAAAGCGGTAGAAGTAGGATGGATTACGGTAAGTTTCTGATTGCTCTAAAAGGTTAGCATAGTAAGTTTATTGTACATAACCTTTAAGTTATAGTTATAAACCAAAATTGAGGTTTGTATGCGATTTATAAATCGAAATACAAACCTAATGATTTTGGTTTATAACTATTTTATAGCCAGAACATAAACAACGAGCAAAGTATAGCGTTAGCTATCTTAGTAATTGTATTAAAGTACCCAAACTCTTCATTATTCCATTTTGCTTTGATCTGCCTTCTACCATAATTATGGTTGCTAAGAACTATATCAGACTTTTCCCCGCTAATACATTTTCTTACGGGCATACCAGACTGTATCAGATTTATAGTTCTTAACGACAAGCGGGGTCGCTCAGGTAACGGGCTATAAAGAATATTATAAATCTGGGAGGCCATACAAAGTCATTTTATCTAGACTTGAAAGCGCATGTGGAATCAAGAAGAGGTATTTTATATTTCTGTATTGTTTGGAACTTATCTGACCCTGGTAGCTATTTAACTAAGCATGTCCTGGTTAAAGAGGAGACTGAAGCACTTGGGACTTTAAAAAAGAGTTTGTGATGCCCCAGATCAAACTGCTAAAGGATAGGTTAGAGATTTGATTTTTAAACACATTAATATAAAACTAGGTGTCATTGTAGTTGTTTTTACTTTTTATCAGGTCATTTTATCTGCTCCAGATGGCTTAAGGGGTTACGGATCTATGTGCAGGCATCTAAAGACCAAATATAAAATAGCAGTGAGAAGGTTAGCTCAGATGATTTTTGAAAGTAGCTGGCAACTAAATTGCTTAGAAAGTTTATATAGACATAGAACATAGCTGACCCTGTTTTTGTATTACAGAGCAGGCATTCTATCCAGCACAGTTCCTCACTAAAGCCACACAGGAATGCTAAGTGCCAGGGGGAGGTCCCCCTTGTTGGCTTGCCCAGGAGATTTGTCACTCTGCTTGACTGCTCGCACCTGATGCCAGAAAATAGTTGCTGCCCAGAATCAAGGTCCTCTCTAGCTAATAATAATAATAATAATAATAATAAATTCTTTAGGGATACAGTGATGAAACTATTGAAAGAAATAGATCCAGAAGATGTAGCCAACATAAGACAAAGGCGATTAGTGAGAAGATCATACCATTGCAAAGTATATATATATTATTCATACCACTGTGTAGAGCACTATATGTACCTAATTCCGTAACCCCTTAAGCCATCTGGAGTAGATAAAATGACCTGATAAAAAGTAAAAACAACTACAATGACAATTTTGGTCAGAATGACACCTAGTTTTATATTAATGTGTTTAAAAATCAAATCTCTAACCTATCTACAGTAGAACTGCCAGGAACACAGGAACTAGGACCAGATCTGGTAACAGCAGCATTGGAATTAGATTGACTTTCCAATGTATCCTCTTCCTCTTGATCCTCCTCGGAATTATTCGATAAATCTAGAGTTATACTAACAATCATAATTAAGTAGTTGCTCGTAAACATCACAGACCAAATATACTTTCGACAAAAACGTATCCTACTAATCAAGGTTTACTAATATGAGTCTATAATATGATACACCCACAATATTTATCCCTTGAAAATTTTCGGTACACTATATTATATTATTATGCAATACAACACACCACAGAAGCATACCATCATCAACTTCAATAATAGCCACCTCCTCGCCATTTTTCCAGTACTCAATCAAATCTCCAACTACCATCATTCGATGTGAAAAATGAACATTTGAAGCCTCACTGAGTACCGAAGCCAGCTCTGAGGTCATGAGAGAAGCTTTGCGAAAATTATCATGCTGACTTAATTTTTGCTTCTGCTCTTTTGATACAGTGGAAAGTAGTACAGGCTGCGCCGAAGAACTTGCAAAGAGTCTTTGAGTAGTCTTGTAGTATGCAACATCTGCATACTACAGGACTACTCAAAGACTCTTTGCAAGTTCTTGTTTTGTCAGTCTATGTCCTTGACAAGTCGTCACATATTTGCACTGAGAAGAAAACTGAAATGTTCTCTATTTGATGCTGATATGTGTGATAAGCATACGCCATTTTTTGTATCAATTCAAGACATAGCATCCTTTGGCCAGATGTAATCCCCATCTCTCACAGCTAACTTCCCTCCTAAAACTTCGCAAGGTATGAAATAAACAAATTAAAAGTGATGCACTTGGTAAACACTGCTTTATCACATCTCGCTCTCCAATCTTTTTATCTGCCATAACTATCAATATTATCTTCCAATTTGGATTTTCCTTGTTAAACGCATTAATCATCCATTTTACACTAAGAGAATCTTCAGAAACTATCAAACAAACAGCAACAATTTCACTCTGCCCGTTAGAATCTTCACATAGCATCAAATATACTGGTAGCCCAAGATCAAGTAATTTGTAGGTAGCATCGAGACACAAAAACTCATGGTAGGCACTGAATGCTTCTTTCATCTGTTTGTCTTGAAAGAAAAGGCCTTTAAAATGTTTTGATTCATCCAAATATACTACAACACTTGCACCTGTAGCAGTTACAATAGGTAAATAATAAATAAATAGACTTACTATAAATAGAACTAACTTACCATATTTACCCATGAGCATTCGCACGGAAGCATCAATGTCGTTCCTTGTTCTTTCTCTCTTACTAGTTGCTGCAATGTTGGACAAATCTCGTAAAAGGACAATATTACCACTTTCTTCAGAAATTTCTTGCTGTATCATTTTTTTATTTGCCCTCATGTCCATCAATTTTGCTGCTTTAGCCTTGGCTTCAGCAGACAACAAAGACCGTTGGTGTGGCAAATGCTTGAAAAGTTCCTACATTATAATCACTTGATCATTCTAATACCAATTATATATTACTTACAAGGGAAATTTCATGATTATGGCTTAAGCATAAACTCTTCACGACTAGAGCAGTACCATCTTCATTAGCCTTTAAGGAAATATGAACTGGGCAATCTTGCTTGAAGGTTCTAAATATTATATATATATAATATATAGTAACATTTATAAGATCATGCAGTAACCTTTCCCCTCACACCCCCTTCTGGTTTAAGGTATTTCTCCACTCTTTTCTTTGCAGTTTTTATAGTCCTGGCTTCCCTTTTCCATAATTCAACATAATTAGCCTTCTTAAAAATCATCAATCTTCTTTTCCAAATTTTCAAAACTGTCAAACGCTTCTCCCAAAGAGAAAGTCACTGCCATGCTGTACTTAACAGAGCTGCCGGTGTTACGGTGATTTGGTACTCCCGGGGATTTGATACCCAAGGGTACCAAGTCTTCAGGGCTAACAAAGGTGTCACGGTGATTTGGTACTCCCCGGGATATGGTACCCCGTGTACCAAATCTTCAGGGCTAACAATGGTGTTACGGTGATATGGTACCCCCGAATATATGGCCGTGATCCGGTCCTGACAGTGCAGGTCGGTAGCTAGCTAGCTAGCAAGCCAAACAATTAAGGGTGGTTCTTGAAACTGTCACCAAAAAATATATGTATATACACCTAGCTATATTAGGCTGAGTGGAGATCAATATACAAACTGGAGAGCTAGTCCTTACAATCACAAGCATAAAGTTGATATTCAGATATTTCTGGGTGGACCCTGATATGATAGCTAGTTGCTTGTTTCAAATATGGCCAGAAAGTAGTTAATGGTAACTTTAAATTTTACACTCTATTGTTCATTGTATGCTATTCTTTACCATAACCTTTAATTCAGCGAAGCGAGCGAAATTAAAAGCAGTAATAACTTGAGGTGGCTATTAATTGAGCTTGTCGGCAATCACTCTAAACTTAACAAACATATTTTTAGGCTCTATATGTAAAAATGGAGTTAGAAAAAAAGAAAAAATTACTCTTTATAGCTAGCTACCAATTAGCTATTGACAATTTTTTCTTATACACTGATAAAATACAATCACAAATGTACTGTCTATGTAAATGTTCAATATGATATTTAACATTTTATGATTCTGAGTTTCTTTCTGCAATGAGATTGTTCAGAATAAGCGACTTGAGGGAATGAAGATAGTTGGCCATCTTCAAAGCACTTTATTAGATGCTGGCGCATTTCTGAAGCACAAAAATGTATTGCTGATGGTTCATCACCCAAAGCGATATGATATGCAAAGGCAATGCTGAATAATCCGCAGTCAATACTGAGTTGCTGTTGCACAGGCATTTCATTGACCCTTAAATGACGTTTATTAACAGCTAATTCATAAATCTGCTTCAGTTGCAACATCAAAGAATATGTTAGTTTAGTATCAACACAGCTATCATAGAGATTCACTTCTCCACCAATATAAGCAGAAGTTACCCAATGTGCTTGACCAGTAAAATGGATTTGGATAGATACTGCATAAGAAAAATAACAATAATTACATAGCTATACACACACACACACACACACAAACACACACATACCTAAACCTACCCTCATTGGATATACTACAGAATCCATAATTCTGGCAAAGAATTGTAGGTTGTAATCCACAAACACTAGGAAACTGCTTCTTCAACAGCTTGAGTGCAGCATATAATATGTGCTTATCACTAAGCATGGAATTCATAAAAATTCTATCACTGTCATACAGATCCAAGTTTTTCACCCAATGTACCTATAAAGTACAATTATCACACAAAACTGATTAGTTGCAAAAATAGTTCATTATACTAATTGATAAAGAAATGAGTGGCACAGTAGATCCTTGAGATTTTCTTTCCTGCTAATATAATATACTCTTAACCTTTCAACATAGCTAATAGGTTATGAAGCAGCATAACTTTCATTATTATCAAGCCTTTCAAAGTCAAGTACAGAAAAAAATTTTTTTGAAAAACCAGAAACATAGCTATCACTCTAAACTGCTTGGGTGCTCAGTGGTCATTAATTCTTGCTATGACATAGCTAACCATTTAACCACAAATCAAAATTACAAGAAAATATAGGGGGAAATGAAGGAGAAGAGAAAAAAATAGATATTGTACCTTTTTGTTCTCTACATCTTTTGAACTAGCTGCTGAACTCCTTGATACTTCACAAATGCCCTCTGTTTCTTGGAAAATCATGGGCCCAATGGACATAAATTTTGTACGTAATTCTCTTACCCATTTGCAAACATCATCGAGTTGAGGACCAGTAAGCAGAATATAATTCTTGCCATAGAGTAAATGAGTGGGCACTGACAATTTACTATGAGAAAGCCACATCTGCAACAATTCAATTGGTGGAAGTAGACTAGAAGTTGCATCAAACTTTGCTAGCTCACTCTGTTTAAAAGTATCAAATTCATTGTGAATGTCATTAGATACTAGTACAAAATCATCAATAATTTTTGGAGAGGATTGATTTGAGAAAGTGCGGTAATCCAGCCATAATGCGACATCTGGATTAATACTCAGACAATATTCTCCTGAATTTACTGCTTCAGCAAGCTATAACAAGCAAAAAATAATGTGATGATTATGCCAGGTGACAATCTACTCTATCCTAACTAAACATACCTTAGTTTGATCATCTTCCCTGCTGTCCCAAGTATCAAACAAACACACAGTCCGCCAGAATCGCAATAATGAGTCATCAAATAGTTGTTTTTCCAATACAGCAGGTTTAATAGAAGCCTGTGTTGTGCTGCTGAGTGTAGGCATTGGGCTGCTATTCCTACTCAATGTTAGCTTGGAAGACTTAGTACTAGTAGCTTCTTGGGATGTTATGTTGTTGGTGCTTTCTCTCACCTCAGCAGTGTGCCCAATTATATTCGTACCTGATGGTTCATTATATAACTTCAATTGGCTTATATTCACTTTCTGTTTAATGTCCTTTCCTGTCTTAATACAATGAAGAAGACAAGACCCTTTATCAGACATATACCGGACTTTGTAAGGGCCCTTCCAGGTATCCTCCATTTTGTGGCCCTTCTTCGTGCGCTTTAACATATTTAAACGCAGAACTTGATTACCAACACGTATATTAGTCTTGATAACTCCCTTTCTTTTTGATACTGTTGTTTCTGTTTACTTGGACTTTTTTCAATAATAGATTTGGCAACAGGAAATATGGAATCTTTCAACTTCTTCATACTGCAAATTCGCTCCTCAATATCTCCTGACATAACATTCTGAGACACTATAGATGCCCTCTCTGCTTCAAGGGGAAACCTAGCCTCTCGACCATGCATAAGAAAAAAAGGAGTGAATTTGGTTGATTCCTGAAGAGAGGTCCTAATTCCAAATAGGACAGGGTCAAGATAATTGTCCCAATCGTTCTCATTCTCTCCGCAACCATCTTCACAAGACTCCAATAATATTATACATAAAGTATAATTCATATCAGCATTTAATGGGAGTCAATACATCTACTGTCTATAGTCAGTAGGGCACTACTTATTTTCAGGTATCTATCTCCTTTGATTGTATAGGGGCAATGCACTACTCATCAGTACTCCATAACATATTGGCTATAGCTATCATTAAATATGGAAAGGTATGTAATGGATGATTACAAGACATGTACTAGTGGCATGACCTCCAAGTGTTGGTGACCTTGGTACCCCAAAGAAAAAGCCACCTTTTAATGGTCTGATTTGTCCTTTCATCAAGACCCTTAGACTGAGGATGATATGCTGCAGTAATTCTTTGCTTCACTTTGAATTTAGAATGAAGAAATTCAATAATCTACATGTAAAATAATAATAGAATATTGGCATACCTAATAAAGTTGTGAGAAGAGAGGAGAAATGTCTATATGCATGTACAAAATATTCAAAATAACTGCAGTAGTGTAGTGGATACAAATAGCCCCAAATCTAATTTGTGACCGTCTACAGGAAAATCGGGCACAACGGGGCCCCACGAAAAATATTTTTTTTGCACTTACACACTCCTCGGCAAGCAGATATTAAGCTCTCCAAGTTTTATCGCCGTAGCATTAGCCATTCCCGCTATATATCACCTAACCATTCCCTTCGTTAGGCTTATTCAATACAATTTTAAGAACTAAATCGATCTTTTTGCGACGTCTACGCATGCCGCGTTGTGCCCGATTTTCCCATAGACGGTCACATTTGATGCAGCAGAATAAATTAGGCTTTTGTTGCTGCAGAACAAGTGAGGCTTACACAAATACACTAACCTGATTGACAAATTCTCTGCCTTGGTCAGAAATAATTTCACACGGTGCACCATGACGACAATATGCAGAGTAAATACCTTGAGCTACACTCAATGCTGTTTTATCTTTGAGAGGAAAAGCTTCAACCCATTTACTGAAATAGCATGTCATAGTGAGAATGTACTGATTTCCAGAGGGAGTCAATTTTAATGGTCCTATCAAATCCATTCCTATCAGTTTCCACACTTCTGGAGATAATATTGGAATAGGATGGAGCAAAACAACTTTGTAGCTCTCTGCAATGTCTGCATTCCAATGCGAATTGGAGGTAACAACTTGACTCCATTTCTTGTTTTAAGGCTTCCATCACTGAAGTGATTTGGTAAAAGGTCGAATGTTGCGCAGTCAGTGATTTGGTGATTTAGTACTCCCAGGGTATCAAATCCCCAGTGATTTGGTGATTTAGTACTCCCAGGGTATCAAATCCCAGGTGATTTGGTACCCCGGGTATCATATCCCCGGGAGTACCAAATCACCGTGACACCGGTAGCTTTGAAAATTGACAATCTTTTACCGGACTGGTATTGGTCAAAGTGCTAGCTACCGGTATAATAACTGTTATACTCCTCTTTTTGTGTCATAATAACAAGTATTTTGCACAGTGTAAACCATTCTGGACATTATGTTTTATATATTATTTCATTAATTAATTAATATATTTATTTAACTGAAACTTCACAAATTTAAACAATAGATTACCAAATAATATATACTAATGTAGTAGAGCTAATCAGTAAATTATGTAAAATAAGTTAATATATTCATATATTCAATTGTGTTGTGGCGTAGGACCTCTGGACCTCCTTTTCATCCTGTGTACTTGTCTACGCCCTGTAAGAATAAAGATAAAACCAAAATATCAAGATTTGACCTCATTAAGAAGTAATTGACTTCGTTCACAAGCAATTTTAATCACTATTTGATAAAGGTATTAATACACTCAAATTGCCCTCCAGACTCTCCAGTTCCAGGCACTCCCCTCTACTGGGCACCCCATTAATAGGTGTGGTAAGGATCAGCTGGTCTGTCAAGTGTACAGCATATCTATACAGTCGAACCTCCTAACAACAGCCATGCATGGGGACGAACCCTTTGGCCTTTGTAGAGAGTTTGACCTTATTTCGGAGTTTTTTGGATTAGATGAAGATCTTGTGGACCCAGAATGAAAAGTGACGTGATTAAATACATTAAATGAATCTGGCGGATTCTTAAGACATTTAACAAAAAATAATAGGTCTAGTAATTGTAGGTAGTACATTAGTGGTAAAATATTGAGATGAATAAGTCTTAATTTGTAAGAAATATTATAATTATTTAAAATGTATTTAGTTGCACGCCGTTGAACTCTTTCCAATAAGATAATGTCTTGTATTTAGTTGGGAAACCATAGCTGGGAACAGTAGGTCAGCTGAGATCTTACAAGTGATAAATAGAGGTACTTCTTAATGTTAATGGGTGATGTGCAAGGAATTGTTCGCCTAATTAAATACAGAGACCGATAAGCTTTGCTGCATATTTCTTTGATGTGGACAGACCAAGATAAACTATATATCAGAGATTAAAATACCTAAATCTTTCTGTTGAGTCACTGTTTTAATTGTATCATTACCGATGGTGTAATGGTTGTTAGTAGATGATGATAGGGAGACGTTCGTGTATGCACATTTAGAAGTATTTAAATAAAGTTTTCAAGATTGACACCATGACAATAAATTGTCAAGATCCTTTTGAAGAGCTAAATTCTCACTTGCAGAGTTTAGAGAGGCAATAAGTTTGGCATCATCAGCAAATAAAAACACAGACGAAAAAGAGCAGAGAGACGGTATGTCGTTAACATAAATAAGAAAAAGCAGACCTTGAGGTAAACCTGATTTGACAGGAAGTAAGTCAGATTTACACCCTTCAACCTCAACAAAATGCTTTCTATTTTGTTAGTAATCTTTGAAAAGTAACCAAAGAGGACCAGTAATGCCAGTTAGCCAAAGTTTATACAGAAGTTCATTGTGGGGGACTGAATCAAAGGCTTTGGCAAAATCAAGAAATACAATTTCTGTGTGTCGCTTTGACTCCACAGAATTTTGAAAACTGAAGTATAGCTATGATAGAAGTTGTTGAAGAGTGGATCTATTTCTGATAAAACCAAATTGTGTCTTTGAAATTTTTGGATATATATAATCTATTATCTTAGAGTAGACTATTAATTCTATACTTTATGAAGAATGTTTAGGAGAGAAATAGGCCTGTAGTTGCTAACTTCAGATACACTTCCTTTCTTGTGGAGAGGAAATAATTTGTGTACCTTCCAGTCAGCTGGAATGGAATGAGATTCCATAATGACAGTAAAGAGAAGAGAAATTGTATGTGCAAGTGAAGATGCGCAGAATTTGTAAATATATGGGAACGTTAGTGATATACGATATTGATGAATGTCTTCAAGGAACTTCATGTCAGGTTAGGTTAGACAGTGATCAAAAGCAAGTGATATCAGTATTATTTTCACTCATGCCTGATAGCTATCTCTAAGCTTTCTGTTAGAGATTGCACGAGAATGGGTAAATATAGCCCCTCGCATGTAAGGCCTCGACCTCTACTTGTGAAGTTGTTGAGAACAACTGAAGTGTCTTTAATCCTATCCAACCGAAGTAAATTGACCAAATCAAAGGTGTATATGTGGACATTAAAGGTAAAAGCAACAAGCTTCTTAAATGGATCTGTCCATGGATCAGTCCAGGGCTCCTCTTTTTCACTCAATGTCCAGAATTCAATTCAAGTTTCCTCTGATTCGCATGTTGACGTGGATCCAGTAGCACACGCTGTGGTCCAAGGAGAGAGAGTGAACAAAGGCGCCGGTTATGGCCTGTAAGTGCCCTGTATCTACCGCGTGTTGGGCCCACCTGTTTATGTCTGCCGAATGAAAGAACTAGTTAATAGAGGGACATCTGTAATGAATGTAAAATTAGTATTAGCATTCATTTAGTATTATGTCTTTTATTAAATTGAAAGGCACACAAGTCATAAATTAGTTAGGTGTGGCAAGCTAAAATTGAAAGGCTCGCCAGGCAAAATGGAGGCATCAATAAGTTAGGTGTGGCTAACTGGCCGTCCCAAGAAGTTAATTTTGTACAAGACATTACATTTTGGGGCACACAACTTGGCCGTTGTCCGGAGTAGAGAGTCAACCGTTACTTGGAGTCAAAAAATCCATTACATACATGCAGAAAATACTCCGTTCCCAACGGTCTGACCGTTGTTGAGAGTCTGACCGCTTCTCGGAGTCCCGTTGTAGGGAGGTTCGACTGTATACTGAGAGTTGTAGAATCAACTTACAGTTGCTGGTTTGAGTACAATAAATTCACAGCAGCTGGATAATCTTCCCAGCTGGGCTCCCACCTTGTTCACCACAATCAAAAATGTCTACTTCTACTAGCAACCTACTAAGCAAAGCAATAGCAAATCATTTCCATCTAAACTGAAAATGTATGTGCTATCCAGTTTATGATTCCTATCTATTAAAATACAAGTGGAAATAATTGTTCTCAGATAGGGATATTTCTGAGTTACTGACAGTGCCTGGACCCTAGCTGCCAGTATTAGGGGAGTTTGGGTGTAATAGAAAGTTGAGCTGATCTGTACTTATGCTCATAATTAAAGTAAAGCCCAATTAAAAATAAAAAATTTCTTATGTCTGAATGTATGTAATTTGTAGTTTAATGATATAAAGAGATGCACAGTAAAATGTGAAATACAATAACGGCAAAAGCTATGTAGTTAAGTTTCTTCTCATAGGCAGCTTAAAATGTGACTATCTAAAGTGCTGATCATTCATAGATTAACCTCTGCCTATTAATAAGAATTCTTATTTGTTAATTTGTTTAATCTCAACTTAATAGAGAGATATAATTCAGACTTTTTTGGCTCGTACAGACATCCTGAAGGCCACATGTGTAAGTACTTCTATCATTTATTCAGCTTCACTTTTAATAGTTGCTAAGCAACGGAATATCTAGTTTTTATAAAGGGCTTACACTTCCAGTCCAGAAAATATCCTAGTTCTTCACTTTCTCAAGCATCACTTACGATCTAATGACCTTGTAGGTGTAAAATCTCTATCATTTGTCTTCCAATCTATTTACAGGAAAACAAAAAAAGGTAGAGAACAAGCATGAAAGTAACAATATTTCATATATTCATTTTGCTCGACTTGAAGAAATAGCACTACGGTTGTGGAAAATCTAAGAACATAAGGTTAGTGTCTGTTGAGTAAGACAACAAATTTTAATGTTGTTTGAGATTACTAAACACATATCTCATCCACAACTAAGAAATTTTCATAATGAAATATTGAATGGGTATTATTATGTTAAAATTTAGTTTATTATATACCTACCTAAACTAATTAAACACAATTAAAGCACAATAGACTGCATGCTGTAGTTTATTGAGAAGTTAAGCAGTGTATGCTGAAAACAACCATTAAGACAAAATAAGTTCCAATTCCATAGAAAAAATTTATTTTTGTTTGAGATTACTAAACACATATCTCATCCACAACTAAGACATTTTCATAATGAAATATTGAATGGGTATTATATGTTTAAAATTCCAAATTCCAAATAAAATTATTTGGAAAAATTCCAATTATTTATTATATTTGATGACTTTGTTATAATCAATTAAACTACAATGGTGTGTAATAATTTGTACGTCCAAACAATTAGCTGGCATAAAAGTTAGTTTTGTTTTAGTTTATTTGACTTGATGAACTGACATTTAATGTCATACCTTTTACTATTAGATGTACATTATCTATGAATGGTTTTCCATCTTTGCGATAACCATAACAATAATACACACCAGATGCTTCATGTTGCACACTATCAATAACTATCTCCGGACTCTCACTTACTAAATCCATCTCTTTTCTATTTCCTGGGTCATAATTTTTAAACCATTTTACATCATCAGCATCAGCCTTGCACTTTATTTTAAATTGACTTCCAGCTGCTATTGATATAATATTAGAATCCTTACCGTAATCACTTTCAATAAGACCGTCTTCTAATACTAACAATGTTGGAGCAATATTAAATAGCATCTGTCAGGATATTTATACTATCAGAGATATTTCAGATTAGGCATTGTGTATATGAGTTAACCTTAAATATAAATGGGCTTTAGTGCAATAATGAATTTTCAATATAATGTTTAAATTTTTTTAATAGATTCATTAATTTCTAACCTCCCACAAACAAATTACTCCTAGCCATAAATTTCTTCCTTTTTCTTCCTTTACATCTATAGAAACCATTGTTATCAATTGATAAATTATCCAACATTATTGTTTCACTAAAGCCATCATGTTCTTTTACAATTAAGTAATTGAATTTTTCTCCATCAAATTTTCTCCAAGTTGGTTTTGTTGCACTGTAGCATGTCATTGTGGCATGACTTCCCACATGTGCCAGCTGAGAAGTTGGAATTATTCCAAATTTAGATCTGTCTAAACATTATAAATTATATTCAAATCTTCATACCCTTCAGTTTATTTAATGTAAAAATTTTCAGACACAAAATCTGCTAACAAAATAATGCAACCTTCACAAATATCTAGATGATATATATTATCACCTGATAATGGGACTTAACCTTAAATAAGTGTGTATATAAATTGGTACATTTTTATTTATAGTGAAGGAAAACAATTATATTTGGTAATGGTTATAGTGTGACTTAACAATATGTACTATTTTGTTTTGTTTTTAATTGGTCTAGCAGCTTGGTCTAGCACTTGGTTCATTTCTTACTTATAGCTAGAAAGGTCAATTTAAATATAATCCAATTAATTGGGTTACAACAAGATCAAAAAACCCAATTATGTATTTATCAAGGTATAATAATTTTATTCACCACCTTATCAATTTAATGTTATATTATATGGTAGGTAAGGATTTACCCATGACAGTTAAATCTGCTGCTCCTACAATTTTTCGTTCAAATTCGTCTTCACCTTCACATACATACATTCCTTCTTGATTAAAATTGACATTTTCCATAGACAAGCTATTTCTACTGTCAACAGTAGTTTTAGGAAGTCTTCTGCCATTGAAACTCCAAATTGCCCATCTAGGAGAATTGCAATCAAGAATTACGCTTCCTCCATCACTAACAGTTACTGTATTTGGGTGTACAACATATGGGTCTACAAGTTAAAAAGGTGTTAATCAATACAAGTGATTGATAAAAAAAAAATCTTTGTACAGTTATCCTAATTACATTGTTCTATATAGCCTATAAGGAGTCACTTACCATATACCACTAGTGAAACCTTGTCCACAAAGTATTCATCATCATCAATTGGACCATAACAATAGAAAGATCCAGCTTCGTTGTATTCTAGTTTAGGGACGATCAAATATTTGCCAGCCCCAATCCCATATGTTTCTATTTCATTATATCTCTGAAAATACCATAGTATTTTTTCGGGGAAAGGTGATAAACAATCAATTTTTAGGGTTGAGTGTAGTGCTGCCCTGAATAATTCTTTTTCATTAATTCTACCTCTGTCTTTAACTACAGAAAAAGCATATAATTCCTCTTCTTAACATAATTTTAAACGAATTATCATTATGCAACCAAGTTTGTTTTAATAAAACAGATTCAATCAAAGCAGTTATTACAACATATCCTCTAACTTTTAAAGTGTTTATCAACTGTCAAAAAAGACTCCTAGAATATTAAATACTCAAATAAAGAATTCGTTAGCATAAGTATATAGCCTTACCTCCAACATATATTTTAGCACTTGCTCTGAATGGCATTTCACTTCTTCCATAACAATTATAAGTATTACTGTCAGTGATCTGAAGATCATCTATTTGAATAATTTCCTTAGACCCAGTGTGCTCAGTCACCACAGTGTACTCAAAAAGCTCAGTTTCATTTCTTCTCCACTTAGGAACTGTTTTGCTATAGCATGCTAGCTGTATAGAGTCTCCAATATGTGTAATGGTGATAAAAGGTGAAATTTCTTGACTTATTATAACATTCATCAACGCATCTGCAATATGTATAGCAGCAAGTTATTGATGAATGGCTGTTTTCGATTGAAACCATTCCAGTATTACTTTAAAAAAAGCCCAACTCACAAATAGATATCCCAAACAACATTATATAGCAGAAGTTCAGTTGAACAATAGATTGTGACAGCTACAATAGTAGTAATAATAGCGTCTCTATTTTATTTCCTATTCAGAAATACTAAATAAAATGTGGTGCTAGGCCCACATTTACCTATCGCTAACCCCTGAAAATATCTCAAGGCTATTGTGCTTAGTGGTGAGCTTCCAGTGTTAGGTTAGTAAAACCTACGCTACTGCTGCTTAATATTTTTCTTCTGAAAATCCAGCTACTAAAAAACAGTAGTGTTTTTTTTTAATTAGTATTTTACTGCGAAGGATTTGGATGCTAGTGCAACTGTTCGATTCGAAAAGAAAACAAACAACAGACATTTCTAGAGAATTACCAGCAGTTTTGGATCAAGCCCTATATTAAGGTATGCTTACAGATGTAGCTAGTAGCCTAAAAGCTGTATATAGGCAGCAACCAATATATTTGTTGGTTATATAAGTAATAGTGCAGAGAGTCTGTAGACAGGACCCTATCATATTTGTTTCAAAGTAATCACTACTTATCGCCCTAACTTACCAGATTACCAATACAAATTCAATGTTTGTATGAGTAATAGCACGGTAACCGTGTTATTGACCCCTAATAGCACAGGTTACACGTGCTACCACTCGCTAATAGTAGGCCAGCTTTTAAAAAAGTTTTTTGCAATCGTAGCTACACTGTATCGTTCAGTCACTACCTCCTTATTTCAAGATTAGCTTCCACTGGAACTTTCTTTTCATCGTAGGACTCCTCCTAATCTGTTGTAAAACATTCCGTCTAATACGGGTAGAGGTTCTGCGGTAACTACCGTTTCCTAGGTTAACCCACTAAGCGTACGTACTTACCCGTACTATTTCAATGAACTACCAAGGTATTTCACTTAGTTTCCACTTAGTTATCAATTAGTTACGCGCTATTTCACTTTCCCCTTGCGATTTCAATTGAACAGCGTTTTTTCCCATTCATTTTTGAATGGGCAACTTACGCGCCGTACTATTATTATAATTTTAATAGTACGGCGTGTAAGTTTCCCATTCAAAGAAAAATCCCTGTTCAATTTGAAATCGCACAGGCAAAGTGAAATAGCGCGTAACTAATTAAAATACCTCTGTAACTAGGTGGTAACGAAGTTAAATACCACTGTAGCTAAGTGAAATAGTAGGGGTAAGTGCGCAGGCGTGCAGCGCTAACTTTTGAAGCGTACAGTTCGAGAAGTTTTTAGTTGGAGGCAATGTCATTACTTAACGTGGAAGCTCTACCCGTTATAGGCGGAATGTTTTACAACAGATTAGGAGGAGCCTACGTTGAAAAAAAGTTCCAGCGGAAGCTAAACCTGAAATACGGTGAAAGTGAGTGAACTTTCAGTGTAGCTACAATTACAAATGACTTTTTAAAAAGCTGGCCTACTGTTAGCAGTGATAGTACGGCAAACTGTGCTATTAGGGATCAATAGCACTTGTAAAGCAATTGAAATAGCACTAGCCTTCGTCTCGTGCTATTTCAATGAGTTACAGTTGCTATTAATCCTGCTATTTACTCATACAAATTAGTAGTAGATATAATTTGGTATTTAGTCCACAAATTTTTAAAACTAGTCACGGTCCTGCCACTCTAAAATATTATAAGTTTACTCTATCCTTTGACCAGCAGGGGAAATCACTTAGGGATGTAGCTATTGAATTAGCACTCCCACTGAGCACTGAGCACTGAGATCTGCTGGTGGGGGATGGGGGGGGGGGGGGGGGGGCTCCTAAGTTAGAAGCCACAATTCATCCTCATAAGGAAATCTGGACTTTTAGTAAGCTCAACTTCTTGTTTTAGTGGATGTCCTTGCCATGACAGCCCTCCTTAATTATAAAGTTGAGAAGTAACTATTGGCTATATGTGCTTAATTCAGATTCCAACAGTTAGTTACCCATAAGTGTGGACCTAAAATGCAGCAAAAAATCAATAAAACAAAAATATATAATCATGGACTTTCAAATTGTGTTGCCTTCTCTTGTAGAAGTGTGACAGAAGTCCTCATCATCACTAATATCTTTGTCAAGTCAAAGAGTGCTGATTCTTCCCTGAGTCTTCATAATAATAGTCAAAGGAGAGCCTCCCAGTTTGTAGACTCCAACCTTAAATTTTATTGCAGCTCAGCTCTAGGTCAACTTATAAGAACCTACTCTCCAATTTTCCACCTCCAAGTGTGCTAGGCAACAAATGAACCGTGCCTGAGGGTTTTCAAATAGTTTTTCAATAATTAGAGGTGGGGTTTTTCAATTACATGTGGTTTTCAATTACAGGTGGGGATGGTTTCTAGCAGGTGTGGGAGGTCAAAAAAGGGAAAAGGGGCTGTGTTCAAACAGGGCACTTGGATGTTTCACAAATATTTCAGTCATTCAAATTTGGTATAAGTGTAGCTAAAAGGTAGAAGATAACAGTGGCCCCCCCCCCCCCCCCAAATTGTGGGTATTCAGACAGTACTATACACTTTTTTAATTTTACATAATTGGTCCCTTTTCCCAAGTTCTGTCACATGTACACATTTCACGCTACATGTCTTTACAGTGTTATTTCACGATATCCCACCAGTGATATAAACTGTATAATAATACCTTGTATGTCAGTAACAACTACTGTGACAACTACTGTTAAGCTCATACTGTTAAGCTCATTCATGAGCTTAACAGTTTGATAAAGTGAAGCGTCATCATATTCAGTATAATAAGGGATTAATTGTAGCTATAAAACTGGTGGAATTGGCAGTAAGGAAAGAAAAGGTTCTGATGGAAAGGCAAAAGTTACAAAGTTTAAATTCACAATCATGATAAAAGGACAGAGTGACTCAAAGCAGGAGAAATAGGCAAACAAAAGAAGAAACTTGCTTAAGAAGATAAAACTAAACACAATAAAGGAGGGGATAAGAAAAGCTGAGATAGTTCACCAAAAAAAATTAAAAAGAAACTGATGTAACCTTTACCAAGTGGTAGAGGACGGTAGCGATTAACCAAAATACTTTATTCTGATGCATTATTGCAATACATCAAGCACCACTGTGTAGGCAGGGCTTGCTAATTACGCAACACTATAAAATGACTTATTGTTTAAACACAAGAATGAACAGTATCAGCAGTGAATAATATGTGCATGATGGTAAAGTGGCAGATTTACCTACTAACCTTGGAGAAAACCTCAGAGAAATATAATTCATTTGTGAAATTATATTTTTATCTCAACAATGAATACCTACTTCTAGGATAATTAATCTACTTAGTTGAAGTACAGACACTTGTTGATTACATGTCCTATGAATGAATTTAGAATAACTTACCAGGATCTTGTTCGGTTATCTTTAAAGATGTAAAATCTAAAGTAAAGAATTAAAAGTTTGAAAATTAGTTGTTCAGCAAAGGGGAAGAGATATTCTTACCAAATAAATCTTCATCTACTGGTATTTCTGTGATAGATATAAAAAAATTAATATAATAATACTATAGAGGCCATGCACAGAATAAGCCAAGGAATCATTGAAAAACCAGATATCTGGTACTACAATATCAAAAGAAACAAAAGTATGCATACAGTAAAAAAATTATGTCCACATGTTGTAATAACCCACAAAAAGTATAGGATTATAGCTACTTTAAATTGCATGTACAGTATTAACTTTACATCAGTTATGGTGATTTAAATCTACAGATGACAATTGTAGCTTTGGTTCAGTTATTATAATAATTCAGATTAAAGTCATTTAGTTTTAGCCTTAGTGATGGACCTTGTGAGATTTAGTTTTAATTGGATAACAAAAATCATTTTCTTACAACCAACAATAAATGTGACCGTCTATGGGAAAATCGGGCACAACGTGGCATGCGTAGACGTCGCAAAAAGATCGATTTAGTTCTTAAAATTGTATTAAATGAGCCTAACGAAGGGAACGGTTAGGTGACATATAGCGGGAATGGCTGAAGCTACGGCGATAAAACTTGGACAGCTTAACATCTGGATGCCGAGGAGTGCGTAAGTGCAAAAAAATTATTTTTCGTCGGGGCCGCGTTGTGCCCGATTTTCCTGTAGACGGTCACAAATTTAGTCTTAGCTGTATTACTGTAATGACAGTAATTGTGAGCCAAGACAGTTACATAGACTTTTTTTATTGAATCTACAATGTAATTCAGCGAGCGAGCGAAGCGAGCGAAGCTGATTCTCAGTCGTGTTCAATTGAGATTTCAGATATATATACTAGTGGTGTGCTCGAATAGCGCAAATGCATGGCGAGCGAGTAAATATATGAGTATAGGTAAAGATGATTTGTGAAGGAAATCGCTAAATAATAGCAATGATTAGGCATGAAGAGTTAACAATAACAGAATTACCTGGATAAACTTCGAAAGCAGTGGCAAAGAAGCGCAGCTTGACAAAGACTTCACAATTTTTTCAAGAAGAGAGTAGCTATAAACTTTTTGGTTGAAACAAAGTAAGGCAGTGCAGCAGGATTCTCCGCGCTCGTTAATTGAAAAATACTGGAACTGTGAACGCTTTACCTAACTTACGTAATTAGAAGCGCGGGCGAAATTTTTGACGTACGCATACATACCTATATATATATATCTGAAATCTCAATTGAACACGACTGAGAGTCAGCTTCGCTCGCTTCGCTCGCTCGCTGAATTATATAGGTATGTATGCGTACGTCAAAAATTTTCGCCCGCGCTTCTAATTACGTAAGTTAGGTAAAGCGTTCACAGTTCCAGTTTTTTTCAATTAATGTGCATGGAGAATCCTGCTGCACTGCCTTACGCAACTTTGTTTTAACCAAAAAGTTTATAGCTACTCTCTTCTTAGCGAAAGACTGAATGGCAAATTGTCAAGCTGCGCTTCTTTGCCACTGCTTTCGAAGTTTATTCAGGTAATTCTGTTATTGTTAACTCTTCATGCCTAATCATTGCTATTATTTAGGATTTCCTTCACAAATCATCTTTACCTAAACTCATATATTTACTCGCTCGCCATGCATTTGCGCTATTCGAGCGCACCACTAGTAGTTCTCCTATATGCAGTTGTTTCAAAGAATTTTGCCAACTGCATCAGATTAGTGATACTATAATACCCGGAATGATAGAAACAACAATACTCATCAGGTATAACAATTTGCTGTCTTAATGTATAGTAATGTAAGGCAAATTTTATTACATCAATAATTACCGGTAATCATTAACTTCCCTCCTCCTCGTATTAATTCACCATTTTGATTCAAACCGACACAAAGATATGTGCCTTCATGGTCTTTATTAGCTTCTTCTATTCTGATGTGTTGCTTATTACTACCCTCTTGTAAGTTGGCAGGTAATATATATCCATTAAAAGTCCATCTTTGTATTTCTGGTATTTTGCATTCAAAATGTGCAGATTCTTTGCTATTAGCATTTATGATAACTTCCTTAGGTGTTACAATATCTGGCTCTTCATTTAACCAAAAAAAAATTATAAATTTTATTAGAAATTAACGTAAATGAATGTTACTAATACTTATACTAATATAATTATTATTAGTCTCCCAATAATTTTAAGTAGCTAGTATAAAAAAAGAGCTATAAAATTATAGATACAGGTGTATAGGATGTATGCACTGGGTTGCCTGGAACACTACTTGAAGTAAATTATCTAAAAAAAATTATACAATTAAAAAACAACAACATCACTTAAATATTCATATAAGTAATATTAGACTACAGATAGACCAAGGTTTGCTCACACACTATTATTTACCAGACAATGTCACATTATGACCACAATCATTATTATCATAAGTATAAGTTGCTCACTTCTCATTATGATGCTCTGTTTCACAAAAATGATTTCTTTTCATGTATCTTACACATAATAATATTGAGTCATTATATATTTGAGACTGAACTCAGCATCATAACAATAATGCACACCTACCATAAATTATGATTAGTACTGACTCTAAAAATGTATCTCCATTTTCATGTTCACCATAACAAAAATACATTCCTGTGTCTTTATAAGTGGTCAATAGAGTGAGAGTATTGAAATGTGACACCACCTTCACATCTGAGTGAAACTTTGACTTCTTATAGTACCATGTTGGTGATTGCTCTGAGTCACATACAAGAGTATACCAGATGTTCATCTTTAAAGCTAAGAATGGACCTTCTTCTATGTGGTCCTCAGCATATTCTAATAAAATAAAAAAAGTAAAAAGAGTAAACCTTGTTTTATCCAATAATTTCACTTTGTCTGTTCGCTAGTCTGTTTATTAGTCCGTGTGTCACTCCCCCCTCACCTCTGATTTTGGAGATTGCTGATAATTAACCGTTGATTGGGGTGTGAGCATACTCAGAACGAAGATTTAGGACCGTTCATTGAGCCACTGTTTTTTTAATTTCGGGCTAATTGTAGAGAATACGCCTTGCTAAAGCTCTGCTTAGGTACCAGCTTTTGTAGTGTAACGACCCCTAGCCTCTCGTCATAATCACGTGAGCAAATAATTTCTTGCAGATCATGTGTAGTTAATTTTTATCCTAAGAGAAATAAAGAAAGAAGTTTCGAGTTCAAAGTATATAGGTCGAGTATTTCTGGCCTGTTTAGCTTCTGTTGCCTGAGCTGGTCCTAATCCTTACAATAAACGGCATGCAGTGAAGAAAAGGAATTGGCTTAAACACGGCTTTGACAGCACACAATTTTACGGCGAACAGCTTAAGTGTGGCTGTATTACAAGTTGCTATCTAAATGTTTGCTATATCACAGAAATAATATTGGCTATAGGCATTTGATATTGAACAGGTAGACAAATAATCTTACCAACATCTTATCAGGTGGTCCTGTACCCTCTTAGACAACAGAGCACTCCGTCTATCCTGTTTCCACACTCGCAACCTAAGCTAATCGCTAGAAACGCGGCAATCTGGGAAAAAGCAGCTCATTGTTTACAAAATTCTTAATGAAGACTGTCGCCTGATCAATTAAACCTTACCGCGTGACTAAAAGCGGGCGGGTTAAACCTGCGGTTTTTCTATTCCCATAGACTTTTGTATTGAGTTCTGGAGTTATTCACGTTTTCCTTGGGCCAATTCAATTTGGACATACTATAGCTACCTCTATACTGTACTCAAATGTTAGTCACTTTATTAAAAATTACAAACTACCACACAATGTGTATTAATAACCATTACTAACCTCCAACATAGAGTTTACTAATATGATGAGATCTGAATCCTTCTTCAGTTTTTATGCATGAATAATGTCCAGTATCATTAAATGTTAACTTTTCTATGGCTATTGTTTCTTCTTTGCCATTAAATGGTTCAATAACGGTATAATCAAATGGTTCATCACCACTTTTCCTCCACACTGGAACACTATCGGATTTCTTGCAAGTGATAGTTGCAGTGCTACCTTTATATGCTAATTGAATTTCTGGCTCAATTAGTGTAGGTTGAGGTCTAGCAAGATGCACTGTTATATATAACTGCTATTCATGAGCTATCTAAAAAATGTGCAATATACTGGCACGTTGAAATACTAAAAAAACTGTTAAGTTTTTCATTAAATTGTTATTCTTGTTTTTATTCTGGAATGAATCAGAATGTAAACTATTTATATGCTTGCAATTTATGCTTCCAATTTTTTTACACATATTTGGCAAAAGTCTAAAAACTAGCTGATTATATTAGGCTCTAACTAAAAATTGAATTCTGTTGAATAATAGGATTAACAAAATGGTAACACTAACTGAAATACTGGCTTTCTTTCATAGAGACCCAACTTTAATTGAGAAGAGTATTTCCAAAGCATCTTAAGCTATTCTTAAACGTTGTGGGAAGCAAACAACCTATAATTGAGTAAAAATGAATTTATTTATGAGACTTTGAACAGCCAAAATACTCACCTACTACATACAACAAAATAAGTGGTAACAACTGCTTGAAAAACATTTCAGAAAACATTAATAGCTATGCCTACAAAGAAATTCGTAACTCAGAGTGGTAACTAACAGGGGCAAGAGTCACGCAGGTGGGGGATACTTCACGCTCCCACTGGTTTAAAATAGCCCTACAGCTCCAAAAAAAATAAATAAAAAAGTCCTAGCCTCAGACAGAATCACAGAGACATTCTTGGATAATATAAGAGGTGTTCAGTACACTCAATTCCAGACCATGTCTCTCATAGCAAGACCTTTTACCAAATCACTACGCCAGAAAAGGGTCTGGTAGACTGACCTTGAGTAGTTTGTTCTTGCTCACACAAGTCAGCATGTTGTTAACTGTGGTTCAATTAGTGGGGTGTCAAATCGTTAAATATTTTCTGGCGAGTGAATTGTTCAGAGTTCGTTTTGTTGTTACCATGAAGAAATGCTGCTTATGCTGGGAAATGCTGCCGGGTTAAAATTTAATAGCACTGATATAGATTCTTGACTTGCATTATTCACCTTTAAGGGTGGAGACCCATCCTGCCCACGCATTTTCCTTAAAAATTGATGCTGAAAAACAACGAATTAAAAGCAATGGTGGCAATTCTTTAACATGCTAAAATTATTTAGGGTGATAAGGTCTCTCTGCACACCAAAATTCAGACCATTGGCATGCTAGGAGCGATTTACTTCTGGGACATTTCGTGTTGTTTCTCCACAACCGTCCAAGCTTTTCACTGTATGGCTTCCTCCCATTATGTCCCCGCTTCCTAAGTTTAGTTTTTAGCTAAGCAACTTACTTTCTAAATATCGGACCACTAAGGTCCACTTTTGCTTCCTGCCACACTATCAAGACAATCTAAACTTAGGTCTGTTCACCTTATGTCACCAACTACTGTTCCAAGTTTAGACTGCATCCAGTGACCCCTTTTAGCTCTTTGCAGGCGGCCACAAACCCCCCCCCTTCCCCCCCCCCCCCCTGGGCCCGGATGTTGCATTTTGCCCCCGCTCACCAAAGGTGCCGAGCCGTCCCGCAGTTCTTATCAAATAATTCTTCTGATTGGTCACCCTAGCCCTAGCCCTAGCCCTCTCGCGGCGCTATAATTGGTCACATGATAACCAATGAAATGAGTTCTTTGATAAGAACTGCGGGACTGTAGAAGGTGCGCTCCGCTTCAGCTGCTTTTTAGTGAGAAGAATCACCTACTGCTACGGAGCTGTTGAAGAATCATCACCTAAGGTGCTATTGAAGAAGTACCCAGCTTGTTAGATTTAGGTACTAAGCTGGGAGCGGGTCCTGCCGAGGGGCCCGCCACTCGCTGAAATCTGGTACACCCTCCTAGAAATCACTTGAAATCTCCCGTGAAATTTTGAAATCCGCTAGAAATCTGAAATCTGAAATCTTTGAACTCCTTACTGAGCAAAAATTTGTAATGCACGTGACACTTGTTGATCGTTTTCTCCCTGCCAGTACCTATAGTATGTCCACGTTGAGTTGGCGCGACCACAAATGTGGCAAAAGAGGAATGCACTTGGCGAAACCGGAGACCAATTAAGGTCACAAGACAGTAGTAGCTCAAACGGGCGAAAACGTCGACGCCCACAGTAAAAACGGGGCGGGTCCAAGGTGCGCATTATTACCGTAAGTTTATTTGTTGAAATGAAAAAGAAGCTATGGCAGTTTCTTCCACCGCTGTATTCAATATATGCCCAGTTATAACCACTCGTAGTTTATAGTTTGTACGAGCTTCTAGTTGTGCTCTAAAACTGGTTGAAGGTTGGGGATGGTTATCTGGAGCTACAAAGCTTAGAGGAAAGAAGCACAGGACCGCGGCTGAATGACTCATCAAGTAAGTCTGATTGTTGTGCTTAAGCGTGTATTTAAACTCAATTCTTATTTCTTGATGTCACGAATTTCTGAAGTACTCAACAGTAATGTGAAGAATCCAGCACATCACACTTTAGCTATGGCCATACACATTCCAGTATTACTTTGTCCTTCACACTGAATCATTCATATCATTTTATTCATGATTTTACTATTATTTTCTATCTACTTGTTAAATTTCAAATTCTTTTTTAATTATACAAAAAAAATTGACAATTAATATATTTATAATGACAAGTACAATATAATTATATAATATTAATTTTATGATGACATGAAATTGTGGCAGATACAAGCAGCAGTTGAATTTGGAGGGGGTAAATAGCATCACCATTACCATAGAGAACTGTACCTATATAGACATGAGGAGTAATGGACAGCTAAAGCATAAATAGTGGCATATAGAGTCTATGATGAATTGCATATCTTATTATCTTGGTCAGCAAACAGTAAATTGGCTGAGTTTCTAAATAAATAGGCCCTATTTAAACAGGTAAGAAAATCTGAGTAGACAAGCAACCCAACTACCTCACATTGTAGCTTGCTCTTGTTAAGTAACCTTGAATAGCAACAAATTCCTGAGCCTAAAATGAACCAGAATGTTAAGCAGAAGGGTAGAAACGAAGTCAACAAACTACGACTGCCTTTTGTTTACAATTGTCTCTGAGGTACTGGCACGTGTTTGGCCCAGTTTGAGCGCATGACTAAATCCTGCCGCGTGTAGCGCGGGAACGTGCGGTTTTATTTATTCCCATAGACTGAAAGCAAAATTACCACCATATGTGGTAAGATGCTTTCTTGCAGCTGGATATGATACACAAGAAGTAGTATCGTCAATGAATATTGGAGATAATGATAACAATTCATCAACGTTATCGAGTCATATATTCAAAAATACTATGCTGGAAATAAAGATTTTTACAATGATATGACCCCAGATATGCAACTTCTGTTCGTATTTTCGGGTCATCGTAGTTTTGTGTCAGAGGTGAAACATAAATACTATACTAATCTGAATATGGGCAGACAGGTTTCTCCAATAGCTCCCAAATAAAATTTGGTTGCATGCTTCTAGTTATCAAACCGATAGTGACATTGAGCTAGAAGATAGAGAATTAACCATTAGTTCAGTTGCTAACCAAGTTCGTCAGAACGTTTCTAAATGGGTAAGAAAACAACCAATTAATGATTTTAAATGCCTAAAAGAAAACAAGCATTTCATAGTTTTGGTTTGTAGAATTCCAAAATCAACTGTGATTTCCGTTAGTGTTCAATGCCTTCCATGTTCTATGAAACTGCAGCTGAGCAGAAAAAGCAATGTGTATCTCATTTCCAATTGGATTAGACATGTTAGATATTGTGAAAAGCTAAATAAAACTCGACCAAATCAAGATACAAAACAAAAGTCACTAAGCATGTTCTTGTCACCTACTAGCTATTCAAGTAGCTCCTGTCCTGGCATAGACTCCTCATTGTCTGAGGAATTTGTATGCAATGTAGTCGATAAGCCTTCTTCAAATACTTTAAATAGTAAGGAGTCGGAGCTCTTGACTTCTAGTCCTTTGGCTAAACTGGATTTATCCTCAGGTAAAGGCAGCGACTCTGAATCTTTGAGTGTGATTGATTGGTCACTGGGTGCTAGAATAACCAGAAAACTAATTCAAGTTTGTGATGATGTAAATCAGACAAGTACAACCAATTTTTTTTCTGCTCTTGATGACATTGAGCGTCTGGCCAAAGAAAACAAAAAGCTTACTTTTTTACTAGAACAAGCCACTAATCAATATTTGTGTAGTAAGTCAGATAGTCTTTCATCATTGACAGCTGTTCTTAAGCAAATTATTTTGAATGCTCAGTCAAATACCACTCATTTACAAAACTGGAAGAAGGTCCCCAGAAGTTCTAAAAAAAATAGTACTTCTCTTCTGTATGCTGGACCACTATCATATGATTTTTTTTGCAAAAAAAATCTGCCTCATGCATTACCTTCCCTTCGAACTGTTCAGCGCATTATAAAGCTCCAAAAGTAGTTTCTATTGGGGAAGATGCAACTCGTCTCATATCTCAGTTGAATGGGATCCTGACTCTAACCGTTGCTGTGGATTTGTTTAGCCCATTAATGAAAATGGCTTAGCTGAAGAAGACTCATTTTTAGCTAGGGCATAGAAAAAATATTTGCTGATAATAAAATTTCAAAATATGCTTATGTGTACTGGTCCAACCTCACATGGATAACTGCCCTTCATTCTGTCTTATGGTTATTGGAACAGACAATAAATTTACAGCGAACAAGTGTTACTTCGTTGGCAATACATACTTCGAGAGTGCAGCTAACTAGGAATTCATGTTCTTAGCATTGGCAGTGAGAGGACTCTCGATTATTAAAGGCTATGAAATTATCTGTTAAACTTTTTCCCCCCAATAACAGTGACCCACTACCAATTTTGGATTGACACCTTCACTGAAATTGAAGGAAATTCCAGCTGAGTGGAAAGAATGGTTTCTTATAGAGCCAACTTGCTTGGCTATGGTACAGGATACAATTTATGTGGCAGTGAAGTAAGAAGCAAGGCTTCTCAGGCCATCTACATTTCTGTCATCAACACCTAAGAATACTGCAAGTTACTTTTGGTAAAGATGAGCATGGGTTAAGGGAGCGTGATATCAATCATAAAGACAAACAAAACTTTAATGCTTATCTTAATATTATTAGAGCCAGTCGTCTACTGGATAATATTCCAGATGCCAATGCAACCAAAGAATTAGTAAATCTAATTGAGTGTCTTAATGATAACCATATGATGTGTGCTCAACTCTTGTTAAAACAAGAATTTCCTGCTATTGAGGGCCTACAGTCTACTCTCAGGCAACAAACTCGACTACAGCAAACTCGACTACAGCCACTCCCCAAAAATAGCCTCAAATTGTTTTTATCAATGACAATCACTAGATTGCCACCTCCTCCGTGAATTGCCCAAGTGAAGTAGACATTTTAGTATATGACTCTGTATACTGTAAAGTCAGTGAACAGACAAAAAATTTGCTAGCTGAATTGCTGTATACTAATAAGCCAGAGTTCACTATTGGATTAGCTAATGTTTCGAAGCAATCGGGATCAAGTGATTGGATTATTCTCAGTAGCATATATAACAGATATAGCTTTTGGCCTAGATCCATCTCATCATGTTTATCAGCAGTCAGATATGAGAGATCATTTTTTTAAATGTTTAGAGCAGAAGAAAATGGAGCCTTTTCCAGTGGTCAAGAATCGAACTTCGAGAAACAAGTATTCCCCGATTGCAGTAAAGATCTACTGTTATTGTCACCGTACTGACTATTATGGAACTGAAATGGTTAGCTGTGATGGACCATGTGGAGAATGGGTGCCCTTAGAGTGCTTGGGTGACAGTTCAGTTAGCTCTGACAAATGATATTGTAACTATTGCTCTCAGTTTTGTATTAGCTAGTTAACTTCAATTAAAATTTCATTAATACGTTCATACTAAACTTCAATTAAAATTTCATTCATACATTCATACTAGTTCCCCCTCTCCATGTACTTTACTACTCATTTCTGCGGTTTTCAATATTGATGACGAATTTAACTTTTCCATTACCTTTTTTATCTTAAAGTAATATATATATTAATGATCAGTGTTCGGTCCTATGCACTAAAGGCTCAGTTATGATAGGAACATAATGGGATAAAATATCAGACTAAAAATAAATGCTTCCTAAATGTTCATTTCTATTCAACTCCCAAAATTCTAGGGGGGAACCCAGCCATGCCTCCCACTGTATGAACACCTGCTATGTATACTCCACACTGTACATGAGAGAAACATGTATTGAGAAAGTGTACTTTGAAAATGAAAAGCAGTACAAGCACACACGTGGAATTCAACTTACCCGGCATGGATGGTGTCACAGACTGAACGATCCCTCCCATAGGATCCGGAACCTCCATACAATACCAAAAAAACACAAGACAACAATGACATTTGTAACATAACTGCTGGCCTCGCTGAATTGAGCCCCCCCCTCCCCCGTCATTACTTTTCACTGACATTCTTGTACCATAACCCCCCTCCCCTGTCATTACTTTTCACTGACATTCTTGTACCATAACCCCCCCCCCTCCCCCGTTCCCCCAAAAAATTTTTTAAAAACTTTTTCACTTACATTCCTTGTACATACCCCCCCTACCTACCAGACCCCCCCCCCCCCCCCCGCGCCTCGCCGGACAGACCAAATATCAGTAAGTTGAAAAAATGAAATTCAACTTACCCGGCGTGGATGATGTCACAGACCGAAAAAGACCACCGAGTTCGTTCTCTCTCAGGTTGGATCCGGAAACGCCACATACTGTTTGTTCATGGTTGCTCTCTCTCTCTTTCCACAAATGCACGCACACACATACACACACACACACACACACACACACACAAGAAAAAAAGAAGCTACAGGTGAATACAGATCATAAAAATAAATGTATATTTTATTATACATAAATTGACTGGTGTACACACACACACACACACATGAAATTCAACTTACATGGGCATAGTAGTCACGATCCAAAAAGATCCAGAGTTCCCTCCCAGGTTGTATACGGAAGTGCCACATACTGTTTGTCCACGCATGCTCTCTCTCATTCCGCAAATGCACACACACACATACACACACACACACACTAGAAAAAAGAAGATACAGGTGAATACAGATCATAAAAATAAATGTATAATATAAATTGACTGGTGTACACACACACACACACATGAAATTCAACTTATCAGGGCATAGTAGCCCTGATTAGAAAAGACCCCACCCCCCCCCACTCCCGAGTTCGTTCCCTCCCCGGTTAGATCTGGAAGTGCCAGAATAACATTTCAACTCCACGCACACACATATACATCGAGTGTGAAGCTCCACTACAACACCACAAAAACACAGACAACGACAACGACAATAACAATACATATTACAAATTTTGGGATGTTCAGGGGTAGGGGGGGGGGGGAGCAGCCACAAATATCAAAGTCTGTGGTCCTTCACACAAAAGATTATGGAATATCCATGGGTGTGTTGTCCTCTTTCTTCCACTCTCCCCCTACCTCATCCACCCGACTCTTCTTCTTCAGTTCCCGCCTTCTCCGACTGCGAGGACGTCCAGAACTCGGAGCAGGAGGAGCCACTTCCTCTTCTTCATCACTGGAACCTGCTGCCTATTCGTGTTTCATCATTGGAAGACTCAGGTCCGGTATCCTCTCCTTCATCACTGGAAGACTCTGCTCCTGTCCCTTCATCTGCGTAATCGGGGTCGGTGACTGCATTCACATCTGGTCCTAGTAGTATATGTGGTAAAAAATTTTTTTAATTTTTTTGAAAATTTGAAATTGTTCAAAAAACCACAAGCCACTTTCAAATCTCAAAACTCAATAATATATATATATATATTATAGCTAAACAGCTTACTCTATCTCAATATAGCTATAAATGAGTCCTTTCCACAACAGAAGCTTGCTATTTTTCAAGAGAAAGACAAGAGAAAGACAAGCTTACCTCGATCATCTTCTTTACTCCCATTTTCAGTATCAGAGTTGACGGGGTCTGGTCCACCAACCCTGATATAGTGCTGGGCGGTATACCGATATTTTCGGTAAATACCGGTACTTCCCGATATACCGTTATCGTACCGTAGTTGTTTTTCAATATCGGAATACCGAATACCGCGGTACCGCCAAAAAAACAAAAACAATAATCGCTCGCGCGCAACGCCCGTGGTAAAAGCAGCTGACGGAGAAAATGGCTGAAAGTTACGATTTTAGTGTGGAGCTAAAACCCAAGAAAAACCCTACGAAGTCGGCGGTATGGGCTTGCTTTGGGTATACTGCGGATAGCTCCGATGCGGCGGAGAGTCCAGTCTGTAGGCTGTGCTGGAAGAATAGAGTGTGCAAGCGAGTGAGTAGCGGTGGTGGTAATACTTCGAATTTGTTTTCTCACCTGCAGCACCACCACCCGCAAGAGTTTCTCGCGGTAAAGAATCAATGGGCCAAGCAGCTGGGCACCAAGAAGAAAGACTCACCGTCACCAGCACCAGCCTTAAAACAGACAAGCTTGGCAGACACCAGTAAGTACTCCCGGTCTAGCCATCGTTGGCGTGTGGTTACTGATGCAGTAACATACTGCTTAGCTAAAGACATGATGCCCCTCTATTCCGTGGAAAAGGACGGATTTAGAAGACTCATCCAGGTTTTAGATTCAAGGTACGAATTGCCAGGAAGGAAATATTTTTCCCAAGTTGCCATACCTCAACTGTACTCCCGTACAAGAGATTCAGTCTTGGATGAACTAAAAAATCTGAAGTATTTTAGTGCCACCACTGATTTGTGGAGCAGCAGTACTATGGAACCTTACATTAGTTTGACAGTGCATTTTATTACTGAAGAGTGGAGACTTGACTCCAAATGCCTGCAGGTTTTGTTTATTCCAGAGGATCACACTGGAAAAAACCTTGCTGAAGCCTTGAACTAAGTTTGGAACAATGGTCACTGCAACAGGATTCCCTTGTAGCCATCACGACTGACAATGGTTCGAATGTCATATTAGCTAGTCAGATTTTGGGTTGGAGACGTCCCTCATGTTTTGGACATAACCTGCACCTAGCTGTAACGAATGCTGTTAAAAACGACGATCGTGTTGCAAGAGCCTTTGGGGTGTGCAAGAAACTGGTGTCATGCTTTTCTCACAGCTGGAAAAAACGCCGGGAGCTGCTATTAGCTCAACAAGGGCTAGACATTCCTAAGCACACCCTATTCACAGTAAGTTATCCTGGTTAATCTCATAATATACAGTAGACACTCACTTATCTATTATGCATAGCAAAATTTCAATAAATTCTCAACAATAAACTAATTTTATCATTCTAACGTAGTAATGAGCCTCTACAATATTATTAATAAAAATGGTGTTTGATAATCAGAAATACGCATAAGAGGGATTCAGTTAAGTGAGGGTCTACTGTATATAAGGGTACATATACACTTGCTGTAATTTGGTATTATTTCGATTCTAAATCTTTTGGGGTGTCAATTTTTTGAGTTGAAATAGTTTCGGAGTTGTCCAAAATTTTTTTTTATAGAAGTTGTCACATATTCTAAGAAATTGTCATCGAAATTAAACCAAATTACGGTACATAGAATTTTATGATTTTTAATTTAAAATAGTATAGTACATAGAATTTAATGATCTATAAAAAAAAAGTTCTGTTGGGGGAAACTTCACGCACATGGATCCTATGAAATAAAACAACAATATCACTGCAATAATAAAGTATTAGTCTATTTTCCAAAATTCTAATTATTATTTGGGATGGGTAGCATACCCACACATACACATATACCCACAAACATACAGCTTGCTTGCTTATTATATATTATTATGTATGTTCATTAGGAATGTCCAACAAGGTGGGGCTCACAAATAAAAATGATAGAGAGAATATTAGAACAAGAGCGTGCAATTAGGTCGGTTTTGAGCAATGATCGCAAGTCAGTCCATTTAATACCATCATGGCAGGACATTCAAGTATTAGAGTCCATCAAATCGGCACTAAGTCCACTACACAGCTTGACTGATATTCTTTCTGGTGAGAAACACGTTACAGTATCAGCTGTGATGCCATTACTCCATCAGATGAATTCTGTGATCCTTTTGAACGGAGAATCTGATACTCAGCTCACCAAATATATCAAGGCTAGAGTGAAGGCATATATGGACCAGAAGTATAGCGACGAAGATATTGCAATATTTCTCAACACTGCATCTTACCTCGACCCAAGGTTCAAAGAACAGTATATGGACGAAGCCAGCAAGGAAGTTATCAGAGCGAAGCTGATTGAAGAAGGACAACAATTATGTTCGTGCGAGCCTCCTCCTGATAACAGCCAACCTTCTACTACCACTGACACTGACAGTCCAGCGTGCAGTTTATCGACACCCAATCCTGAACTTCAACGAAAGAAGAGGAAACTTAGCGATCTATTTACAAAGAAAATTCAGCCGCCATCTTCAGTTTCTGCTAAGGAAAGGGTAACCAAGGAAATGGAGTGTTATACTGAATTTGCTGCATTGGATGCTGATTCTGATACACTTGAATGGTGGAAGCTGCACGGCCACTCTTATCCTACCCTACGTATTTTAGTACAAAAATACCTTTGTACATGTGGAACAAGTTCAGCATCGGAGCGAGCTTTCAGTACATCAGGCAATATCCTGTCATCTAAACGAACTTGCCTTAATCCAAGCAAATTGAACATGTTGGTTTTTTTATCTAAAAATTTATGAAACTTTCACTCTTCGAAACTTTTCTTCAGACTAAAAATACTTTTTTCAATTCTTTTTTGTATTAACCAAACCACTAACTTTTCTTCAAATTCAGTCATGATTTTTTTTTTCTAAACTGATAGAAAAAGGATTTATATGAAACAAGAAGGGGGAGGAAAGGAAGGAAAAAGGTAGAAAAGAAATGTTATGGTAGGAAAGGAAAAAAAAAAGGGTAGAAAAGGAAGGTAAGTGGAATGGTAGGAGGAAAAAAAAGACTCAAAAGGAAGGTGAGAAAGAAGTAAGAAAGGGAGGAAAAAAACCCGAAGTGGAATGAAGGGGGGTGTGGGGGGTACCAACAAAAGGAATGGTGAAACAAAAAAGAAGTAACAAAAAATGGAAGGAAAAAAAAAAAGGGTGAAAAAAAAAAAAAACCTGGGAGGGCTTGAACTAGTGCATCCTGTTGTCTTGTTCTCTTGCAGAGTAACTTTCCAATTACTCAAAACTGCAACCAAAAGGTGAGTCCTGCTAAAACTTTACTTATAGAGAATCATTATTAAAAAAAAAAAAAAAATTTTTTTCCTTGCCTCACGATATTTAGTAATTATCACGATAATTCTTCCTACGGTATATCGGTGGCTAAATTTCAATACCCCCCAGCACTACCCTGATACAGGGCCTCCTATAGCCCTAGATGTCGTCTCCCTTCTCTCCGCTTGATCCTGAGTCGCTAGAGTCAGCATCAAGCAAGTCTAAAACTTGCACCGCATTGTAACTTCTAGACGCCATCTTCCAAAAAATGACTTTGAAAAATTTTTTTTTTGCATAGTTACCGGGGTCACACGACACGCTCACTTTTTTCCTATGATGTAATAAGCATTACCTAAGACTGTACGTAATAGGGAGGTTCCCAGTTGAACTGGCGATTTTATAAAAAATGGAGAAGACAGTAAGTCAAACTGCAAAGTCTTGGTCGGCAAAGAAGCGGTTGTTTCAATGTGTTATGGAAGGCTACTGAGCTCAAGCAATTTTTTGCTGCTTCTACAAAGCTCTGGAGATGACTGGATCCATAAATGAAGCTGCTGTGAAGAAGGTAATTTTTTTTAAATTCGACGGAGAACCGATGTTTTTTTTTTTGCCGAGGAAGAAATAAAAGCAACTGCTGTGAGGTACTGTCGAAGCAGTCCTGGCTGAAAGCTATTTTAGATGCTTCTCCAATGCATTGGGCACTTGTGTATGCAATCTGAACGTTCTAGCTATAAAGTAACTATTTTTAAAAATTCGGAAAAACCAACCGGTCTCACCCCGCTTTAAAGCGGGATCCGGAACGAAAGGGTTAAGTTGGCAGAGCTGACTAAAATGTATACGACCAGAATGAAGCAATTTGGAGTAGACACACAGATTAGCGAGTCCATACGACAAGGCTGAAGGAGCGTATACTGGCACATTTTCCTGATCTACAAGAACACAGGAAAGGAAGAGATGTCTATCTAGTATTCAAAGATAACATTGGCCATGCACTTGACAAAGCTTGCGATTATGACTTGGACAGGGATATAGTGAAACTGGCACAAGCAGCTCATATTGTAAGAAAACATATGTTTAAAACACAACTATCTTTCAATGGTTCATTTTCTGATTCTTGTCAAGAAAAGTCTGTACCACAATTGCTACTTACTTTGGTCTCCATGATACTAGAAGAACCCAACATTGAAAATTAGTCCTGCCGGTCTTCAATTCCATCTTTATTAATTACTCAACTTTTGCGATTCAACAGTATTAGACAAGCCAGAAAAGATGCAACACAAGATACCTACATACGACATAATGTCAATCAAGAAACTCCATTGCCAATTTACGTTGGCTTGATGCTTCATAACTAGTTGATGCATTCTCTCACCTGGGAATGGGAATATCGTATGACAGAGTGCTACGAATTTCTGCAGAAATGGGTAATGGTGTGTGTGAGAATTTTTTACTGGACAATGTAGTGTGTCCGTCAAAGATCAGAGGTGATGTTTTCACTTCAGCAGCTATAGACAATCTAGATCATAACCCAAGTTCCACCACAGCACATGATTCCTTCCATGGAACTGGAATATCACTGATACAGCATCCAGATCATGACAGTCAAGGCAGAGATAGAGGTGTTATAGTCATCAGATGCTCTTCAGGTGTCAAAACTGTTGGCCATCTTCCAAGTTATTACACAGATGTGCAACCTGTAGTGACACCCAATAAAAATCCTCCCATCCCAGGTGGTGTTAAGAGTTTCCTGCAGAAAGGTGTCACTGAAACTGATTTGGGTCAAGAGAACATGTGGCTACAAGTGGTGAGAGATGCATGTGACAGTGATGATGCACTAGTATTAGGAAATTATTCTTGGGCTGCTTACCATGCACATAAACAAGTAACTACTATAGCAATTACACCTACAGCTTTATTGCCCCTTTTTCATGATCAAGCTCATTCTGTTGCAATGATTTGGCATGCCATGAATGTTGTGAAGGCTGCAATAAATAAGCTTAAGGGTGCAGTACCACTTGAAACCGCAGCGCTAAACCGCAGATGGAGGAGTTATGCCATGTACTTATTTCTCGTTTTCTGTTCAATGTACGCTTAGTTTATTGTTGCAGTTGGAATGGACACTAACAGCCCACTCTTTTAAACCAAATTTGAAGACTAAAGACCTACCAGGGACGGAGTAATAGCGCTGAAAACTTGCAAGTATTTCGGGCTATTCCGAGGTGAAGATTGGAGCTCTGGCGCCGATTTTTTTTTCGGCGGTAGCCTGAAGACTTCCACACACAATTACAACGCCATATTTTTAATATCTGTATTTGTTATATTTTTAAAAATAATTCTTATATTATTTTTATTTCGTATTATTTAAAAGAAAAAAACTCGTTGTTATGTTGTTCTAAATGGAACGTGTTCTTCATGTGTAAAATCTTACCTCATCCCAATAATCCAGTTCTTCAGAATAGCCTTTTTCAGACTCCAAAACTAACTAATGACTCGTAATAATTTCATTCTCCGACCCCGCCCTCTTATTACGGGTACCCTTACGCGCGCAATTTAGTGGTAAAGTGAAACCTTCCGAGGTCTGGTGGCTCTGAAAAGAGCCGGGTAAGTAAACACACACAAAAAAAATACAACGACGCAAGCCTGGAGAGTTGGAGAGACTTCGCGATGAAGATTCTGGGTGCCGGAACAGTGACGTGTGGGGGCTAGTAGTTGCAGGAAGAACTGCTTCCAGCTACTTGGTGAAGCTCCAGTAGAAGGTGAGTGGTAGATGAAGCTAATTCAACTGCTCAAGTGCCTTTTGAAGCTTATTTCTCACAGCTTCACTTCGTACTCCTTTATCTTTCAGGCATTTGAGAAATCCTTCATTAGAATGACTACTATGAAGTTCAACAAGCTCATGTAGTCCAAGTCCTAAGGAGTCCAGACGCTTTGCCTGTACTGAGGTGATACATTTCCTCCCCAAAGACTTGATAAGAGCAGTAGATCTAGAGTGTGCCCGCTTCTGTTCAAGCCACATGGAAATCTGCTTGTTTGGAGAACGAATGGTGAGCTTTGACAGACACCTGACCAGAGAAGGATGTGTCAAAACTGCTTCCATGGCCAGTACATCAGGTAATGCCCTGTGAGCACCTAACATATATTTAGAGAGGTGTAAATTAAAAAGAATATGTATGCATTATTTCTTGCCTTGTACATCTGTTCCCACAATACTCTTGTGCAGCTTCTCCAAACCTAGTGACTTGAGTCCTTGGAGAGCTGTGTCACCATCTTTCTTCATCTACAAGGAATGATTAAATTGATATTATTTCAAACATATTTTGTACGTACCGAACGCAAAAGGGGCAATGAATCACTGAAGTGGATCGAATTGGAGGTAAAGATAGACAGAGACAAGTTGTCACGATTCTCCACTTCAGCCATCAGGATCGGAAAATCGAAAGAGAAGCCATTGTGGGCAACTAAAACTACGGTGACAGCGTACGTTACTATCTATGTAAACAGAGGCTGTATATTATACTTACCAGGGTAGTGGACAGTACTGGTCACATCACTAACATGTGTTACAGCAGAAGTTAGCCACTCTACAAACTGTGGTAGAACCACAGATAATGGCCTTTCTGACCGTAACATGGTCTGTGTGATTCCTGTCAGCTTTGTGACTACAAAATATATTATTCAAGCATAAAAAAATATAAATTATTGCATTTATTTTTTTGTTGTTATTTTTACCAGGCCCAGGGATGTTTCTTGGCGTTCGCACAAGACTTGAAAATGATGGCTGGTTCACGGGAACTGGAGATGCGATGACTTTGGCTGCAATATCTATAATGTGGTTAGTATAGATACTGAAACCTGTGGTTTCGCAGTCAAATAAAATAAGCAGGGGTTGTTGATCTTCAATATCATCAGCTGTGCTCTGCTCATCGCCACCGTCTCCTACCTCATCTATTTCCTCCCCATGAGATAGAGCCACAACTGATTCCGTCTCTCCCTGCCCATCAACCACATACTCGCCCACTGTGCAGCCAGCTCCCGCAAGTCTATCCATGTATAATTTCTCCTGCTCATATCGAGCCCTTTTCGCCTTCTTCTGTAAGTTCCTAACAATTATTTATGTTACATATGTCATTGTATGACACATATGCAATATACCACAAACATGGATAATACCACTAAATTAGGTGATAAAGAACTGCTTTGATTGAACCAATAGATTTTAGTTAAATATATAGTACCTCTTGTGAATGCTATCACTGCTGGATTTCTTTTGCCGGCTCTTCTCCCACTGTTGCTGCTCCTTTACGATGGAAGCAACAGCATCTAATGGCATGTCTACTCCCATCTTGTGGAAGCAGAATACCTTCCAAATAGGCCCCAGATTCTGTTACAGTGATATGATGTAATTATAAAACACTTGCACAACTGAGACATGTATACGCAAATGAATATTAGCCTATATACCACTTGGACTTTAGCAACCTTCATAATTTATTTGGTGTATACCTTGTGGCATATGGCCATGTTAGTCTTGCACACATAGTGTGTGTGCCAGAGGTCAGTGCGCTTTCCCCTGTACATCAGTGCCAGTCCATGGAAACCTTCCACTGTATTAGTGGTAAGGCGACCATGGTCTGACACGTAGTCCTGGGGATACACAGCCATTTCCTCAATGAGGCTAGCGAATGCAGCCACCTGGGACCTGCAAGTGAAGAGGTGCTTGGCCTTGTATGGAGACCCATCAGAGTTCACCTGAACAATACAATTTTTTTTTTATTATGTATTAATAAATCTGGAAAAGTTTTCAATTAGAAATAGTGCATCTACATTAAAAAAAGTTTGATTATTGTGTTACCTTAGGATGATGGCACCAAGAAGAAGCGTGACTATCCTTACAATAGTGATGAATGAAGTTCCGGATGCCATCTGTGAACTCCTTGAATGGATTATCCGACTGCTGCACTATGTCAGATGCAATCACATTACTCAGAGCAGCCTTGCAATGTGTGAGTAAGTCATCTGACATCCGTTTACAGCGGAACCTGTCTGCCTTGCACTATATTTAATTAAAATGATAATAAGTAATAGGAAAAAATAATTACTTGAACAAGTACACGAAAACTATAATAACATAATATTGGGGGTACAACACAAAACTGTTAATTCATGATTTATTATTGATTTAATCTTTCATTTAAAATTCAGTACAAATAGTTTTACCATTTACCTCACAATTGTGTCTCTTCACTTTTTCCAGAGCCTTATGGAAATTCTTGGTGGTGTGGTTGGAACAATACGTCACCATTCCTTCGGGAAAATGCCGACAGAAAGTGGCATTTGATGACGTGTCTTTGTCACACACCAGCTCACCGATCACAAACCCAGCATCCTTAGCCTTACCAAGAAGGTCATCGAGCATATCTGTCTCTGCACCCGCCGAAGTGCCGCACCAGTTATGGCCAGAACCACGTTTAGTGCGATGTGCAAACCACGCCACCTTCCCTGAGACATAATCGTGGAGTGTGGCAGAAGAGTTATTGGAGTAGTGGCCCCGGGTCAGGTAAAAGCCATCAAAAGAGGCCATCCACCTTTTACTATCTCCGCGATTCACAATCTCACTTCTTACCTGACCACAGGACCACTCAGCCAAGTCTGTGACGGTTTCCTCCAATTTCTTGGTAATTCTGCCCCACTGCGACTTACAACATGGTGGCAAACCGAGGAGACCACTCAGTCTGTCGTATTCACAATGCAGGTGGCCAGATACCATGAAGGACAGCACTGGATAATGTTTACGCCATGAACACTTAGACTCGTGAATGCGCAGCGAATCAGAAGCAGACCAAGAAATGCTTTCAGTGGATACTACCTCTGAAATCAAGTTTGCCAATTCTGGTGTGAACCCTGCATCCTTGGCGAAAGTCATTACTTCTTGGATGACTGAGGTATGTGCTTCAGTGGGCATTACCTATAAACCATTGTAATTGTTTATAGCAATACACATGCCAGAACTTAAAATTATGTCAGCAAAAAAATTAACACATGATAGCACTCTAGGCAAGCTGTTGATGTTGTTGTTTGATTTTATGATAAATACTGGTGTAGATGTGGTTTAGAAGTTTGTGCAAGATATTTGCAAGTAACACTTTAGATCACAATATGGTTGCAAAGCAGTCAGGGTTTTTTTTGTTTTTTTTCCAATTATGAAATAATACTTCAAATTTTGTTTCAAAGCCTCAATTTTCTTATATGTGTTCGTCTATATAGGAATTCTAACCTCAGATTCAGCTCCTTGGCTCTCAGGAGTATAATTTACATCCTCAGGAAGAGAGAACACAGCTCCCAGGCTATCCAGAGGAGAGGACACAATTTCCTGGCCCGTCGAAGAAGTCCTGGCTTCCTGGCCTTCTAAAGGAGAAGACGCAAGTCCAGGAAAGAAGACAACACTCTGGCTCTCCGGGGAAGGCACTGCTTCGAAAGGAGAGACTGTCCCCTGGCTCTCCATATTGATATCACCGACATCAGCCTTTGATTTACGTTTCATTGTAAAATTATTCCTTTTTTTTTTGTCAATTCTAACCTGATCAACTGTGTGGCCCAGGCCTGGACATGGAGCTATAAATGAAGTGTATTTTGTTTCAGGAATGTTTGACAAAAAACAAACAAAAAACAAAAACAAAAAAAACTTACTTTCACAAAACCTTTTTGACCTGGCTGCAGTCAATTGCTGCTTCCTTCTTTTTATTCTACCCATTATGGCTTCCCTAAAGTAATTACTACGTGGTAGCTGGCTGGCCCTCGTGGTAATAGCTCTGGTATGTGGTAAATTGGCTAAGTTATTGGCGGGCAAAGTTAATTGATACGCGTACATATTGCGCACGAATAGGCAGTTCGCGGAGAGTAATTTGGGATCGAGTTACGGGCGGTTCTGTGGTATTGTATTGAATTACTTAATGGCCACAGGTTCCGGTGGTACTGCACCCTTAACCCAGGACAGAGGAAAAAAGACTACAGCGAGGGGCCATAATGTACAAATGTATGGAGGGTCCTTAAAATACCTTGTAATTAATGCACTGCAATGTATATAGCCATTATTTTGTGCTTTAATATTAATGTGTATATTAATATAAATTTATTAATTAGCTGGTAGGTTAATATTTAAGTTTTAATTAGAAACAGGTGTTAATGTTGACAAATCGAGTGGCTCCATATCCATTTATTATTATAATAAGCTCTTCTATGTATGTGCAAAGTTTCATGCTTCTATCCAAAAATGCACAATAATTCAGCTTAGCCGCTACACTATAACAGTAATGTATTTCTAGGCCGTTGCTAGCTGTATATAAAGCCCACAGGCTATACAAATATTAATAGTTGAGATTTAGTGTAAAAACAATTTAACTACGATCCCGCTTGGGGGTTAGGCTAACCATATACAACATTCTCACCAATTTGGCAGTCTGGGCTCACGTGCGTCCTGCGGTCTTGCGCCGCCTTGAGCAGCAGATGGCGCTTGTCCGCAGGTCTCCCCTCTGTGCCGCCTTGGGGTGTGAGAGAGACGCTGCGACGCTTTTCCAATACAAGTCCAGCGTCAGCAAGTCCCCCCCCCCTTCACATGAGCCCATTTTCACATCCTTAGCAACAGGGTGGAACTTACTAATACTAACTGGAGGAATGAAGGGGATGGTTGTGGGGAAGCACTTGGATTACTGCTACAGCTGTATCACCTGGTGGTTCTCTCAGCTCTGGCTGAATGACTGATACCACACGAGGATGTCGGCCTCACGTGCAGTTACCGTACGTGCGCATGTCAGGAGCCACTGCTCCCCACGATTACATCATCCCCTATTCCTGCCTAGTCATACCCCAGGCTGCTGCCTGGGGCAAGTATGCGTGTACTCTACGTTAACTACGTTGAACTACGTTAAACTACATTTAACTACGATCCCGCTTGGGGGTTAAGCTAACCATATACAACATTCTCACCAATTTGGCAGTCTGGGCTCACATGCGTCCTGTGGTCTTGAGCAGCAGATGGCGCTTGTCCGCAGGTCTCCCCTCAGTGCCGCCTAGGGGGGTGAGAGAGATGCGGCGACGCTTTTCCAAGTACAAGTCCAGCGTCGGCAAGTACCCCCCAAAGGGTGACGGGCCATTAGTAAGGGGCCCGTCGCCCCCCCAAGGCGAAGAATAGATGGTAGGAGGGGGTGTTTGCACCTGGCCCAGCTGACCGTATAGGATTCTTAACAGCAGAATATAGATAGGATGCAATGCACGATATATCTGTTGAATCCAATGTAACCAAATACATCTGTACCCTGTACTTTGTTACCCTTCTACCAAAATGCCACTAACCAATGGTAATTGTAATTTAATTAATATATTTGTCTGGGACTCAGCCCAGACAGGAAGAACATCAACCTGAGTCCAGCCCTGGCATTGAACATTAAAGGCACAGACCCTTACTACATTCATGTTAACACTTTGACCACACACTCATGTCGAACACTTTATGCTTGTAATCATATTCATACATGTGGTTTAGGACCTGCAAACCCACTGCAGGTTCAGACTACGTGTTCTACATTTAATGTCTTGTAAATTCTTATGTATTTTGTTGATAAGTTTAAAGCCCAAACCTCTTACCATCATTAGGGGAGTTAGCCACTTTTGGGGTTACATAGTAAGGCTGCAATTGCCATAGGTGACAGCGGCTGCACTTGTGATTCTCCCGAGGCCATTGGAATCTTGTCAGCCTGGTCCTTCGAACACATACATTTTAATTTAACCTGCTCGAGACTTTACACACCCCGAACACATTAGCAGTACAACACTAAGCCTCAATGTCCCAAACACATACATATTATACCTTGAGTTTGAGTGTTTGGCCAATACCACAGATACCCCCGCGAGTCTCTCACTTGGCAATCGGATGTACTGGAGGAATGCAGAGCTATGTCAGCGCCCAAGGGTTTGGATGGTAGAGTCTTCTACTCCCGCCATAGCAGCCGTCGTGGCAGCGCCAATCCTAAAGCTGTGTCCAGCATACTGATGGCGAGGAAGACCCACTGCTGCCAACACGTCCCGCAACTGATCTACGAACCAAAGCTTCAAGACTGGTTCTGAGGGGGATTTCCTGAAGAACACCCCTGGCGAAGGGCCTCGAGATTGAATGTACCGAAGGATTGCGGTAACGGGACACAATGGCTGGCCTGTTGCACCCAGAACAATGTTAGCCCCCGCTCCGAATTGGTCACATTTAGACCGTTTCAGGTGAACTCTGACCATAGTAGGTTTGTCTCTACCATCCACAGCCACATCACCCCACATGAGAGACACTGCTGGGTCGACCTTCGCTTTCGCCTCTGGTAAGAGTTCCCCAAGCCTGAAGAACCCGAAGAAGGCAGTGCCACAAATTGCCCACATGAGCTCTTTGTAAGCTATATCTGCTACTTCCAAGTAGGCCCTAATTCTCCCCATGACCTTCGCTGTGATGGGCAGTCGAAGGTGGGCCGATGGACCACCCAATGATCTGACACGTTGGATTCCCGCCTGCACACGCTTCAGGATCGGCAAGGACGAGTGGTCCCTAGGGTCAGGGAACCCTAAAGATATCTGTGTGTTACGAACCGCAGACAGGTAGCTCCTAATGGTCTGTGGTGCCAGACCCTGGTCGGCCAGATATGCAGCGAAGGAGCACAAACGAGGCTCAGTTACTGGGAATGGTGTGTGAATACTGAAGTGTGTGCAAAAGTTGTTAAATCTATTCATTGCAGCACCATACGTGCGACGTGTAGATGGGGCTAGAACCCTCCTGAAAGTATCGCTGAACCGATGCCACCATTCCAGGGACACCCAGTCGGCCAGCGGGTTGAGAAGAAGGTCCAGGAGCTGATGTGGCACTGGTGTGGCTGTGGGATTTGCCGTTGGGACCTTTGACAGAAAGGACAAAACACGATTACGAGACAGATCATCTGTCAGATGATTAGCATGTGTGTCTATGTATGACCCAACTAGCTGGCACCCCATTTGGACCTCTGCGAAAATCAGGGACCTGAGCAACTGCATCACCCCAGCATCCCTACTGACCCTCGCTTGTAAAGCCGCCACCACCACCTGGTTGTCACACCTGCAATTGACCCTGTGTGTGCTCCAAGCATGACCCCAAATTGCACATACAATAATGATGGGGATGAGCTCTTTGGCCGCAATAGACAGAGAGTCTGCTCTGCTGTCCCAGGGGGTGAGAAACCATTCCTTTCCAAACCAAGCACCACACCCCCATGACCCTCATGCATCTGACGTCACAACAACTTTTGGCAGCTCCTGAGTCGGACACAGGAAGGATACTCCATTCCACAGCCCAACAAACTCTCTCCACCATGCAATGTCTGCCTGATAAGAACTGCTGAGACGAAGGATGCACCTATCGCACCGGCCTGAACCCGTGGCATGCAGGAGGTCCAGTAGCCTTCTCAGGAAGGATCTGCCCGGCTTGACAACCTTACAGGCATGCGACAACAACCCGATCAATGACTCGAGCTCCTTTCTCTGGCAGGACTTTCTAGAACCCCACTCATCGAGTAATGTGGTCAACCTTGATAATTTATCCCCGGGTAATCGAAGTTCACCAGCCATAGTATCAATCTCAATACCTAGGTTGCTGGACCCTCTCGTTTGTGAGGGGCCATCGGGACACCCAGTTGAGCACACACTCTGTCCATCGTCTCCACTGCTCTCCTGCACTCATCTGACTGATGGGGTGCAACAAAAATAAAGTCATCTAAATAATGCTGGACAAACCGAATGCCAGCCTGCTGAAGACACCAGTTTAAGGCATCAGCCACCGCATTAAAGATTTTGGGGGCTGAGTGGAGGCCGAATGGCAGCCGAATGGCAGCATAGGGTCTACATAGATCCTGCCTTCCCATTCCACCGCTTGTAGGATCCGGTCCTGGGGGTGTACTGGGACCAAGCGGTAAGCAGCCTCTATGTCCATCTTGGCCAAGAGAGACCCTCTTCCCATCTGCTGTGCCATCCTCACTATGTCATCCAAGGTAACATATGAGAGGGAAGTGAGGAGTGGAGAAATACCATCATTCACGCTACCCCCGTTAGGGTAGGAGAGGTCAGTTATGAGACGGTATTTCCCTGTGTTGTGGCCTTTAGGAATAAGGCCAAACCTATTGACATGTACCCGCTCCCTCCAGGTGAGAGGAAAGGGGCCCAGCATGCGACCCTTGGATAGTACATCGGCAATATAGCCTGAGATTGCCGCAGGCCTGAGCCTGGTGGAGTGCATATTGCATACAGCTGATGTCAAGCGACTATCCCATTGGAATCCAATACGAAATCCATTTTGCAGACCCCGGATTATGTAGTGCATGTATGCCTTATCTGGGTAATCTGACAGCAGAATCTCCCAGGCATCTACCTTCAATTGGGTCGACACTGTGCGCAATTCTGGGATAGTAAACCTGCTCGGGACGGCAACAGCTCAGGCAAATTAAATCTGCTGTGTGGGGATGCATATCGTCCCAGCCTGCACTCAAGATTACAGCGCTCATAATATATGCCCTTTACAGTGGTCACAGTGACCGCCACACCACGGAGGTGGAAACCTAATGCAGCGAGACCCCAGCTATCAAATCAATAAGTGGAATTCTTTTTCTTTTTTCAATGAATGTTATTACCTGCCCGCGTTTGAAATGTTAGCAAAATTAACATCAATCGTGTTGCCAATTAGTGCTCTGATAATTGCTGACGACTGAGGTCCCACTGCAACTTCTCCCATAATCCCTCCCAACCATTTTCTACCCCTAACCTCATCCCATGACCACCCTATATTCTAACACGACGAGTCAGTGGAAACAAGTATCAGTATCATATTTATTGAAACAATGAGGTGACTGTTCTGTTCACAGATCGATAGATTACAGTTCAGCGGCGTCCCCACCCAGGTGACTGCCCTTGCGGGTTGGAGGTTGCGGGTCAGTTAGGTGACCTTGCCCGTGGCCGAAACTTCCCACAGTGGATGCTGGGGTGATCGCCCCCACACTCCTTGCAGGTGTGGACATACCTGGCCTGCAACGGCCTTCGTTGTACCGCCTGCACACTTTGGCCGGCTTCCTTGGTGTCCTGGGCAGTATGCTCTGATGTGCCGGCGATGCCCCCGCTGTTCCAGCGCCAAATGGCCACACACACCAAGGTTGGTCATGGTTCTGTGGGCAAGAGTTGGCCTGGTGATCAACCTGCAGGCACAGCGAACAACGAGGGATTGATCGGGCCCATACCGTGAATGCCTCGCTGTAAAGTCGAGGGTCCGGGACCGACCAATCTAGGCACTTCTTGGCCAGTGCCTCCCTTCTTAATTGCCGATCGTATGCTACCCATCTCCTATGCTCGTAGTTCCTCTCTGCCCGAGCAATTGTAGCAGAATAGGCAAACAATTCGGGAGCTTTGTGAGGGAATCTGGTGGAGAGTAGAGCAGCCATGTGGTATATCGTTCCACCCAGTGAGAAATGTCTGTGACCCTAGGACGACATGGTGGCACCGGACGGGAGGGAGTTGACTCTGGAGGTGTGTCCATGGTAACCTCCGACATGTCCACAAACTCCAACTCAAGCACCTTCTTTGCCACCTTTGGTGCTAGCGTGGCTACCGCAGCTTGTTCAGGTGGGCTGCACCTGTGCTATGCCTTGCTGTGTCATCTGCATTGCCTGCAGAAGCTGCAGCTGCTAAAAGGTCACAACCTGAAGTCGGCCTGAACGTTGGCATCTCAGTGAGAGCGTCCACATGGGGTGATTCCACCTTAGGCTTGGAATGTTGAAAATTATTGTGCAGCAAACAGCTAGCATTTCCTCTCTCTATAACGCTACAGCAATCCTCCCAAATAAGGTTTCGAGGTGGTGAAGGTGAAGCTGGTTAAGGGTGCTGGCACACCGCCTATGTATCCGCCCACGCAAACTCATTAGCTAAACCAATTATGTTGCTATGGCCCAAATTTATATACTTTCTATTCTTTGCTGCCTACTCTATACAGCGGACTGTGAAGTGAACCCTTCAAGAAGCAAGCTTACCTGAAATTGGACTCCTATGGCAAGCAACACGAAAGGCATGAGCCCTCCAATTTCACACCCTACAGAGAGAGCTAAAGTTGGCAGTTCAAGGCTACAGAGCCCGTCTCAGCATTCTACGGACCTTGGAGCTCAAGCCCGACAAATTTACAGAAGCTTTTTCCGATTCACAATTTACTTTTCTAATTATGCACTGCAGTAGATCTTTCATGACAAACTTTGACGCTTTACTTCCGTTGTGTACCTTTATTACGTAATCTCTCTCTGTAACTGTATTTGTTGTAGTCGTGTGTAACTCTATTCCAAATTTAGAACGGCTCTGATACGTCATTCTGTAGTTTTGGCAAGAAATAGCTTGTAGAAGCTATAAGTAATGGTACGCATACTTTATTCCATAACAGCCCCGCCCTTTCGGGAGGTTAAGGAATACGCGCATTTTGCTGTCAATGAAATCTTTCGTTATTGAGTGGCTCTGAGAAAAGCCGGTTTGGAAAAAATAAATAAAGCACGGTATAACAACGAATGGGAGAAGGCGGCGAACATCTGGGGTGGCAGACTCAATGGGAACTGAGCGCCTTGAACAGCTTCTCGCCGAGCGGCTTGCTTCTGACTCCCCTCTTCTTCAGGCTTTCATGAAAGTCGTCCTTAGTACGGCTGGTTCGGTGGAGAAGTGATAGGCTCTGGTAGTCGAAGCCCTCAGTAACCAGCTTCTTGGCTAGTGTTGGTGTGACACTGGGTTTTCCTAAGGACCTGGTGAGTGCTGCTGCTTTGATAAACAGAGTATTTTGGGAAAGGCACTTCTTCCGTTGCATCTGAGGAGTCAGAATGGAGAGTTCCCACTCAGTGATGGATGCAGCAAAACTCTCTCAAGTGCCAGTACATCGGGAAGAGCTCTGTGTGCACCTAAGGTAAAAGCAACAGTGATAGCAATAACAATAACACAATAATAATAATATTATAATTTTTATTAATAGTTGTAGTAATAGTAGTAGTAGTAATGGCAGTAGTAGTAATATTAATGATAAAAATGATAATAATAATGATAATATTGCCCCCCCCCCCCCCCCCCCCCCCCAGCACTCTCCGGGATAACAATAATAATAATAATGAATAATCGTATTATAGCTTATACTTTCAATGTCAACTCCAATAATTTTCTGGTGGAGTTTTCCCATGCTAAGTGATGTTCCCTGCAGCATTTCTTCCCCGTCCTTCATCTAAATAAAAGTATTAATTAGAGACTGCAATAATTTTTAATGGAATATATTTATACCTTCCCCAATACTGGTAGTGTGTCACAAAAGTGGACATTGTTTGGAAAGTTGAGAGTTGCCAACTCACTGCGCCGTTTCACTTCCGCAAACAAAATGGGGAAGTCAAAAGCAGATCTGTTGGGTGCTACCAAGACTAATGTATGTACATAAATTAAAAATAAACAAATGAATAAAAAGAAGGGGTAATACTTTTGCATACCCGGATAGTGAGGAATTCCTGTTTTTTCACTGACTAGACTGGTATTACTTGCAATCCACTCTAAAAATTGTGGCAACACAACAGACAGTGGCCCGTTCACTCCTTAAAAGATTGGAGGTGATGCCTGTTATCCTCGAAACTAATTATATAACAAATCACAATTACAACTCTAATTATTTATAATGTATTTATAGAATACCAGGAGCAGAAATGTTTCAGCTGGTCTGAACCAGAGAGGAATAAGTTGGATTGGGACTGAAACAGGATCACCTTGGCACCCAAATCGGTTAAGTGGTCAGAGTAGATGCTAAGCCCTGTCGTCTCACAGTCGTACAATATGAGGAGGGGACGAGACTCACTGACGTCACCACTTGACTCATCCTCGTCGTCCTGTTCAGCAGCATCGTCAGCAGTGTACTGAAGCTCAAAATCCAGAACATTTGTAGATGTGTCAATTGCTGATTCAGTTTTGTCAGCTTCTCCTTGCCCATCTCCAACATATTCACCAGTTACACATCCAACACCTCTCAGTGTCCCCATTACTGCCTTCTCCTGCTCATGATGAATCTTCTTCTTTTTCTTCTGTAAGTTTCTATAAGTTTAGTGGTAATAACACAAATGAAAAAAAAAATCGGTAAGAATAGTGAAGGAGTGGTAAGAGAGCTAACCTAAATACATGTAAAACACACCATTATTGGAAACAACTACTTATCACTCAAAATCATGTGGACAAAAGATAGTGGCAAATATTCAAAAATTTGTCATAATTCATACTAAATACATACATATTCTTCAATAAACAAATACAGCTAATAACCTTTTTTCAGGTGTTTCGCACTTGACCTCTGAACTGGGTCATCTGTCCAATTCTTCTGGTCCTTGAGAATGGCAGCCACTGCAGTTGTTGGCACGTCCACTCCCATGCGCATTAGGCACAACAGCTTCCATACAGGACCTATGTTCTATTAGTCAACACATATTATTTTATATTACCTCATAGCTTATGTATTTTGTACAAGTTGTATACTTTGTGACAAATGGCCATGTTGGTTTTGCAGGCGTAATGCACTGGACCAAGATCAGTACGTTTGTCTCGATACACCAGTGCCATGCCATGAAAACCCTCAACGGTGTTGGTTGTCAACCTGCCACGATCCGAAACATAGTCCTAAGGCCGAGCAGCCATCTCTGCAATGAGAGCTTGAAATCAAGCAACCTGTTCCTTGCAGGTGAACCCATTATCCGTTGTGTACGGAGTACCATCAGAATTGAACTAATTTAATAATAATAATGATAATAATAGTAATAACAATTATAATGATAATGATGATAATAATAATTATAATAATAATAATAATAATAATTACAGTAATGATGATAATAGTAACAAGAATTTCTTTGTAATTTACCTTTGGGTGATGACACCATTTTGATGTGTGGTCTTGTTGACAGTAGTGGTTGACAAAGTTGCGAATGGCTTCTGAAAAAGTCTTCAGGGGGTCCTCAGCGGATGTCACTTCATCTGAAGATATCAGATTGCTGAGCGCAGTCTTGCAAGAATTTAGCAAGCTCTGTCATTCTCTTGCAGTGGAAATTTGCTGCTTTACACTGACATTGCAAGAATAGGTAAATATGAATTATGTAGTCAATAATAATAATTGCTTCGTACCTCACACTTAGTCTTTTTTATTTTTTCAAAGTTTTTGTGCAGAGTCTTTGCACAGTGGTTGTGACAGTACGTCAACGTTCCCTCAGGGAAGTAATGGCAAAATGTGGCATTTACTGACAAGTCTTTGTCTGTCACCAACTTGTGAATAGAAAAACCATCTTGCTTGCTCTTTCCAAGCAGCTCATCTAGCATATCAGTCTCTGCTCCTGCTGATGTGCCACCCCAGTTACTGCCTTTCCCTCTCTTAGTCCGATGGGTGAAGTATGCAATTTTACCGGAAGTAAAATCATGAAGTGTGGCCGACGAATTGTTCGAGTAATGCCCTCTGGTGAGGTAGAATCCATCGAACGTTGCCATCCACTGACTAGCATCTGCCTGGTCCCGGACGTCCTCTCGCACCCTCTCTCAAGACCACTCAGCCAGATCGCTGACATGACCTTCCAGCTTCTGAATGATCCTATGCCACTGAGTGCTTGAGCAACTGGGCAGACCTAGCAGACTACTCAGGCGAGCGTAATCAGCGTACAAATGACCACTGATCAGAAACGATAATACTGGATAGTACTGTTTCCATGAACAGCTAGAATGGTGCATCTGAAGGCTGGCAGAGTGACAAAAACTGACTGTGCCAGTAGATGTGCATGTTGAAATCATGTCATCGTGAGGAAACTTGATGTCATCACAGAGCAGGAACAAGCGATCTATCAAGTCATCTTTGAGGGTGCTATCAAACTCCCCTGCAAATAAGCCATCGTCATCCTCCATGAACTCGGTATCATTCAAGTTGGAAACTGTAAGTGTTAGTAAAAAATTAAATTTAAAAAGTATTATTATTATTATTATTAACTTATTTTTACGATTATATTTATTAATTGATGAATTGATTAAGAATAGATCTACAAATGGACATAAGCCAGAAGGCACAGACGAACCTGCACTGAGGGGCACAGATGGACCTGCGCTGAGGGGCACAGACGGACCTGCGCTGAGGGGCACAGACGGACCTGCGCTGAGGGGCACAGACGGACCTGCGCTGAGGGGCACAGACGGACCTGCGCTGAGGGGCACAGACGGACCTGCGCTGAGGGGCACAGACGGACCTGCGCTGAGGGGCACAGACGGACCTGCGCTGAGGGGCACAGACGGACCTGCGCTGAGGGGCACAGACGGACCTGTGCGGAAGGGCAGACGGACCTGTGCTGAGGGGCACACACGGACCTGTGCGGAGGAGCACAGACGGACCTGCGCTGAGGGGCACAGATGGACCTGCACTGAGGGGCACAGACGGACCTGCGCTGAGGGGCACAGACAGACCTGCGCTGAGGGGCACAGATGGACCTGCGCTGAGGGGCACAGACAGACCTTCACTAAGGGGCACAGACGGACCTGCGCTGAGGGGCACAGACGGACCTGCGCTGGGGGGCACAGACGGACCTGCGCTGGGGGGCACAGACAGACCTGCGCTGGGGGGCACAGACGGACCTGCGCTGGAGGGCACAGACAGATTTCTGTCACCTCCATCATGACTAACCAACTCGGGACC
>WLWD01000909.1_pt1 | contig 86576 bp, 54 predicted proteins | sample 6712731 | NCBI WGS metagenome assembly WLWD01 (sample SAMN12718690, study PRJNA576275) | sponge metagenome | isolation source: marine sponge | host: Mycale hentscheli | place: New Zealand: South Island, Marlborough, Capsize Point | collected 2014-11-01
TCACCATATGTGCTGTAGCACATCACTAGTATAGCTCGCTCACCATATGTGCTGTAGCACATCACTAGTATAGCTGCTCACCATATGTGCTGTAGCACATCACTAGTATAGCTGCTCACCATATGTGCTGTAGCACATCACTAGTATAGCTGCTCACCATATGTGCTGTAGCACATCACTAGTATAGCTCACTCACCATATGTGCTGTAGCACATCACTAGTATAGCTGCTCACCATATGTACTGTAGCACATCACTAGTATAGCTCACTCACCATATGTACTGTAGCACATCACTAGTATAGCTGCTCACCATATGTGCTGTAGCACATCACTAGTATAGCTGCTCACCATATGTGCTGTAGCACATCACTAGTATAGCTGCTCACCATATGTGCTGTAGCACATCACTAGCTCGCTCATGTGCTGTAGCACATCACTAGTATAGCTCGCTCACCATATGTGCTGTAGCACATCACTAGTATAGCTGCTCACCATATGTGCTGTAGCACATCACTAGTATAGCTGTTCACCATATGTGCTGTAGCACATCACTAGTATAGCTCACCATATGTGCTGTAGCACATCACTAGTATAGCTGCTCACCATATGTGCTGTAGCACATCACTAGTATAGCTCGCTCACCATATGTGCTGTAGCACATCACTAGTATAGCTGCTCACCATATGTGCTGTAGCACATCACTAGCATAGCTCACCATATGTGCTGTAGCACATCACTAGTATAGCTCACCATATGTGCTGTAGCACATCACTAGTATAGCTCACCATATGTGCTGTAGCACATCACTAGTATAGCTCGCTCACCATATGTGCTGTAGCACATCACTAGTATAGCTGCTCACCATATGTGCTGTAGCACATCACTAGTATAGCTCGCTCACCATATGTGCTGTAGCACATCACTAGCTCGCTCACCATATGTGCTGTAGCACATCACTAGTATAGCTGCTCACCATATGTACTGTAGCACATCACTAGTATAGCTCGCTCACCATATGTGCTGTAGCACATCACTAGTATAGCTGCTCACCATATGTGCTGTAGCACATCACTAGTATAGCTGCTCACCATATGTGCTGTAGCACATCACTAGTATAGCTCGCTCACCATATGTGCTGTAGCACATCACTAGTATAGCTGCTCACCATATGTGCTGTAGCACATCACTAGTATAGCTCACCATATGTGCTGTAGCACATCACTAGTATAGCTGCTCACCATATGTGCTGTAGCACATCACTAGTATAGCTCGCTCACCATATGTGCTGTAGCACATCACTAGTATAGTTGCCCACCCTTTACCGATATTTGTGTCAGGATTTCATGCAGGATTTTTTTTTTTTGCTAAGGTGAGAAACACGCACTGTGTGTAATTAGCCACACCTATTTTATAGAAATCATGTGACCATATGAGAGTGTATACTCCACACTGATCAGTGTTGGGTCATATGCTTAATTTTATAATCTTACACTTGTAGAATTTTACCCAGGGCCCCCCACCACCACTCTCTCTCACATGAAACACAACACATGGCTTGGGTTGATGTGGTATGGGAACTCAACTTCTTGTCAATAACACCAAACAAAAGATTTTTCTCGTTCTAACAGCCAATATTGTTAATTAAAACTTAAAGGGTTAAGTTTTAATTAACAATATTGACTGTTAGAACGAGAAAAATGTGCTATTATTACTAGTGGTGTGCTTGAGCACAAATGGCGAGCGAGCCTAAAGGCTATACTATTTTTATATGAATGATTTTGACTTCTAACACTGAAGCTACTGGAAATAAGGTCCAGTTTTTTTTATTTAGCATACTGGGTAAAGGGATTTCAGTGCCATAGTAACAACTCTCTGCAACTGCTTGAATTGAAGGAAAAAAACAACAAAACAATACACGTTATTTAGTTATTTAAAAGTTTTCTTTGTGATATTCTTCAGCTAAGTAGTGGTTGTAACACACAATGCTTTGACACAACTGGACATGCACCTACACAGACTTACCTTCGCAGTAGTCTAGTGGACAATGTATTTCAAGTAAATACTGTTGCGCACGGCTTATAACCATGACAAAGAGCGCATTGACTTACCACCGCCACTAACTCGAATAGAAATGGAAGTCCCGTAAGTTTTCAAGTTTTAACTGCACCCGCAAAATAATTCAAAACGGTAAACAATTCAATTTCTAGGGTGATACGGGTACTGATCGATAAACCAGAGGATTCTGTTTAGTACAATTTGGGACGGGGTCGACCACATAACTAACACAAAAATGCGAGGGTCAAAGTACAAAATGACATACGTACGTCCAAACATATATACAAATAAATAAATAAATAAACATCCCCGATTTTCGATTGTGTTACCCCTGTAAGTGTCTCGCTCGCTACGCTCGCTCGCCAATAATTATTTCAGCAAAAGTGCAGATATAACAAAAACAATGTCTGTTTACATCAAATCATTTTTGGTTAGAAACCTAACAGTTCTCTGACGTAATACTGTAATACTGGGTTAGTTCCAAAGGAACCATTTAATAGTATGAGATATTGCTGCACGCTGTACAGTTGAATATTATTTTATGCACCTGAAAATAACAAAACCTCCCTATTCCAGCAGCGCTCAGGCATTAAGGTTTCTCCCATTAGCTACAGCCAGAGGAAACAGAGCATAATTTGTCATGTTTTAATCTCTAAGCTACACTACTGCTCTAACAGGTGTGGCATTCATTACAGAGAAAGGGAGAGAGGGTCTCTCTGAGTAGCCTTATAGAGAAAAACTTGTCACTCTTCTTTATACAAACAATAAATCCCTCTAATCATATTTCTATCACTGCAATTAGCACCTGTGTCACAGTCATGGCTAACATTGAATACAAGTATATTCCTAGCTTAACTAAATTCATGCCTTACCTCGTCCATGCAAGTCTCACCGGTAATGTCAGACAAATCAGGTTGACAGGCTACAAACTGATCCGTCGAATTCACGTTCACACAGGGCTCATTTTCAAAGGAAAGACACTCAAGGGGTTGTGGGACCACCTCAGATATTTGTAGAATAACGAAAATAAAAAGCCACCGGTTTTTAACCCATTGTACGAAGAAACTTCTAGACGGTGTCGGTGACATTAGCTTTCACCTACCCTTCGCCAACTTTGGTAAGAATCGCCAAGCTTCCGGAAATATGTAATTAAAAACTGCGCCTCCACACCGCGCACCTAATTAACTCTTCTTCCGAAACACTACTCAACGGCAAAGTCTAGCTGAGTCGAGTGCTGCTGAATCTTCCACAACAATAATGAGCAAGCCACTTGTATTTGTGATTGGAGCCTCAGGAAAAATTGGCTCCGCTACTGTAAGAAACCTCTCTTCCAAATACAGAGAGAAGGTTGACATCAAAGCTGGGGTGAGAAATCCAGAGAATGCAGAGTCTCTGAAAGATCTTCCAGGTGTTGTAGTGGTTCAAGCCACCATGGGAGACAAGGCTTTGGTGGAAACTTTCAAGGGTGTTGACACTTTGTATATAGTAACTCCTACAGCAGAGAACAGGGTGGCCATAACCAATTCCACAGCTGATTGTGCTAAACAAGCTGGTGTGAAGCACATAGGTGTGGTAAGCTCTACTGCTTCAGAGCTCCCAGGCTTGTCGTTGGGTCAGCACTTCCGTGATATCGAGCAACACATCACCAGCTTGGGCATTCCATACACTAGCGTACGCCTTCCAGCTTTCCTTGAAAATATCTACGGCTTCAAGCAATCTGTGATTGCTCAGAATGCAGTGCACTCTGGTATAAATGCTGATGTTCAATGTTCAATTCGGATTTGTTTCTGCTGAAGATGCTGGAAATGCTTCGGCAGCAATACTAGTCAATCCCACACAATATAGCAACCAAGTTCTGCCTGTGTGTAGTGGCTCACACAGCTATAATGATATTGTAAGTGAACTAAGCAGTGCCCTTGGGAGAGAGATTTCATATGTTTGTATGCCAGTGGAGGTTCTGAAGGGAGTATTTGAGCGCGTTGGCCTTCCTGAGTGGCAAACCAAGGGAATGTGCGAGTTTATGAGTATAATAAGAGAGTCTGCCCCTGAGGCAATTAAAGGTGACTCCTCCATTTATACCAAAATCACTGGAGAGAATCCGACCACTTTGAAGGCTTGGATTGCTCAGCACGTAGAGTTCTTCAAATAACCTGCAACAGTCTGGACTGTGTTAGAAGTAGTTAGTTGATATTTAACTATGTCTTCTAGTTTTGTGCAATCATAAATCTCTAGTCAAGTTTTATATTATTGTATATGACATTAATGTTTCTATTGTGTCACTTATTATTGTTAGTCTACATCAATAGCAAGTAGTGAAGATTGTGTCACAGAAGACACGTAAAAGCAGTCATGTGTGGCGCAAAGAAGTGTGTGATAGACCAATTGTAGATATCTACAGGAAACATTATACTGGTGTAATTTACAAATTATATCATGTAGCTATATTCCAAGTACATGTATAATGTTACCATGGAACCTCTGGTAGCGAGCTCTTAGAGTGAATCAACTTCATTTAGTGAAAACTGTCCCTTATCCTCATTAACACTATTGTTTGTCATGTCAACAAGTATACCAGCTGAATCTAAGAGTTCTATTTATTGACAGTAAAAAGACCAGACACGATGGCTGGCCCATCTGAGCTTGTGAAACACTTCTTTTTAAACACATGACTACATATTATGTAGTCAAATTGCTGGAGGCGTGGTCAAGGAAGAAATGCAGAATTTGAGTATACTAGCTAGCAACCCTTTTGCTACACCAATGGGTAGTAGTTTATTAAAAACAACACAAAAAAAACAAAACAACAACAACAAACTATAAATACTTGTGCTTTTATCTTGCAATCAACAGAGACGATCTGGCATTATGATCTCACTCCAGCCTGGGAAACTGCTTACCTAACAATAACTATTTTGCATTCAATATATTTTTTTGTTTTTTTGCAAACACAGTGTGCATTAATCAGAGCAGAACTGGTATGCACAAATTTTAGTTCAGAAATTAGTCATAAATAAATATAAAACGAATGTATTGGTCAAGAAAGGACACAGCTTGTAGAGGTATCCTGCTCGAGTGATTCACTGCCAGAAGAGTATCGGTTGCTATGGCGACTAGGTGTGGAGGTGTGATCCACCAGGCTATCCATGGTCTCTGAAACCACAGTGCCACCAACCCCTGGCGTGCGGCAGTCTTCTTTCTGACTCTGGGAACTGGAGCTGGCGACCATGGAATGCAAGTGGTGGTGAGCTAGGGAGTCGTACAGCTGCTTCACTAACATGAAGATGTGGTTGAGAAGCACCAAATAGCCCGGGCTACAACAACAAAATATAACTAATAAATAAATTATTAAACCTTTTTTTTGTGACATATTTATGTATACATATAACTACATACACTGTATTATATTCATATTATAATATTAAAGATTAAAATTAATCTAATCGTATTTTTTTCTGCAAAAAGATTCCTTCTTGCTCTTGTGTTCCTATGCACCAATGGCAAGTGAACTGTTTATGCTATATATATATATATTACTTATTACATGAGTCAGAGTGTAATATGGTGAAATATTTCAAGAGCAGGCTAATTTATTTTCATGAGCCAGAGGCAGAGTGAAAATAAAGCCTGAGAGTGAAATATCTAGCCATATCTAAATACGGTCCTGTTAAGTTATAGGTCATAAATACTCATGAAATACTCAAATCGCTTTGAGAAATTGAGTAAAAATACTCATAAGCACTTCCCATTTTTACTAATTTCTAAGTACTTTTGAAGTACTTGTAACTATTCAACTGTGTTTTGTTCAGTTTCATAAACTAACCATATAATGTGTACTTCAGTTGGTACTTAAGTACAAGACCAATGTACACATACTTATTCAAATACCCATCTTGAACTTGAGGTATTAGTACTCATACCCACTCATTACAAATTTACAAGTACCCACAAAGTACCCAAATAATTTTCAAAGTACTTCGCCCCATGTCTGATGTGACATAGTAACCCATTCCCTCACTAGTATGCTGAAGTGTATTACCCTTTTTAACTGCACACTGACAACCAGTAGTGTTATCTTTTATTCGCCTTTTAATGGCACACTGAGAAGTAGTGTTTTATATAACAGCTCTGAGTTTGCTACAATGGTTGAAAAGTTAACAAAAGTTAAAGCTGCACGGCTGGCCTGATACCAAAGGTGTGAAGTTTGAGCAATTATTACTTTCACTGCTCCACCACATGTGATGATCTATACATACTATGATAGACACACATACCAATGGTTTAAATTTGCACGCCCTCAATAGTGTCTTGCTACGCTTTGTTAACTGTTGGTGACCCTGACAGTACTTCCTGTCTGCCTGATTCATTATATTTTTTTCAGTTTTTCTAATTTCTGTTCAGTTAGTCAATTTTCTGTCTATCAATCACTTGGTACTATATTGAACAATCTATAAACAGACAAGGGTGGGTGCTGGTATCCACTACGGAAGGTTAAAATCTTAGACAGCGCTTGCAGCGACTAGCATTTTAGGAAGAGGCCTGGGATTTACGACCCCCGACCTACCACTTCTAGAAGCCCTGCAGGCGCTATCATTAACTATTCTATAACATTCAAAAGAGCGTAAAGCAGGGCTGCTTACCTTTTAACACAAACATTTTGACTATGTGGCATAAAATCAATACTATGTTTTTCATCAGTGCAAGGGTTTTGAATGGGTCTGTATTTTACTCTCATTCTGTGAGATATTTTTGCCACTCCTAGATTAGTTTTCTGTACACAGCCTTGATAAAGGACATTTCTTTATCAATACTTATTAGTAAGTAGCATCAATTTAATAATAAATCACCAAACATTTGTGATTTTATTACTAAATCAATGCCACTAAACTAATAAGTACTGATTAAAGAAGTTACAGAAGTAGCGAGGAAAATCTACGACATTATAAAGCACACTAGCATGAATCTGTGCCGTAATCAATCATTGACTCATACAGAAAAGAACTTGCTCTTGTATGCTTCGTTGGACTTCATTATAATGTGAGTGGGTCTAGGAAAAGGGACCTTATGGCGCAAACCAAAAAAAATTGAGTTTTTTATGCTAATAAAAAGATACAATTTATCTCAACTTAGTGCTAAAATACTGGAGGGTAAAACCTTCGACACGCAGAGAAACTGGCAGTTGAACTGGGCCCTATTCAGCAAAGCAATTGAACTAGAAATCGAGAAAACATAAATTGAATTTCCACTTCCGGTATAATTAACGTTTCAGTATACTTAACGGTGTACTCTGCATACGCAATTAAATCGTACAGCCGCTTTTTAACGGCGACTAACGAAGTTTGCGTAGAGTTCTTTTTAGCTTTCAGAGCGTCTCACGATCTGTCTTGTCGGAATTCTTGGCTACTCTATTTGCTGTAGCGGTAAACTTTAAGCCAGAGGTAAGCTGTAGAGTGCATTCAATAGTCTCAAAGCTATGCCGTTTTTTTTTTTTAGCTGCTAGTTTGAAACTCCGCCCATTCCCCGTTTATTGTACTTCGAGAATGAGAGAGAATAAAAAGTAGCTTGTCTTTCCACGGCACGCTTGGGGTCTTTTAAATCGTTTTGACATTCGAAATTTGGCATAGACGTAGAGTAAGGGTCACTAAGACTAATTCTGCAAAAAACAAAAATAGGAGAAAGAAAGAATTTTCGGATGACTTACTTCTGGAGCCTATATCTCAATTTCAATTTTTGCGCCATAAGGTCCCTTTTCCCAGACCCGCTCACATATAACTACGTTCACAACTATCGAAAGCTTTCCTTCTCTAAACTCAACTACATGTACATGTATGCAATGTACTCCTTACCATTCAGATTCAGACCATGCTTGAAGTTGCTCCACCCCTTTCAAGGTGTGGCCAACCACGCCCACATCTAAACAATGAGTGTTGAGGTCAGAGTACGAGTCAATGGATTGTGCTAACGAATTCACATCAAGTAACATCAGCGTTAGTAGCACGCTCCAGTCCAGGCAGCCTGCTTGCAACATTACCTCCAGCAAGTATCTAATAAAACACACACACATACATACAAAGTCCACATATACTAAATTTAAATCACCAGCAAAAAATTAATAAACTTAAATCCAGATAAAGCCGTCTAGCTAGAAATCTACTGCTGCATGTTTGATAGCAAATTTAGTACCTCATTTCTTTCTCTGCCTGAGGAGAACCCCTCGAGGAACTTCCAGCACCTGTCACCATGGTGACATCAGAACTCAGATCCCACTCAGAACCCTCCTCCCCAATAGAGCTCACGTCAGCGTTGAGTTCGCTGGATGCTGGATCACAAAGTTAAGAGAGAAGAATAACAGCACTTCCATAAATACACAATATCTAAATTTATTGTAAACCAGCTAATTGTGCCAAGTTTTCTTGCTTACTCCATCTTCCACCCACTCTCTCATAAACCACACCTCCTCTCTTATCGGCTCCACCTACTCCCTCCGCAGCCCTCACAAACACCACGAACTTGCTGATACTCCTCCCACTACTCCCTCATCAGCTCACACCCTCATGAACTCCACTCCACCCACTCTAATTAACTCCACCTCTCTGAACTCACAGTGATTCTGCTTCATGATGAGAGAGACTTTCTCAGAGACGCTGCCAGAGCGCTTGGTAGGGGTGGAGCTCAGAGCATGCTCTATCCCCACCGCCCCCTCACCCACTACCAGGCTGGTCTCGCCTTCTCCTCCGGAAGGCTCCAGCGTCACATGATGCTGTTCGTGATCTCCAGTCTTAGACGGAGACAAATCCAAATTAGGCGGTCGGTGGCCTCGTTTAAACTTGAGCGAAGAAGACAGCTCCTGTTCTTCAAGCTTGCTGGTCTCTATGGGATGGCTCTCATCATGAGTCAATGTTGAGTTGTCCACAGTTGCAGCTTCTTCTGTGTGATCTGCCAGTGTCGACACAGTTCTTGTGGTGTGATCAGATCTAGGTGAAAAGGTGTCCAACTGATCATCCTCATCATCATTGTCTGTGGAGAGGGAGGAATTCCCGCCAAAAGCCCGGGGAAAAGGCCACTGGAATTCAACATGTAGCTGGCGGAGTGAGTGAGGGAAATCCTCAATACGAGCTGCTCTTTCTCTCTCTCGGACCAGCCAGGCATGCAAGGGGAAGTCCAGGTGGGCGGAGAAACGTCCCAAGTCCCTGACGGAGTGCACCATAATGAGTTTCCTGGCGTGGCGACTGAGGATGAGCTCCATGAAGTAATCCTCACGAGAATCCATGTCCAGGACAAACTGAGGTCTACAAGTGTGTGTGTGTGTGTGTGTGTGTGTGTGTGTGTGCATGTGTATGTGTGTAATGGAAATGTTTGAGAGAGACTGAGAGAACTGAAGATGTAGCAGATTACAACTCTCAGTTCACTAGCCCATGCACAAATTAAATTGCCTCTATAGCACTTGGAAGTATATTTTCATGCAAGTTTACTACAATTGTTAACTTATAAAGTACTGGACCCAATCAGAGTTTTATTAAAGTGCAAGTGAAGTCTAAGAAGCACAATAAAATCAAAACATAGTAGCTGTCTGACAGCACTCAAGTTAAAAGTGTAGCTACAAGGCATGCTGGGTACAAGCAGTGACATCTTCAGCATATATCAGCTGCCATGATGCTTGCTTTGATAAAGTGAACAAATGTTCATCAGCTTTAAGCTAGGCCTGACTGTCTTACCAAATGGTTGTCCAAATCACTATGCTTGCTATCACATGTACTACTGGTAAGCAACATGTGTGTTCAGATATATTCTGTCACTAGCATCCATACAGTGCCGCATTGTGCCTGGTATTCCTGCGCACACTCACACGGTGAGATTTATCTAGTCTACAAGCTGACTAACCTCTTTATAGTCTTCCCTGAAGAGTCCTTGTAGTCAACACTGAGGTTGATACTGCTTGATGTGCTGCCGCTGGTCAGGTGATCTCTCGTCTTCAACACAACCGATCGATCCAGGTCTGGGGCATTGGACGGAGGAAAGTTTCCTGTATTGGCACTCCCCACTGTGGTAGCACTGGGCGTGCTCGCGGAGGGAGTGCTGGAGAAGACAGAGGGAGTGAGGGGTGGGTGTGACTTGTGGGGTGTGAAAGGAGTGCTAGAAGGAGACTCCACAGCCTCGCCAGGACCTGGATGTGATGTGTGTGTGAGAGAGAGAGAGGCCAAGTGAGCATCAGAGATGACATAGCCCTACAAGATACATGTAGCTCCAATGTGTAGTTGTAATATGTACTATATGCATGGTGGCTAATTACAGGGATCATCCTCACCTGATTAATTAAATTAGTATGGTTTTGAGTGACAAACTACAGACACAGCTAAAAACATTTAGTTTACAAAACTCATGGTGTAGCTTGTCATTAACCTTTTGTCATCAGGTATTTCTATTTTATTCCATAATAAATATTAACCTTTTAGATTGCACATACATAGATATTTAGTATCTTTTTCAATTATTTAATTATTCAGTCATTCTCGGCTGAAATAATTATAATAATAGGATATTTTTCTCTTTTTAACAGCCAATATTTTTATTTATAACTTAACCTGACGTTTCGACTTCTTGCCGAAGTCCTCTTCAGGGGTCATCTTGCTGTTTACTTTGTGTTATTATATCACTAAGGAGAGTTCGACCTCAGTTGACCCCTGAAGAGGACTTCAGCAAGAAGTCGAAACGTCGGGTTAAGTTATAATTAAAAATATTGGCTGTTAAAAAGAGAAAAGTTTCCTATTATAATTATTTAATTCTATGTAATACCAGAAAGAACACTTACCAATAGCTTTAAGAAATCTGACGAGGTCCTTGCACAGTGCCCAGTTACTGCTCTCCAGTGCAGCATCCAATAGCCTAGTGGCCAACTGTAATATGAAGACTAAAATAATGACTTAAAAAAAGAAAAGCTAAACACATTTGACGACCCCTTACCTGTCTACTGACTGCAGGGACCTCAAGGTTCTGAATGATGATGAGGTAAGTGGCAGCTGTCTGCAGTCTACCGTCAACAATGCACCATTCAAACAGGTCACGCGGGTTTCCCACAGCAGCAAACAGGTACTGCCACAGAGCCACTTCAGTCTTGCGAGCGCAGTGACCCACCGTCTCCAAGAACTCTGGAAATTGCTTGATATACTCCACCACTCGAGGAAGGAGGGCATCTAGCAGGAAAAAAAAATTGAAGAAGTGCAACTCATTCTGTGAAAGTCAGCCTAAAACAAAATGTATCCCCCCACTCCTTTTTTTTTTTGTTGTTGATGATATTAAGCTTTTTTTAAGTATTAACGAGAAAATTTGGTATTATTATGTCAAATAAAATGAGTAGATTTCCCTCAAACTATGTTAACTCTCCAGCACTAATACAGGTAACAATAACAACAGTAAAGAATAAAATAAAAACTTGCACATTTCTTCACATTTCTTCACCTCGCCCTTTACCAGGTATAGGCATAGTTCCAGGTGCCTCTTCCTCTAGAATCTCGTGCAGCATTAATTCAAGCACATGTGAGAAATATGGCAAGTGGGAGTAGCTCCGGGCTATATGGAGGGCATGGCCACCTAGACTAAAGAGGCAACAGCAGCAATACAGAGTAAACTTTATTCAGTCTATTTTACATTTTACTTACTTTCTTCGTAAAAGTTGCCTCAGAATATGATGGAGGAAAATGTTAGTCTGTAATGACAATGAGAAGATCAAGAATGAGATTAATGAGTTGTATTCATGTGTGTGCTTGCGTGTTAATGCATGTATGTGCTTGCGTGTTAATGTGTATGCACGTTGATGTGTTCACATGTGTGTGCATATGTGTGTGTGTGTGTGTATATCTCACCGTTCTCTCAATGGTAGAGAAAGGGAAAGTGTCTCTGGTTGCTAGGAGCTGCTCGCTGAAGGCAGTCTCGTGAGAAAGACCAAACAACACAGCATCTGCAAACATCACCACTGGAAACAAACACACGTACACACAAACACAAAATATAACGTAGATGGCGATCTCCAACATGGAGAACTGATTAAGTATCCAATTACAAATTTACAGCAATATCGAAATTTGTGACTACCTTCCTATCCTTGCACGATTAAACTAATATTCAGCTAAAGTGCCAACACTGTTGCGTTTCACTAAGGATTCACCACCACACAAGATAAAACGAAGATCCTCTCCTACATTAAAGTCGAATGGCAGCAAGCGGCCACACTTAAAGCCAAGACATGAAGATGTCTTACAATCAAGTATGTATATGACCTAGCCATCCTCCTTATCATACATTAATGGAATACATGACTAGTTCAGTTGTCTCATCTCACCTTGGGGGTAGACCGGACATGGGAGAGATAACATGATGCGCTTGGACAGGAACGATAAGTGACCCTCGTCTCTAGGGAAAAGTGGAAGCCACACCTTCATACCGCCACTCCCACTGCTCATCCACAGACTCTCGCAGACGTGCCGGCTGATACAAGGCCCACTGGAGCCCGTGCTCATTGATGACGATGATGATGATGGCAGAGGGGGCGGAGTCCACATGGCTTCAACACAAGCAGCGAGGCAGACCGGGCTACCGAACGACCACACCTCTGGACTCTTCTTGTCATCCTGGAGTATAAGTGCAGAGAGCAGTAGTGAGGTGTACTTAATATTACAACCAGTGGAATGGCCGCACATATGGCACACTGTTCAACTACCCATTCGACCCCTTTAGTATTTCAATTCAAATTTACTGGAAGAGTACTAAAATGATTAACATTTGCTTGTGTGTGCGTGTGTGAACGCATACTGCCTATAACCACGTATGCCAGTGCCTGACTCTCTTATTATGACTTCTGTATAAAGGTCAGGAGAACACAATACCATCTATACTGATGACGGAATTAGACCATAAAGTGAGTGATTCCTCCCTTACCTGGCAGCTGAGAGCTCCCAGCTGGTCCTCAATGGCCAGTTCTTGTTGTATCATGAACAGCCTTCCCCCGATGTTGAAGAAGACAGAATCCACTGCCTTGTGGTGGCAAACTCTTCTCTTCTCATCTCCTTCATCGCCAAAACTTTGCACAGGAGACTCTGTTTAGTAAAGAATAATAATAGAAGACCAAGCAAGCAGATTGATTAGTAGGTCTAGGCACAGGATGTCTAGAATACTCACCTGGTTCCGCACGTATGTTGGAGGGTACCATGGCAACCAGACTGGCTACCCATGGGTTCGGTAGGGACTTTCCAAGATTCAACTCGTGCAGCTTGTGAACAGTGATGCCATATCCTGAACAATGGAAGGAGGTGGGAAAGAAAATGGGACACAAAATACAAGTTAACCGCAAAAAGAAAAAATATATTAAATAATAATAATAATAATAATAATAATTGTATTAATAAAAAAGGTTCAAAGCCACACACAAACAATACACACACACAACAAAACAACAACCACAATATTGTTGTCCTCACCTTTATTGGGCAGAGCGTGGAGTCCTAGTTCTACAATTGTCACATGACAATCATGTGATGCCAGAAACAAATAGTTGCCATGGAGATTGAGCTTGATGATGGGAGAGGTGATTCTTAAGCAATCCATTAGCTGTGAGTTGTCAAGATTAGAATACAGCGAGTAAAACCGCACCTACAACACACGCACACACATACAATTAGCCACAAACCAACACCATGATGATGATTATGATTATGATTAATTAATAGAGAGCTACAATCAACACTGTACACAATCCATTGAGGCCACACCCACTTTTTTGCTTACCTCCTCCCTCTTGTCCATGACCCTACATGGGAAAACGATGACATCGTGGTACCATAGCAACCCCCCTCGGCACACCAGCCCCTGCTCCTGCACTTCGTTACCAAACAACTTCCACTTGCGACGAGATGTGGAGTAGAGAGCAAACCCCGCCTTACCGGATACGGCCAGGTTACACCCACTGTCACTCACTGCCGCATACTGGAGAGGAGGAAGTCATGAATGTGACCACACACCCTAAACTAATTAATTTTGTGTGTGTATGTAGTGGAGGAGGAGCTCATTAGAGGAAGGAAGGGGAGGGAGGGAGCAGACTGTGGAACTATGCCCGAAACGATATTTTACTATTTAATCAAAGTGTTACCTGTATCAATTACTATATATTTCACATGCGCACACACACATGCCTGCACACATACGCACACACACAATCCCCCCTCTCTCTCTCTCTCTTACCTGCACTGGCCAGTTGAGTATCATGTAAGTAGAAGGGAGTGATATGACCTTCCACTGAGGGCTGGAGACTATGCCGATGTTGGTGCTATGGTTGTCTACAGTAGCTGCCGCTGTGGGAGACGTCACATTGTTTACTGTTGTGTTGCCATGGCGAGGAAGAGAGTGAGAAGTGTTGAGATACAGCCTGTCTGAACCTTGAAGGAGGAGATGACGATGGTTGGCCTGGCAACGGATTGATAAAGAAAATTTGGAAAGAAAATTTAAGCACTTGATGTTATTCCAATAAATAATTATTTAATTACAACAGAAATCCACAATTACCATAGATAATTAAGGAATTCAACACACACACACACACACAAACACAACATTTCCCACTCACCATTATTGGGTTACTGACTATGGAGTTCCTCATGAACTCCATCACCAACACGTGTTTACTTCCTCCTTCACTTCCTGTCTCACTGGGGGAGCCAGAGTGAGTGCCACGCCCACCTGCCTTATCACCACTGGGCATGGGCAGCATCCACAAGCGATAACCATCACTTGACCAACACTACGTAAATTTGTGTAATATAATATAAAAAAATCAAACTAATTTCAAGTACACTTACCAAGGTCTCCAAAATGGTACAGTGAGGGTTCAAAGGTGAAGGAGTGCTAAAAATTAAATGAATAACCATAAAACCTGATTGAATGGATTAGCTCAAGGCATAACATCCTTTAGTTACACTAGCTATTCCTAGTCACTACTATATGGGAAAACCATCTGTAAATGATGACTATAATAGTTTAGTTCATAAGACTCATCAGCATCTTATTAACTTATTAGATTTAATCTAACTGAGCCCAAATGAGTTACCAGAACATTCACACCTTACCCAGGCTGGTCGCCAAGGGAACACAGGAGCAGAGAGCCAAACACAGACCAGAGCGATAGCCCTCCATTTTTCCAGGAGACAGCCACACACATCCCATCAGGCACACTCCACTCTACACAGCTCACCTCTCCCAGCTGCATTCCAGTGTCTGCACACATAGCAACACAACAGGATTACTTCACATGCATTACACCTGCTAGTACCACCACAGTGCAACATATAGTACCACAGTGCAACATACAGTACCACAGTGCAACATACAGTACCAGTGCAACATACAGTACCAGTGCAACATACAGTACCACAGTGCAACATACTGTACCACAGTGCAACATACAGTACCACAGTGCAACATACAGTACCACAGTGCAACATACAGTACCAGTGCAACATACAGTACCAGTGCAACATACGGTACCAGTGCAACATACGGTACCAGTGCAACATACGGTACCAGTGCAGCATACAGTACCACAGTGCAACATACAGTACCACAGTGCAACATACAGTACCACAGTGCAACATACAGTACCACAGTGCAACATACAGTACCAGTGCAACATACAGTACCAGTGCAACATACAGTACCACAGTGCAACATACTGTACCACAGTGCAACATACGGTACCAGTGCAGCATACAGTACCACAGTGCAACATACAGTACCACAGTGCAACATACAGTACCAGTGCAACATACAGTACCAGTGCAACATACAGTACCACAGTGCAACATACTGTACCACAGTGCAACATACGGTACCAGTGCAACATACGGTACCAGTGCAGCATACAGTACCACAGTGCAACATACAGTACCACAGTGCAACATACAGTACCACAGTGCAACATACAGTGCAACATACAGTACCAGTGCAACATACAGTACCACAGTGCAACATACAGTGCAACATACAGTACCACAGTGCAACATACAGGCTTAAAAAGTAAATTTTTGTTCTGTTGTCCACTTCTGATTGTTTTGTTATATATTGTCACCAAACTTAATACAACAGTAATGAGTTTAGTAACACAGAGACGGCGGGGGAAGAATTTAACGTAAAATTTAAAGATGTTTGAGCCAATAACACATTAGCATACCAACGATACTTAATTAGCCCATGTGTTAAAAGGTTGATAAGTCATTCATATAGTCCTTAGCAGCCTAACTCAAAACCCATCAATAGTCTCTGCCGCCACTTACCCGGGAACTGTCTCCTAGTGAACTGCAAGGTGTGAGATAGACTCCACTCTCCAGTGCTCTCATCTCCACAGTACACTTCAACTGAGCCACTGAGCACACAAACAGAAACCGTGACAACATGGATAACCACACCCACTTACAAAATCATGCACAAATTGTGCATGGACATACTATACATTGTCAATGTATAATATGTACAATTTACAAAGTCGACCAGGAAGCCGTACATTGGCCTTACACCGTGTAAAATCACTAAAGTTAATCTTAACAAACTCAGTCAACAATTTTATAATTATACTAGCAAATTTTCTCATCCTAACAGCCAATTTTATGTTCATTAAACTTTAAAGTGTCAAAGTATGATTGACCCGCTAGCCAAGAAGGAATATATAGCTACACTAAACTCCATACAACATTTTACTACAGGCAACGTGGGTGTTCTAACTGCTGGGTCCTGCTAGCTTCACTATATTTACAACTTCACCACTAAAAAAAACATAACGTGGTTATACGTAGCATACAATGCCGAGAAGTTTGATCGTAATAATGTACACCAATTATGCCTACACATTAGCAGCCTTCTAAAATATTAGAATTGTTCACATTAATCACCACAGCCTGAAATACCACAATCTCAATTAAGTTAGAACAGTTAAATTATTAGCATAAGCAGATAAAAGTTTATTTTTGATATCTTATGAGACTGTCACTTATACATCAGTGTAATTTAAAACATACTAACACACGTACACATTTACGTTCACACACACATACACTCACTTTGTCTTGCCATAGGTCAAAAGTCTGTATTTGGCGTTGATACCCACACACACCGCATCAGTCACGCCCCTTACCCACACACCCCTTATAGCGGCAGGATCATAACGCGATGAGGAACTGGAGAGGAAAGCGCCACGCCCATCTGAGAGGACGACGGCAAAACCATGCAGGAGAGGACTGTAGCAGATCTGTTTAGAGTGTAGGCCATTAGGCGGCAGATTCTGACCTAGATAGCGGTGGAGGGAGACAAACAAAGATAACAACTAAAATACATTGTACAATTATTTCTGTTGGTACGGAGCAGTCAGTAAAAACAAAAAATTTAATGCACAAAAAAACAAAAACAAAACAACAACAACAACTAACAAACAAAAAAAAACAAAAAAAAACAACAACTAAAAAACACACAATAATATTGGAAAGGAAAGAGGAGGGAAAAGATTAGTTGCTGGAAAGAAGTCTACTTCTTTTATACGTTGATCATAATATGCAATAAAGTATATTATTATAGTAACTGGCCCAGGAGAAGAGCAACAGTACATTGAAGGCCATAGCTGCCAAGGAAGACTGTACACACTACCTGGGATGATTGCACAAGCTAAGGAGCGAAAATGTATTTATAAGCTACGTATATGCACTCAGTCACAACTAAATAGGGAAACCACACCCCCAGGCTTAATACTGTTGAGTAGGGCTTATAACTGTGACAAATAGCGTATTAACTTACCACCGCCACTCACTCGAATAGAAATGGAGCTCCCACAAGTTTTTGAGTTTTAATTGCACCCGCAAAACAATTCAAAGCGGTAAACAATTCAATTTCTAAGGTGATACGGGTAATGATCGCTAAACCAGAGGATTCTGTTTAGTGAAGCTTGGGACGGGGTCGAACACGGAGTGAACACAAAATACGCGAGGGTCAAAGTACAAAATGACATACGTACATCCAAGTATATAAATAAACGAGAGTCAAAGTACAAAATGACATACGTACATCCAAGTATATAAATAAACAAACATCCCCGATTTTCAATTGTGTTACCCCTGAGAGTGTCTCGCTGAGAGTGTCTCGCTCGCTCGCCAATTACCCTACACCTACCTACCTCTAGATTCAGGGTGGGCATCATTTGCAAAAGGAACCTGGTGCAAGTCAATGGCAAGTGCAGAATAGAAAGACCCCTCCCAGGACAGCCGGTGGAAGACGCCGTAACTCGTGGCAACCAGCACCTGGTTGCCCATGCTCAAAATATCCGTCACATCACCCATGACAGACGTATCTCGGAGGTAGCTGACCTGAACAACGTCCACTTCTCCTCCTGCCACACCCCCTTCCACAGTAGATTGGATGAACCTGAACACAAACACAGACCATCACTGACACTGCAAGAACAGTATTGATGAGTGTGGGCATAGTACAAGATCATTTCTCTCACACTTTATATCATTACTACTGAGACGGATTAAGGCTTGAGGATGTTTAATGCCCATTCGAACAAGATCATCTCACCTGCACGCCCACTCACATGTGTGTCACGCCCACTCACATATGTGCCATGCCCACTCACATGTGGCTGTCACATTCTAAATACCCACTTACATGCCATGGTTTCTCGTCCAGTAGGAGTTCCTAGGGGGCGTGGCTTGTAACACGGTAGAGACCTTATTGTAGTGCAGTCTGAGAAAGAGTAGTTTGCATTTGGAGGTCTAGAAAATAGAACAAACAATAAACAACAACAACATAATAGCTAACTACTGGTGTGCTTGGTAGCACAGTGGTGGCAGGTGAGAGTCCAGTTAAAAATGAAAAAAATGTGGGGTATGCGGGATACTTTTTGAACCAGTTGAGAGGTCAAATAACATTTGTGAAATTTCAGGAGGATTTCTCATTTCCTTGAAATTCAAGAAATCTAGTGGCATATGTCACATGAAGGTCAGTCTCTAGTATCAACTGAAGAAATAATTCACAAGTAGACAAAGTCACTTGTATCAACTGAAAGGAGATACTACACCATATAAGAACAACAGGCAAACATGAAGTAAGCCATTTAAAAGGAGTCTAATAGTGAGGAGTTGCTAAGTCAACCCACCCTGCTAGTTTGTGATCTACACATCCACTCTACGTGTGTTTTGGCTGGACAACATAAGCATGTCATGTGGAGATATAACCCCATACTATTGTTTTAATAAAATAAACAACAAGGAACATCATGTTAGTAACAAACCACTTCAGATATGTAGTATGTAGTAGATGTAGCCCACCCATTACGCACACACAGGGAATGGGTAAGGTGTAGCATTAATGCTGGAATTATGCACATTTGGTCCATGAAGCAGGAGCATGAGGAACAAGTACCTGACACCTACCAGAGGTAACTATAGCAATAAGCAAATTGCAGCTGAACTCACAATAATCTGTCAATCACATTTCATATGGTAGTATAAGACAAGGGGTCAGCAAGCACAAATACAAAAAGGCCACAGATTACAAAGCTTAAATAAATTGCATAGAAAAGTAACCATGCTACACTGCAGAACAAGATAAACTACATATCGTCGAAAGTTGTTGTTATTGTTGGCTTAAGTCATCAGTACATTCATTACTATACTACCAACTAACCTACAGCCGGCGAACATGCAAAAATAACTCGGTACTCTTAAAATAATACTTTTTTCCAATCTAGTTTCTGCTTCACTGATAAAGGCTCTATAGAGTCGAAACAATGCAGCTGCTACAGCTCATCCAATTCCAACATTGACTCACAAGTGGTCTGAATAGTTTGATTTGGACTCCCTATATTGCTGAGTGAGAACAATTGTTATATTCTAATTCACATTGTATTTACTTGAGCTGAGCAAACATCAAACACACCAAGCCCTAATCTATTACGGTTGTTCATTTACAACTATATTCCAATACACTGCAAGACCGAAACTCCAAAGGCCTGCTTTGAGTGCTGCATTTAATTATTATCACTTACTGCTATAACCATAGTCGTTCCATCTGATTTCAGTGCTGCCGAAGTGTTGTATCCATGGTCACCAATGCATTGCTCTGAACGCACGTAAGAGGAGAGCAGAATGCAGAGCTGTACAGGGTTGTGTACACCAACAACATTAACAATGCAACGTGCTTAGTACTGCGCTAGCCTACCCTGCTGTGCCAGAACGCCACAGAACTGCTGCGGACTTCTATCACGAGGTCCCTCGTCCTGTGACGAAATATTTTCACCGGCCGTCCGCAAGTCGCTTTACGTCCATCCAAGACTTTCGGCCACCCGACAGGAAAATACATTGCCTTCCCAGTACTGTACTAAGAAGTTACCAGAAGAATATGAACACAGAACATAGCTTCCATTTTTTAGAATGGCTAGGTGTTCATTAAATAGATATCCGAGATTATTTCGAGACCCCGCCCACCAATGAATTCTTACACTATTCCACTTGTTGCAATTAGTGATTATCATTATCTATATCACCACGCCTCTTACTTTAAATGTTGACTCTATAGCCATCCAGATCATATAAAGAAGACTTCTGTAAGTAGAAGGTATGTAAATAGTTTTTACGGAAAAATCAGCCTGGCAAGAGTTTCTGAGACTTGCCGCGATAGTTGGGAGGGGCGGGGCTGACTGCTGGTCTGCAATTTCAAAAAAGGAGGTGTGGAATGGGTCACTGTGCAGTTAGTAGTGGGTATGATAATGTGTTTAAAAATAACTCCATTTGTGAAGAATGAGTGTGTGTCTGAGACAAAACAATTATTACAGGTATAGACTGGTTGTGTTTATCCTCCTTCATCTAAACTGCAGTTAGCTGGACTAGCTATGTCCACTGCTAATAACAATCTCAGTGTTCCCCAAGAAAAGGGGAAGAAAACACGACCCAAAAGCCCGAGGCGTAAAGCACCAACCAAACCTAAAAAGGAGAACGATGATGCTACTCCAGTACGGAAGATGAAATCAAAGTCTTCTAAAGAGAAGAATGAAGACAAGTCAGCCACGAGTTCTGTGAGTCCAGTCAAAGAACATTATGCCAGTCTTCTGGATGAAATGGTGGGCAGGGGAGACATGGTGCTACTGGACCCCATCACTGAAGATAAAATAATTGAGAACCTCAAGATAAGATATGATGCCAAAGATATATATGTGAGTATTGAAATGTGGGCAGAAGCCGTTTAGAATTGGTTCACACTTATAAATAGCTTAGCAATTATAGTAACACAGAATTATGTAAGATTGATCAATTAGCACTTGGTCACCGCAAATAAGACTAGAATTAATGCTGTACAATAATGATCTTCTCGTGTATATACCACAGCTGAACATTTGTCTCTCACACACTATATAGACGTACATTGGACCAGTTTTAGTTTCTGTCAATCCTTACCAATCCATGGATATCTACACTCCCGAATACATAGAAAAGTACCGCAGCAAAATATCATTTGAACTACCTCCACACATGTAAGTGTGATAGTAAAATACATTATACACAGTTACAGCGTTGGCCTGTCTTGCCAGATACTCGCTGGCAGATAATGCGTACAGATCCATGAAGGACCACCATCTTGACCAGTGCATCATTATATCAGGAGAGTCTGGAGCAGGCAAGACAGAAGCTTCCAAGCTTGTTATGCAGTTTGTGGCAGCAGTGTCCGGCAGAGAGGAAGAAGTGGAGCAGGTCAAGCAGCAACTGCTGCAATCTAATCCTGTATTGGAAGGTGTGTGCAATGATTGGCTGGTTACTTTGTTTTTTTGTTTTTTTAGCACGGAGATTTTAATGTCAACAACAACATTGAAATCTCATAAAACACAGTGTATCGACTATCAGGTTTCAAAGTGTGTAATTTTTTTTTTCCAAATCATGTAAATACTTCAAATTAGATGTATTTCTCTCTTTCACAACAATACAAAATTAAAAATATTAGGTCGCCACCAGGAATTGAACCCCAGGACCGCTTGAACGCATAAGCACTCTGCCACTGAGCTACGACAACCAGCCGGCAAGCAAACACTCCAACTCTTGTGTGTTTTATACTGTTAAGGGGTACTACTATGCTACAGTCTCACTCTCAACAAACCAACAAAAATTCTTCTTTTTTCAAAAAAAAATTTATCCGCTGAATTTTTTTACTCCACTAATTTATCTTCGATTCTCGGTGGCGACCAAATATTTTTAATTCTGTATTGTTAAAAAAATCCTTTGAAAGAGATAGAATACATCTAATCAGTAAAAGAAGGATGAGAAAGAAATTGTGAGGTGATACTTTAAATTACGTAATAGCTAAGTAGAATCAATGTGATAGATTTAATACAATAGCCATTTCATTTGCATTGAGGTGGTTAAGTGTATTTGATCTATTATTTGTTCTTTGTATATTCCAGCATTTGGGAATGCAAAAACCAACAGAAATGACAATTCTTCTAGATTTGTGAGTAAATTCCCCCATTTTTGTACTAAGTTAAAATTATCATTTTTGATTAGGGCAAGTATATGGACATTGAGTTTGACCATAAAGGGGATCCAGTGGGAGGAATTATCACTAACTGTAAGAATTAATAACTATTATTGATGAATTGAGTATTTACATTTTCTCATTTCTAACCATCAACAGATTTGCTTGAAAAGGTAGGATTGTTAATGCGACTTTAGTTCATTTTTATCTAGTTTATTATTATGTTAGTCTCGTGTTGTGGCACAAACTGAAGGAGAACAAAACTTTCATATATTTTATCAAGTTCTTTCTGGAGCGAGCCATGATATTTTGGGTGTGTATTATTCAAGTTAAATATATTACATTTATGATTCTTCACTTGTTTTTCTTCCAGATATGTTGCATCTGAAAAGAGACTTCCAGGCTTATTTCTATCTCAGAGGAAACACTGGACCATCAACGAAGGATAATGCTCAGCAATTTGATATTACTATGGTAAAGGGAATGAAACTTCCTGTCGAGATTGTACGCGCATGCTCATGAATTTCGTGTTGGTAAACCCAACCTTTCTGAAACCCAATGGAGGTTCGCGCGAGTAGGTTTAAATAAAAAAAGGACAGAGATCTCTGGTAGTTATCGCTTCTCGGCCTATTGGCTAAGATCAAGTAGAAATAACTGTTCTTTAGAGTGTAATAGCTCTAACTGGGGCATTGCCCCAAAGCTGTTACTTCAATTTTTGCAACTTGGAGAGCGGATAGAAGCTTGCTTCGCCCTCTCCGCGGGTTGCCTCGGTATTGCACTACTTCCGAGTGCGGCCCATTCCCCTTTCTAGGGGAAACATTTTTTCTAATTTTACTTCATGATTCTCTATTGACAACTACAAAAAAGAACTCAAACCGAGGCGCCCGATGCCTGAGTAACTGGGGCCTAGGGCGTGCGTTTAATGTTCACGCATGCGTGGAGTAGTGCAGAGATAAAACCTGTTCCTAGTTTTCACGTTTTATTTTACAGGCAGCACTCAACGTAATTGGATTCTCGCCGGATGAAGTCAGTTGTATTTTGGAATTACTTGCTGCCATTCTGAATCTTGGAAATGTGACATTCGCAGCCATTGTGGACCCAACTAAAGGGTTTGAGTCCTGCAAACTGGACAAGAAGGAATGTATGTTTGTTTAGTTGTAGGTTTCTATGGTGTACATTCAAACAGAAACAGTAAATAGCTACCACCAGTGCATTGAGGGGGAGGAAGAGTGGGAGGTACAAGCCAGACCCTTTACCAACTGCCAATACACAGGAGGGGGAAGAATAGTATCTGAACATTCACAACTTGTAAAAAAAAGTGCTCCAATTAACTGAACAGCGTCGCCACCACTTACATCTGGGCGATAGGTACCCACTCCGGATATGATATTGTATATTGCAAGCCTGTTTGTTCGAGTACAATTTTTTTTTGGTATGGTATGTTCCAGACCCTCCCGCAGTCAACGGTTAGCAGTTGGTAAAGGGTCTTGCTACACAAGACTTGGGGAGGGGGAGATTGGTAATGCAAGGCCTTTCATCTCTAATTAATAAAGTACAAAGCGTATACTAATGTACTATTTAACTCAGCATGTGTTGGGATGGTGTTCAGATAGCTATGTCTGATCATATCGTTTAACTGTCTCAGGAACACTCAAGTTGTATGATAGCATTAGCCTTGCCGTAAGCCTTCTGTAGTCCAAATCATTATTCACATCAGCCCAGTCTGGCTAGTTGACAGTTATTTGAAGTGATGACTAAATATCAGTGATCCAATTAACCACCAACTAGAGTTGCTGGTAATGGAAACATCTTAAGAATAATATGATTATGTGTCAGTAACGATGGCATGTGTTTTCATGAATAATTCACGAGCTGAAAACTGGCTTGTAAAGTGTAGCTTCAAGCTGAATAGGTAAAGCGTCATCACATTCTGTAGAGGGCGATTTGAAACGGGACTAATTGTAGCTATAAGCAAGTGAATTTGGTGGGGAACGGACGGTGAAGGCCACAGCTTCTCAAAACCACCATGAATAGAAGGACAGAGACCCTGGGAATAAGGAGAGATAGACTAAGGGAGAAGGGAATCCATGACTCAATGAAGAAAGGGATGAATGGAGGAACGGTTAAGAAGAGCTGAGGTGACTTGTGCTACTGCATTCACTAATTTCATAAGTTATTACATCAAGAGCCACTGTGTGGCCGAATACTTGCCAGTATAATAATAACTGGATGCACTTCTTTGTGAGTGAAGTGAGACACTATTAGTGTATACATACGTACACGACTGTACGTGAGGCTTATTAGTAATGTACGCATTGGAGTACGAAATTGTGACCACTAAAAATTTTAAATTACTTTGCTGTAGGATAATGCTGAAAGTCTTGTTCTCGGCACAGACATTGGTTTCTAATGATTGATTTGACTGTGCAGTAGTTAGTTGTACTCTATGAATCTTCAGACTAGCTACTATGTAACTCTGGGTAGTGATAGATATACACACGACACAAGATTTACCCGTGAAGAGCTCGATTGCACCATGTACATAAGCACTTATCAGGAATTCTTTAGTGTAACTTACAAACATGATGAGGTCAATGATATTAAATAATAGTTCTATAAACATGAGTGCTTATAAATTTAGTGCACTTGGGCCTACTACCCTTGGGCACTAAAATCCACTAGAAACAGTGCGCACTTGCCCAGTTAGTACACCTAGTAACGCTATAACAATGGGATGTAATATCAAGTGTCGTGTATAATACTGAAGATATTGTGTATATATTTATTTTTCCAGTCGAACAGCTCGCTCGCTAATATCTGAGTTATAAGAATACATTGTTCAAATTATTATTTTGGGGGTGTGGCAGGTATTGGCTTTGCTTGTGACATGCTCGGATGTTCGGAAGAGCTCATCGAAGAATGTCTGACAAAAAGAAGTGTAGAGACCAGAACTGACTTTGTCCAGAAGCCTCTGACGGTGAAGGAGGCGGAGTATGCAAGAGACGCTCTAGGCAAGGCCATCTATGATCGGCTCTTCTCATGGCTTGTTAAAAGAATCAATGACAGGATCAAGGTGAGTTCAAAGCCAAGGTTTTAGAATGCTGCATCTATATATGGTTTCCCCTCCTCCTTGGTCTTTCTCTCTCCCTGTCTTCTGCTTCAGTGGGTGAGCTCTCCTGCTTTCCTGTTCTTCTATGATTTGTTTTGTGGATTTAGAATTCCAAATCAGGGCTATAAACAGAAATTTTCCCAAGGGTGGGCGAATTTAGGGTATGAAAAAAGGGGGGGGGGGGCTGTAATTTTGTAGTTTGACATTTAATCAATACTTAATCAATAGAACTTCAGAAATGCAAGGGGGAGAAGGGGGGGGGGGGGCAAGCTCTGCAAGTTACCGTCATCTTTTGAAACACTTCACCATATTATTGTTAATTCCTTACTGATTTTTTTTTTTTTTTTTGCTTTCTAATTGTCATTACACAATTTTAGCTCGGAAGGTGATGATTCATTACCAACTCAGTTAAGGGTATGAATTATTGGCTGTTGTCATTAATGTCAGGCAAATGTATTATTAAAAGTAGCAGTTGATCTCCATTTTAACAATATAATGAGGTAAAACTTAACCCATTGTTTCGACACTTTACTGAAGCCCTCCCAAGAAAATTTGCTAATTATTTGCTAATAACTAGTGGTGTGCTTGAGCACAAATGGCGAGCGAGCTTTAAACTACACTGTTGTTACTCAAACTACTAAAATAAAGTTGAGTTGCTAAATTACGCATATACGGTAAAGGGGATTCAATGCCATAGTAACCACTCCCCTCAACTGTTTGAATTGAAAAAGAAGCAACAAAATCAAGTCACGTTATTTAAAATTTTCTTTGTGATATTCTTAATAGTAGTTGTAACGCACAATACTTTCACACAACTGAACATACATACGCAAGACTTACCTTCGTGGTTCGTCTAGTGGACAATGAATTGTCAAGTAAATGCTGTTGAGTAGTGCTTATAACTGTGACAAATAGTGTATTAACTTACCACCGCCACTAACTCGAATAGAAATGGAGCTCCCAGCACCCGCAAAACAATTTAAAGCGGTAAACAATTCAATTTCTAAGGTGATACGGGTAATGGTCGCTAAACCGGAGGATTCTGTTTAGTGAAGTTTGGGACGGGGTCGAACGCCGAGCGAACACAAAAATACGGAGGGTCAAAGTACAAAATGACATACATACGTCCAAACATATATATAAATAAATAAATAAACAAACATCCCCGATTTTTTCATTTTTACCCCTGTAAGTGTCTCGCTCGCTACGCTCGCTCGCCGATTATAATTATTTCAGCTGAGAACGGCTGAATTGAGTATGTTATTGTTCAGACCAGGTCTATCTGAGCATCCTTATCTTGTATTCAGTTCCTTTTCACACCTTGCCTTTAAGAAGGCATTTTCACTGGACTAATCCCGTCAGCAACTGTAGCTACTTGACTGAATCATTGTACACACTGTATGGTCGAGATTCCTTACTTACTCAATACATATTTGACTTGTCCAGATGAAGATTGTGTTGCGTTGAATCTTCATCAACCTTAAATCTCCTTTTTCTTGTTTATCCGAATATTTAGAGAGCCTCTGCTTCCAATAGGCAGGGATTTAATCTAGTAGTTTGTGAAACAGTTTGTAGAGCTGAGTAGTGAGTGTGTATGCCTGCCAAGGTCTGCTTAGGCTATTCCATTAGTCTTACCATAGGACGTGTGAGGTCTTCACTGAATACAAGAACTGCTAACTCTGTTGTCTCCTGTGAATCTTCTCTGCAGAAATACAATTAAATTATCCTACATGAACACAACAATATTTTCTCTTTCTCTCTCTCTCCCTCTCTCTCTATCTCTTTTTCTCTCTTCCTCCCCCCCCACCCCCCCCCCCCCCCCCCCCCCTCTCATCCCTCCTTGCTAACTGTTACTGAATTTTTGGAGTTTGTCATGTTCGATGCGTGTACATATCTGTTACATGTGCAGGCTAGGACGAAGGCTAAGAGAGAGGTGATGGGTGTGCTGGATATCTATGGCTTTGAAGTGTTTGAGAACAACAGCTTTGAGCAGTTCATCATCAACTACTGCAACGAGAAACTCCAGCAACTCTTTATAGAGCTCACCCTCACATCCGAGCAGGACGAGTATGTCAGAGAGGTATGCGATGATACAGTGTTGAGTGAAAAAAAGTTCCGGCTGGAGATATAATTGATATATTTTTCATTCTGGTTCCAATTTTCAGGGTATTGAGTGGGAGCACATCGACTACTTCAACAATGCAGTCATCTGTGAATTGATTGAACACGTACGTTTATATAATCTTTACTTGAGTTGTTTCTATGGTTACATTATTTACCTTAACTCACCATTGTCAGTTGAGCAGAAAAGAATGACAAGTATGTACAGACGGTATGTATTACGAGTTATTCCCTTCCAATCAACTGCAGCAAAATGAAATATTTTTGTTCTCTACAAAGTGTTTAAATTGCATGCAGAATATTTTGACAGTTTTAAAGGACATGTACAAATAATTATGATATCAAGTGATATATATTGTTCTTTTAACTACGAAGGAAAATATTTCTATATTCTTGTACAAATCTTTCTTTGCAAACTGCTACGTACTCCATCCCCCGTGTAAAGAAACTGAAGTGGAGAATTGGAGCAGCTGTAAAGTCTTGTCTTGTGAACCTAACTGGATATTATTGCTCTATCTCGCTGTTTTTGTTTGAAGGCAGCAGACAGGGAATGAAATGTACCTCTTGTTGTTAATATTTTGGACCCTCGTTGCATGAACTGGACATACCCCCCCCCCCCCCCCCCCCCTGGAAACAACAGTGTGTGTATTGAATGTAGCTAGTGAAATGCGGTGCATACATGAATCTAAAGTTAGGACTCAACGCCAAGCAAGGATTCCTAAACGTTGCTGATTCACACAATATCCTAATCTATCTGACATACATACATACATTTTTCGAACTAAATATGCAATTCTTCTATAATGGTTGTGATTATTTTTGTTATTGTTGATGTTTATCTGTTGTATATTGTTATTGTTGATGTTTATCCTGTTGTATATTGTTATTGTTGATGTTTATCTTGTGCTATATTGTTTACTTCATCCAGCCGACTAAGGGCATGTTGGCGTATGTAGACGAGGAGTGTCTGCGTCCGGGTAAAGCCACTGATATGACACTCTTGCAGAAGTTCGACTCCCACTGCCTGGACCACCCCCATTATGAGAGCCGTGCCTCCAAGCACCTACTCAGTGACCACACTTTACCTCGCGATCACTTCAGGCTGGTCCACTATGCTGGAAAAGTAATACTTGTTGGAAAATTTGCAGCAAACTGTGTTTTTAAAAGTTTTGGTATCTTACCAAATATATTCAGGTGACGTACAGCATCCAGCTTTTTATGGACAAGAACAAAGACCTTCTGTTTACAGATCTTTCTAAAGCTATGTTTGCCTGCGAGAGAGCCCTACTCAAGGAACTATTTCCTGAAGGTTCGGAACATGTTGATAGTGGGTGTGGAGATCCGCGTGGTCTTGTGGGTGTGACCCGGTGTGGGTGGGTACTGGTATGGCCTGGGTGTGGTCTGGTATGGGTGGGTATGGCATAATGTAGGTAGGTGTTACTGGGTATTGAGTGGGTGGGTACTGGGTATTGAGTGGGTGGGTACTGGTTATTGAGTGGGTGGGTACTGGTTATTGAGTGGGTGGGTACTGGTTATTGAGTGGGTGGGTACTGGGTATTGAGTGGGTGGGTACTGGTTATTGAGTGGGTGGGTACTGGTTATTGAGTGGGTGGGTACTGGTTATTGAGTGGGTGGGTATTGAGTGGGTGGGTACTGGTTATTGAGTGGGTGGGTACTGGGTATTGAGTGGGTGGGTATTGAGTGGGTGGGTACTGGGTATTGAGTGGGTGGGTACTGGGTATTGAGTGGGTGGGTGCTGGGTATTGAGGGGGTGGGTACTGGGTATGGGTGTGAGTATGGCCTGGGGTGTGAGTATGGCCTGGTGTATGGGGTGTGTGCTGGTGTATGGGGTGTAATTTGGTTTGGTGGGCATGACCTGGCGCATTGGTATGATGTTGAGTATACCAGACTTCTGGTGTTAGTGGGTGTGGTCTGGTGATGACATGGCATGGGGGTGTGGCTGTTGCAGGTGAGTGCCGTATGTGGTCATGATACAATCCAGTGGGTGAGTGTACCTTGTGCTGTATTTCAAAGCAGTGTGTGTGCATATCTTCAGTAAAGTGGGTCAGTTGTCTAGGTAACAGTATCACATGACTTACACCTTGGTACCAAATACAGTAGACCCTGCATATCCGCCCCTCACATAACCCATTCCTGTAGCAGTCCAACTGCTGTCTTTATCTCCCAATCTAGGTTTAGCACTTCTGAGGCTGCTCTGTGGGTGGTAAGTTGTACTGGTTAGCTATGGTAAACTTCATTGCAGCTGATCTGTGGTTACAATTGTCTGAGCTTACAACAATTGTCTGAACTTAGCTCCAGTCCGGACCAGAGCAGCAACTTTAATTGAATGATAGGCTATTATATATGATATGCTTGACAAATGCTTGCTGTGGGTACAAGTGACAGCAGTAGAGTACTCCCACATCAGCACTACTGCTGAAGCAGATAAGAGATTTAGCTGTCATCAAGAGAAATGCAAGTTTAAAGCAAATGACTTTAAAATCATTTATTGTTAATAATAATTAACTCTTTCATTCACATAAACCATCAAAAAATCATTAAAAACTCATTTTATGAAGTGGCTTCACATATCCGGAAATTTCACATATCCGAACCAGGGTCGGTCCCATATAGGTTCGGATATGAGAGGGTCTACTGTACGCCTACACGATCAATTCCAACAAATACCATCATCACCATACGAGGTCTTCATCCACTGAAAACCCAGTGGTAGTAGCTACGTACTCATACTAGGTGGAGTTTGCAATGTGCCCCTAGAGTCGAGTATTTACATTTGCTGTTGAGGGAATTGTATTAAGAATTGCTAGAGGACAGAATATTACTCAGAGAAAGAGTTTGAAGATTATTTGTCTGTGATCTGACACATCTCATTGGCTCACCAGTCATAGTGTCTGGTATCACTCGCTCACTAAATAATCATTAATTAATACAATTGTGTGTCAGTAAATGAGGATGATGACGGTGCGTGTATTCATGAATGATACATTAGTTGAAAAGGGTTGGTAAAGCATCATCATTAACTGCATGGGTAAAGCGTCTTCACCTTCAGTATAAGGCGAAGAATGAAACAAAGAAGATTGAGGAAATAATGGCTTTTGTCATTTAAGGAGGTAAAATTGCTGAGGAAAAAAAAACGGCACAAGTTTCAAAAGCCAGGGAAGGTAATAGTTTTATAAGGCTAGGTCAGCAATCATGGAAAAGGACAGAAAGACTGAAGCAAGAAAGATAAACAAAGGAGAAGGGAATCCATGACTCACGAGGAAAGAACTGAAGAGAGTAAAAGGAAAGCTGAAATGGCTCGGGAAGAAAGAGAATAGGAGAGGGAAATTGATGCAACTAAACCATGTGGGAGAGGATGATAAGATTGGGTACAAGTAACTTTACTGTATCTTAATTAGAATTTTATGGACATGATTAATTAACTGAGCTATACATATCATGGGCGTATCTAGAATAAAAAAAAAAGGGAAGTTCTTCTGTTTGTGTAATATCAGGTAATCCTCAATACAATAGTCTGAATCACATGGCAAAGTGTCTGCATATATATATTAGGATGTCAGGATACAAAAATATCCACAAGTAATGATACAGTTACAGGATGTATAAATGACCACCAGGGCAGTAATAATCCCACACCACTGATGAGCACTCTAGCACCAACATTGTTGGAGCCATGATTTCAGATAATTCAACCACACCGAGCACAGACTTATTGACAATTGCCAGTGGTACTAACTACTTTATAAAAAGTTATGATCACAATTGTTAGCACCTAGCTAGCTATATAGTCAACTATTGCCATTGTAATAGATTGCTGATCTGAGAGCTATCTAGGACTATTTTTGAGGTCCAAACGTGTCATCTACAACAAATTGTCATTGAAAATGCTGTTATTTGGTCTAGGAGGAAAAGGGGGGGGGGGGGGGTTGACCGAATTTGAATGAACCCTGCTGGATCTGCCCTGTATGTCTGTCCACCCTCCATGTTTAATATCACATTTAATTACTTATATTCCCCAGTGACTGACATGAATATCATTAGTTCTCCGCCCACCCAGCTAGCACATCATGTGACCCAAAAAGCCATGCCTTATATGGTAGCGGGACGGATATAGCAGGTTTGCATTTGTGGGGAAAAGTACACTCACTAGACACCACTTCTTCTGAATCTGCTCATCATGGCTGAGGGTGGTGTACAAGAAGGGAAGACTTTGAAGGAGCTGGAGAAGGAGATCACTTGCTCTGTCTGCCAGGAGCACTACACAGAGCCTAAGGTCCTCCCTTGCCTCCACTACTACTGCAAGGAGTGTGTCCTCAGACTGGCCCTCAGGACAGCCTCCAACAAGCCCTTCTCTTGCCCGGAGTGTCGCAAGGAGACCACCCTCCCCGAGGGAGGTGTAGAGGAACTCAGAACTGCCTTCTTTATCAACCGCTTGAAGTCCAATTTCTCTGCTCTAGAGCGAGTTCACGGCAAGATAGAGGTAAGATGTGAAGGATGCAACTCTGGGAGCAAAGCTGAAGCTTTCTGTCGTCACTGTGCTGTCTTCATCTGCAAAGAATGTGTTTTATCTCACAAGAAATTGAAAGCGTTTTCTTCTCATGAAGTAGCTTCTCTAGAAGATTTGAAGCAAGGTCGAGCTAAACAGATAGCAGTAGCAGAGCCAGCCACTAAGAAGTGCAGCATTCATGAAGAGCCACTTCTCATCTACTGCTACGATTGTGACTCTCTCATCTGTCGTGACTGCACTGTGATAGATCACAGAGATCACAAGTTCCAGTTCAATAAAGTAGCTGCTCCGGAAATGAAGAAATGCCTTCTAGAAGATCTAGTTCCTTTCAAGCAAGTATCCACCAAGTTCTCTACAGCTGCAGATGTGATTGCTACAGCTAAATGTGAAGTAGAAGCTCAAAGGAAATGTTTGGTGGATACGATTGAGGCATCGTTTGAGAGACTTCACCATATTTTAGAGGAACGAAAGAAAGAACTTGTGCAGGAAGCTGTGAATAAAGTAGACGAGAAAGTAGAGAAGTTGTCAGCACAGGAGAAGAAGATTTTAACAGCTAATGCAGAGGTCCAGAGTATCGTAGAGTACACGGAGAGGTTCGTAGGTCACTGTTCAGACAACGAGGTAATGAGCATGCACACTGATATCAGGAGACAGATAAAGAGAGAGATAGAAGAACACAGCAAGTCAGAGACGAGCTTAGAGCCAGTAGAGGAGGTAGACGTGGGTGTAGAGGTGAGGTGTGAGGAGGAACTACAGCAGCTCTGTCAGACCAAGGCCAAGATCATTCTAGGTGTAGACCCAGCCCAGTGTACAGTTACAGGAGAAGGGGCGGAGTCTGCAGAGGTCCACCAAACAGCTGAGGTAACCTTGACTACTAGACTATCCAACAACAAGACCACTAGACGCAGTACTGAAGTAGTCAGTGAGTTAAAGTCTCTGTACAATGGATCAGTCATGAAGTATAATGTAGACCAATCAGGACCTGGGGAATATCGTATCCAGTACACACCCACTGTGCGTGGACGTCATGAACTGACTGTGTCAGTAGACGGGCAGCAAGTAGCAGGTAGTCCCTTCCCTGTGTTTGTCTCCATCTCTCCTACTCAGCTAGACAAGCCTGTCAAAGTATGGAGACATGTAAATTTCTCTCGTGGCATCACTACCAACTCTGAGAATAATGTGATAGTTGTTGAAGAAATGGAAGGTATTATTAAATTAGACAAGAATGAGAGAAAAACTGTATTAGTCTCAAGTTTGCTGAGCCAACTCACTAACTTAATGGGTATTGCTACTGACAGTGAAGACAACATTTATTGCACTGATCGTGTAAGTAATAAGATAATGAAATGTGACAAGAATGGAGGCAATGTTCAGGTGTATGAGGTCCACCAGGCAGCAGGTCCAGGGCACAGGGGTGTGGCAGTAGTTGGAGATGAAGTGATGCTGTGTGAGCGTAACAATGAAGGTACTATCATGATATACGACAAAGAACTCAAGTACAAGAGATGTATTCAACAAGATGATGCGGGAGAATTTTATTACATATCTGCTGATCTCCATAGCAACATATACGTCAGTGACTATAATCATGAATGCATTCGGTTCTTCAGTAAAGAGGGCGTGTTTTTACATTCCTTTGGTTGTGACAGTTATGGAGTAAAGAGACTAGAAGGACCTTGTGGCTTGTGTGTATCTGGTTACTATGTGTATGTCACTGACTTCGATGGAGATAATGTGTCAGTGTTCACTACTTCAGGAGATTATGTCACATCATTTGGTCAGTGTGGTCATGGTGTGGGTGACTTCTTTGGTCCATATGGTGTGTGTGTAGATAAAGATGGGTTTGTGTATGTGGCTGATTGTAGTAATCACAGAGTTCAGTGTTTCTGATTACGTCCATTTTGTGCTATTTTTTATAATTTAGTTTTAGATATTTTGATATATTATATTATCTTAGATTAAATATTAGGGAAACTTCTCATTTGATAAGAAAACAGTGCAAACTATTGTTATCGAGACTGTGCCATGTACTATTGTGAAGACAGTGGACTACAGTATGCATAGCCTTGGAACACTCATATATTATAATGCAAGCAGAGTATAAGCAAACAACATTAGACGCATCTGGCAATCTGTGGTTCAAACATTTCAATCAGAAAATGGACTGTTGTCATGTAATTATGACATGGATTACAGGGGATCCCTCATATAGAGCTGTGCTGTGTGTCTATGTGCCTGACTAGGTGACTTGTACCGGAATGATCCATAGCCCACAGAAGACTGAGCTGTGGAAACATTCTAACTAAAATTATCTGAGCTGTTCAAAGTTTTGTCATAAATTTCAATACACACTTGCACATTCACATGATCTCCTAGCCACTTTCAGTCTGTTATGGTAACCACAACCACAGATAGTAAGTGTCCTGTGACATTGGTGAGTGAGGTTTCCAGGCAGTACAGTCAAGTCTTCCACAATGAAACCCAAAACGTGGTGAGACTTCCTAATGAAGTATCATTCCTGTTCTATTAATTGTTTTTCAACTTTGGCAGCTGCATAATGTCTACTCGCTAAGCAGTAATCTCTAATTCCGCCTGTGATGCTGTAAAAGAACTTCTCCAGGAGCAGTCTGATACCAAACAAATCCTCAATTAGTGCTCCCGACACATTCATGGTGCCAGTGGGTGTGGTCTTGTGGTCATTTACCAGATGGTGTGAATACTCAGTGCAATAGTTCATAGCTTGGTGTGAATATTTTCAGTGAAGTGGTGTATATAGGTACTGGTCATCATGCGGCTTGTGCCATTATTTAGGGTTTATTGTATTGCCTGTCTTCACACTTTTGCAAGTCCAAGTGTTTGACTAGATCAGATTATTCTATTTGTTGTATGGCATTGCATTTTATAAGAATATTACAGGGGAAAAGAGTTCGTAGATTTTGTGTATATCATGTATCCCATTGACTCATCACTGATAGTGTCTCGCTTCATTCTTCAACAATAGCAACAATCAATCATTATACAGTTTTGAGCTTAATCCTACAATAAGACGTGTTTAGCTGTGGGGAGTGGTGATAAAGCTGTGTTTAAATGAAGGAAAAAATAGCCATGTAATGTATTTAGTTATTTGTTGTAGTTCTATTTCTTTAGCTAGTGCAGTAGCTGCAACAAACAGCAGTTTCACACGCACACTGGCTCGCTCCATGGAAATACTGACACAAAACTGACGTTCAATTTGTGACTTGACTATTGGACCAAGTAAAAACAGCACTGCATTGTGTAGGGCGTATACCACAGCCACGAGTAGAAAGCTAGAGCACTAAGAGTGCACACCCTCAGTGCAAGTTTCTCTATACTTTCTTTTGAATAGAAAGTTCTAATAATTTTAGCTTATAACAATAATTGATTTTCTCTGTATATGAATATAAGTTTTAACATTAGCTAGCTGTGTAATTATGCTAGCTGTGGCTTAGTGTGGACAACTTTAGTCTTACAGAGTGAAGAAACCACTGATACGACTTTTCAGCAACCAATGAAGTCCATGTCCTGTAAGCACAGGGACATTTGGACTTTCTGGCATACACATTATACTAACACTCAGAACACTCTTTTTGAAGAACTTGTATGCTACGTAAGTGTGCGTGATTATAAATGGCAAGTAAACGAATGAATGGGTATGCCCGTATAGCTGCACTCACTAGTAGGGTCTGCCTCTTCTCTCGTTTTCACAGAAACTAAGCTAAAAAAAAAAAAAAAAGTTAGTTAAAGGGACTTAAATCGTCAGTCTAGTTTCTCTTCTCTCAAGGCATAACAGTCTGCTTGCCAACTGTTGACTGAGTGACAGAATGAATGAATGACAAAGAGACTACTGTAACCCTCGCGCGCATGAGTGCTGAGGGTTAATGAACTCAATCTAGTTGGCATCTTGCAACATTACGATCATGTCAGAGACAACTTAATTAGGATAACCAATATTTTATATTTCCTATTAAACTGAAAAATTCTGTTTATGGATGTGAGACAAAGTTTACACAAAAATGTGAGGGTTAAAGTACAAAAATGACATGTAGAACAAATATCTCCAATTTTCAAATGTGTAACCCTAGATAGAGTCTCACTCACTCACAAAACAAGTTTAGAGATAATTAACCCTCAGCACACATGTGCGAGAGGGTTATAGTAGTCGTCCTGTGTGTTAGTCTGTCTGTTTGTCTATCACGCTCTTATTTTGGAGATTACTGACAATTAACCGCTGATTTAAGTATGAACTTATTCAGAAAGAAAATTTAATTTCGGGCTAATTGTTGAGAAAACGCGAAGCTTTTAACTCCGCGTAGGTACCAGATTTTATGGGTAACGCCCCCTAGCGTCACGTCATAATCATGTGGGAAAATAATTTCTTGCAGCCCGCGCTGTAGTTTGCTTTATGCTCAGGGAAGTTAACCGACGGAATTGAAAGAAGTGAAGTTTCTCATTGAAAATGTATACCGGTGAGTGTTTCTGGCTAGTTTAGCTTCTTCTCTTATGAAGACACAATTTCCATGTACCATTTTTATTGGTCGAACTATATTGATGCCTCATTAAAATAGCTAACAGATAGCTTGTTCTTTTGGTTTATATTGTAATAGCTAGGTAGTGTTTAATAGCGTTGAGGGTTTGCACCTTTGGTGCTTCATTGATTAGGTAGTCTTTATGCATATAATTCTTTCACATGACAGCTAACTGTATCTTTACTGGTAACTGTGTACTGTATGTCTTAATGTAATGTATTGTCTACATATTATTTTTATTCCACACATTCAATGAGTGAGACTACTCACTTGTACTGGTGTATTCCCTCCTGATATGAATATCATTAGTTCTCAGCCCACAGGATACATCATGTGACCCAGTGGGCACCCTATTTGGGTTCACGGTATAGTTTTGTGGGAACACAATAGACAGTTGTTTTGCTTTAGTGGAGAAAACACACCACAGTTTTATTGAATCTGCTCATCATGGCTGAGGGTGTTGTACAAGAAGGAAAGACTTTGAAGGAGCTGGAGAAGGAGATCACTTGCTCTGTCTGCCAGGAGCACTACACAGAGCCTAAGGTCCTCCCTTGCCTCCACTACTACTGCAAGGAGTGTGTCCTCAGACTGGCCCTCAGGACAGCCTCCAACAAGCCCTTCTCTTGCCCGGAGTGTCGCAAGGAGACCACCCTCCCCGAGGGAGGTGTAGAGGAACTCAGAACTGCCTTCTTTATCAACCGCTTGAAGTCCAATTTCTCTGCTCTAGAGCGAGTTCACGGCAAGATAGAGGTAAGATGTGAAGGATGCAACTCTGGGAGCAAAGCTGAAGCTTTCTGTCGTCACTGTGCTGTCTTCATCTGCAAAGATTGTGTTTTATCTCACCAGAAAATGAAAGTGTTTTCTTCTCATGAAGTAGCTTCTCTAGAAGATTTGAAGCAAGGTCGAGATAAACAGATAGCAGTAGCAGAGCCAGCCACTAAGAAGTGCAGCATTCATGAAGAGCCACTTCTCATCTACTGCTATGATTGTGACTCTCTCATCTGTCGTGACTGCACTGTGATAGATCACAGAGATCACAAGTTCCAGTTCAGTAAAGTAGCTGCTCCAGAAATGAAGAAATGTCTGTTAGAAGATCTAGTTCCTTTCAAGGAAGTATCTACCAAGTTCTCTACAGCTGCAGATGTGATTGCTACAGCTAAATGTGAAGTAGAAGCTCAAAGGAAATGTTTGGTGGATACGATAGAGGTATCGTTTGAGAGACTTCACCATATTTTAGAGGAGCGAAAGAAAGAACTTGTGCAGGAAGCTGTGAACAAAGTAGACCAGAAAGTAGAGAAGTTGTCAGCACAGGAGAAGAAGATTTTAACAGCTAATGCAGAGGTCCAGAGTATCGTAGAGTACACGGAGAGGTTCGTAGGTCACTGTTCAGACAACGAGGTAATGAGCATGCACACTGATATCAGGAGACAGATAAAGAGAGAGATAGAAGAACACTGCAAGCCAGAGACGAGCTTAGAGCCAGTAGAGGAGGCAGACGTGGGTGTAGAGGTGAGGTGTGCGGAGGAACTACAGCAGCTCTGTCAGACCAAGGCCAAGATCATTCTAGGTGTAGACCCAGCCCAGTGTACAGTGTCAGGAGAAGGGGCGGAGTCAGCAGAGATCCACCAAACATCCGAGGTAACCTTGACTACTAGACTATCCAATAACAAGACCACTAGACGCAGTACTGAAGTAGTCAGTGAGTTAAAGTCTCTGTACAATGGATCAGTCATGAAGTGTAATGTAGACCAATCAGGACCTGGGGAATATCGTATCCAGTACACACCCACTGTGCGTGGACGTCATGAACTGACTGTGTCAGTAGACGGGCAACAAGTAGCAGGTAGTCCCTTCCCTGTGTTTGTCTCCATCTCTCTTACTCAGCTAGGCAAGCCTGTCAAAGTGTGGAATAATATAAATTACCCTCGTGGCATCACTACCAACTCTGAGCATAATGTGATAGTTGTTGGAGATAAAGGATGTATTATTAAATTAGACAAGAATGAGAAAAAAACTGTATTAGTCTCAAATTCGCTGAGCCAACTCACTAACTTAATGGGTATTGCTACTGACAGTGAAGACAATATTTATTGTACTGATCTTGAAAGTAATAAGATAATTAAATGTGACAAGAATGTAGGCAATGTTCAGGTGTATGCGGTCCACCAGGTAGCAGGTCCAGGGCACAGGGGCGTGGCAGTAGTAGGAGATGAAGTGATGCTGTGTGAGCAGAACAATAAAGGTACTATTATGATATACGACAGAGAACTCAAGTACAAGAGACGTATTGAACAAGATGGTGCGGGAGAATTTCGTTACATATCTGCTGATCTCCATAGCAACATATATGTCACTGACTATCATGAATACATTCGGGTCTTCAGTAAAGAGGGCGTGTTCTTACATTCCTTTGGTTGTGACAGTAATGGAGTAGAGAGACTGGAAGGACGTTATGGAATGTGTGTATCTGGTTGCTATGTGTATGTTGCTGACTATAAAGGCAATAATGTGTCAGTGTTCACTACTTCAGGAGATTATGTCACATCATTTGGTCAGCGTGGTTATGGTGTGGGTGACTTCCGTGGTCCATATGGTGTGTATGTAGATAAAGATGGGTTTGTGTATGTGGCTGATTGGTGTAATGGCAGAGTTCAGTGTTTCTGATTACGTACATTTTGTGCTATTTTTTATAATTTAATTTTAGATATTGTGACATCTGATATTATATTATCTTAGATTAAATATTAGGGAAACTTCTGAGTTGATAAGAAAACAGCGCAAACTATTGTTATCGAGACTGTGCCATGTACTATTGTGAAGACAGTGGACCACAGTATGCATAGCCTTGGAACACTCATATTATAATGAAATAATGAAAGCAGCGTATAATCAAACAACATTAGATGCATCTGGCAATCTGTGGTTCAAACATTTCAATCAGAAAATGGACTGTTGTCATATAATTGTGACATGGATTACAGGGGATCACTCATATAGAGCTGTGCTGTGTGTCTATGTGCCACTTGTACAGGAATGATCCATAGCCCACAAAAGACTGAGCTGTGGAAACATTCTAACTAAAATTATCTGAGCTGTTCAAAGTTTTGTCAAAAATTTCAATACACACATGCACATTCACATGGGCTCCAAGCCACTTTCAGTCTGTCATGGTAACCACAACCACAGATAGTAAGTGTCCTGTGACATTGGTGAGTGAGGTTTCTAGGCAGTACAGTCAAGTCTTCCACAATTAAACTCCAAAAAGATTTCCTAGCAATGACTTAGTTCTATCGAATGCAGTATCATTCCTGTTCTACTAATTGTTTTCAACTCTGGCAGCTGCATACTGTCTACTCTAAGCAGTAAAAGAAACACTCTCTAATTCCACCTGTGATGCTGTAAAATAGCTTCTCCAGGAGCAGTCTGATACCAAACAAATCCTCAATTAGTGCTCCCAATACATTCATGGTGCCAGTGGGTGTGGTCTTGTGGTCATTCACCAGGTGGTGTGAATGCTCAGTGCAATAGTTCATAGCTTGGTGTGAATATTTTCAGTGAAGCGTGGTGTATAGGAACCTGGTCATCATGCGGCTTGTGCCATTATTTAGGGTTTATTGTATTGCCTGTCTTCACACTTTTGCAAGCCAAAGTGTTTGACTGGATCAGATTATTCTATTTGTTGTATGGCATTGCATTTTAGTATATTTATAGAAGAATATAAAAGTAAGAATATTACAGGGGAAAAGAGTTCGTAGATTTTGTGTATATCATGTATCCCATTGACTCATCACTGATAGTGTCTCGCTTCATTCTTCAACAATAGCAACAATCAATCATTATACAGTTTTGAGCTTAATCCTACAATAAGACGTGTTTAGCTGTGGGGATAAAGCTGTGTTTAAATGAAGGGAAATAATAATGTAATGTATTTAGTTATTTGTTATAGTTCTATTTCTTTAGCTAGTGCAGTAGTTGCAACAAACAGCAGTTTCACACGCACACTGGCTCGCTCCATGGAAATACTGACACAAAACTGACGTTCTATTCGTGACTTGTCTATTGGACCAAGTAAAAACAGCGCTGCATTGTGTAGGGCGTATACCACAGCCACGAGTAGAAAGCTAGAGCACTAAGAGTGCAAACCCTCAGTGCAAGTTTCTCTATACTTTCTTTTGAATAGAAAGTTCTAATAATTTTAGCTTATAACAATAATTGATTTTCTCTGTATATGAATATAAGTTTTAACATTAGCTAGCTGTGTAATTATTCTAGCTGTGGCTTAGTGTGGACAACTTTAGTCTTACAGAGTGAAGAAATCACTGATATGATTTTTCAGCAACCAATGAAGTCCATGTCTTGTGAGCACAGGGACATTTGGACTTTCTGGCATACACATTATACTAACACTTAGAACACTCATTTTGAAGAACTATTTCCTTGGGTATGAAATAAACTGAAAAATTATGTTTATGGATGTGGGACAAAGTTTCCACAAAAATGTGAGGGTTAAAGTACAAAAATGACATGTAGAACAAATATCTCCAATTTTCAAATGTGTAACCCTAGATAGAGTCTCACTCACTCACAAAACAAGTTTAGAGATAATTAACCCTCAGCACGCATGCGTGAGAGGGTTATAGTAGTTGTCCTGTGTGTTAGTCTGTCTGTTTGTCTATCACGCTCTTATTTTGGAGATTACTGACAATTAACCGTCAATTTAAGTATGAACTTACTCAGAAAGAAAATTTAATTTCGGGCTAATTGTTGAGAAAACGCGAAGCTTTTAACTCCGCGTAGGTACCAGATTTTATGGGTAACGCCCCCTAGCGTCATGTCATAATCATGTGGGAAAATAATTTCTTGCAGCCCGCGCTGTAGTTTGCTTTATGCTCAGGGAAGTTAACCGACGGAATTGAAAGAAGTGAAGTTTCTCATTGAAAATGTATACCGGTGAGTGTTTCTGGCTAGTTTAGCTTCTTCTCTTATGAAGACACAATTTCCATGTACCATTTTTATTGGTCGAACTATATTGATGCCTCATTAAAATAGCTAACAGATAGCTTGTTCTTTTGGTTTATATTGTAATAGCTAGGTAGTGTTTAATAGCGTTGAGGGTTTGCACCTTTGGTGCTTCATTGATTAGGTAGTCTTTATGCATATAATTCTTTCACATGACAGCTAACTGTATCTTTACTGGTAACTGTGTACTGTATGTCTTAATGTAATGTATTGTCTACATATTATTTTTATTCCACACATTCAATGAGTGAGACTACTCACTTGTACTGGTGTATTCCCTCCTGATATGAATATCATTAGTTCTCAGCCCACAGGATACATCATGTGACCCAGTGGGCACCCTATTTGGGTTCACGGTATAGTTTTGTGGGAACACAATAGACAGTTGTTTTGCTTTAGTGGAGAAAACACACCACAGTTTTATTGAATCTGCTCATCATGGCTGAGGGTGTTGTACAAGAAGGAAAGACTTTGAAGGAGCTGGAGAAGGAGATCACTTGCTCTGTCTGCCAGGAGCACTACACAGAGCCTAAGGTCCTCCCTTGCCTCCACTACTACTGCAAGGAGTGTGTCCTCAGACTGGCCCTCAGGACAGCCTCCAACAAGCCCTTCTCTTGCCCGGAGTGTCGCAAGCAGACCACCCTCCCCGAGGGAGGTGTAGAGGAACTCAGAACTGCCTTCTTTATCAACCACTGGAGGTCCAATTTCTCTGCTCTAGAGCGAGTTCACGGCAAGATAGAGGTAACATGTGAAGGATGCAACTCTGGGAGCAAAGCTGAAGCTTTCTGTCGTCACTGTGCTGTCTTCATCTGCAAAGATTGTGTTTTATCTCACCAGAAAATGAAAGTATTTTCTTCTCATGAAATAGCTTCTCTAGAAGATTTGAAGCAAGGTCGAGCTAAACAGATAGCAGTAGCAGAGCCAGCCACTAAGAAGTGCAGCATTCATGAAGAGCCACTTCTCATCTACTGCTACGATTGTGACTCTCTCATCTGTCGTGACTGCACTGTGATAGATCACATAGATCACAAGTTCCAGTTCAGTAAAGTAGCTGCTCCAGAAATGAAGAAATGTCTGTTAGAAGATCTAGTTCCTTTCAAGGAAGCATCTACCAAGTTCTCTACAGCTGCAGATGTGATTGCTACAACTAAATGTGAAGTAGAAGCTCAGAGGAAATGTTTGGTGGATACGATAGAGGCATCGTTTGAGAGACTTCACCATATTTTAGAGGAGCGAAAGAAAGAACTTGTGCAGGAAGCTGTGAACAAAGTAGACCAGAAAGTAGAGAAGTTGTCAGCACAGGAGAAGAAGATTTTAACAGCTAATGCAGAGGTCCAGAGTATCGTAGAGTACACGGAGAGGTTCGTAGGTCACTGCTCAGACAACGAGGTAATGAGCATGCACACTGATATCAGGAGACAGATAAAGAGAGAGATAGAAGAACACAGCAAGTCAGAGACGAGGTTAGAGCCAGTAGAGGAGGCAGACGTGGGTGTAGAGGTGAGGTGTGCGGAGGAACTACAGCGGCTCTGTCAGACCAAGGCCAAGATCATTCTAGGTGTAGACCCAGCCCAGTGTACAGTGTCAGGAGAAGGGGCGGAGTCAGCAGAGGTCCACCAAACAGCCGAGGTAACCTTGACTACTAGACTATCCAACAACAAGACCACTAGACGCAGTACTGAAGTAGTCAGTGAGTTAAAGTCTCTGTACAATGGATCAGTCATGAAGTGTAATGTAGACCAATCAGGACCTGGGGAATATCGTATCCAGTACACGCCCACTGTGCGTGGACGTCATGAACTGACTGTGTCAGTAGACGGGCAGCAAGTAGCAGGTAGTCCCTTCCCTGTGTTTGTCTCCATCTCTCCTACTCAGCTAGGCAAGCCTGTCAAAGTGTGGAATTATATAAATTACCCTCGTGGCATCACTACCAACTCTGAGAATAATGTGATAGTTGTTGGAGATAAAGGATGTATTATTAAATTAGACAAGAATGAGAAAAGAACTGTATTAGTCTCAAATTTGCTGAGCCAGTTCACTAAATTAATGGGTATTGCTACTGACAGTGAAGACAATATTTATTGCACTAATTATAACAGCAATAAGATAACGAAATGTGACAAGAATGGAGGAAATGTTCAGGTGTATGAGGTCCAGCAGGTAGCAAGTCCAGGACACAGGGGCGTGGCAGTAGTAGGAGATGAAGTGAGACTGTGTGAGCAGAACAATGAAGGTACTATTATGATATACGACAGAGAACTCAAGTACAAGAGAAGTATTGAACTAGATGATGCGGGAGAATTTCTTTACATATCTACTCATCTCCATAGCAACATATATGTCACTGACTATCATGAATACATTCGGGTCTTCAGTAAAGAGGGCGTGTTCTTACATTCCTTTGGTTGTGACAGTAATGGAGTAAAGAGACTAGAAAGACCTTATGGCGTGTGTGTATCTGGTTGCTATGTGTATGTCACTGACTTCGATGGAGATAATGTGTCAGTGTTCACTACTTCAGGAGATTATGTCACATCATTTTGTCAGCATGGGAAGGATGAAGGTGACCTTGATGGTCCATATGGTGTGTGTGTAGATAAAGATGGGTTTGTGTATGTGGCTGATTGCTTTAATGACAGAGTTCAGTGTTTCTGATTGCGTACATTTTGTGCTATTTTTTATAATTTTTTATAATTTAGTTGTATATATTTTGACATCTCATTTTATATTATCTTATATTAAATATTAGGGAAACTTTTCATTTGATAAGAAAACAGCGCAACCTATTGTTATCGAGACTGTGCCATGTACTATTGTGAAGACAGTGGACCACAGTATGCATAGCCTTGGAAACACTGATCGTATTATAATGAAAGCAGAGTATGAGCAAACAACATTAGATGCATCTGGCAATCTGTGGTTCAAACATTTCAATCAGAAAATGGACTGTTGTCATGTAGTAATTATGACATGGATTACAGGGGATCACTCATATAGAGCTGTGCTGTGTGTCTATGTGCCTGACTAGGTGACTTGTACAGGAATGATCCATAGCCCACAGAAGACTGAGCTGTGGAAACATTCTAACTAAAATTATCTGAGCTGTTCAAAGTTTTGTCAAAAATTTCAATACACACTTGCACATTCACATGGGCTCCTAGCCACTTCAGTCTGTCATGGTAACCACAACCACAGATAGTAAGTGTCCTGTGACATTGGTGAGTGAGGTTTCCAGGCAGTACAGTCAAGTCTTCCACAATGAAACTCCAAAAAGACTTCCTAGCAATGACTTAGTTCTATCGAATGCAGTATCATTCCTGTTCTATTAATTGTTTTTCCGCCTGTGATGCTGTAATTATATTATAAAGAGTCTCCAGGAGCAATCTGGTACCGAACAAATTTTGAATTGGTGCTCCCAATACAGTCTTGGTGCTGGTGGGTGTGGTCTTGTGGTCATACACCAGGTGGTGTGAATGCTCAGCACTGAATATATTATTCAGGCAACACAACCAAGGTGTATAATAACTCCACATAGAGCTCATGATAGCACTGCTAGCCAGTGTGTCAACTACTGAAAAGGTGTACAATAACTCCACATAGAGCTCATGATAGCACTGCTAGCCAGTGTGAAGTGCATAACTATTTAAAGAGATTGCTCTCAATGTGAGATAGAAGAATTATCTCTCTTTTTTGACATGAGTGTACAGCAGGCATTAGGATTACATTTTCAAGCTTCTTTGAAGCTTCTTATCTCCCTAGATCTGGCAAGTACCCTGCCTCACTGTGGCACCTAATGTACTAACTTTTACAAACTAGGAGTTCAGTAGCGTGAGGTATTTTATCCATGGTTCCCCTCTCTTGCTCTCTTTCTTCCTGAGCCATCTCAGTTTTTCTTATTCCTCTTTCCAACTCATGGATTCCCTTCTCCTTTGTCTACCTTTCCTGCTCCCCAGTATCTCTGTCCTTTCTGTGTATTTTCTTTCACTTCTTTATTGAAGTAGTTACATCAGTCAGCCTTTTCTCACCTCCAGTTTTAGTCTTGACCTTACATTCTCCTGCTTCTCTGCCTTTCCATGATGTGCTGTAGGCTAGCACTCCTTCCCAACTCAGTTCAGAGAGTGAATTCATGAATACAGAAAGAACAAAGAAGACAATAAAAGAAGGGGATATATATACAATAGGTTATAAGGCACTTCAAGATTTTCTCAGCTGTAAGTTTTGGAAGGTCTAGTGGTTGTGCGTGCTGGCTAAGATTGTTGCTGTTCAGTTTCCTAGTTAAAAGTACTTTTTTTTCTTGTCAACAATAGAGTCGGTAGGATTTTACAATTTTCCCGTTAAGGTAATGATGATGTTTACCGACTCTCTCAGCTCATGATACACACATCGTCAGTAAACCACCATTTGTTGTTGTTGTTTTTTTGTTGTTGTTTTTAGTTTTTTTTAGTTTGATTGTTTTTATGTTTGTTTCTGGTACTATATGATTACGACAGAGAACTCAAGTACAAGGAATGTATTAAACAAGATGGTGCGAGAGAATTTTGTTTCCTATCTGCTGATCTCCATAGCAACATATATGTCACTGACTATGAACATGATACTTTTCATTCCATTTTTGGTTGCAATGATCATGAAATAGATAGACTAGGCAGAAGTTATGGTGTGTGTGTGTGTGTGTGTGTGTGTGTGTGTGTGTGTGTGTGTGTGTGAGTATTCCTTGCTATAGCAAACAAGTGCCATAGAAACTATCAAGTTGCAATAGGCAGTAAAGGGAAAAGTTCACACAAATGAGAATAGTAGCTCATTTTATTCTTTATATTCATTCTCTCCTAAAAATGTCGGCATATGGCTTCAGCTTGCTTAGGGAGGATGGAAATTATACTTGTATTCTCTATTTCAGAATATATAGTTTCTAGCCAGGGAAGGATTAACCATCAGCACTATTTAGTTAGTTAAATAAAGCAATAATTTGCAAGTGAAGTCACTACTGTTGACTAATAAAGTTTTAAGCTACCTATGGCTCTTAATCCTGACACTCTGATGTGGCTTTTCACTTAGACCACACTTATTGAAGTATACTTACTTGATGAAAAGATCACGCCTCCAGCAGCAGAGAATTCCTAACATGCGATACACTGGATAGAAAGATCAGCGCTGCATCAATGTTATGAAGCGGGTGTGGTAAAAATTGTAAGCTCACGTGAGCGCATGTGATAATGGCCATATAACAGCGCTTATTGTAGTGCTGCCTTGTCTCTCATTTCTCATATGATAAGCCGAAATTCTAAAAAAAAACATGGCAAATTAAAAAAAAAAGCTTGAATTGTCCTGAGTTCCTTTTCTCCAAAGCATTAAAGTCTGCCATCTTTGAGATCTGCTGTTGACAGAGTGACAGAATGAATAAATGACAATGAGACTAACCGTCACACGCATGCACACTGAGGGTTAATAACACGACATGCCATATAACTAGCAGTAGCTGATGCATTAAAGCATCACTCACTATATTATAAGTATTGTTTTGTTGTGTTTTTTTGTTTTGTTTTGTTTTGTTTTCAAGTATCTATTCCTTTTTTTTTTGTTGTTGTTGTTGCTATTACTGATTTTTTTTTGGTATGGGGTGCTTACAATAATAGCGGAATATCAAGGCCTTACATAAAGCAGGCACTTGAGTATACATATTTTTTGGCCTGACCAATCATAAATAGATTCCTATGGCCATGTGCTACAATAATAATGTAACAATATGAATTATAATTTAGTTTTCCAAAACATTAAAGTCTGCCATCTTTGAGACCTGCTGTTGACAGAGTGACAGAATGAATAAATGACAAAGATTTTAACAATATGAATTATAATTAGTTTACTGCACATGAGAGCTAACTGGCTCACTCACTATTGGCAATGATGTGCTGCATGTATGTTGTGTCTTCAACAAGTGGGACTCACTTGGACTTGTAGGCTTTCCTGATATGAATATCATTAGTTCCCTGACCACACCCTGTGGGCTATACCTTATTTGTGTTCATGAGTGAGTGTAGAACAGAATAGATAATAGGTTTGCTTTAGCAGGGGTGTAGTCACCAGCTAGGAAGTGGTCAGGTTGGATTTTGCTGACTCAGATTATGTCATTCATCATAATTAATACCAAGTAAAGTGTAATAAATGATTGTAATAGTAGCATATTAACAATGAAATATGATAAATTATATGTATCTGAATGTTATGTTGGATGATTGAATGAATGTATTAGATTGTAACACTACAATAGTCTAAATAGCTAGCTAACTGAACTTTGCAAAATTATTCCTTCTACTTTCATTCTTTGAAATATACTCATTGCCTATTACTTTTAAATCTAGTTTATCTGCCATATCCTGGTGATAATGTAAAACCATTAGGTGATTTAACCTAGATTGAGACATTGTGCTTCTCAGATACGATTTTACCCTCCGCAGAGCACTGAACGATCTTTCAGAGGTAGCATTGGTAGCAGGAAAAACAAGTAACAATTTGAACAATTTAGATACTTCTGGAATTAGCACTCTTTGAGCACTAGTTAATGATAACAGTGAAGACTTGATGCTATTTACTGATGGAGTAGTTCCTTCTGACGTGGATTGAAACAATTCTCTCAAAGTGGTCAACTCCGAAATCAGATTTCTTTTGTTGAAGTCATCATTAAAGTATTCACACACTTTATCTATTTCTTCATTGTTAGGCTCTCCAGTGCATGCTTTGAATAAAAGCTGTTCAATATTCGAAAAAATTTTGAAGCCCTTCTGGTCAAATCTTTGCTGAATACTATTTACAGCTAAATCTAAACTCTCAAAAAAAATCCTTCTATACTCACTTTTAGCTGATACTGGATGTTCAGCCTGAGCACTTCCATGATCAAATCTTTTGGGTACCTTGCGCTTCCTGTCTAACTGCGGCTCAGCAACATCTAATTCCTGACGTTTAATACCAATTTTCTTCCAGAATAACTCAAAGTTTTCATCTGTTCTCCTGTCAGCATAGCTACAGCATAACCCTCCACAGTAGAAAGGTTAGTCTGTTGTAGAGTTTGACTGAGCTTGTCAGTATGTCGAAAAATCATTTCTGAAAGGACAATACTGAAAAAAAACTTGAAAGTTTTCATTTGACTTTCAACTCCTCTTATTCTAGCCTTCATTTCAGAGTTAGTTCCTGCACCATAAGCTCTCTCCCACAATTCTTGAACGTTTTCATAATTGTCTATAATACTGGCAAGACTTTCTGCACGAACTGTCCATCTTGTAGGACAAAGAGTACGTATTCCAGAACTTTCACTACCACATTCATTCTTGTACTCTTTCAACATTGCTTCACGTTTAGGGGAAAATTTCAGAAGTTTAATTACTTCTGAACATATGTCAAGACAATCCTTCATTGCTGCTGACTGCTTGATGGTGTCAGCCACACTTAGATTAAGTGCATGGCCATAGCAGTGAGTAAATACTGCACGTGGCTGTATCTCCTGAATTCTTGTGGCCACGCCAGATTTTGCTCCCGCCATAGTGCTGCAGCCATCGTAACACTGCCCCCTCAGTTTAGAGAAGGGAATTTGAAATCTCAAGAAAATATCTTTGATAGCATTTACGATACTCAATGCATCAATCGATAGCATGTAATGAAAACCCAAAAATTCCTCTGAAACTTCAAACTTATCACTAACCCATCGCATAACTATAGTGAGCTGTTCTTTGTTTGACTTATCAGTAGTCTCATCTGCCATGAGTGTGATAAAGGGTGAGGAACGAACTAGCTCCAATCGATCTCTTAACACTTTGTTTGCCATCAGTTGCAGCATTTCATTTTGATTTTCAGGAGAAACATGCTTATGAGAACTTTTTTCTAGCCATTTCAGCATTTTAGGTTTGTCTTGAGCTCTCAACTTCAGAAGTTGCACCAGATTGCTTGATTCATCACTATTTTGCCCACGCAAAGCCAAACCTTGTCTTGCCAAAAACCATACACTGGATAATATTAAGTGTAACATCTCCGTTGCTTCTTCCCTCGCTTTTTTATGTTCTAAAATAAGCATTTCATCCAAGCTCTTACTAGTGCTTGGAAGTGTTACTACAGCTTCAATAGCTTCTGTATGGCATTTGGACTGGGCATGCTTTTTAAATGCAATTGTAGCATCTTTCCAGTTAGTATAACCCTTAGTAACCTATAAATACAGTTTTATGAATAGAGCAATAATAATTATTATAATAATAATAATAAACCTACTAACTATAGGTATTAGAGTATTAATAATAATACTAATATTAATAATACTAATACTAATGCTAATAATACTAATTAATAATAATCTAACTAACTATAGCTATGTCACTTACAAATGAATCTGCAGCATTATTACTGGTTAGAAAAAGATTCTTCCTAGCAGCAGTCACACAAGGGTGGCAAAACATTGCATCAATACCTTCATCGTAGTGAAGAAAGGGCCATGCTGAAAACCAGCGACTCTGTGCGGAGCATTGCACTGGCTTAGCCTTTCCGAATAATCTCTTCGGAAACTTAAAGTCCAAAGGTTGATGTGGCTTCTCAGGGAGAGTAGGAATAGAACACTTGGATGGCTTTTCGGCCATATCGATCAACCGCACTAAACCTCAACTGACAAGTCTACCGGAATTTAGCATCGGTAATGGTCGTCATATTTTCGGTAAAGATCGTTTTATGTTTAGAAAAGTGGTCCGGTTGTTTCCGGACCAACCGGACCGGTGACTACGCCCCTGTTTAGTTTATTTGAATCTGCTCATCATGGCTGAGGGTGTTGTACAAGAAGAGAAGACTTTGAAGGAGTTGGAGAAGGAGATCACTTGCTCTGTCTGCCATGAGCACTACACAGAGCCTAAGGTCCTCCCTTGCCTCCACTACTACTGCAAGGAGTGTGTCCTCAGACTGGCCCTCAGGACAGCCTCCAACAAGCCCTTCTCTTGCCCGGAGTGTCGCGAAGAGACCACCCTCCCCGAGGGAGGTGTAGAGGAACTCAGAACTGCCTTCTTTATCAACCGTTTGAAGTCCAATTTCTCTGCTCTAGAGCGAGTTCACGGCAAGATAGAGGTAACATGTGAAGGATGCAACTCTGGGAGCAAAACTGAAGCTTTCTGTCGTCACTGTGCTGTCTTCATCTGCAAAGAATGTGTTTTATCTCACCAGAAAATGAAAGTGTTTTCTTCTCATGAAGTAGCTTCTCTAGAAGATTTGAAGCAAGGTTGAGCTAAACAGATAGTAGTAGCAGAGCCAGCCACTAAGAAGTGCAGCATTCATGAAGAGCCACTTCTCATCTACTGCTACGATTGTGACTCTCTCATCTGTCGTGACTGCACTATGATAGATCACAGAGATCACAAGTTCCAGTTCAGTAAAGTAGCTGCTCCAGAAATGAAGAAATGTCTGTTAGAAGATCTAGTTCCATTCAAGGAAGTATCTACCAAGTTCTCTAAAGCTGCAGATGTGATTGCTACAACTAAATGTGAAGTAGAAGCTCAAAGGAAATGTTTGGTGGATACGATAGAGGCGTCATTTGAGAGACTTCACCATATTTTAGAGGAGCGAAAGAAAGAACTTGTGCAGGAAGCTGTGAATAAAGTAGACGAGAAAGTAGAGAAGTTGTCAGCACAGGAGAAGAATATTTTAACAGCTAATGCAGAGGTCCAGAGTATCGTAGAGTACACGGAGAGGTTCGTAGGTCACTGTTCAGACAACGAGGTAATGAGCATGCACACTAATATCAGGAGACAGATAAAGAGAGAGATAGAAGAACACAGCAAGTCAGAGACGAGCTTAGAGCCAGTAGAGGAGGCAGACGTGGGTGTAGAGGTGAGGAGGAACTACAGCAGCTCTGTCAGACCAAGTCCAAGATCATAGGTGTAGACCCAGCCCAGTGTACAGTGTCAGGAGAAGGGGCGGAGTCTGCAGAGGTCCACCAAACAGCCGAGGTAACCTTGACTACAAGACTATCCAACAACAAGACCACTAGACGCAGTACTGAAGTAGTCAGTGAGTTAAAGTCTCTGTACAATGGATCAGTCATGAAGTGTAATGTAGACCAATCAGGACCTGGGGAATATCGTATCCAGTACACACCCACTGTGCGTGGACGTCATGAACTGACTGTATCAGTAGACGGGCAGCAAGTAGCAGGTAGTCCCTTCCCTGTGTTTGTCTCCATCTCTCCTAGGCAAGCCTGTCAAAGTGTGGAATTATATAATATGCCCTCATGGCACCACTACCAACTCTGAGAATAATGTGATAGTTGTTGAAGAAGAGGGATGTATTCTTAAATTAGACAAGAATGAGAAAGAAACTATATTGGTCTCAAATTCGCTGAGCCAATTCACTGAATTAATTGGTATTGCTACTGACAGTGAAGACAATATTTATTATACTTATGACGACAGCAATATGATAATGAAATGTGACAAGAATGGAGGCAATGTTCAGGTGTATGAAGTCCACCAGGTAGCAGGTCCAGGGCACTGGGGCGTGGCAGTAGTAGGAAATGAAGTGATGCTGTGTGAGCATAACAATGAAGGTACTATTATGATATACGACAGAGAACTCAAGTACAAGAGAAGTATTCAACAAGATGGTGCGGGAGAATTTCGTTACCTATCTGCTGATCTCCATAGCAACATATATGTCACTGACTATCATGAATACATTCGGGTCTTCAGTAAAGAGGGCGTGTTCTTACATTCCTTTGGTTGTGACAGTAAAGGAGTAAAGAGACTAGAAACACCTTATGGTGTGTGTGTATCTGGTTGCTATGTGTATGTCACTAACTTCGAGGGAGATTATGTGTCAGTGTTCACTACTTCAGGAGATTATGTCACATCATTTGGTCAGCATGGTCATGTGGGTGACTTCCATGGTCCATATGGTGTGTGTGTAGATAAAGATGGGTTTGTGTATGTGGCTGATTGGTATAATGACAGAGTTCAGTGTTTCTGGTCATGTACATTTTGTGCTATTTTTTATAATTTAGTTTTAGATATTGTAATATCTGATATTATATTAGATTAAATATTATAGAAACGTCTCAGTTGATAAGAAAACAGCGCAAACTATTGTTATCAAGACTGTGCCATGTACTATTGTGAAGACATGGACCACAGTATGCATAGCCTTGGAAACACTCATATATTATAATGGAAGCAGAGTATAAGCAAACAACATTAGATGCATCTGGCAATCTGTGGTTCAAACATTTTAATCAGAAAATGGACTGTTGTCATGTAATTGTGACATGGATTACAGGGGATCACTCATATAGAGCTGTGCTGTGTGTCTATGTGCCTGACTAGGTGACTTGTACCGGAATGATCCATAGCCCACAGAAGACTGAGCTGTGGAAACATTCTAACTAAAATTATCTGAGCTGTTCAAAGTTTTGTCAAAAATTTCAATACACACATGCACATTCACATGGGCTCTTAGCCACTTTCAGTCTGTCATGGTAACCACAACCACAGATAGTAAGTGTCCTGTGACATTGGTGAGTGAGGTTTCCAGGCAGTACAGTCAAGTCTTCCACAATGAAACCCAAAACGTGGTGAGACTTCCTAATGAAATATCATTCCTGTTCTATTAATTGTTTTTCAACTCTGGCAGCCACACACAGTCTACTTCAAGCAGTAAAATAATAACTCTCTAATTCTGCCTGTGATGCTGTAAAATAGCTTCTCCAGGAGTAGTCTGATACCAAACAAATCCTCAATTAGTGTTCCCAATACATTCATGGTGCCAGTGGGTGTGGTCTTGTGGTCATTCACCAGGTGGTGTGAATGCTCAGTGCAATAGTTCATAGCTTGGTGTGTATATTTTCAAAGCGTGGTGTATAGGAACCTGGTCATCATGTGGCTTGTGCCATTATTTAGGGTTTACTGTATTGCCTATCTTCACACTTTTGCAAGCCAAAGTGTTTGACAGATCAGATTATTCTATTTGATATATGGCATTGCATTTTTGGCGAGCGAGCGTAGCGAGCGAGACACTTACAGGGGTAACACAATCGAAAATCGGGGATGTTTATTTATTTATTTATTTGTATATATGTTTGGACGTACGTATGTCATTTTGTACTTTGACCCTCGCGTTTTTGTGTTAGTTATGTGGTCGACCCCGTCCCAAATTGCACTAAACAGAATCCTCTGGTTTATCGATCAGTACCCGTATCACCCTAGAAATTGAATTATTTACCGTTTTGAATTCTTTTGCGGGTGCAGTTAAAACTTAAAAACTAAGGGACTATTCGAGTTAGTGGCGGTGGTAAGTCAATGCGCTCTTTGTCATGGTTATAAGCCGTGCGCAACAGTATTTACTTGAAAATACATTGTCCACTAGACTACTGCGAAGGTAAGTCTGTGTAGGTGCATGTCCAGTTGTGTCAAAGCATTGTGTGTTACAACCACTACTTAGCTAATATCTAATAACGTGTATTGTTTTGTTGTTGTTTTTTTCCTTCAATTCAAGCAGTTGCAGAGAGTTGTTACTATGGCACTGAAATCCCTTTACCCTGTATGCTAAATTTAAAAACTGGACCTTATTCAGTAGCTTCATGTTAGAAGTCAAAATCATTCATATAAAAATAGTATAGTCTTTAGGCTCGCTCGCCATTTGTGCTCAAGCACATCACTAGTATACAAATAAACATCCCCGATTTTTTCATTTTTACCCCTGTAAGTGTCTCGCTCGCTACGCTCGCTCGCCAATAATGTTTGGACGTACGTATGTCATTTTGTACTTTGACCCTCGCGTATTTTTGTGTTCTCTCCGTGTTCGACCCCGTCCCAAATTGCACTAAACAGAATCCTCTGGTTTATCGATCAGTACCCGTATCACCCTAGAAATGGAATTGTTTACCGTTTTGAATTCTTTTGCGGGTGCAGTTCAAACTTGAAAACTTAAGGGACTTCCATTTCTATTCGAGTTAGTGGCGGTGGTAAGTCAATGGATCTTTGTCATGGTTATAAGCCGTGCCCAACAGTATTTACTTGAAAATACATTGTCTACTATACTAGTGGTGTGCTTGAGCACAAATGGCGAGCGAGCCTTAAACTACACTATTGTTAAATTTAATTTTAACAACTAACACTCAAGCTATTAAAATAAAGTCGAGTTTTTACATTACTATGAGGTAAAGGGGTTTCAATGTCATAGTAACCGCTCCAGCAACAGTTTGAATTGAAAAAGAAGCAACAAAATCAAATCACGTTTTTTAAAATTTTCTTTGTGATATTCCTAATAGTAGTTGTAACGCACAATAATTTCACACAACTGAACATACCTACGCAAGACTTACCTTCGTGGTTCGTCTAGTGGACCAATGCATTTTTAAGTAAATACTGTTGAGTAGGGCTTATAACTGTGACAAATAGCGCATTAACTTACCACCGCCACTAACTCGAATAGAAATGGAGCTACCATAAGATTTTGAGTTTTAACTGCACCCGCAAAACAATTCAAAGCCGGAAACAATTCAATTTCTAAGGTGATACGGGTAATGGTCGCTAAACCGGAGGATTCTGTTTAGTGAAGTTTGGGATAGGGTCGAACGCGGACCGAACACAAAAATACGGAGGGTCAAAGTACAAAATGACATACGTACGTCCATATATATAAACAAATAAACAAACATCCCCGATTTTCGATTGTGTTACCCCTGTAAGTGTCTCGCTCGCTACGCTCGCTCGCCAACTACTGCGAAGGTAAGTCTGTGTAGGTGCATGTCCAGTTGTGTCAAAGCATTGTGTGTTACAACCACTACTTAGCTAAAGAATATCACAAAGAAAACTTTTAAATAACGTGTATTGTTTTGTTGTTGTTGTTTTCCTTCCAAGCAGTTGCAGAGAGTTGTTACTATGGCACTGAAATCCCTTTACCCAAAAAACTGGACCTTATTTTCAGTAGCATCAGTGTTAGAAGTCAAAATCATTCATATAAAAATAGTATAGTCTTTAGGCTCGCTCGCCATTTGTGCTCAAGCACACCACTAGTTAGTATATTTATAGAAGAATATAAAAGTAAGAATATTACAGGGCAAAAGAGTTCGTAGATTTTGTGTATATCATGTATCCCATTGACTCATCACTGATAGTGTCTCGCTTCATTCTTCAACAATAGCAACAATCAATCATTATACAGTTTTGAGCTTAATCCTACAATAAGACGTGTTTAGCTGTGGGGAGTGGTGATAAAGCTGTGTTTAAATGAAGGAAAAAAATAGCCATGTAATGTATTTAGTTATTTGTTACAGTTCTATTTCTTTAGCTAGTGCAGTAGCTGCAACAAACAGCAGTTTCACACGCACACTGGCTCGCTCCATGGAAATACTGACACAAAACTGGCGTTCTATTTGTGACTTGACTATTGGACCAAGTAAAAACAGCACTGCATTGTGTAGGGCGTATACCACAGCCACGAGTAGAAAACTAAAGCACTAAGAGTGCACACCCTCAGTGCAAGTTTCTCTATACTTTCTTTTGAATAGAAAGTTCTAATAATTTTAGCTTATAACAATAATTGATTTTCTCTGTATATGAATATAAGTTTTAACATTAGCTAGCTGTGTAATTATTCTAGCTGTGGCTTAGTGTGGACAACTTTAGTCTTACAGAGTGAAGAAATCACTGATATGATTTTTCAGCAACCAATGAAGTCCATGTCCTGTAAGCACAGGGACATTTGGACTTTCTGGCATACACATTATATTAACACTTAGAACACTCTTTTTGAAGAACTTGTATGCTACGTAAGTGTGCGTGATTATAAATGGCAAGTAAACGAATGAATGGGTATGCCCGTATAGCTGCACTCACTAGTAGGGTCTGCCTCTTCTCTCGTTTTCACAAAAACTAAGCTAAAATATAAAAAAAAGTTAGTTAAAGGGACTTAAATCGTCATCTAGTCGAGTTTCTCTTCTCTCAAGGCATAACAGTCTGCTTGCCATCTGTTGACTGAGTGACAGAATGAATGAATGAATGACAAAGAGACTACTGTAACCCTCGCGCGCATGAGTGCTGAGGGTTAATGAACTCAATCTAATTGGCATCTTGCAACATTACGATCATGTCAGAGACAACCTAATTAGGATAACCAATATTTTATATTTCCTATTAAACTGAAAAATTCTGTTTATGGATGTGGGACAAAGTTTACACAAAAATGTGAGAGTTAAAGTACAAAAATGACATGTAGAACAAATATCTCCAATTTTCAAATGTGTAACCCTAGATAGAGTCTCACTCACTCACAAAACAAGTTTAGAGATAATTAACACTCAGCGCGCATGTGCGAGAGGGTTATAGTAGTCGTCCTGTGTGTTAGTCTGTCTGTTTGTCTATCACGCTCTTATTTTGGAGATTACTGACAATTAACCGCTGATTTAAGTATGAACTTACTCAGAAAGAAAATTTAATTTCGGGCTAATTGTTGAGAAAACGCGAAGCTTTTAACTCCGCGTAGGTACCAGATTTTATGGGTAACGCCCCCTAGCGTCACGTCATAATCATGTGGGAAAATAATTTCTTGCAGCCCGCGCTGTAGTTTGCTTTATGCTCAGGGAAGTTAACCGACGGAGTTGAGAGAAGTGAAGTTTCTCATTGAAAATGTATACAGGTGAGTGTTTCTGGCTAGTTTAGCTTCTTCTCTTATGAAGACAGAATTTCCACATACCATTTTTATTGGTCAAACTATATTGATGCCTCATTAAAATAGCTAACAGATAGCTTGTTATTTTGGTTTATATTGTAATAGCTAGGTAGTGTTTAATAGCGCTGAGTGTTTGCAACTTTGGTGCTTCATTGATTAGGTAGTCTTTATGCATATAATTAACCCTCAGCGCGCATGCGCCCAGAGGGTTACAGTAGTCCTAGTGTCATTCGTTCTGTCACTCTGTCTGTCAACAGGCACTTCTGGAAGGTAGGAACCAGCCAGGCTCTGAAAACGGCATCAAACAGCAGTATTTCACGAAGTAAGTTTCTTTAATATGCCAGAATTTTGATTTTGGACTTCATATTCCAGAAAAAAGCGAGACTTTCCAAAGCCGTGCGATCGTAGGCTTACAGCGGGAACCGCCCCTTAAAAAACTTGCTTGTCACGTGAGCCAGCTTGCAGGTTGCAAATCACTTTTAAATAGGTAACAATTACGTCCATTCAACGTGAAATGTTGCGTTGCGTAGTGGTTGAGTGAGCAAGTAACTAACCTAATAGTTGCTGGTTCGAATCCGCGTTGACAATATTTTTTTTTTTTTTATCCTGTTTTTTTTTTTTTTCTTTTGTCTTTTTGCATTTTTCTCTTTCTTCCTACTGTTATTATTTCTTTCCTACCTTTTCCTTTTTTTTTTTCTAACTAGCGCTGAGGGTTTGCACTTCAGTGCTCTAGTTCTTTCACATGACAGCTAACTGTATCTTTACTGGTAATTGTGTATTGTGTATTGTATGTCTTAATGTAATGTATTGTCTACGTATTATGTTTATTCCACACATTCAATGAGTGAGACTACTCACTTGTACTGGTGTATTCCCTCCTGATATGAATATCATTAGTTCTCAGCCGACAGGATACATCATGTGACCCAGTGGGCACCTTATTTGGGTTCACGGTATAGTTTTGTGGGAACACAATAGACAGTTGTTTTGCTTTAGTGGAGAAAACACACCACAGTTTTATTGAATCTGCTCATCATGGCTGAGGGTGGTGTACAAGAAGGGAAGACTTTGAAGGAGCTGGAGAAGGAGATCACTTGCTCTGTCTGCCAGGAGCACTACACAGAGCCTAAGGTCCTCCCTTGCCTCCACTACTACTGCAAGGAGTGTGTCCTCAGACTGGCCCTCAGGACAGCCTCCAACAAGCCCTTCTCTTGCCCAGAGTGTCGCAAGGAGACCACCCTCCCCGATGGAGGTGTAGAGGAACTCAGAACTGCCTTCTTTATCAACCGCTTGAAGTCCAATTTCTCTGCTCTAGAGCGAGTTCACGGCAAGATAGAGGTAACATGTGAAGGATGCAACTCTGGGAGCAAAGCTAAAGCTTTCTGTCGTCACTGTGCTGTCTTCATCTGCAAAGATTGCGTTTTATCTCACAAGAAAATAAGAGTGTTTTCTTCTCATGAAGTAGCTTCTCTAGAAGATTTGAAGCAAGGTCGAGCTAAACAGATAGCAGTAGCAGAGCCAGCCACTAAGAAGTGCAGCATTCATGAAGAGCCACTTCTCATCTACTGCTACGATTGTGACTCTCTCATCTGTCGTGACTGCACTGTAATAGATCACAGAGATCACAAGTTCCAGTTCAGTAAAGTAGCTGCTCCAGAAATGAAGAAATGTCTGTTAGAAGATCTAGTTCCTTTCAAGCTGGTATCTACCAAGTTCTCTACAGCTGCAGATGTGATTGCTACAGCTAAATGTGAAGTAGAAGCTCAGAGGAAATGTTTGGTGGATAGGATAGAGGCATCGTTTGAGAGACTTCACCATATTTTAGAGAAGCGAAAGAAAGAACTTGTGCAGGAAGCTGTGAATAAAGTAGATGAGAAAGTAGAGAAGTTGTCAGCACAGGAGAAGAATATTTTAACAGCTAATGCAGAGGTCCAGAGTATCGTAGAGTACACGGAGAGGTTCGTAGGTCACTGTTCAGACAACGAGGTAATGAGCATGCACACTGATATCAGGAGACAGATAAAGAGAGAGATAGAAGAACACAGCAAGTCTAGGAGGAGCTTAGAGCCAGTAGAGGAGGCAGACGTGGGTGTAGAGGTGAAGTGTGAGGAGGAACTACAGCAGCTCTGTCAGACCAAGGCCAAAATCACTCAGCTAGGTGTAGACCCAGCCCAGTGTACAGTTACAGGAGAAGGGGCGGAGTCAGCAGAGATCCACCAAACAGCCGAGGTAACCTTGACTACTAGACTATCCAACAACAAGACCACTAGACGCAGTACTGAAGTACTCAGTGAGTTAAAGTCTCTGTACAATGGATCAGTCATGAAGTGTAATGTAGACCAATCAGGACCTGGGGAATATTGTATCCAGTACACACCCACTGTGCGTGGAAGTCATGAACTGACTGTGTCAGTAGACGGGCAGCAAGTAGCAGGTAGTCCCTTCCCTGTGTTTGTCTCCATCTCTCCTACTCAGCTAGGCAAGCCTGTCAAAGTGTGGGTTAATATAACGAATCCTCGTGGCATCACTACCAACTCTGAGAATAATGTGATAGTTGTTGGAGATAAAGTATGTATTATTAAATTAGACAAGAATGAGAAAAAAACTGTATTAGTCTCAAATTCGCTGAGCCAACTCACTAACTTAATGGGTATTGCTACTGACAGTGAAGACAATATTTATTGTACTGATCGTCAAAGTAATAAGATAATGAAATGTGACAAGAATGGAGGCAATGTTCAGGTGTATGAGGTCCAGCAGGTAGCAGGTCCAGGACACAGGGGCGTGGCAGTAGTAGGAGATGAAGTGATGCTGTGTGAGCGTAACAATGAAGGTACTATTATGATATACGACAGAGAACTCAAGTACAAGAGAAGTATTCAACAAGATGGTGCGGGAGAATTTTATTACATATCTGCTGATCTCCATAGCAACATATACGTCAGTGACTGTGATTATGAATACATTCGGGTCTTCAGTAAAGAGGGTGTGTTCTTACATTCCTTTGGTTGTGACAGTAATGGAGTAAAGAGACTAGAAGGACCTTATGGTGTGTGTGTATCTGGTTGCTATGTGTATGTCATTAACTTCAATGGAGATTTTGTGTCAGTGTTCACTACTTCAGGAGATTATGTCACATCATTTGGTCAGCGTGGTCGTGGTGTGGGTGACTTCTGTGTTCCATATGGTGTGTGTGTAGATAAAGATGGGTTTGTGCATGTGGCTGAGTGGTGTAATCACAGAGTTCAGTGTTTCTGATTACCTACATTTTGTGCTATTTTTTATAATTTAGTTTTAGATATTGTTATATCTGATATTAGATGAAATATTATAGAAACTTCTTAGTTGATAAGAAAACAGTGCAAACTATTGTTATCGAGACTGCGCCACGTACTATTGTGAAGACAGTGGACCACAGTATGCATAGCCTTGGAAACACTGATAGTATTATAATGAAAGCAGAGTATGAGCAAACAACATTAGATGCATCTGACAATCTGTGGTTCAAACATTTTAATCAGAAAATGGACTGTTGTCATGTAATTGGCGAGCGAGCGTAGCGAGCGAGACACTTACAGGGTTAACACAATCGAAAATCGGGGATGTTTGTGAGTTGTATATATGTATGGACGTACGTAAGGCATTTTTGTACTTTGACCCTCGCGTTTTTGTGTTAGTTCGGTTGTCGATTCCGTCCCAAACTTCACTAAACAGAATCCTCTGTTTATCGATTAGTACCCGTATCACCCTAGAAATTGAATTGTTTACCTTTTTGAATTCTTTTACTGGTGCAGTTAAAACGTGAAGACTTACAGGACTTCCATTTCTATTCAAGTTAGTAGGGGTGGTAAGTCAATGCGCTCTTTGTCATGGTTATAAGCCGTGCGCAACAGTATTTACTTGAAAATACATTGTCCACTATACTACTGCGAAGGTAAGTCTGTGTAACACAGGAGCATGTCCAGTTGTGTCAAAGCATTGTGTGTTACAACCACTACTTAGCTAAAGAATATCACAAAGAAAACTTTTAAATAACGTGTATTGTTTTGTTGTTGTTTTTCCTTCAATTCAAACAGTTGCAGAGAGTTGTTACTATGGCACTGAAATCCCTTTACCGTGTATGCGAGATTTAAAAACTGGACCTTATTTTCAGTAGCTTCAGTGTTAGAAGTCAAAATCATTCATATAAAAATAGTATAGTCTTTAGGCTCGCTCACCATTTGTGCTCAAGTACATCACTAGTTATGGCATGGATTACAGGGGATCACTCATATAGAGCTGTGCGGCGTGTCTATGTGCCTGACTAGGTGACTTGTACAAGAATGATCCATAGCCCACAGAAGACTGAGCTGTGGAAACATTCTAACTAAAATTATTCAATACACACATGTACATTCACATGGGCTCCTAGCCACTTTCAGTCTGTCATGGTAACCACAACCACAGATAGTAAGTGTCCTGTGACATTGGTGAGTGAGGTTTCCAGGCAGTACAGTCAAGTCTTCCACAATGAAACTCCAAAAAGACTCATTGACTTAGTTCTATAGAATGAAGTATCATTCCTGTTCTATTAATTGTTTTTCAACTCTGGCAGCTGCATACTGTCTACTCTAAGCAGTAAAAGAAAAACTCTCTAATTCCTCCTGTGGTGCTGTAATTATATTATACAAAGTCTCCAGGAGCAGTCTGATACCAAACAAATTTTAATTTGGTGCTCCCAATACAGTCTTGGTGCTGGTGGGTGTGGTCTTGTGGTCATACACCAGGTGGTGTGAATGCACAGATCTGAATATATTTTTCAGGCAACACAACCAAGGTGTATAGTGACTCCACATAGAGCTTATGATAGCACTGCTAGCCAGTGTGTCAACTACTGAAAAGGTGTACAATAACTCCACATAGAGCTCATGATAGCACTGCTAGCCAGTGTGTCAACTACTGAAAAGGTGTACAATAACTCCACATAGAGCTCATGATAGCACTGCTAGCCAGTGTGTCGACTACTGAAAAGGTGTACAATAACTCCACATAGAGCTCATGATAGCACTGCTAGCCAGTGTAAAGGGCATAACTATTTAAAGAGATTGCTCTCAATATGAGATAGAAGGATTTATCTCTCTTTTTTGACATGAGTGTACAGCAGGCATTAGGGTTACATTTTCAAGTGTTTAAAGCTGAGCTTCTTATCTCTCTTATGTAGAACTGGCAAGCACCCTGCCACACTGTGGCACCTAATGTACTAACTTTTACAAACTAGGAGTTCAGTAGCGTAAGGTATTTTATCCATGGTTTCCCTCTCTTGCTCTCTTTCATCCTGAGCCATCTCAGTTTTTCTTATTCCTTTTTTCACCTCCTGGGTTCCCTTGTCCTTTGTCTATCTCTCCTGCTCCCCAGTATTTGTGTCCTTTCTGTGTATTTTCTTTCACTTCTTTATTGAAGTAGTTACATCAGTCAGCCTTTTCTCACCTCCAGTTTTAGTCTTGACCTTACATTCTCCTGCTTCTCTGCCTTTCCATGATGTGCTATAGGCTAGCACTCCTTCCCAACTCAGTTCAGAGAGTGAATTCATGAATACAGAAAGAACAAAGAAGACAATAAAAGAAGGGGATATATGTGACCGGATTTGTGAAAACCCGGCTAAACGCGGCATCTAAAGTTTTCTAATTTATTCTACCAGTAGGCTGCACGGGGCCTTGGGATGCCTTCCTCCTAATTTGGAAGCTGTAGCACAAGCCGTCTTCGCCCTACGCACTACAACACTTCAGTATTTTTGCTAAACTTATTATTGCTGATTTCGAAAAAACGCCGGGTAAAGGTGTTGCTAAGGTCAGGGGGCGTGGCTTGTGTCCGTATACTATTACTGCGTGTCTCCGGGACACTACGGAATAAACCGGTTACAGGCGGATTGAAAGAAGTCTAAAAGGCTTAATGCAGGGCTCCTTAAGAAACTATGATGACGAGAATTGCGTGAGTACGTGAATTATGTAGAATAGCAAGTGAATTAGTTAGCTACAGTTTTTTCCTGGCTGTTAGTGAAAAGCCCGCCAATAATTTCTTAGCAACTCTCCGTACACGAGTCCAACCGGCTAGTGTTTCTAGCCTCCTAGTGTGAGTTCTAGAGCACGCCAGAGCTTACAACTGCATCATAAGCTAGAGCTAACTGGTGTCTATCCATTTCTGCCATAAAAAATTTTTCGAAAAAAAATCAACCCATAAGGCTTTACCCGGTGATACTGAACAAAATTGTTTGCCGCGTTTAGGCGGATTTTCCCAAATCCGGTCACATATATACAATAGGTTATAAGGCACTTCAAGATTTTCTCAGCTGTAAGTTGTGGAAGGTCTAGTGGTTGTGCATGCTGGCTAAGATTGTTGCTGTTCAGTTTCCTAGTTAAAAGTACTTTTTTTTCTTGTCAACAATAGAGTCGGTAGGATTTTACAATTTTCCCGTTAAGGTAATGATGATGTTTACCGACTCTCTCAGCTCATGATGCACACATCATCAGTAAACCACCATTTGTTGTTGTTGTTTTTTTGTTGTTGTCTTTAGTTTTTTTTAGTTGTATTGTTTTTATGTTTGTTTCTGGTACTATATGATTACGACAGAGAACTCAAGTACAAGGGATGTATTAAACAAGATGGTGCGAGAGAATTTTGTTTCCTATCTGCTGATCTCCATAGCAACATATATGTCACTGACTATGAACATGATACTTTTCATTCCATTTTTGGTTGCAATGATCATGAAATAGATAGACTAGGCAGAAGTTATGGTGTGTGTGTGTGTGTGTGTGTGTGTGAGTGTGTGAGTATTCCTTGCTATAGCAAACAAGTGCCATAGAAACTATCAAGTTGCAATAGGCAGTAAAGGGAAAAGTTCACACAAATGAGAATAGTAGCTCATTTTATTCTTTATATTCATTCTCTCCTAAAAATGTCGGCATATGGCTTCAGCTTGCTTAGGGAGGATGGAAATTATACTTGTATTCTCTATTTCAGAATATACAGTTTCTAGCCAGGGAAGGATTAACCATCAGTACTATTAAGTTAGTTAAAAAATAAAGCAATAATTTGCAAGTGAAGTCACTACTGTTGACTAATGAAGCACCAGGAGGTGCGAACCCTCAGCGCATGTCCACCAGAGATCAGCAGTAGAAGCGAACGTCTGTTAAAAATTATTTCAAACCTTTAGCATTTAGACACAGATAGTTACTACTTACGACGATACAAAGAAAGAAGCAAACACCAGAGCGAAGGGAACGCCTCTAGATTAAAATAGATCAGCTCCGCGGTATATAACTCGACTCTAGAGCCTCCTTACACGCATGAAGCGCGACAATTGCAACTGCAGTAGTATACTACAAGCCAACCGGCCATTCTCTAGCTGCAATTTTCAGCTCACGTGATTATAATGTGCGGTAAAGGGGCGTTACTGGTAGCGCACTAGCACAACGATCGTACGACGAACGGCTACAATCGACTAGCTTTTTCTTGAAAACTAAGTCGAAACAAAAAATTCTAGCATATTAAAGGGACTTACTTTACAAATTTCTCTATCTCTACATCGTTTCAGAGCCCGGAAGGCCGTCGTCTTCGAGATCCTTAATGAATGATTGAATGAATGAATGACACACAGACAGGATGACTACTGTAACCCTCTGGGCGCATGCGCGCTGAGGGTTAATAAAGTTTTAAGCTACCTATGGCTCTTCATCCTGACAATCTGATGTGGCTTTTCACTTAGACCACACTTATTGAAGCATACTTACTTGATGAAAAGATCATGCCTCCAGCAGCAGAGAATTCCTAACATGAGATACACTAGATAGAAAGATCAGCGCTGCATCAATGTTATGAAGAGGGTGTGGTAAAAATTGTAAGCTCACGTGAGTGCATGTGATAATGGCCATATAACAGCTTATTGTAGTGCTGCCTTATCTCTCATATCATATAAGCCGAAATTCTAAAATAAAACATGACAAATTAAAAAGAAAGCTTGAATTATCCTGAGTTCCTTTTCTCCAAAGCATTAAAGTCTGCCATCTTTGAGATCTGCTGTTGACAGAGTGACAGAATGAATAAATGACAATGAGACTAACCGTCACACGCATGCATACTGAGGGTTAATAACACGACATGCCATATAACTAGCAGTAGCTGATGCATTAAAGCATCACTCACTATATTATAAGTATTGTTTTGTTTTGTTTTTACTATTCCTTTTTTTTTTTTTTTTTTTTTTTTTTTTTTTTGCTATCTGACATTTTTTGTGGTGGGGTGCTTAAAATTAGTAACAATATGAATTATAATGTAGTTTACTGTCACATGAGAGCTAACTGGCTCACTCGCTATTGGCAATGATGTGCAGCATGTATGTTGTGTCTTCAACAAGTGGGACTCACTTGGACTTGTAGGCTTTCCTGATATGAATATCATTAGTTCCCTGACCACATGGCACATCATGTGACCCTGTGGGCTATACCTTATTTGTGTTCATGAGTGAGTGTAGAACAGAATTGATAGTAGGTTTGCTTTAGTTAATTTGAATCTGCTCATCATGGCTGAGGGTGGTGTACAAGAAGGGAAGACTTTGAAGGAGCTGGAGAAAGAGATCACTTGCTCTGTCTGCCAGGAGCACTACACAGAGCCTAAGGTCCTCCCTTGCCTCCACTACTACTGCAAGGAGTGTGTCCTCAGACTGGCCCTCAGGACAGCCTCCAACAAACCCTTCTCTTGCCCGGAGTGTCGCAAGGAGACCACCCTCCCCGAGGGAGGTGTAGAGGAACTCAGAACTGCCTTCTTTATCAACCGCTTGAAGTCCAATTTCTCTGCTCTAGAGCGAGTTCACGGCAAGATAGAGGTAACATGTGAAGGATGCAACTCTGGGAGCAAAGCTGAAGCTTTCTGTCGTCACTGTGCTGTCTTCATCTGCAAAAATTGTGTTTTATCTCACCAGAAAATGAAAGTATTTTCTTCTCATGAAGTAGCTTCTCTAGAAGATTTGAAGCAAGGTCGAGCTAAACAGATAGCAGTAGCAGAGCCAGCCACTAAGAAGTGCAGCATTCATGAAGAGCCACTTCTCATCTACTGCTACGATTGTGACTCTCTCATCTGTCGTGACTGCACTGTGATAGATCACATAGATCACAAGTTCCAGTTCAGTAAAGTAGCTGCTCCAGAAATGAAGAAATGTCTGTTAGAAGATCTAGTTCCTTTCAAGGAAGCATCTACCAAGTTCTCTACAGCTGCAGATGTGATTGCTACAACTAAATGTGAAGTAGAAGCTCAGAGGAAATGTTTGGTGGATACGATAGAGGCATCGTTTGAGAGACTTCACCATATTTTAGAGGAGCGAAAGAAAGAACTTGTGCAGGAAGCTGTGAACAAAGTAGACCAGAAAGTAGAGAAGTTGTCAGCACAGGAGAAGAAGATTTTAACAGCTAATGCAGAGGTCCAGAGTATCGTAGAGTACACGGAGAGGTTCGTAGGTCACTGCTCAGACAACGAGGTAATGAGCATGCACACTGATATCAGGAGACAGATAAAGAGAGAGATAGAAGAACACAGCAAGTCAGAGACGAGGTTAGAGCCAGTAGAGGAGGCAGACGTGGGTGTAGAGGTGAGGTGTGCGGAGGAACTACAGCGGCTCTGTCAGACCAAGGCCAAGATCATTCTAGGTGTAGACCCAGCCCAGTGTACAGTGTCAGGAGAAGGGGCGGAGTCAGCAGAGGTCCACCAAACAGCCGAGGTAACCTTGACTACTAGACTATCCAACAACAAGACCACTAGACGCAGTACTGAAGTAGTCAGTGAGTTAAAGTCTCTGTACAATGGATCAGTCATGAAGTGTAATGTAGACCAATCAGGACCTGGGGAATATCGTATCCAGTACACGCCCACTGTGCGTGGACGTCATGAACTGACTGTGTCAGTAGACGGGCAGCAAGTAGCAGGTAGTCCCTTCCCTGTGTTTGTCTCCATCTCTCCTACTCAGCTAGGCAAGCCTGTCAAAGTGTGGAATAATATAAATTACTCTCGTGGCATCACTACCAACTCTGAGAATAATGTGATAGTTGTTGGAGATAAATGTATTATTAAATTAGACAAGAATGAGAAAAGAACTGTATTAGTCTCAAGTTCACTGCACCAACTCACTATATTAGAAGGTATTGCTACTGACAGTGAAGACAATATTTATTGTACTGATCTTGAAAGTAATAAGATAATGAAATGTGACAAGAATGGAGGCAATGTTCAGGTGTATGAGGTCCAGCAGGTAGCAGGTCCAGGGCACTGGGGCGTGGCAGTAGTAGGAGATGAAGTGATGCTGTGTGAGCGTGACAGTAAAGGTACTACTATGATATACGACAGAGAACTCAAGTACAAGATACGTATTGAACAAGATGGTGTGGGAGAATTTCGTTACATATCTGCTGATCTCCATAGCAACATTTATGTCACTGACTATCATGAATACATTCGGGTCTTCAGTAAAGAGGGCGTGTTTTTACATTCTTTTGGTTGTGACAGTAAAGGAGTAGAGAGACTAGAAGGACCTTATGGTGTGTGTGTATCTGGTTGCTATGTGTATGTCACTGACTTCGAGGGAGATAATGTGTCAGTGTTCACTACTTCAGGAGATTATGTCACATCATTTGGTCAGCATGGTTGTGGTGTGGGTGACTTCTGTGGTCCATATGGTGTGTGTGTAGATAAAGATGGATTTGTGTATGTGGCTGATTGTTGTAATCACAGAGTTCAGTGTTTCTAATTACGTACATTTTGTGCTATTTTTTATAATTTAGTTTTAGATATTGTGATATCTGATATTATATTAAATATTATAAAAACTTCTCAGTTGATAAGAAAACAGTGCAAACTATTGTTATGGAGACTGCGCCACGTACTATTGTGAAGACAGTGGACCACAGTATGCATAGCCTTGGAACACTCATGTATTATAATGAAAGCAGCGTATGAGCAAACAACTTTAGATGCATCTGGCAATCTGTGGTTCAAACATTTCAATCAGAAAATGGACTGTTGTCATGTAATTATGATCATGTTTCATATTTTATTTGGTGACTTTGGTAGATAGCCACTAGTTCACTTCACTATGTCTGGCTAATGCTAAAGGATGCCATTTCTCAGGCCACACAACCAAGTTGCATAACTCTGCCTAGATCACATGATAGCAATGCCAGCCACAGTGCAGCTGCTGCTAACAGGAACTAAATAGTGACGTGCTTCAGCACAAAAAGCCAGCGAGGGAGCCATTGTGCACTATTAATTCAAACTACAAGTAGCTAATTTATCTGATAAAAATTGATTCTGTGTTCATGAAATCTGCATGCAAAAATAACCGAATGGCTACATTTATTTTGTTTGCCTGATCTGAATTCACCACTAAAAACATGTGTCTAGAAAAGTTCATCAAACTTACTTTATATCCTAAAACAAGGTTATTGGTGCTCTAGCCTGGACTTGGTGTTATGTGTTTGGTTCCTGTTCACCTAGTTTATAGGATGACATCATTTAGTCTATTCTCCTAACAGTAGATACCAATAGCTATATAGCTGTCTATGTATCTTAGCTAAAAAAATATGGAATTCATTTTCTTACCTCAGTTTTGCCAAGAAAGAAATCATTATTTAAATGACCAGTAATGACAGCAAGGAACACTTTAGCTACACTTCAATTTTTAGCCTAACCCGAACTTACTGCCACAGTAGTGGTAAAAGCTGTGTAAAGGCAGTCAATGACGGTCAACCGAAGGATTGTGTTTAGTGGAGTATGGAATGGGATCAACCTTGAAGCAAACACAACAATGCAAGGGTCAAAGTACAAAGTGACATGTGTACATCCACACAAACAAACAAACATCCCTGGTTCTCCATTGTGTCACCCCTAGCTGAGAGTGGCGTGCTTGTTTCACTCGCTCACCAACTATCTATAGAGGTAGCTCTCAATGCGAGATGGAATTATTTTTTATTTGGCATAAGTGTACAGTGAGGCATACAGTTTCAAGTGCTAAGAGCTGATTTCTTCTAGAAGACATAGTAATACAAAATTATATGTACATCAATTTTCCTGAGAAATGGTAGCTCTAGAATAACAGTTTATCTTAAGTATGAGCACCTCTTGACAACAAGCTGTCCAGTGTTTTTTGTTTTGTTTTGTTTTTAATTGTATCTGGTGTGTGTGTGTGTGTGTGTGTGTGTGTGTGTGTGTGTGTGTGTGTCACTAACTCTTTATGAAGCAATTTTGTGTTTGTGTTTACTACTAGAAGCCACTCCAGAAAGTAAATGATCATAGAAGGAATAGTTTCATGTATTGAACAACTGTTGTACATTTATATTACTTCAGCTACCAGTATAGTCTACCTACAGTGAACTATGTGGCTGTTGGTATGAAGAAGTGGCATGACATGGTCTCATTATAACATTACCTTGGAAAGGTTTGGGCCGACTGGTGAAGACTTGTATTCTGGTACCTGGACCCACGATGACACCTAGCATCCAGCAGTTAGTGGGAGTGGCTCATATCTAGTAGGAGTGGCTTGCACCTGATGGAAGTTGCCACTCATAATCCAGTGGGAGTGGTTCATATTCAGTGGCTGATATTCTGTGGGAGTGGCTCAAGTAAAGTGGGTGTGGCTCATGTCTTGGAGAAAGCCCTCACTACTGCTGCTTGGCTTAATAATTAGTTAGTATGAGTGATAGCACGGGTCCCTAATAGCACAGGTTACCCGTGCTATCACTCGCTAATAGTAGGCCAGCTTTTTAAAAAGTCATTTGCAATTGTAGCTATATATCGTTCACTTATTATCTCCTTACTTCAGAATTAGCTTCCGCTGGAACTTCGTTTTCAACCTGCGACTCCTCCTAATCTGTTGAAGAACATTCCGTCTAATACGGGTAGAGCTTCTGTGGTAAAGAAGGACATTGTCTCCAACTAGCATCACTCACTATATTATAAGTATTGTTTATGTTTTTTTGTTTTGTTTTGTTTTCAAATATCTATTCCTTTTTTTTTTTTTTTTTTTTTTTTTTTTTTTTTTTTTTTTTTTTTTTTTTTTTGCTATTACTGATTTTTTTTTTGTATGGGGTGCTTAAAATAATAGTGGAATATCAAGGCCTTACATTAAGCAGACACTTGAGTTTACATATTTTATGGCCTGACCAATCATAAATAGATTCCTATGGCCCCTGTGCTACAATAATAATGTAGTTTACTGTCACATAAGAGCTAACTGGCTCACTCACTATTGGCAATGATGTGCTGCATGTATGTTGTGTCTTCAACAAGTGGGACTCACTTGGACTTGTAGGTTTTCCTGATATGAATATCATTAGTTCCCTGACCACATGACACATCATGTGACCCTGTGGGCTATACCTTATTTGTGTTCATGAGTGAGTGTAGAACAGAATAGATAATAGGTTTGCTTTAGTTTATTTGAATCTGCTCATCATGGCTGAGGGTGGTGTACAAGAAGGGAAGACTTTGAAGGAGCTGGAGAAGGAGATCACTTGCTCTGTCTGCCAGGAGCACTACACAGAGCCTAAGGTCCTCCCTTGCCTCCACTACTACTGCAAGGAGTGTGTCCTCAGACTGGCCCTCAGGACAGCCTCCAACAAGCCCTTCTCTTGCCCGGAGTGTCGCAAGGAGACCACCCTCCCCGAGGGAGGTGTAGAGGAACTCAGAACTGCCTTCTTTATCAACCGCTTGAAGTCCAATTTCTCTGCTCTAGAGCGAGTTCACGGCAAGATAGAGGTAACATGTGAAGGATGCAACTCTGGGAGCAAAGCTGAAGCTTTCTGTCGTCACTGTGCTGTCTTCATCTGCAAAGATTGTGTTTTATCTCACAAGAAAATACAAGTGTTTTCTTCTCATGAAGTAGCTTCTCTAGAAGATTTGAAGCAAGGCCGAGCTAAACAGATAGCAGTAGCAGAGCCAGCCACTAAGAAGTGCAGCATTCATGAAGAGCCACTTCTCATCTACTGCTACGATTGTGACTCTCTCATCTGTCGTGACTGCACTGTGATAGATCACAGAGACCACAAGTTCCAGTTCAGTAAAGTAGCTGCTCCAGAAATGAAGAAATGCCTTCTAGAAGATCTAGTTCCTTTCAAGGAAGTATCTACCAAGTTCTCTACATCTGCAGATGTGATTGCTACAGCTAAATGTGAAGTAGAAGCTCAAAGGAAATGTTTGGTGGATACGATAGAAGCATCGTTTGAGAGACTTCACCATATTTTAGAGGAGCGAAAGAAAGAACTTGTGCAGGAAGCTGTGAATAAAGTAGACGAGAAAGTAGAGAAGTTGTCAGCACAGGAGAAGAATATTTTAACAGCTAATGCAGAGGTCCAGAGTATCGTAGAGTACACGGAGAGGTTCGTAGGTCACTGTTCAGACAACGAGGTAATGAGCATGCACACTGATATCAGGAGACAGATAAAGAGAGAGATAGAAGAACACAGCAAGCCAGAGACTAGCTTAGAGCCAGTAGAGGAGGCAGACGTGGGTGTAGAGGTGAGGTGTGAGGAGGAACTACAGCAGCTCTGTCAGACCAAGGCCAAGATCACTCAGCTAGGTGCAGATCCAACTAAGTGTACAGTGTCAGGAGAGGGGGCGGAGTCAGCAGAGGTCCACCAAACTGCTGAGGTAACCTTGACTACTAGACTATCCAACAACAAGACAACTAGACGCAGTACTGAAGTAGTCAGTGAGTTAAAGTCTCTGTACAATGGATCAGTCATGAAGTGTAATGTAGACCAATCAGGACCTGGGGAATATCGTATCCAGTACACACCCACTGTGCGTGGACGTCATGAACTGACTGTGTCAGTAGACGGGCAACAAGTAGCAGGTAGTCCCTTCCCTGTGTTTGTCTCCATCTCTCCTACTCAGCTAGACAAGCCTGTCAAAGTGTGGGGTGACATAGATACACCTTGTGGCATCACTACCAACTCTGAGAATAATGTGATAGTTTTTGAAGAAGTGGGAGATATTATTAAATTAGACAAGAATGAGAAAAGAACTGTATTAGTCTCATATTCGCTGAGCCAACTCGTTGAATTACAAGGTATTGCTACTGACAGTGAAGACAATATTCATTGTACTGATCTTGAAAGTAATAAGATAATGAAATGTGACAAGAATGGAGGCAATGTTCAGGTGTATGTGGTCCAGCAGGTAGCAGGTCCAGGACACAGGGGTGTGGCAGTAGTAGGAGATGAAGTGATGCTGTGTGAGCGATTCAATGAAGGTACTATTATGATATACGACAGAGAACTCAAGTACAAGAGACGTATTCAACAAGATGATGCGGGATAATTTTATTACATATCTGCTGATCTCCATAGCAACATATACGTCATTGACTGGAATCATGAATACATTCGGGTCTTCAGTAAAGAGGGCGTGTTCTTACATTCCTTTGGTTGTGACAGTAATGGAGTAGAGAGACTAGAAACACCTTATGGCGTGTGTGTATCTGGTTGCTATGTGTATGTCGCTGACTTCTGTGGAGATTGTGTGTCAGTGTTCACTACTTCAGGAGATTATGTCACATCATTTGGTCAGTGTGGGAAGGATGAAGGTGACCTTGATGGTCCATATGGTGTGTGTGTAGATAAAGATGGGTTTGTGTATGTGGCTGATTGTAATAATGGCAGAGTTCAGTGTTTCTGATTACGTACATTTTGTGCTATTTTTTATCATTTAGTTTTAGATATTGTGACATCTGATATTATATTATCTTATATTAAATATTATAAAAACTTCTCAGTTGATAAAACAGTGCAAACTATTGTTATCGAGACTGCGCCACGTACTATTGTGAAGACAGTGGACCACAGTATGCATAGCCTTGGAACACTCATATATTATAATGAAAGCAGAGTATAAGCAAACAACATTAGATGCATCTGGCAATCTGTGGTTCAAACATTTCAATCAGAAAATGGACTGTTGTCATGTAATTATGACATGGATTACAGGGGATCACTCATATAGAGCTGTGCTGTGTGCCTATGTGCCTGACTAGGTGACTTGTACAGGAATGATCCATAGCCCACAAAAGACTGAGCTGTGGAAACATTCTAACTAAAATTATCTGAGCTGTTCAAAGTTTTGTCAAAAATTTCTAATACACACTTGCACATTCACATGGGCTCCAAGCCACTTTCAGTCTGTCATGGTAACCACAACCATAGATAGTAAGTGTCCTGTGACATTGGTGAGTGAGGTTTCCAGGCAGTACAGTCAAGTCTTCTACAATGAAACTCCAAAAAGACTTTTTAACTGTCTACTCTAAGCAGTAAAACTCTAATTCCACCAGTGATGCTGTAAAAGAACTTTTCCAGGAGCAGTCTGATACCAAACAAATCCTCAATTAGTGCTCCCAATACATTCATGGTGCCAGTGGGTGTGGTCTTGTGGTCATTCACCAGGTGGTGTGAATGCTCAGTGCAATAGTTCATAGCTTGGTGTGAATATTTTCAGTTAAGCGTGGTGTATAGGAACATGTGGCTCGTGCCATTATTTAGGGTTTATTGTATTGCCTGTCTTCACACTTTTGCAAGCCAAAGTGTTTGACAGATCAGATTATTCTATTTGTTGTATGGCATTGCATTTTAGTATATTTATAGAAGAATACAAAAGTAAGAATATTACAGGGAAAATAGTTCATAGATTTTGTGTATATCATGTATCCCATTGACTCATCACTAATAGTGTCTCGCTTCATTCTTCAACAATAGCAACAATCAATCATTATACAGTTTTGAGCTTAATCCTACAATAAGACGTGTTTAGCTGTGGGAGTGGGGATAAAGCTGTGTTTAAAGAAGGGAAAAAATAATGTAATGTATTTAGTTATTTGTTACAGTTCTATTTCTTTAGCTAGTGCAGTAGCTGCAATAAACAGCAGTTTCACACGCACACTGGCTCGCTCCATCGAAATACTGACACAAAACTGACGTTCAATTTGTGACTTGACTATTGGACCAAGTAAAAACAACACTGCATTGTGTAGGGCGTATACCACAGCCATGAGTAGAAAACCAGAGCACTAAGAGTGCACACCCTCAGTGCAAGTTTCTCTATACTTTCTTTTGAATAGAAAGTTCTAATAATTTTAGCTTATAGATAACAATAATTGATTTTCTCTGTATATGAATATAAGTTTTAACATTAGCTAGCTGTGTAATTATTCTAGCTGTGGCTTAGTGTGGACAACTTTAGTCTTACAGAGTGAAGAAATCACTGATATGATTTTTCAGCAACCAATGAAGTCCATGTCCTGTAAGCACAGGGACATTTGGACTTTCTGGCATACACATTATACTAACACTTAGAACACTCTTTTTGAAGAACTTGTATGCTACGTAAGTGTGCGTGATTATAAATGGCAAGTAAACGAATGAATGGGTATGCCCGTATAGCTGCACTCACTAGTAGGGTGTGCCTCTTCTCTCGTTTTCACAAAAACTAAGCTAAAATTAAAAAAAAAGTTAATTAAAGGGACTTAAATCGTCATCTAGTCGAGTATCTCTTCTCTCAAGGCATAACAGTCTGCTTGCCATCTGTTGACTGAGTGACAGAATGAATGAATGAATGACAAAGAGACTACTGTAACCCTCGCGCGCATGAGCGCTGAGGATCCATTTTTATTGGTCAAACTATATTGATGCCTCATTAAAATAGCTAACAGATAGCTTGTTCTTTTGGTTTATATTGTAATAGCTAGGTAGTGTTTAATAGCGCTGAGTGTTTGCAACTTTGGTGTTTCATTGATTAGGTAGTCTTTATGCATATAATTCTTTCACATGACAGCTAACTGTATCTTTACTGGTAATTGTGTATTGTGTATTGTATGTCTTAATGTAATGTATTGTCTACATATTATTTTTATTCCACACATTCAATGAATGAGACTACTCACTTGTACTGGTGTATTCCCTCCTGATATGAATATCATTAGTTCTCAGCCCACATGATACATCATGTGACCTAGTGGGCACCTTATTTGGGTTCACGGTATAGTTTTGTGGGAACACAATAGACAGTTGTTTTGCTTTAGTGGAGAAAACACACCACAGTTTTATTGAATCTGCTCATCATGGCTGAGGGTGGTGTACAAGAAGGGAAGACTTTGAAGGAGCTGGAGAAGGAGATCACTTGCTCTGTCTGCCAGGAGCACTACACAGAGCCTAAGGTCCTCCCTTGCCTCCACTACTACTGCAAGGAGTGTGTCCTCAGACTGGCCCTCAGGACAGCCTCCAACAAGCCCTTCTCTTGCCCAGAGTGTCGCAAGGAGACCACCCTCCCTGAGGGAGGTGTAGAGGAACTCAGAACTGCCTTCTTTATCAACCGCTTGAAGTCCAATTTCTCTGCTCTAGAGCGAGTTCACGGCAAGATAGAGGTAACATGTGAAGGATGCAACTCTGGGAGCAAAGCTGAAGCTTTCTGTCGTCACTGTGCTGTCTTCATCTGCAAAGATTGCGTTTTATCTCACAAGAAAATAAAAGTGTTTTCTTCTCATGAAGTAGCTTCTTTAGAAGATTTGAAGCAAGGTCGAGCTAAACAGATAGCAGTAGCAGAGCCAGCCACTAAGAAGTGCAGCATTCATGAAGAGCCACTTCTCATCTACTGCTACGATTGTGACTCTCTCATCTGTCGTGACTGCACTGTGATAGATCACAGAGATCACAAGTTCCAGTTCAGTAAAGTAGCTGCTCCAGAAATGAAGAAATGTCTGTTAGAAGATCTAGTTCCTTTCAAGCAAGTATCTACCAAGTTCTCTACAGCTGCAGATGTGATTGCTACAACTAAATGTGAAGTAGAAGCTCAAAGGAAATGTTTGGTGGATACGATAGAGGCATCGTTTGTGAGACTTCACCATATTTTAGAGGAACGAAAGAAAGAACTTGTGCAGGAAGCTGTGAATAAAGTAGACGAGAAAGTAGAGATGTTGTCAGCACAGGAGAAGAAGATTTTAACAGCTAATGCAGAGGTCCAGAGTATCGTAGAGTACACGGAGAGGTTCGTAGGTCACTGTTCAGACAACGAGGTAATGAGCATGCACACTGATATCAGGAGACAGATAAAGAGAGAGATAGAAGAACACAGCAAGTCAGTGACGAGCTTAGAGCCAGTAGAAGAGGTAGACGTGGGTGTAGAGGTGAGGTGTGAGGAGGAACTACAGCAGCTCTGTCAGACCAAGGCCAAGATCATTCTAGGTGTAGACCCAGCCCAGTGTACAGTGTCAGGAGAAGGGGCGGAGTCTGCAGAGGTCCACCAAACAGCTGAGGTAACCTTGACTACTAGACTATCCAACAACAAGACAACTAGACGCAGTACTGAAGTAGTCAGTGAGTTAAAGTCTCTGTACGATGGATCAGTCATGAAGTGTAATGTAGACCAATCAGGACCTGGGGAATATCGTATCCAGTACACACCCACTGTGCGTGGACGTCATGAACTGACTGTATCAGTAGACGGGCAGCAAGTAGCAGGTAGTCCCTTCCCGGTGTTTGTCTCCATCTCTCCTACTCAGCTAGGCAAGCCTGTCAAAGTGTGGGATGACATAGATACACCTTGTGGAATCACTACCAACTCTGAGAATAATGTGATAGTTGTTGAAGAAGAGGGATGTATTATTAAATTAGACAAGAATAGAAAGAAAACTGTATTAGTCTCACATTTGCAGAGTCAGCTTATTACATTAGATGATATTGCTACTGACAGTGAAGACAATATTTATTGCACTGATTATGAATCTAATAAGATAATGAAATGTGACAAGAATGGAGGCAATGTTCAGGTGTATGAGGTCCACCAGGTGGTAGGTCCAGGGCACAGGGGCGTGGCAGTAGTAGGAGATGAAGTGATGCTGTGTGAGCGTAACAATGAAGGTACTATTATGATATACGACAGAGAACTCAAGTACAAGAGACGTATTCAACAAGATGGTGCGGGAGAGTTTTATTACATATCTGCTGATCTCCGTAGCAACATTTATGTCACTGAATGTGATTGTGAATACATTCGGGTCTTCAGTAAAGAGGGTGTGTTCTTACATTCCTTTGGTTGTGACAGTAATGGAGTAAAGAGACTAGAAACACCTTATGGCGTGTGTGTATCTGGTTGCTATGTGTATGTCACTGACTTCGATGGAGATAATGTGTCAGCGTTCACTACTTCAGGAGATTATGTCATATCATTTGGTCAGCGTGGGAAGGATGAAGGTGACCTTGTTGGTCCAAATGGTGTGTGTGTAGATAAAGATGGTTTTGTGCATGTAGCTGATTGTAGTAATCACAGAGTTCAGTGTTTCTGATTACGTACATTTTGTGTTATTTTTTATAATTTAGTTTTAGATATTGTGACATCTCATTTTATATTATCTTAGATTAAATATTATAGAAACGTTTCAGTTGATAAGAAAACAGCGCAAACTATTGTTGTCGAGACTGCGCCATGTACTATTGTGAAGACAGTGGACCACAGTATGCATAGCCTTGGAAACACTGATCGTATTATAATGCAAGCAGAGTATGAGCAAACAACATTAGATGCATCTGGCAATATGTGGTTCAAACATTTCAATCAGAAAATGGACTTGTTGTCATGTAATTATGACCATGTTTCATACCCTATTTGGTGGATAGCCACTAGTTCACTATGTCCGGCTAATGCTAAAGGATGCCATTTCTCAGGCCACACAACCAAGTTGCATAACTCTGCCTAGATCACATGATAGCAATGCCAGCCACAGTGCAGCTGCTGGTAACAGGAACTAAATAGTGATGTGCTTCAGCACAAAAAGTGAGTGACGGAGCCATTGTGCACTATTAATTCAAACTACAAGTAGCTAATTTATCTGATAAAAATTGATTCTGTGTTCATGAAATCTGCATGCAAAAATAACCAAATGGCTACATTTATTTTGTTTGCCTGATCTGAATTCACCACTAAAAACATGTGTCTAGAAAAGTTCATCAATCTTACTTTATATCCTAAGACAAGGTTATTGGTGCTCTAGCCTGGGCTGTGGTGTTATGTGTTTGGTTCCTGCTCACCTAGTTTATAGGATGGCATCATTCAGTCTATTCTCCTAAAAGTAAATACCAGTAGCTATATGCTGTCTATGTATCTTAGCTAAAAAAATATGGAATTCATTTTCTTACCTCCGTTTTGCCAAGAAAGAAATCATTATTTAAATGACCAGTAATGACAGCAAGGAACACTTTAGCTACACTTCAATTTTTAGCCTAACCCGAACTTACTGCCACAGTAGTGGTAAAAGCTGTGTAAAGGCAGTGAATGACGGTCAACCGAAGGATTGTGTTTAGTGGAGTATGGAATGGGATCAACCTTGAAGCAAACACAAAAATGCAAGTGTCAAAGTACAAAGTGACATGTGTACATCCGCACAAACAAACAAACATCCCTGGTTCTCCATTGTGTCACCCCTAGCTGAGAGTGTTGTGCTTGTTGCACTCGCTCACCAACTATCTATAGAGGTAGCTCTCAATGCGAGATGGAATTATTTTTTATTTGGCATAAGTTTACAGTGAGGCATACAGTTTCAAGTGCTAAGAGCTGATTTTTTCTAGAAGACATAGTAATACAAAATTATATGTACATCAATTTTCCTGAGAAATGGTAGCTCTAGAATAACAGTTTATCTTAAGTATGAGCACCTCTTGACAACAAGCTGTCCAGTGTTGTTGTTTTTTGTTTTTAATTGTATCTGGTGTGTGTGTGTGTGTGTGTGTGTGTGTGTGTGTGTGTGCCACTAACTCTTTATGAAGCAATTTTGTGTTTGTGTTTACTACTAGAAGCCACTCCAGAAAGTAAATGATCATAGAAGGAATAGTTTCATGTATTGAACAACTGTTGTACATTTATGTTACTTCAGCTACCAGTATAGTCTACCTACAGTCAACTATGTGGCTGTTGGTATGAAGAAGTGGGTGACATGGTTTCATTATAACATTACCTTGGAAAGGTTTGGGCCGACTGGTGAAGACTTGTATTCTGGTACCTGGACCCACGATGACACCTAGCATCCAGCAGTTAGTGGGAGTGGCTCATATCTAGTAGGAGTGGCTTGCACCTGATGGAAGTTGCCACTCATAATCCAGTGGGAGTGGTTCATATTCAGTGGCTAATATTCAGTGGCTAATATTCTGTGGGAGTGGCTCAAGTAAAGTGGGTGTGGCTCATGTCTAGGAGAAAGCCCTCACTACTGCTGCTTGGCATAATAATTAGTTAGTACGAGTGATAGCACGGGTCCCTAATAGCACAGGTTACCCGTGCTATCACTCGCTAATAGTAGGCCAGCTTTTTAAAAAGTATTTGCAATTGTAGCTACACTGCATCGCTCAGTCACTATCTCCTTACTTCAGAATTAGCTTCCGCTGGAACTTCGTTTTCAACCTGCGACTCCTCCTAATCTGTTGAAGAACATTCCGTCTAATACGGGTAGAGCTTCTGTGGTAAAGAAGGACATTGTCTCCAACTAGCATCACTCACTATATTATAAGTATTGTTTATGTTTTTTTGTTTTGTTTTGTTTTCAAATATCTATTCCTTTTTTTTTTTTTTTTTTTTTTTTTTTTTTTTTTTTTTTTTTTTTTTTTTGCTATTACTGATTTTTTTTTGTATGGGGTGCTTAAAATAATAGTGGAATATCAAGGCCTTACATACAGCAGGCACTTGAGTATACATATTTTTTGGCCTGACCAATCATAAATAGATTCCTATGGCCCTGTGCTACAATAATAATGTAACAATATGAATTATAATTTAGTTTTCCAAAACATTAAAGTCTGCCATCTTTGAGATCTGCTGTTGACAGAGTGACAGAATGAATAAATGACAAAGATTTTAACAATTTGAATTATAATGTAGTTTTCTGTCACATGAGAGCTAACTGGCTCACTCACTATTGGCAATGATGTGCTGCATGTATGTTGTGTCTTCAACAAGTGGGACTCACTTGGACTTGTAGGCTTTCCTGATATGAATATCATTAGTTCCCTGACCACACCCTGTGGGCTATACCTTATTTGTGCTCACGAGTGAGTGTAGAACAGAATAGATAATAGGTTTGCTTTAGTTTATTTGAATCTGCTCATCATGGCTGAGGGTGTTGTACAAGAAGGGAAGACTTTGAAGGAGCTGGAGAAGGAGATCACTTGCTCTGTCTGCCAGGAGCACTACACAGAGCCTAAGGTCCTCCCTTGCCTCCACTACTACTGCAAGGAGTGTGTCCTCAGACTGGCCCTCAGGACAGCCTCCAACAAACCCTTCTCTTGCCCCGAGTGTCGCGAGGAGACCACCCTCCCCGAGGGAGGTGTAGAGGAACTCAGAACTGCCTTCTTTATCAACCGCTTGAGGTCCAATTTCTCTGCTCTAGAGCGAGTTCACGGCAAGATAGAGGTAACATGTGAAGGATGCAACTCTGGGAGCAAAGCTGAAGCTTTCTGTCGTCACTGTGCTGTCTTCATCTGCAAAGAATGTGTTTTATCTCACAAGAAATTGAAAGCGTATTCTTCTCATGAAGTAGCTTCTCTAGAAGATTTGAAGCAAGGTCGAGCTAAGCAGATAGCAGTAGCAGAGCCAGCCACTAAGAAGTGCAGCATTCATGAAGAGCCACTTCTCATCTACTGCTACGATTGTGACTCTCTCATCTGTCGTGACTGCACTGTGATAGATCACAGAGATCACAAGTTCCAGTTCAGTAAAGTAGCTGCTCCAGAAATGAAGAAATGTCTGTTAGAAGATCTAGTTCCTTTCAAGGAAGTATCTACCAAGTTCTCTACAGCTGCAGATGTGATTGCTACAACTAGATGTGAAGTAGAAGCTCAAAGGAAATGTTTGGTGGATACGATAGAGGCATCGTTTGAGAGACTTCACCATATTTTAGAGGAACGAAAGAAAGAACTTGTGCAGGAAGCTGTGAACAAAGTAGACGAGAAAGTAGAGATGTTGTCAGCACAGGAGAAGAAGATTTTAACAGCTAATGCAGAGGTCCAGAGTATTGTAGAGTACACGGAGAGGTTCGTAGGTCACTGTTCAGACAACGAGGTAATGAGCATGCACACTGATATCAGGAGACAGATAAAGAGAGAGATAGAAGAACACAGCAAGTCAGAGACGAGCTTAGAGCCAGTGGAGGTAGACGTGGGTGTAGAGGTGAGGTGTGAGGAGGAACTACAGCAGCTCTGTCAGACCAAGGCCAAGATCATTCTAGGTGTAGACCCAGCCCAGTGTACAGTGTCAGGAGAAGGGGCGGAGTCAGCAGAGGTCTACCAAACAGCCGAGGTAACCTTGACTACTAGACTATCCAACAACAAGACCACTAGACGCAGTACTGAAGTAGTCAGTGAGTTAAAGTCTCTGTACAATGGATCAGTCATGAAGTGTAATGTAGACCAATCAGGACCTGGGGAATATCGTATCCAGTACACACCCACTGTGCGTGGACGTCATGAACTGACTGTGTCAGTAGATGGGCAACAAGTAGCAGGTAGTCCCTTCCCTGTGTTTGTCTCCATCTCTCCTACTCAGCTAGGCAAGCCTGTCAAAGTGTGGGTTAATATAAATTACCCTCGTGGCATCACTACCAACTCTGAGAATAATGTGATAGTTGTTGGAGATAAAGGATGTATTCTTAAATTAGACAAGAATGAGAAAAAAACTGTATTAGTCTCAAATTCGCTGAGCCAACTCACTAACTTAATAGGTATTGCTACTGACAGTGAAGACAATATTTATTGTACTGATCGTGAGAGTAATAAGATAATGAAATGTGACAAGAATGGAGGCAATGTTCAGGTGTATGAGGTCCACCAGGTGGTAGGTCCAGGACACAGGGGCGTGGCAGTAGTAGGAGATGAAGTGATGCTGTGTGAGCATAACAATGAAGGTAATATTATGATATACGACAGAGAACTCAAGCACAAGAGACACATTCAACAAGATGATGCGGGAGAATTTTATTACATATCTGCTGATCTCCATAGCAACATATATGTCACTGACTATCATGAATACATTCGGGTCTTCAGTAAAGAGGGCGTGTTCTTACATTCCTTTGGTTGTGACAGTAATGGAGTCGCGAGACTAGAAACACCTTATGGTGTGTGTGTATCTGGTTGCTATGTGTATGTCACTGACTTCGATGGAGATAATGTGTCAGTGTTCACTACTTCAGGAGATTATGTCACATCATTTGGTCAGTGTGGGAATAATGAAGATGACTTCCTGGGTCCATATGGTGTGTGTGTAGATAAAGATGGGTTTGTGTATGTGGCTGATTGTTGTAATCACAGAGTTCAGTGTTTCTAATTACATACATTTTGTGTTATTTTTTATAATTTTTAGTTTTAGATATTTTGATATATTATATTATCTTAGATTAAATATTATAGAAACTTCTCAGTTGATAAGAAAACAGTGCAAACTATTGTTGCGCCATGTACTATTGTGAAGACAGTGGACCACAGTATGCATAGCCTTGGAACACTCATATACACTCGAACCTCTCTTATCCGTTCGTCTAAGTTACGGACACCTCTGTCTACCGGACACCAACTAAAATTATTGACTGCGTACGGATCGTCAGTGTAGTCGGAAAGCTACCAAATTAAACGAATAAAATCGGGAAAATATTTCGCGTGTGGCATTCGAGTGAGTTGATCGTAGCGTTGTGTGCGGAGATGGAGCAGGGAATCAACAGGCAGTTAGTGCGTCTACCGCTAGTTCTTCTCAGAACTCGTTGACCGGCGGCGTCGCTGCTAGTTCTTCTCAAAACTCTTTGAAAGGCAGTGCGGCTGCTACCTTCTTCTAAGAACTCAACGACCAGCGGTGGTGGAGGCAAGGTCGCGTTAACTAAACGCAAGAGTAGCGTTTTAACTCTAGAAAGAAAGCTGGAGATAATATCAGAAGTTAAGAAAGGGAAGTCAGTGAGGCAGTGTAAAATCTACAGGGAATGATATTTAGACATGAACGATGAAGAAATTGTAGAATATGTTTTCAAGAGAGAGAAGAATCTGAGTCCAAAAATGAAGATTAAGCTTCTTCAAATGCAGTTACTCCATCGCAAGCTTGTGCTGCTTTCGATACTGCTTTGGAGTGGTTGGAGTCCAAAGGCAACACACACCCTGCACATCTTATGCTGGTAAAAAGTTGGAGAGACAATGCAGCTCAGCGTAGCTTGAAATCTATAAAGCAAACTAAAATCACTTCATATTTTAAATAAATTGATTATGTATTTACAGGTGTTTTTGTTAATTTTAAGTAATATACTAATTCAATTATCAAATAATTAATTGTATACACCGGTTCATCACCGAATAAATTAAGTATTTCTGAGTTACGGACATTTCTTAGTTACGGACACCCCTCGGTCCCAGACTGTCCGGATAAGAGAGGTTTGAGTGTATTATAATGCAAGCAGAGTATGAGCAAACAACATTAGATGCATCTGGCAATCTGTGGTTCAAACATTTCAATCAGAAAATGGACTGTTGTCATGTAATTATGACCATATTTCATATTTTATTAGGTGACTTTGGTGGATAGCTACTAGTTCACTTCACTATGTCTGGCTAATGCTAATGGATGCCATTTCTCAGGCCACACAACCAAGTTCCACATGAAATCTGCATGCAAAAATAACAAAATGGCTACATTTATTTTGTTTGCCTGATCTGAATTCACCACTAAAAACATGTGTCTAGAAAAGTTCATCAATCTTACTTTATATCCTAAAACAAGGTTATTGGTGCTCTAGCCTGGACTTGGTGTTATGTGTTTGGTTCCTGTTCACCTAGTTTATAGGATGGCATCATTTAGTCTATTCTCCTAACAGTAGATACCAGTAGCTATATAGCTGTCTATGTATCTTAGCTAAAAAAATATGGAATTCATTTTCTTACCTCAGTTTTGCCAAGAAAGAAATCATTATTTAAATGACCAGTAATGACAGCAAGGAACACTTTAGCTACACTTCAATTTTTAGCCTAACCCGAACTTACTGCCACAGTAGTGGTAAAAGCTGTGTAAAGGCAGTGAATGACGGTCAACCGAAGGATTGTGTTTAGTGGAGTATGGAATGGGATCAACCTTGAAGCAAACACAAAAATGCAAGGGTCAAAGTACAAAGTGACATGTGTACATCCACACAAACAAACAAACATCCCTGGTTCTCCATTGTGTCACCCCTAGCTGAGAGTGTCGTGCTTGTTTCACTCGCTCACCAACTATCTATAAAGGTAGCTCTCAATGCGAGATGGAATTATTTTTTATTTGGCATAAGTTTACAGTGAGGCATACAGTTTCAAGTGCTAAGAGCTGATTTTTTCTAGAAGACATAGTAATACAAAATTATATGTACATCAATTTTCCTGAGAAATGGTAGCTCTAGAATAACAGTTTATCTTAAGTATGAGCACCTCTTGACAACAAGCTGTCCAGTGTTTTTTGTTGTTTTTTGTGTGTGTGTGTGTGTGTGTGTGTGTGTGTGTGTGTGTGTGCCACTAACTCTTTATGAAGCAATTTTGTGTTTGTGTTTACTACTAGAAGCCACTCCAGAAAGTAAATGATCATAGAAGGAATAGTTTCATGTATTGAACAACTGTTGTACATTTATGTTACTTCAGCTACCAGTATAGTCTACCTACAGTGAACTATGTGGCTGTTGGTATGAAGAAGTGGCATGACATGGTCTCCATTATAACATTACCTTGGAAAGGTTTGGGCCGACTGGTGAAGACTTGTATTCTGGTACCTGGACCCACGATGGCACCTAGCATCCAGCAGTTAGTGGGAGTGGCTCATATCTAGTAGGAGTGGCTTGCACCTGATGGAAGTTGCCACTCATAATCCAGTGGGAGTTGTTCATATTCAGTGGCTAATATTCTGTGGGAGTGGCTCAAGTAAAGTGGGTGTGGCTCATGTCTTGGAGAAAGCCCTCACTACTGCTGCTTGGCTTAATAATTAGTTAGTATGAGTGATAGCACGGGTCCCTAATAGCACAGGTTACCCTTGCTATCACTCGCTAATAGTAGGCCAGCTTTTTAAAGTCATTTGCAATTGTAGCTACACTGTATCGTTCACTCACTATCTCCTTATTTCAGAATTAGCTTCCGCTGGAACTTCGTTTTCAACCTGCGGCTCCTCCTAATCTGTTGAAGAGCATTCCGTCTAATACGGGTAGAGCTTCTGTGGTAAAGAAGGACATTGTCTCCAACTAGCATCACTCACTATATTATAAGTATTGTTTATGTTTTTTTGTTTTGTTTTGTTTTCAAGTATCTATTCCTTTTTTTTTTTTTTTTTTTTTTTTTTTTTTTTTTTTGCTATTATTGATTTTTTTTTGTATGGGGTGCTTAAAATAATAGTGGAATATCAAGGCCTTACATAAAGCAGGCACTTGAGTATACATATTTTTTGGCCTGACCAATCATAAATAGATTCCTATGGCCCTGTGCTACAATAATAATGTAGTTTACTGTCACATGAGAGCTAACTGGCTCACTCACTATTGGCAATGATGTGCTGCATGTATGTTGTGTCTTCAACAAGTGGGACTCACTTGGACTTGTAGGCTAACATCACATCATGTGACCCTGTGGGCTATACCTTATTTGTGTTCATGAGTGAGTGTAGAACAGAATAGATAATAGGTTTGCTTTAGTTTATTTGAATCTGCTCATCATGGCTGAGGGTGTTGTACAAGAAGGGAAGACTTTGAAGGAGTTGGAGAAGGAGATCACTTGCTCTGTCTGCCAGGAGCACTACACAGAGCCTAAGGTCCTCCCTTGCCTCCACTACTACTGCAAGGAGTGTGTCCTCAGACTGGCCCTCAGGACAGCCTCCAACAAACCATTCTCTTGCCCGGAGTGTCGCAAGGAGACCACCCTCCCCGAGGGAGGTGTAGAGGAACTC